>MDSZ01005099.1_pt1 | contig 68528 bp, 76 predicted proteins | sample 811201 | NCBI WGS metagenome assembly MDSZ01 (sample SAMN05326647, study PRJNA326480) | marine metagenome | isolation source: seawater | place: Indian Ocean: North | collected 2010
AAGTTATCAGATAACAAACAATCACAAACCAATATAGGTGGAAAAGAATTCTTAGATTTATTGGAAAGCAGTTGGGGTGAAAAATTTTCAAAAATTATCAAAAATTCTATAAAAAACAATTTAAATAAAGTTGAAATTGAATTAAAACCTAAAAATCTTGGTAAATTGAATTTGGAAGTGTCAGTTAAAAATAACAAAACAACAATAAATTTAAGTTCTGAAAATCAGGACGTATTGAATATTTTAAATGAGAATTTATCAAAATTTAATGAATTAATTGAAAAAGAAAATAAATCATTCTCGAGTCTAATGAATAATAACAATCAAAATAGTAATTTTAATAAAAAAAAAAGCAAAGGTGACCTTGGCTTAGAAGGCTTTAGAAAGAAAAAAAAAAGCCAAATCACAGAAATGAAAAAAATTAGCAATCATAATATTGATGTAAATGCCTAATTGATTTAAAGTATTAAGGAGAAAAAAATGGCAGAAGAAAATAATCAAGAAAATGAGAAAAAATCACCAATTAAACTAATCCTTATGATTGTTGGAGGAATAGTCCTGCTAGGAGGTGGAATTGGTGTAGGAATGTTAGTTGGAGGAGGAAATGATACAGATCCCTCCACCGAAATTTCTAAGATAATTGAAAAGAAAGAAAATCCAGAAGAAGCAAATAAAGAAGATGAAGAAAATCAAGATGAGTTAGCCGAAGAGTGTGCTGAAGAAGAGAAAGATGAGGAAGGAAATTGTCCTACAGGACCAAAGAAAATTCCTAAAATCACTCCTGAGGAAGAAATATTTACAACTACATATTATGAATTCCCTGGAAATTTCACTGCAAATCTCAAAGGATCTAAAAAATTCCTTCAATTGTCGGTAGGTGTTTCCACTCAATACGATGAACAAGTTATGGCAAATGTTGAAAGTCATCAATTAGCATTGAGATCAGAAATTTTGACAATAATGTCTGAGTTTTCCTCAGATGATATTTCTGGCAGAGATGGAAAACATAAATTAGCTGAATCCTTAAGAGATGGAATAAATGAAGTTTTAATGAAGGTAGAAGGTTTTGGGGGTATAGAAAATGTACATTTCACCTCTTTTGTGGTGCAATAATAGAGTTTTAAAATATGAGTGAACCATCAAGAAAATTATCTAGTGAAGAAGTAAATGCACTAATGGATGGACTGAAGTCCGGAGACTTGAGTGCATCTACATCTGTTAGAGATGGAACTGAGATTGAATATAAAAAATTTAATTTTGGCTCAGATGATTTGTCTCTTTTAGGTGATTATTATGCACTTAGATTGATAAATGAAAGATTTGCTAGAACTGTTAGAGGGGTTTTTCTTCCTTTATTAAGAGTTCAACCTAGGATAAGTTCATTTCCTCCTGAAGTAAAATCTTTTGAGGAATATAGCTCAGGTTTAGATGCTTTTATGAGTTTAACAAACAGCAGAATAGATGAGTTAAGAGGTTCAATGCTCACAGTTCTTCCTCCAACTTTTGTAAGTTTATGCACTAGTAGTAGATACGGTGGAAAATTAGAAGTAAGTGACGCAGCTAGAACAGAATTTACCGCAACCGAGGAAAAAATTATTGAGGTAATTAATAGTGGGATTTCAGAAGTCTTAGAACAGTGTTGGAAGGATTTAACTCCAATTTCAATTAAATTTCAAAGTAGAGAACAAAACCCTCAATTTGCAGCATTTGTTGAGTCTTCAGATTTGGTTATAGTTTGTTCATTTGTAATGCAATTACCAAATATTGATTCTATGTCTTTTGATGTGGTATATCCACTCCAAACACTTAAACCAGTCTCATCACTCCTTAGATCAAGGGTTCAATCTGATGTAGTTGAATCAAATATGTCTTGGAGGGATAAATTAGAAAAAGCTGTCTTAGAAGTACCGTTAATGGTAAAAAGTAATCTATCAGAACCAATTGTTTCGATGTCCAAGCTACTCAGAATGCAGCCTGGAGATACATTGAATGTCAATTTGGATGATACTGTAGATTTTTATGTTGAAAATCAGAGGTACTATAAGGCGGAAATGGGGGAATTAAATGGAAATGCTTCAGTTAAACTAGCAAAAAGATCAAATTAAGGAGATAAACTATGAATGCAGAAATGGCAGAAAAAGAAAATAATAAACCAGATGAAGTAAAAGATGAAGTGAAAGATGAAGTAAAAGCATCTGAAACGCCAAAAGAATCAGATGGTGAAACAGAAAAAAAAGCAGAAACTGAAAAAAAAGTAGAACCAAATGCTGCAGCTGTTAGCAATTTAAGACTTTTAGAAAATATAGAGGTAAAACTTACGGTTGAAGTTGGTAATACAGAGATTAAAATTAAAGATCTATTAAGACTTAATGAAGGGTCAGTTATAGAGCTTGATAGACTAGCTGGTGATGCACTAGATATACTAGCTAATGGAACTAAAATAGCTAAAGGAGAGGTAGTAATGGTAGGCGAAAAGTTCGGTATCAGATTTACAGAAGTTGCCACTCCCGAAGAGTTAATGCAAAATCTTTAAACGTCAGTAAATTGACAAAAGATAAAAACTTCATTTTTTAGTCAACAAAAACAATGACTTAGATTCACTTCCCCCGAAATGGCAAGGTTCTTGCTTCGTACTAATTGTATAATTAAAACGAGAGGGGAAAAATGCCAGAATATACAGGCCCAAGTTTAGCTAATTACTTACTTGTTTTAGGATTTTTAGCTGTCCTATTTATAGCTTTTTATTATATAAAAAAAAATAGGCACTTAATTTCTAGAACTATTAATTCTAAAAAAAGAATGAAGGTTTCAGAGGTAACAATCCTAGGTCAAGGAGACAGAGCATTAATATTAAACCTAGATGAGAAAGATTATCTTTTCATATCTGGAAAAAATTCGGGATCATTACTAACAGAAATAAAAAATAACAAAATTAAAACCAATAATCTTGAAAAAGTATTTGAGAAAAGGCTTATGAATGAGAATAAGTAGTTTAATAATATTTTTAATGCTTTTCTTTCCGGTATTGGGATTTGCACAAGTGTCTCCTGAAGGTCTCGAGGCTTTAACAATCACAGAAGCCGCTAATGGAACAAAAACTTATTCTGTTTCTTTGAAAATTTTAGCTTTAATGACAGCACTTACTATTTTACCTTCTCTGGTTTTAGGCATGACAGCTTTCACGAGAATAATAATTGTAATGTCCATACTAAGACAAGCACTTGGAACTCAACAAACACCCCCAAACCAAATTTTAGTTGCAATTTCATTATTTTTGACTTTTTTTGTGATGGCTCCAACTTTTAATAAAATTTATGATGATGTTTCAGAACCATACAACAACGGTGAAATGAATTTAAGCGAAGCAGTCGAAAGCGGTGGTGGTGAATTGAAGAAATTTATGATTAAGAATACAAGAAAAAACGATCTTCTTATGTTTTCTCAAATGGCAAATGAAGGCAATTTTGAGGATAGTTCCCAAGTTCCTTTTTATATTGTTTTACCAGCCTATATAACAAGTGAATTAAAAACAGCATTCCAAATTGGTTTTCTATTATTTTTACCTTTTCTTGTTATTGATATGGTTGTTGCCTCAGTTTTGATGTCTTTAGGAATGATGATGCTATCTCCAATGTTAATTGCCCTACCCTTCAAACTTTTACTTTTTGTATTAGTTGATGGATGGTCTATGACAGTTGGATCTCTAGTGGGAACTTTTTCTTAAGAAGCAGTGAGGATTAAATATGGGGTTTGATGAAAATGTTGAAATGGTGAGGTTAGCTTTTTACCAAGTACTTATATCAAGTGGACCTTTTCTTGGAGCTGCGCTGGCAATCGGTTTAATAATAGGTATCATTCAAGCAGCTACATCAATACAGGAAATGACATTAAGCTTTGTACCTAAAATAGTTTTAGTTATTTTTGCAATGGGATTCTTGGCTAACTTTTTCTTGGTTAGCTTAACAGATTATTTCAATTTTATTTTTGACACAATCTCAGGAATAAATTGATGTTTATTCCATTGCCATTTTATAGTCCAATGGATCCATTGCCTGGCCTTGAGTTGAACTCATTACTAGAATATTTATTTAAATTCTTTTTGTGCTCAGTTAGACTTTCAGCTTTTTTTATATCAAGTCCTTTTCTCGGTTCTAGGGTAATACCATTAAATATTAAAATTGTTTTTTCATTGATAATATCATTTTTTTATTTTGGTTATTTATCAAATTTTCAGATCTCAGAACAAATTCTTGACAATCTTTTAACAGTAGTGATTGTTGAAGCACTGATAGGTTTATCATTAGGTTTAACATTAACGATTTGGTTTGCTGCTGCAAGTTTGGCGGGAGAGAAAATTGCCTCTACAACTGGCTTAGGTTTCTCGCAAATGGTTGATCCTGATACTGGAGGACAAACTCCTGTAATGAGTCTAATTCTTGATTTATTTCTTATAACAATCTTTTTATCTCTTAATGGTCATTTGATTGCCATAGAATTCTTATTTAAAAGTTTTGAAATCTTTAATATTAATGATGGTTTACCTTCCATTGAATTGGTTGGTATTGGAATAGAAGCCGCAGGTGCAATGTTTTATACTGGAGGTTTAATAATGCTCCCAGTAGTTGCGGCACTATTAATGACTAATATAGCAGTTGGAGTTATTACTAGAGCTGCACCACAATTAAATATGTTTTCTTTTGCATTTCCAGTAACAATGATACTTGCATTTTTTATAATGTACATTTCCTCTCAATCTATCGGAAATGCATTTGCAGAATTAACAAAAAGCTCTTTAGAATCAATTGAAAGTGTTTTAGCTAACTAAAAGGAATAATGAATGGCTGAAGATAAGGACGATAGTCAGGAAAAATCGCAGGACCCAACTGCCAGAAGACTAGAAAAAGCTAGAGAAGATGGAAAAGTTTTATCATCAAAAGAAGCTTTTGTATTCACTTCTATGTTCATGGGTGTTTTATTACTTTATTTTTCACCAATGTTGCTTGACGATTTTCTAAAAATATGTAAGTCATTATTTTCTTTCGGACCTGAACTTGCAGCTGGAAAATCTCCCCTAGAGTCTATGGCTAAGGTTATAAAATTCTTCTTACAGGTTTTTTTAATTTTTTCAATTCCTCTTCTCGTTGTTAGTATTCTTACCCAATTTATTGTAGGTGGAATTAATTTTTCTCTAAAATCTATCTATTGGAAATTTGAAAAAATTAATCCAATTAAGGGTCTAAAAAGAATTTTCTCAATCAAAGGTTTAGTTGAATTAGTTAAAGCTATCTTGAAAGTCTCATTGCTAGGATTAATATCTTTTTTTATAATAAATTTTTATCTTAGAGACTTAACTAACTTGACTACTGCGAATCTCTTTTCAGCAGTAAATAGATTATCATCATTTTTTCCTGATTTAGTCATTGCTCTTCTATTAGCTTTAGCATTTATAGCAATTGTTGATGTTCTATATCAAAAATATGATTACATAAAACAGTTAAAAATGTCTCATCAAGATTTAAAAGACGAATACAAAGAAACAGATGGTCAACCAGAGGTTAAACAAAAGATAAGAAAACTTCAAGCTCAAGCTGCTATGAAAGGAAGAAAAGAAACTGCTTCCGTGGATAATCTTAAGGATGCTACAGCAATTATTACCAACCCAACTCATTTTGCAGTAGCATTAAAATATGAGGTAGGGGACTCTAGTGCACCTATAATAATCTCCAAGGGTAAAGGAAAAAATGCCGAAGAAATAATAAAAAAAGGTAAGGAATTGAATATTGGAACCATGCAAAGCCCAACATTAGCGAGAGCACTTTATTTTACATGTGAAATTGGTGAGGAAATTATGAGCAAACTTTATAATGCAGTTGCAATAGCCTTAGCTTACATTTATAAAATTGATAATGGAGAGGATATTGAGAAACCTGAAATCGAAATACCTGAGGATATGATTTTTGACGAATATGGAAGAAAAAATGATAAATAGAAATATATCTCAAATGATCGTTACATTGGCCTTCTTCTACAGTGCCTTGGTTTGTCATTTTAAAGCACTAGAACTATTCGAAAACAAAGAGATCTATTTAGCTTTTTTTCTTTGGTTTTGTTCTTTAACATCCTTTTGTGGCGCACTAAGGTTCCAAATTGCTAAAATTATTTATAAAATTAGAGATTTAAAGAAAAATGGAACAAAATAATTGTAATAAGTGCATACACTTTTATATAACTTATAAAAGAAACTTTCCTTATGGATGTAAGGCATTTGGAATGATCTCAAAAAATTACCCATATTCTGAGATCAAAAGAGTTTCTGGCACAAATTGTGCACTATTTTCAAATAAAGAAAAAAATGTTAAAAATATTATTAAAGGAAGAATTGCATGACACAACAACTTAATGCAATGCAAGAGAGCATAAAGATTGCTTTAGATGCTGCTGATGCTGCAACTGACGTAACATCAGAATATAAAAGAATTAAAAATGAATATCTAAAAACGGAGCAAAAGATGAAAGAAATTCACAAATATACCACTATCATTTTTTCAAGTTCAATTGCAACTGCAGTTATTGCGATTATTTTAACCGGGCTTTTATATTTCAAATCTTTATCTGAATTAGAAGATATGACTAGTACGAGTAGAGAGGCTCTGGTTGTTTTTGCAGAGAATGTTGAAAATGTAAATAAAGCAGTTGAGAGCATGAATTCTAGTCTAGCAAGACATACAGATTTATTAAATGCTAGTGAAGAAATGAAATTTAAAATTGAAGAATTATCAAGTGCAATCAATTCAAATGATAAAAAACTAATGATTAATCTTTCAAAGGAAATTACAAATTTGTCGAGTGGGCTCTCTAAATCAATCAAAAACGAAACTGATAAATTAGGTAAATCTATTCAAGAGTCAGGTGTCATGACATCTGCAAGCGTTAACAAAGAATTAAGTAAATTGATGCAAGACAACAAAAAAAATCAAAGCGTAAAATTACTAAAGGAGCTCTCTAACAGCACTTCTTCTCTTAATGCTGCTCTTGAGGCAATTTCAAGTCAAAACAAATTATTAGTAAAAGAAATTAAAGATCAAAAAGAAAACATAACCTTCCCATAAAAAAATGGCTGAAAATAAAAAAGAAGGTAATTTTTTAGTTAAGATAGATAAAATTAGCGGTGGTAGTCATGCGGCTTCAAGTTTCTTAAAACAAAATGATGTAATTGTTGCACTTGATAACCAAATTTACACTTTTGGAGAAAAACAACTTACAAGTGATCTTAAGGAAATTAGAAAAAATAAACAAAAAGCCCTTTTAACTATTCTTCGTGAAGAAACTTTTTTTGATTTGATGATTGAAAATAGTCTAGGTTGTAAATTCATCTCTTTAACCAGTGAGGAAACTAGAAAGATTCAGTCTGATTATTCTTCTAGAGAAATCAATGAACCAGATCAATTAAATGAATATGTTGGCATGAGAGATGTTTATAGAAACTATGAAATTATTGAAAATACAAATTCACTGTCAGCTGGCCTTTTCCCCCCTCTCTGGCTAGCTTATTCTCAAAAATGGTGGATATTGTTTTTATTTGTTGCGATCATGGCAATTTCGATAACAGTCAATATCTTTATTTTTTTAATAGGTTATTTACTAACCTCTCTATACTGTTACAAAGCTCAGTTAAATTTGTTATATAGCTTTTCTATGCTTGAGGGAAAAGTTTTTTGTTTTAAACTTGCAGCAAAATCTATGGATGAAGCTCAAAGAGTCATAAGGAAATTTGACCCAAAATCTAAGTTTAAATTTTCAAGACTTCCTAAACCTTTAATTGAAGAGGTGGAAGATAAGAAAGAATCAAACGGGGATGAAAATAAAAATAAGAAAGAAAACATTGTTGATGAAAATCAGACTGTAATAGTGTAATATTCTCTCCATGGTAGCAGACAAATATACAATCCAAGCAGAAACATTAATGAAGGCGGCTATTGAGGACTATAATGAGGTTATCAATGAAGTAAAATCTGCTGATGCAAATTTAGCAACTTTGAAAGGTTTGAGGATTAATATCCAAGGCAAACCTAGAAGGTTAGTTGATGTAGGAGATATTAAAAGAACTGAGAATGAAAACGTTGTGCAAATTCTAGTTTTCAACACAGATCATATTCCCCTTTTAACAGAAAAAATTGATGAAGTTGAGTTCAACTACGAAGTCGATGGTCAATTTATTAATATTGATCTGCCAGATCCCAGCTACAAACAACTAATGGAGGTTGTTGACGATCTTAATAGAAAAAAAAATTCCGGACTCGCAAGACTTACTAAGGCAAAGTCAGAAGCAACAACAAGGGCTCGAACAGCACTTGAAAATGACTTCATAACACAAGGAGTTGCAAATGCGGTTTCAAGAAAATGTTCAGAGATGCATGAAGAATATTCGTTACAAGTTAATGATTTAACTATGGAGAAAATCAAAGAAATTTTAGGTGCTGAATATTTTGAAAAGTATAAAACAGAAGAATTAGATTACGAATAATTTATTTTATAGTTTCATATTAAGGTTAGAACCTAACTTTTCATTAGTCCTTATATCCAAATATTTTTTTTTCAACTGATTGTCTTGTGGATTCTCATTAATAATTTTTTCTAAACCGAGTTTTTCTGAATTCCAAGCCGGGTAATTAAAATTAAGATCTCTATATTTAGAACCCATATCGTCATTATCAGAAACTCTGGTTTTTGATTTATAAATATTTTCTACCTTACTAATAATCGCTTTTTTATCAATTTGCGTTACTGGACTTGAATTCAATTTTTTTGTTTTGATTCCAACAATTTGATTCTTTTCTGCTACCGAGTTACTTGAATATCTTGATGATATTTTGGAAAATTGTAAATTTCTTAGATCACCCATTTTTTGTTCAATTATAGGCTCACTGTTTGATTTTGCATTTGAAGCTATTTTGCTATTTTCTAGAAATGAAGAATTAATTTTACTCTTATTCCACCATGAGATTCTTTGATTATTGACAATGTTTTCAGATACTTCCTTTCTATCTTTTAAGGCTTGGTCTGATCTGGCAACCTTCTCTAAACTTTCATCATCTTTCCAAAGATTACTTATACCAGTGGCGTCCAATGCTAATTCAGATGGAGTCTTGTCAAAAAGCTTATTAAAAACCCAATTTCCAAAACCAGCTATAGCCCCTATAGGCCCTCCATACATAAAACCACCTAGACTATTTTGAACTAAATCTCTATCAGATTTACTGTCATCTGAATTTATGCTTGAATATATTCCACTTATTATTGGAAGGTTTTGTAATGGATTTACTAGACCTCTAAACCAATCCCAAAATGAAAAATTTTCTTTATTATCTAATTTTGATTCAGAGACCTTTGGATCCTCTGGCTTTGCTTTAGAAAAATTCAATTCTCTAAATGAATTATTGGAATTTTTAGAAATATGAAAAGGGCTGTTTTGAATTTTCATTTTAATAATTAATCTCTATTTCAATTCTTCTATTTTTTGCTCGGCCCTGATTTGTTTCATTAGATTCTATTGGTCTGGTTTCTCCATAACTTATGGCTTTCATTCTTTTCGGATCAAGAGAATCATTTTTAGATAATTGTTGAACAACAGATGCTGATCTGGCTGCGGCAAGATCCCAATTATCTCTGAAATTTGAACCGAAAGTTAAAGGTACATTATCTGTATGACCCATAACTAGAATTTCACTTCTTCCTTTCTTATTTTGCTCAGCAATTTTTGCCATTATTTCTCTTGCTTTATTTGTTAATTCTGCAGAACCAGATTTAAAAGCACCAGCCGAACCTACAGTAATAATTACTTTATCGTCTTCTCTATCAACATTTACAAGCCCCTCACCTATTTCTTCTCTTAAGGCAACTTTTAATTTATCTTCAGCCAACTCAGCTTTTTTAGCTTCTTCTTGAGCAGATTTACTTTGCTCAGATTGACCTACATTTTCACCATCTGTTCCCTCAGCTTCGTTCTTTCCGGTTTGTGATGACGCTGTAGCAAGATCTGCAAGTTGTTTCTCAAGCCCACCTATTAGCACTTCTGAGTCTGATTTTCCAGAAGCTGATTTCACTGATTCAACAGCATTAAGTGTTTCCTGCAACAATTGAGGCAATTCTTGTTCGTCAGCTTCAGTCGGAGTGAAATTTACAACGACTTTGTTGCCAAGTGCTTCTACTTTTATATCCCCTCGTGCAATTGCTTCTTGAATGTTTTTTGCTAATTCCTTTGCCTCTTCATTCTCACCATCGTCTTTTGTGCTATCTTGATCCTTTGTTTTAAGTTCTACTTTTGGTTGATCTGTCTCTGTTGTCTGTTGTTTTAAATTTTCTTGCACTGCGGGTGTAGGATTGGGGCTAAAATTAAGAGATAGGATTGTTGTACCTTTTGGAGGCTCAACAACAGGTACTACTCTTTGAATTCCGAATGCATTTTTCATACTCCCACTGATTTGTTTAAACTTGGGAACATTAAACTCTGCAAAAGATAAAATCAAAACAAAGAAAGCCATCAATAAAGTAGCCATATCCGCAAAAGTTGCCATCCACGCTGGAGCACCTTTTGGGGGACACTCAGGGCATTCATGTTCCTCCTCTTCAGTCGAGGCTTCTTGATTTTCTGTTTTTTCCTCAGCCATAATAAATAGACCCTAAGCTGCCTGAGCTTCTAACAGTTTTTGCTTTTCTTTCGGCGGTAAGTTCGCAACAAGTTGATCTTGAATATTTCTTGGACTTTCACCTCTTGAAATAAATTGTAAACCAGTAATTATCATCTCTCTATACGTGGTTTCGTAAGCTGAGTAACCCTTTAATTTGATTACAATTGGCATAAAAATAGTATTGGCTATCATTGCACCATACAATGTTGTCAAAAGAGCAACAGCCATTGCTGGACCTATTGCTTTTGGATCAGCCATATTACCAAGCATTGCAACAAGACCAACCAAGGTTCCAATCATTCCCATTGCAGGGGCAATATCAACCCAAGATTGAGCACAACCAATATTTTTTTCGTGACGACCTTGCATTGCTTTCAATTCTTTCTTTAATTGGACTGTAAGTTTTGATTCATCAGCTCCATCAACAAGCATTTGCAATCCACTATCAAAGAAAGGATCGGGTGTTTCTTGACCTTCTAAAGCCATCATACCATCTTTTCTAGCAATACCTGCAAGCTCAACTATTCTCTCTATGAGTTCATCCATTTTTTTTACAGGAGGTTTGAATGCCTTACCAAAGGCTCCAAAAGATCCTAAATAAACTGGAAGGGGCGCTGTATACATTACAGCAAAAAAAGACCCACCAAACACAATTAAAATTGAAGGGACATCGATGTAAGAACCCAATCCCCCCGCAGATATCATTGCACCTGCAATCATACCTATCGTTCCGAGAAACCCTATGATAGTAGCTAAATCCATTTATTTATCCATTAACAAATTATATATTAAAATAGTACTTTGGTATAGATTCTGCAACTTTAATACCAAAATACGAAAGTTTTTTATAAAATTATTAATTTAATGTATTATAATGCTATGATTAGAATTTCAATCCTTGTATCCTTCATGCTTTCAATAAATTTTGATGTTTTAGCTTCAAATTATATAGATAAAGGCTTCTATGTCATTGATTTAAAAAATAAAATTGAGTGGCTTAAGTGCACTACAGGTCAACAATGGAGCGATAAAAAGAATACTTGCTTGGGTAATGCAATAAAATTAGATTATAAATCAATTGAAGAGGCCAATATACAGCTTAATAATCAGATTGAAGGAGAATGGAGATTACCGTCAAGAAAAGAATTAGAATCTTTAATTTGTAAAGAATGTAATGATGTAAAAATTGATCAAAAGTTATTCCCTAATACTCCTGCCGAACCTTTCTGGACATCTCAACGAAATTGGTGGTCTCCTAAGTTCTTTTGGTCAGTGAATTTCTTTACAGGACACTCTTATGGAAGATTTGTCCCAGAAAAAGAACTTTTCGTTAGATTCGTTAAAGATCGCTAATCTTTCTCATTAAGATATTCAATCAGCTTTGTCAAAAATAGGATTATTCCAAAAATAAAAATAACTATTACTGCATTCCAAGGAGTTACAAAGGATAGGTAATGCAATTTATCTTTAAATAATAATGAAGTGACAATTATCAAAACTATGAATGCAATAAAATATCTGATATATAAACAAATTCTGCAGGTTCTCATTTTTTTAAGATTAAACAACTAATTTTTTTTGATCTAGAAAACTTACATATGGCATTTGCTTTGTCAATGGATTTGGATTGATGCAAGACTTTAAAAAGACTATTTTCATTAGAAATCTTTGTTTTATCATCAAAATCTGTAAATTCTTTTGAAAGGATGGTTGTGACATATTTTTTATGCTTTTCTGCGTTTTTTAATTTGGAAAAAGCGCCAAATTGAATTTTGATCAATTTTTTAATATTTTCAGTTTTTCGTACCCTTTTTTTACTACTCTGTGATTCACCTACCTTTTCTTTTTTTTCTAAATTCTTTGTAATTTCATTTTTGACTTTTAAATCCTCTTTTATTCTATCATCTTTATCATCTTTTTTTTTTATCAAATTTTTATTTAAAGATTGGGGCTTTGAAGATGTTTCTTGTTCCTTATTTTGATTTTTATCTTCAATTTTAACCAAGGTTTCAACTGAATTATCTGAGTTTTTAATTTGTTCTTTTTCTAGTTTAATTGAATTTTCTTCAGAGGTTTTAGTTGCGAAATCGTTGTCTATTTGTGATGTCAGATTTTTAACATTAAAAAAAATTACTAAAAAAATAAATGTAATAAAAATAATAGGGATGATCTTTATCATAGATTTAATAATATGATAAATCTAAAATTTTGCCAGAATATTAGGAATTTTTAAGTATAAAAATATTTTTTTAATTATTTTATTAAAGTCAATTTTCTGACTCTTTATTTGTGTCAAATTAAAGTTTTGCATTTGAATTAAAAAAATTGTGAAATAACAATGAAAGGAGATAAATTATGCAAATTTCACAGAACCTTAAATTAAAGCAAAGTCAGTCTTTAGTAATGACACCTCAGTTACAACAAGCAATAAAGTTGTTGCAATTAAATAATCTTGAATTAACAAATTTAGTAAATAAAGAGTTAGAAGAAAATCCTTTTCTTGAAAATGAAAGTGTTGAATTAGATGAAAAAGAATTATCTAACGAAGAAACAACAAGTGATCTTGAGGAGTCATTTGAAAGCGGAGAATCTATTTCTGATGAGCCAAGAAATGAAGATTATGAAAACAGGTGGGATTTAGAAACCTCTTATGATTTCAGCAGGAATAATAGTGGAGATGTAGCTGACGCTGGAAGCGTTATAGAACAAACCTCTAGTAATAAAATTTCATTAAAATCAATTTTATCAAGTCAGGCTGAGTTGGAATTTGCAAATAATAGTGATAAGAAAATCTCTGAAATATTAATTGATTATATTGATGATAATGGATGGATAACCGAAAAACTTGAAAATTTATCAGAATTTAGTGGATTTGAGCTTAATGAAATAGTTAAAGTTTTAGAAAAAATGCAAAATTTTGAACCGAATGGTGTATTTGCAAGAAACCTAAAAGAATGTCTAAAAATCCAACTTATAAACAATGATTCATTAGATAAAGAAAAGGAAATAATTATCGACAATTTAGACTTATTAGGAACTGGAAATATAAAAGCTCTTCAAAAACTGACTAATTTAAATGAGGAAAACCTAAAAGAAAATATTAAACTAATAAGATCTTTAGATCCAAAACCAGGAAGAAAATATAATTGTGAACAAGACAATATTTTTCACCCTGATGTTATTGTAACTAAAGATAACTCCGAATGGTCTGTGGAGTTAAATGAAGGAACATTGCCTAAAATCAAAATAAATGATGACTATGTGAAAGAAATTGAGAATCTTAATTGTGGAGAATCTGATAAGAAATTCATTAATGAATCCTTGAATTCAGCAAGATGGTTATTGAAAGCAATACAACAAAGAAATATTACCACTCTTAAAATAAGTTCAGAAATTGTTAGCCAGCAAAAATTATTTTTTGAGAAAGGTAAGAAATTTCTTAAGCCTATGGTCTTAAAAGATGTCGCAAAGAAAATTGATATGCATGAAAGCACTGTTAGCAGGGTAACATCTGATAAATTAATGCTTACTCCAAGAGGAATATTCGAAATGAAATTATTTTTTAGTGCTTCAATTAGCAGTACAAAACAAGGTGAAACACATTCCGCTGAATCAGTAAGAGAGTCACTTAAAAAACTTATAAGTAGTGAACCTTTAAATCACCCACTCAGTGATGAAATGATTGTTGAAAAACTTCAAGCAGAAGGAATTGAGCTTGCCAGGAGAACTGTAGCAAAATATAGAGAATTATTAAATATTCCTGCATCATCAGTTAGAAGGAAAATAATGAAAATTCAAAATATAAATTTATAAATCAATAAAAATATAGTTAAATTTTTAATAATGATCAAATTGGAGTGAAGATCTATAACAGACAATTTGTATAAGATTAAATAACTTAATATTATAAATTAAGATCAGTTTATTATGAATATCTCAAAGTTCTGATTTCTTTAGATGTCTGATCTAGAAAATGTGATATTGGATAAACATCAGTTTTAACATGCTTATCATCATCGAAATGAGAAATTTTAATAACTGGATTTGAACCGGATATATTAAAGTTTGTTTCTTTTATTTTTAATTGTTCTTTCATTTTTTCTCCTTCTATTATTCATAGTTATATTGCAATTATTTTGCCAAACTTATAAAACTTAAATTTTTTCTTTTAATAATATTTCTCTGAAATTTTCTATCTGCTTTTTTTCATGAGAATCATTATAGTTGATTCTTTTCAATAATTTCTTTTGTCTCACGTTATTCCAATATGAATAAACCTTTTTTAAATATTTTTGTTTTTTGTTCGGTAGGGATGAGTGATATCTAGCTATAGCTTCATTCCATGATTTATATTTCTTATATAAATTTGATAAAAAAATTGCTGCATATTTTACATTTTCTTCAGGTTCAACAATATGATTTAAATCTTTAAAATTTTTTAAATGATACTTTGTATTTATTTGCATACAACCAACATCAATGCTCTTTTTTTTTTTAATATTTATTTTTAGATAACTTAATATTTCCTCCTTGTTATCAAAATAAATTGATTTTCCAGATACATTTAAAGTCCATGGCCATGAACGAAAGTCCTGATTGTTTTTTTTTATTCCCGATTCAACTAATGCGATTGAGGTTAAAAGTTTACTCGGTAAGTTATATTCTTTACCGTATTTCTCAGCTAAAAAATTACAATTATAATTTTGCTTGGCTTGAAGCAATGTGTAAGAAAAAAGAAATACTAAAATACAAAGTAATGTTCTCATGAACAAACTGAGCAATTTAAATGCCAATTTGTATTTTTCGTGAAATACTTATTTTTTTATTATAGAACTACTAAGCAAATGCCTTCCTACTGATATAAAATCATAAGGATTAATTGATTTTCCATTTACTTTTATTTCATAGTGCAGGTGAGCGCCAACAGCTCTCCCTGTTGACCCCATTTTGCCTATCACCTGTCCCTCTGTAACAGTTGCTCCTTTTTTAACATTTAGTTTATGAAGGTGACCATACAAGGTAGAAACGCCATGTTTATGAATAATTTTGATGGTTTTTCCAAATGATCCATTTCGCCCAGAAAATGAAACATAACCATCAGCAGGAGCCCTCACCTCTTCCTGCCAAGTGCCAGCCATGTCTATACCATGATGCATTTGTTTTCTTTTGCTTTTTGGATGAATTCTAAATCCATAGGGACTAGAAACGTAATAATATTGCATTGGAGGTTTTAAAGGCACATAAATTATAGCATCTTTAAGTTCTTCAAGAATTTGGAATCTTAACGATGTGTGATCTAACAAGTCCTCATTATTTTCACCAATACTAATAGTTTCAGTTAAAAGATTATTAATCCTATGAATATCTAGTTTTTCAGGTTCTAATTTAAGTTGTTCAAAAACATTAAGAAGTTGTAATATTTCAGTATCAATTTTTTTAGTAAAGTTAATAATTTTCAATTTTTTCGTTCTTGGTGCAACAAATGGAATTATAGGAAGTTTTTTGTATGAAAATGTGTCTTTCTTAATCTCCAAGGAACTTTTAATTTCTGCTTTGCTTTCAAGTGTGTGTTCCATGGCAATCATTTCAGGACTAGCGAGTTTTGAAAATTGTTCGAACTTTACCTCATCTGAGTAATTCACATCATCTGGAAAATTTATTCTTATATTACCCATCATATTCTTTAGGTTTGAAAGTTTTTCTCTTAATTGATTTTTCATATTAGTTGAATCTTCTTTATTTATATTTAACTCGTCTTCCTTGTTGATAATTATTTCAACTTTTTCTGAACTTAAATCTTGTTCAATTATTGTTTTTCCTTTTGCTATGTCTTTTAATGCTTTAATTTCTGATTCTGTAAAGCTCTGTTTTGTAACTTCGGTATTTTGATATACCAAATAAGAGAAAAATGATGAAAAACCAAAAAAAATTAATTGAAAAATTTTGAAAAGAAATACTAAAAAAAGAATAAATGCTGAACAATAATGCTTTAAGTTAAAAACTACCTCTATTGGCCCCCTTTTTGTGAAATATAAAAACCTACGTTCTTTAAGTAAAAGTCTAATATTATTGGAAAAAACACTCAGATTTTTTGAAAAAACACTTGTTTCACCAAATCTTTGACTTGATTTCAAGTTTTTTTTTACACTAGACTTAAGATCACTTAATGAAAACTTTTGAAGCAGTTTTTCCATCTTATTTATTTTAGATAAAGCACAACAACTAGCATCATATTAGTCAATAATTGCATTAGCATTATCAATAACATTAACTTCCAAGAGATAGGGTTGCTTACGTTTAAACTAAATTGAGGGAAAGATTGATTTTCATCAATTTTTACTGATTGTTTTTTGTCATCAACTAAGTTTTCATTATGATAATCATCATAAGTTTTAAAATTCTCACTTTTCTTAAAATCTTCTGCGGTCTTTTTTTGATTGGTTTTTTTTGAATGTTCGTAAATATTTTCTTCTAGCGTTGATTCTTGAGTTTTTTTTTTTAAATCTTCTTTATTTTTTGCATTTGAAACAAAATTTACTTCCTCAATAATTTCTGTTTTTTTCTCGGGTTGATTTGGTATTTTAGTTAATTTTTTTTCTTCTATTTTTGATATTACTGAACCTTGACCTGCTTTCTCAAAAGCCAAATTTTTATTTTTAATAGTTTTATCCGACGCAGGAGTCATCTGATTTCTCATCTTTTCTATTCTATCTCTAATGTCAATTACTTGTTCAGTCATTTTTAAATATTAACGTACTATATAATACTCCAAAAGTAAATTTATGCATTTAGTAAGCCAAAATTAAATAATAAAAACTTTTTTTTTAATTTTATTTATGATAATCATAAAATTCCAGATATTTTTAATATTGGCAAAATTATTGCACGACTAACAAAATGTTTTCAAGAGATCCTGATAAAGCAACTAAAATCTCGAGTTCCTCAAGTGTTATTGGTACAGAGATGCAAATTAACGGTAACATTAAATGTAGCGGTAAACTTGTCCTTAAAGGGGTGGTTAAAGGTAATATAGAATGTGAACATGTTCATATATCATCAGAGGGCACTCAAACTGGAAATATTAAAGCTTTCGAGTGTATTATAGGTGGAAATTTTACAGGTGACATAGTCGCAGAATCTTTGGCGTTTGAGTCTGAAGCAAATATTAAAGGAAATATGTATTACAACAGTTTGAGTGCACGACCGGGTGCAAATCTTGAAATACATCTTTTTAGAGGGCTCGAAAAAAGAATTGAAGATAAAAGCTCAGCAAAAGAAAAAGTTAAGAAATCTCAAACAAAAAAAAATAAATAAAGGAACTTAAAAAATGGCAGACAATCAATCAATAATAGGCAAAGGAGCAATCTTTAAAGGCAAAATTTCTAATGCCTCAACAATAGAAATTAACGGTAGAGTTCAGGCAGATATAAAGTCAGAAAAAGTTACTTTAGGTAAAGCAGCATCTCTTGAGGGATCAATTATTTCGGAATTGGTAGTTATCTCAGGTAATTATCAAGGAAAAATAAAAGCAGATTCTGTTTGGCTTACAGATTCATCTGTGATCACAGGAGAAATTAATTACAAATCATTACAAATGGATAGAGGGGCTGCACTAAATTGTAAAATTATTCATAATTGGGATGAAAACAAGTTAAGAAATAAAAAAGAAGGATCTGAAAATTAAAATGAGTGATGTAACTTATATAAATAAAGACCTTTTAATGGAAGGTTCTTTAGAATCCAAAGACGGTCAAGTTGTAATTGCAGGTCATTTTAAGGGAAATGTAGTTGCAAGGTCCATTGTAATTGAATCATCTGCATTATTTGAAGGTAATATTAATGCAGAGCACGTCAAAGTTGAAGGTAAGGTGGATGGTGATATAACAGCTGATTTATTAGAAGTTTCAAATAGTGGTGTAATTGATGGAAAGTTAAAAACTAATTCCTTATCAGTCGATACTGGTGCTCAAATCTCTGGAAACGTTGGAAGAATTTCTGGTTAGTTCGTATCTTTTTTGTGTGCTCATGCAATTATTAAAGAATTGAATTGTTTTTTCTTCACCCTCAATTTTCATTAGATTTATTGATGCAAATCTTCCTGCTGCCAAAGAAACGGCCCATAAATCCTTGGTATCAAGAGAATATCTAGTTAAAATCATCTCGATTTCGTCTCTTATCTCAACCATTTTTCTTTTCTTTTTATCTACTAAATCTGGAAACTTAATTACATTATTTAAATTTTGCATAGTATCTAATACGACTAATTTTGAAAGAGTTTAATAAATTATTTATTTATTTTCGACTAAGATTTAGTTATATAGTAAAATTATAAATGAAAAAAAAACAACAAAACCTTCCAGTTAAGGCTAAACCAAATGAAGTTATTACCGTTAATCAGGAAAAAACTGATTCTCTTGATATAACTCAAAAACTTCATCATCTAAAAAATAGATCAGAGGTAAGAAAGTTTCTACCAGACATTCTAGGAAGAGTTTTAGCAAGAATCTGGATTGATTCTACTTTCAAAGAACAATTTGAAAATGATCCACAAAAAACATTAGAGTTTAATGGTGTTTATCTCCCAGAAGATATGCATATTGAATTCCAGAAGCCTAATTCCGATAGACCAAGGATAGTGGTATACGAACAAAGACCAAATTCTAAATTCAAACTTAGAGTTTTATACTTGCAATTAATAATGATGGCGGGAAGGTGAAAAAAATTCTTATTATTTTTATGATTAATATCCTGAGTTTTACCGTACAGGCAAAAGATCACAAAAATATGGACCAAACCATTTTAAATGATGAAGATTATTACAAAAGTGGCGTCGATTTATATGATAATGGTGATTTTAAAAAGTCCTTTATAGTTTTTTTCAATTTAGCCCAAAAAGGAAATCCTGATGCAATTTATAATATTTCTAACATGTATAATGAAGGAATTGGGACAATCCAAAACTATAGTAAATCTCTTGAATACTCATGGTTATGTTCATTAAATGGAAATAAAAAATGTTTAAAAAAAATTAAACAACTTAAGGAGAAACTTGGTGAAGATGAATTCATTAAAATTTCTAAAATTATTCCTGAAAGTCTAGAAAACGATTTTATCAATAAAAATGATAAATTAGCCGCTTTTAAATTAGGCTACTGGTATGAAAAAATTTCACCAGAAATAGATTTTGAAAAATCATATTTGTGGTATTCTGTTTCTGTAAGTGCTGGGGTATATAATGCTATGAAAATACGAGATAGAGTTTCAGAATTAGTTGAAAAAAAAAAAAATCTTAGATATTCAACAACAAGCAAATGAAATTTATACTAAAGATGCATATTTTAACCAACAAAAGGAAGAACAATGATTTTTAAAGTTCACTGGATTATAGATGGTATTGCTGAAATTGATGCTAAGGATAAAGAAGATGCTGAAAAAATTTTACAGGAAGGATTAGAGGATTACGTTAAAAATTCAGAAGTTTTAATGAATAAATTCGTTGCAAAGTCTATTCAAGGTACTGCCTACAAACCTGGTAATGAAGATTCAACTCAGGAAGAAAATAACAAAGATAAAAAAGAAGATTCTGATGAGGAAAATCAATAATCTAGCCCTGATTTTTGCAATTTTATTTCCTATAATTGCTGAATCAATCCCTAAATCCAAAGGACGAACATATGCCCCTGAAGAAGGTACATTTGATAGAAGAAAAAGGATTGTCATTCAACCAAAATGTAGATTAATCAAAGAAAAGAAAGTTCCTGACGATGTCATCTGTACCTACCAATCTCAAAAAAGAGGAGATAAAAATAAAGAAATTTATCTAGGCTCACCTGGAAATACTTGTCAAAAAGAAATTACTTGCCCAAAAAAATAATGTTTTGGAGAAATTGTTATCGTTTATAGTCAGATTAGAACAAGATGTTGGAAATTGCTTGAACCAGCTCAAGACAAAGATCTGGCCAGCAAGATTGTAGATTTTTTTCTATTATTTCTAATAACTTTAAATGTTGTGTCAGTTATCCTTGAAACTGTTGATTCAATTTATACAAGGTTTGAACAGCTATTTTCTTATTTTGAATATTTCTCTGTTTTGATTTTTACCATTGAATATCTTATAAGGCTGTGGTCTTGTGTAACGGATAAAAAAAAAAATCAATCAAATTTTAATCAAAGAATAAACTATATCTTTAGCTTTGGTGCGATCATTGATGCAATAGCCATTCTTCCAAGTTTAATAGCTATATTCTACCCTTCTATTGACTTAAGATTCATAAGAGCATTAAGAATTGTTAGATTGTTAAAATTTTCTAGATATTCGGGTTCAATTAACAGTCTAATATCTGTGCTTTGGGATCAAAGAAGATCATTTGGTGCAGCATTCTTTTTACTCTTTATCGCTCTTATAATAGTTTCAAGTGGGATGTATTTAGTTGAAAAAGATATTCAACCAGAAAAGTTTGGTAGCATTCCACAATCTATGTGGTGGGCATTAGTAACACTTACCACTGTTGGTTATGGAGATGTTTATCCAATTACTCCACTTGGAAAGTTGTTTGGATCTATAAGTATTATTCTGGGAATAGGGACAGTTGCATTACCTGCAGGGATCATGGCCTCTGCTTTTACAGAATTTACTAGAAGAAACCAAAAAACATATGAAGATAAATTAAAATTTATGCTTAAGGATGACATTATAGATAAAGATGAAAGAGAGGAGTTGAAAATATTATCGGAAAAATTAAATTTATCTGACAAAGATATTGGCGCTATAGAAGAACATATAAAATCGAAGAAAAATTGAAGCTTAACCTACCGATCCAATAAAATGCGTTATCCCATTACTTACCCTTCTTGCACACTCATATAAAGCTTCCAGCTGCTGAAAAATTCCCTTTTCTTCTTTTGTATAATTTAAATTGCCCTCACTAACATAATCAGACTTTTCTGAAAAACCGGTATTTGATGTTTTAATTTTCCCGGTAGGAAAAATTTTCCTCAGAGTGGTTACAGCGTCAAAAATATCAAACCTTATCAATTTAGCAATTATCTCGTCTCTAGATGTTCCTGCCTGATCACTAAATTTAGGGATTCTTACAGATAATAAAAAAATCTCATGAAAGATTGCTACTCTTATACCATGCATAAGCAACAATTCATCTCTTATCTCTTTTTCAATGATCCTTCCTCTTCCTACAGCTATTCTTCCTCTTAATTTTCTTCCTAGAATCCAATTTCTAATTTCCATGTATTCTTGATGCAAAGTTCTATAAACCTTATGAAGTCTCCAATGTACATCAAACTTTTCTAAAAGATTGGCAACCTCTTTCATGTCTTCACTCCTTTGGGAATCTGCAGTTCTTGTAGACCATGAAAGCCACATACCAGGATCAAAACAATCTATATATGCTTTTAAAACCTCAATATCACTAAATGCAAAAGCATGTTGTACTATATCCATTATTCTTTTAAATCTTTCAGATTCTTTGTAGTATCTCAAAAAATTTTTTTGATCTTTTCTTATAAATCTTCCAATTCCTCCTAAAGAATTAGCCAACATTCCTAACTGTTGAAGAATTGAATTCTGAGGAATAGCCCTTGTTTGGCTAGGATGATAAGCTAAAGTCTTCATTGAATTGTCCAAGTGTCTTTTAACTGATCTAGAGCCAGTTGAGTGAGTCAAATTAGAACCAAAAACATTTAAAAGTGCAGCATAATTAGGATCATCCATTATTTCTGTATTAAAATTCTTAATTGTATTTACAAATTCTATTCCAAAATCTGCTGATTTATAAAGTGGATCAACTTTCTCAACACTTTCTTTATCAAAACAAAACTCTAATATCCTAGATAAAGATGCCAAGGCTAGATCATGATTCATAAAATATTGATAACCGTCACCACCTTGAAAACTCATCTCTTGAATCAAATCAATATTCCAATCATTAAGTTTTTTTCTGGTATAATTACAATTAACATACTTCAGCCTATCACTTAAAGAAACTGGGTGCCCTCCTCTGCCAATTGATTCGCCATGTGTATTGAAGATCAGAAGTTTTACATTATTCATATTTTGGTCATGAAGAGCTTTTGCAATTTTTCTTTGCAGGTTTTCTATCGAAAGGACCGCAGCAGATTGTCCTAAATATCTTCCTGCATCTGAGAAACCAGTCTGGACTGTAAGTTTTTTTCTTGAAAACACATAATTTTTGAAATTATTATTTTTTAATAAAGTCCTAACTACATCATGACCAATCTCAAGTCCTTTTCTAGTTTCAAACAAAGGTGAAATATCAATCTTCTTATCAACTCCAAAAAGCTTTGAAAAATACAGAGCAGTCATTACTGTTAAAGAATAATCACATTCTGCTATTAAAAATCTTATGGATTGATTTTCATCAATATATTTTAAAATTTGCTTGGTTAACATAAAATACCTCCTGGCATTCATGTTCTCTTCGTATATACTCCCAAAGTTTATTTTTGCTGGCTTGACATTATCAATCATCTTCGAGACAACGCTCAAATAAGTTCTTTTATTTGAGGGATCATTTGGATCCCCACTTAGATCTATTTCCTTAGAGATCGCATTATTAAGTTGATTTGCATTTAATCTTAGATGAGTTCTACCCAGACCCAAACCAAAATTCATTATCTCTATTCTCAAAATAATTAAATCATCGATTTGTTTCTGAACTCCTTTAATTTTTTTTTCTACAATATCTTCTATCAAGGAATTTAAATCATTAATAATTAATTCGGAATTTGTTAACAATCTTTTTCTATTCTTGTGTAAGTAATTTGAAGCCTTTTTAATTGCATCAAAATCTTCAACAAATCCTTTCTGAGAAAATTTTTTTAAAACTACGGAGTTACAAGAAATAGAGTTTGCAAATATATGCTTTATTTTGATGAGTTCATCTTTCAAGGTTTTATTTTTGCAAGAACTTATTATCTTATCGATTGAATCACTATACAAAATTAATTGGTTAATTTTTACTTCAAGTCTTTTAGAAAAACTGTCGGTCCAAAAAATATCTCCTCGTCCATCTACATCATAACCAACCCATGTGTGCAATCTAAAAATTTGAGGCTTAATCGTGTGATACTCTTTTGAAAAATATTGCTTTGATATTTTAACAATTACTTCATAAATAGTTCTCAAAGATTGTTGTAGAAATTTAAGTGCAGACATGGATAATTTATGCTCAAAATCGAGAGTGATCATTTTTTCAGGACGCTGCTCTGTTTTAAAAACTTCTTTTACTATTAATTTTAGCTCCTTATCCGAAAGTATTTTTTTGTTATTTTTTGAAGTTGCTAATCTAGCTAACTGAAGCATCATTTCATAGGTCATACCGAAAGTAGGGTGGGCTGTTAAAACTATCCCAAAGATTTCTTTCTCTAATTTCTGATTAAATTTTTTAAAATTTATTAACTTGTTATCTTCAAATGCCAAAGATCTTATAATTTTTGCAATGTCTTCAATATTCTTTTTTTTATCAGTACTTCCCATGTATGATTTTAGTCTATCTGCTCTAAGACCAAAAGATCCAACTGCTAACCTTTGAATCAATGCCTCTAAAGCTGAATAATTTAATTTATTTTTTTCTAGTCTTCTTGAAATATCAAGTGCCAACATCGTAATGGAGTTTGAAAAGGGATCTTTTTCAGCACCGGACCTAATTCTATCTAAATCTTTTTGTAGAACTTTTCTGAGTTGTTGAGTATCAATATCCCTATCAACTGGAAAACAACTCCAAGTTTTTGGAAGCAAAGGTTTTCTGTAAAGGTCCATCTCAGAGTGAGATAATTTTCTTATATTTGTACTTGTCATTTTACTTAAAATTATATAATTAAGCTTTATATCACAATTTATAATCATTAATATTAAGTTTTTTCAAAAGAGAGAAAAATTTATGGCACTTTTAAAAGAAAAAGTTACTAGCATCCATCATTGGACAGATAAAACATTTAGTTTTAAAACAACCAGAGATATAAGCTTTAGGTTTAAGAATGGAGAGTTTGCAATGATAGGACTTGAAATTGATGGAAAACCACTACTAAGAGCTTATTCGGTTGTTAGTCCAAACCATGAAGATCACCTTGAATTTCTGAGTATAAAAGTTCCTAACGGACCTTTAACAAGTAAATTACAACATATTAAAGTCAATGATGAAATAATAGTGAATTCGAAACCAACTGGTACTTTAGTTTGTGATTATTTATTACCAGGTAGAAACTTATATTTATTTTCAACAGGAACTGGTCTAGCTCCTTTTATGAGCATTATAAGAGACCCTGAAACGTATGAAAAATTCGAAAGAATAATTTTAACCCATACAGTTAGAACACCTGAAGAATTAGCTTATAAAGATTTCTTGAACAACCTAAATAATGATGAAATTTATTCTGAAATTACTAAAGGAAAATTTATCTATTTTAATACAGTTACAAGAGAGAAGTGGGAGCGTAAAGGAAGAATTACAGAGTGGATAAAAGAAAATAAATTATGGGGACATTTAAGTGTGGAAAAATTTAATCCTAAGGAAGACAGAGTTATGATTTGTGGTTCTGAATCCATGACTTATGACCTTAAGAAGATATTTGAAAACCTTGGCTCAGAAGAAGGATCTACTAAAGTTCAAGGAGGATTTGTCATTGAAAAGGCATTTGCAGAAAAATAATGATTAAATTGATCTATTTTGACTTTAACTTTTGGAGAGTAGATATTTTGAGATTATGTCTTTCATTTTCAAACATACCATATGAGTTCGAGAGGGTTCCAAGACAAGCTTGGAAAAACAGAAAAAAAGAATTTCCATTTGGGCAACTCCCAATCATGATTGTTGATAAAAAAATATATGCTCACACACACTCTTTAGCCAGATTTTGTGCAACAAGGTCAAATTTGTATGACAAAGATGAACACAAAATTCTTATCATAGATCAAGTACTTGATTGGGCAAACGAAATAACCAACCAAATAGCTCCATCGATAAGAGCAGCAATGAGAGAGAAAAATTTTGAAAAATCAAAAAAATTAAGAAAAGAATTCATTAAAAATAGCCTACACATTTGGTTTTCCTATTTAGAAAATTTATTAAATAGATATTCTTCAGATAAAGAATTTTTTACGGATAAATTTAGCATTGCTGATATTACCGCATGGAGATTAATACATTGGTTTGTTTCCGGGAAACTTGATTTAATTGATGCTTCTTTTTTAGATGAATTGCCTATTTTGAAAAATTATCATAGAAAATTAAGTCAATTTGAACCATTTTCAAAACTTTCTGAATTCAAAGAAATTTTAAATCAAAACTAGGTTGAGATTTGATTGCTAATCGGAAATTTTTGTTTCATCCAGAAAAGAATTAATAGTCCTGGAATCCCTACAATTGTTGAAATTATAAAAAAATATCCCCAACCAAAACTTTCAACTAAAAATCCGGAAGGAGCAGATAAAAAAGTTCTAGCAAGACCCATAACTGAAGATAGTAATGCGTATTGAGTTCCAGAATATTCTTTCTTACATAACACAGATAAATAGGCTACAAATGCAGCTGATCCTAATCCACCAGAAAAGTTCTCACCTGCAACAGTTAATAAAAGAAAATTAAAGTTTGAGCCAACACTATTTAAAAGAACATAAAGTAAATTAGATACAATTTGAAAAAATGCTGAGATAATCAAGGAATTTATAAGTCCTATCTTTTTTACCAGAAAACCTCCAATAAAAACTCCAGCTAGGGTCATTATTACACCAAAAATTTTACTAGCATTAGCAATTTCAAGATTACTGAAACCTATCTTAACATAAAATGGATTTGCCATAATTCCAGCAACAACATCTCCAAACTTAAAAAAAAATATAAAAAATAAAATTATCATTATTTTATTTAAAGGATTTCTTGAAATAAATTCTTTAAATGGGGCTAAAAGATTATTTGAATTCCTATTTATTGGATCTGAATTTACCTTAACTGTAATAGTTATAACCATTAAAATTCCAATTATTAAAGCAACTATAAAAAATACTGTTGACCATTCATACAAATGTTTTAGGTATAAAGATCCAGCACCTGCTAAGATGCCTCCTACTCTATAACCAAATTGAGTTGCTGCGGCCCCAGCTCCTTGCTTTTCATCTTCAAGTATTTCAATTCTGTATGCATCAATGATGATATCTTGATTAGCAGAAAAAAAAGCTGTTAAAAGTGCAAAAATAGCTGTCAAAAATAAATTCTCACTAGGGTTACTAAAACCTAGAAAAATCATAGAAATTATTAAAAAGAATTGAGTTATTAGCAACCATGATTTTCTTTGTCCTAGATAATTGGTTAAAAAAGGAATTTTATAAGTATCAACTATTGGTGCCCACAAAAATTTTAAAGTCCAAGGTATTTGGGTTAATGCAAACAATCCAACAGTAGCTATATCTATGTTTTCTCGTGTTAACCAAATAAATAGTGTCGATAAAACCATATACAGAGGAATTCCACTGGCAATTCCCATTAGAAAAACAATTAGAATTTTCTTAGAAAAATATAGTGTGATTAGACTGTTATTCATTATTATTGTTGATTTTTTTTTTTTTTTACAGATATTAATACTATGGTATTAAAAATTTTGTTCTACTTTTTTTTCTCTTTTGCAACCTATATTCCATTATCCTCTGCAGATGATCATATACCTGACATAGTAGGAACATGGATTGGTAAGAACGATACCATATCTGAGCAAAGGGGATTCAGAAGTTGGGAGAAAAAAGTTGAAATTATTGAACAGAATGGAAGAAGATTCAAGGGATCATTCTCTTACACGGATGGAACAAAAAACTTTTTTGGAGTTATCCATCCTGACAATCAAACAATTACTTGGGTGGCATCCAACAGTAGAGGATACAATTTAGGAAAAATTTTAGGGAAAAATAGAATTAGTGCATGCTACGTTGAATCTGGAATAGACGCAACAGCAGGTTGCGCAGATTTAACAAGAAAATAAAAATATTATTCTCATATAACTCCCTTAAACAATTTTTTCACATATGGTTTAGAACTTCTTTTTACTTCATTAGATGCTCCCATCCAATATAATGAAGAGCTTTCAAGGACCACTATTTCCTTGAAAAACTTTAAAGCTCCCTTTACATCTGAAGTAACCACAACTAATGTAGTCTTATAGTTCTCTGATAATTTTTTTATAATATTAAAAATCATATTTGTCTTTATGGGGTCAAGTCCAGCCGTTGGTTCATCTAATACTAAAAATTTTGGGTCATGAGAGATTGCCCTTGCAATTGCCACTCTTTTTCTCATGCCACCAGAGAGTTCAGCTGGATATAAAAATGCATCATTCTTTTGTAATCCAACTTTATTTAAAATCTTAAAAGTTTTTTTTAATAACGCTTCCTTTTTCAAAATATCTAAACTTTTAAACATTATATTTTCCCAAACAAGTAAACTATCAAATAATGCATCTTTCTGAAAAACTACTCCAAAGCTTTTAAGTGTTTCGTTTATTCTCTTATCATTAAAAGGAATATTATTTATTAAGATTGAGCCGGAACTAGGTTTAATTAGACCAATAATAGTTTTTAGTAATGTGCTTTTTCCAGAAGAACCTCTTCCAATTATGCATAGAGGTTTTTTGGGGCTAACGTCAAATGAAATGTCTTTAAGTAAAGTCTTATTATTAATCTTTAAAGATACTTTTTTCAAAACGATTGTATTTTTCATCATTATTAATGTTACGATATCATATGAGGTTTAATTATAAACTGTCAAATATCGATTTTAAAGCAGGTACTGTTATTTTAGCTGGAGCAGGACCAGGTTCTAAAGAATTAATAACATTAAGGGTATATAGTGCCTTAAAATTAGCAGACGTAATTATTTATGATGCCTTAGTCAACAAAAGTTTATTAAAAATTGCTAGGAAATCCTCAACACTAATATTTGGTGGTAAAACCAAAGGTAAAAAAGCCTGTTCTCAACACGAAATTAATCAATGGATGATTAATTATGCTAGAAAAAATATGAAGGTTCTGAGACTGAAAGGTGGGGATCCAAGTTTTTTTAGCAGAGGAAGCCAAGAAATAGATTTTTTAAAATCACATTCAATTAACTTTCAAGTTTTTTCTGGAATAACCTCTTCTCAACAGGCTGTAAAAAGTAGCAATTATTCTTTTTTTAATAAAAGTGACATCTGTAACTTTATTACTGGTCATAAAAGAATTAATAATAAATCAATCACATTTGATCTTGAAAAAATTTTTAAAAATAATGGAAGAATAATAGTATATATGGGTGTTGGACAAATTAAATCAATTTCTTATCAACTATTAAATTTAGGTATGAATAAAAATACACGCGTATGTGTAATATCAAATACATCATTTACTTTTGAAAAAATAGTTACTACTACTTTGAGTGGAGTTGTAAATTCAATAATTTCTAATAAAATTAAACCTCCATCGATAATTATTATAAATTAGAAAAACTAACGAGTTTCAATTGAAAAAATATATCGAATATTATATTTTGTTATTCTTCTACTATTTATTCAGGTTACTTGGTTTAAATTTATCATCTTTTTTAGGGGGATTTTTTTTTTCAATCTACGGAAAATTTTCAAAAAGGAATCAGATTGTAAAAAGAAACTTAGACAAAGTATTTCCTAATCTTAGTCTTAAAGAAAAAAATAATATTATTAAAAAAATGTGGATTCATTTTGGGCGAATTATAGGGGAATATCCTAATTTAAATCGGCTAAATATTGGAAGAAACAATAATATTTTAATTGAAAATAAAAATAATCTGATTAAACCACTTCAAAAATATTCAAATTGTTTATTTTTTTCAGCACACATTGGTAATTGGGAACTAACTTCACATTTATTAACTAAAAATGGATTTAAAATAAATTTTATTTATAGAGCACCAAACAACGAATTAGTTGATAATTTACTAAAAAAAATAAGAATTGGTTATGGAGTTGGATTAATAAAAAAAGGAAATGAAGGAGCTAAACAGTGTCTTAGAATTTTAAAACAAGATGGAGGACATATTGGTATGCTTATTGATCAAAAAATGAATGATGGCATAAAAACAAAATTTTTTAAACAAACAGTCATGTCAGCATCTGCCATCGCAAAACTTGCAATAAAATTTAATTGTCCAATAATACCGGCTGTATGCGTCAGAGTAAAATCAACAAAATTTAAAATCTCATATTTAGAACCTCTAACACCAACTAAATTAAAGAAAATAGGTAATGAAATAAAGATAATGAATTATTTAAACAAGATTGTAGAAAATTGGATTAAAAAAAATCCAGAACAATGGATTTGGTTTCACAACAGATGGAATGATTAGATTAGGTTGCCAATAATTTTTGCAACTCTTGAAGATTCATTTAATGGAGTATAATCCCAATTTTCCAAATTACCTCTAAATGATCTTACAAAGCCCTTATCTTTTAAACTTTTTATGAAAAATCTAATTTTTCTTTTTACAGAATCTATTTCTTGAATATAAACTGGTTTACCAGTTGAAATTGCATCTGAAATCATACTAACGGAATCTTCAGTTACAATAAAATATTGCGATTGTTTTATTAAGTACCAATAAGGATTTATAATTTCATAATCAAAAATCATGTGATCCTTCTTTTTATTTGACTGAACAATGTCTTTAACCATTCTGCTTGTTCTTCTAGAAAAACAATAAACAATACTATACTTATCATTAATATTATTTATTTTTTTTACGCAGTTAATGATATTCTTCTTTGATAACTTTGAACTTTTACCATCTCCCCCAACCAAACATGAAACGACTTTCTTTTTATGAAATATATTTTTATATTTTTTGATTTGGCTTCTTAAAGGTTTTTGCTTATTAACAAAAGTTCCAATTATTTTGATAATATTTTCACTTTTATAACCGTTCAAAGTATCATGGGATGGTAAAATAATAATATCGAATTTTTCTCTAAAAAAATATGGATCTAGAATATGAATATTTTTACACCCATTCATTTTCTTAATTAGCAAACTATATGGTGCGCTTATCCTTCCACATGAAATAATCAAATCATAATCGTGAATATTACTATCATTTTTAAAAAGGGATTTAATAAGTAAAAGATAATAAATTATAAGGTTAGGAAAAAGATGGATCTTTTTTTTAAAAATAACTTTATATTTTAAGTTGATTTCTTTTCCTTCTGTGTAACTTTTTATTAGAGAGTCGCATTGATTAATACTACTTTTTTTTTCATCAGTTATTACTAAAATTTTTTTCACTTAACAACCTCTTCTTAAAACATAAATATATAATTAATTTATACAAAATTGCTAAATAGATCATAAAGATCATAGCAAAAATATTGTCGCTAAAGAAATGTCCTCCCATTGATTGTCTACAGAAAAAAACAAGGAATCCAAGAATAAAATTCATGTGAATAAAGATCTGATTTTTCAACAAAATAGTTCCTACCATGAGTGAAAATGCAGCAGAAGTTTCACCACTAATCCATGAACAATTTCTTTCACATTCTGAAGACTTTTTAAAAGCACCAGTAAAAACTTTATTCCCTCCAAACTCCTCTATATGAACTGGTCTCGCCCTTCCCCATGTTTCCTTAAAATATAAGTTAGCTATTAAACCGCAACCAATAATTGGACCTAGTATTAATCCAAATAGAGCATATTTAGAACGAAGTGAGAAAAAGTTCTTTTTTTTTTTTTTTTTTCTTATTAAATCAATAAACAAAAAACAAAGGGCTGAAATAGGAATAATAATCATTAAATTTTTTAAGATAATTCTTAATTTTTTTATAAAAACAAATTTTTCTGAAATAAAATTGTCATTATAAAAGAATAAATTCGATAAATAAATATCAAATTTTGGGAATAAAATAAAAATTAATGAAAATAAAACTAATAGTAAGCTATTCCATACTACTACTTTTTTCAGAGATCCAAAATGCATTAATAGTTTTTACTTAAAATTTCTTTTTGGCTTCAATGAATTTAAATACCTTAGTCTCAATACAATAATAGCAATAGCAATTATTAATATTGCCAAAGATTCGTAAATTAAAATTGAAGGATCTAAATCTTTCTTTTGAAGAATGATTAACCTTGAAATCGCAGTAATTGCAATAACTAATGGATATGTTATTCTTATCTCAGCATTAGCTAAATAAACTCTTATCATACCCATGACTTCAACATAAATAAAAAGTAGCAAAAGATCCGCAAGCTCAACTTTCATCTTATTAAACATAAGATATACTTCACTTAGAAAGCCTATAACCGCTCCAGTAAGAATTAATAAAACTGAAAAGATTTGAATAAATCTTATATACTTTTCAATTTTCATTATTATATAATTGCTTATTTTTTAATTAAGTCAATCAAACATTTAATCAAATAATTAATCTCTTTCATTGAGTTATAATTATGAAATGATATTCTGACTAATTGTCCTATCTTCTTTTTTTTGAAATATATTAAACTTGAGTCTTGAGTTGAAATTGAGCTTAAAATATTTTTAGAAAGCAAGTAGGAATATACTTTTTTTGCATTTAAACCTTTAATGTTAAAAGTGTTTATTCCAGAAAGTAAATCTTTATTCTCATAAAATATAATTTGATTATAGTTCTTTAATTTATCTCTAAGAAATATACTTTTCTTTTTGATATTATATTCAATTTTTTTTAAACTTTGAGTATTTACTTCCTCGATGGCTCTATTTAAACCAATTTTTAAGGCAGGAGAATATTCGAAATTTTCAAATATTCTATTTCCTACTATCTTAAGTTTGCCATTTTTAATTTTAGCATTCTTTAAATCTAAAATTGATGGTCTAATACTTTTTTTTATTTTATCACTTAAAAAAATAAATCCAGTTCCTCTAGGACCTCTTAAGTATTTTCTTCCAGATCCAACCAATACATCACAACCTATTTTTTTAACATCAATATGTATATGCCCAACTGACTGACAAGCATCTAAGATGTATATAATCTTATTATTAATTTCTTTAACAATTTTTCCTATTCTCTGAACATCAATTATATCACCACACTGAGAGGCAATATGACATACGGAAATAACTGAAGTTTTAGAATCAACTTTTTTTTTAAGGTCCTTCAAACAAACTTTCCCGTCAGAATTTATTTTTACAACTCGTATATTTATTTTTTTTTTTTTGTAAAAGATTAAATTACTTCCATACTCGTTATCCAAAATAACAATATTGTTATCACTACGTATTTTTAAAGAATTTAAAAATATGTTCCATGCAAAGGTAGTACTTGGGAGAAAGGAAATCTCATTTTTTTTACAACAAATTAAATTTGAAATGTTTTCATAAAATAGATCTAATTCTTTTTGATATTTCTCAACAGCATAATATCCACCATATTTTTCTTCATCTTTTAGGTATTTATAAATTAGATTATTTACACCTTTACTAGGGAAACTAGAACCGGCATTATTAAAATTTATGTATTTCAAGAATTTTTTACTTTCAAGAAAAAAAGACCAAAAAAGGCTTTCTTATCTGTTAAAACTTTCTTGATTTCAAAACAGGCTGATTCAGCCAGGCTTCTAAAACTATCGACAGAATATTTATATGAATTTTCAGTATGAATCGACTCGCCTTCCTTAAACTTAATATTTTTATTCAATATTTCTACAGTTTGCTCTTTTTTACTTACTAAATGCATCTCAATTCTACTTTTATTTCGATTAAAAAAAGCCTTATGATCGAAATCTTCAGTATCAAAAAAAGTTCCACAAATATTGTTTATTCCACTGAGAATATTTTTATTAAACTGAGCAGTTATTCCTTCTGAATCGTTATAAGCCTTTTCTAGGATCTTTTCATCTTTTTCTAAGTCGACACCAATCACCAAATAATTGTCCGGTTCAAGTATTATTGAGAATTTCTTAAGCAATACTTTTGCATCATTGGGACAAAAGTTACCAATGGTTGACCCAGGGAAAAAACCAACTTTTGATTTCTTATTTTTAACTATTTTTGACAAATTTTCAGTATCAGAAAAATCAGCACACACAGCAGTAACTTTGATATCTGGAAAATTAAATGCAAGTTCTTTCGCATTTTTCATCAGAAAATCTTTACTTATGTCTATTGAAATATATTCCTCAGGATTTTCTATTATTTTTAGTAATTTTGAAATTTTCTTGTTTGAACCACTACCAAATTCTATAACTACAGCATTGGAAGGTAAATAATTTTTTATTTCTTCATTTTCTTTATCCAAAATTTCTAATTCTTTTTTAGTTGGATAATAATCTGATAATTTTGTAATTTTTTCAAAAAGTTTTGAGCCTTTTTCATCATAAAAATATTTTGAATTTATTTTTTTTTGACCTTCATTCTGTAAATCACTCAATATCTCTGTAAAATTATCACAGTCATCCTCTTTATAATTAATAAAATTAAGATTTCTCATTAATTTAAATTCTCAGCTAATCTTAGACCAGAAAATTGCCAACGATCAGATGGATAATAGAAATTCCTATATGATGGTCTTATGTGGTCTTTTGGGGTAGCAAATGAACCACCTTTTAAGACAAATTGATTACACATAAACTTTGAATTGTATTCATTTGCCTTATAAGTTAAGGTTTTATATCCTCTGTAAGGGACATAATTGCTACATGTCCATGTCCATAAATTCCCATGATATGAAGATGCTAAATTCTCATTGTTGTAGCAGACTTCCTTAAATTTTTTATTATCTAGAAAATTTCCATCTTGTTTAGAATTTTTTAAAACTAGCTCCATTTCATACTCTGACGGAAGTCTTTTATTTGAATAATTAGCAAAAGCGTTAGCTTCGTAAAATGAAATATGTGTAACTGGAAGATTTTTATCAATTTTATTTACTCCACTTAAATCGAAATAGTAATTGTCATCAATCCAATATAAAGGTCTGTCAATTTTATATTTATTTATAAAATTCCAACCATCCGATAACCAATATTCATATTTCTTGTATCCACCATCATTTATGAAATTTAACCAATCATTATTAGTAACATATTCTGAAAGAATAAATGGATAAATAATAGTATCAAAACTTGGGAGTTCATTATCAAAACAAAATTTACTTGGATCGGCACCAATTCTTGAGATTACTTTTTTTTTTAAAATCCAATTATTCTTATATTTTAGATTAGTTGCAAAATTATTTTCTGCCTTTTTAACAAAACTAGGTTTTAGTGGATTTGAATAAAAAATATGTTTTAAATCCATTAAAATTAATTCTTGATGCTGTTGTTCATGATTAATACCAAGATTAATCAAAAAGTTGATATCTTTCTCAAACGATTTTTTTTCTAAAAGTTTTGTAATCATAGAATCGACATACTTCCTGTATTCTATAACCTCAGCTAATAATGGCCTATTTAACAAACCTCTATTCTCTTGTTTATTAAAATCACCGAAAATATTGTAATATGAATTAAAAATGAAAGAAAAATCTTCATTAAAAACTTTATAATTTTTATCAAATTGAAGTAAAAGGAAATTTTCATAAAACCATGTTGTATGTCCTAAATGCCATTTCATTGGACTAACAAACGTTTCACTTTGAACAACTGTATCCTCTTCATGAAGTTTATCAATAAGTTCTAAAGTTTTAGATCTACAATCTAAAAATTTATTGATAACTGGTGTAAAACTTAAATCGTCCATGAAATTATGGTATTATATTTTTTTTAATAATAAAATAAATAATATAACGTTTTTATGATTTTCTTAATAATTTATTATAAACAGAGGAAAATTTAAGTGCACTATTTTCCATATCAAATTCCTTCAATGACCTTTTAAGGGCAGAATTAGCCATCCTTCTGCGGATTCTTTTATTATTTATAAGAAAATTAAGTTTTTCTGCAAGAGCTATATGATCATTTTGGCCCACCAAATACCCACAATCATTATTTATAATAGCTTCCTCATTCCCGCCAACTTTGGTTGCAACCACACATAATCCAAAACTCATATATTCTAGTATACTATTTGAAAACCCTTCTTCATCAGATGTGAGAATACCAATATCAGAATTAATTAAAAATTTGTCAATTGATACCTGATTTTCAATAATCTTTATATTTTTATCTAATCTAAATTTTTTGATGAGTTTTTTAATTTTGGATAAATCTTGCTTTGGTCCATTACCTATTAATCTTAAGTTCCAATTTTCTTTAAAATTTATTAAATTACAAGCTTTTATAAGCATCAAATGATTTTTATAAGGTAAAAAATTAGCCACACAAATTAAATTAACTTTTTTTCCATATTTCTTTTTTTTATTATTTTTATGAACGCCGTTATAAATTAGTTTCAATTTATTTTTTGGAACAAACTCATCATCTACTAAATTTTCAATAACTTTTTTTGAATTGCCAATAATTAAATCCATTTTTTTGTGAAGTAAAATTTCGATATATTTTGTAAAAAAATATTTTTTTTGATAAAAATTTAATGATCTCCTCGACATAATAAATTTACAATCAAAAAAGAAAGACAACCACCCTCCAAGGAAATACGAATGAGGGAGAAAAAAATGAATAATTTCTGGTTTTTCTTTTTTAACGACCTTCCAGAAACTAAAAAATTTATAAAATAACTTTAATATTCTATTTTTATTTTCTCCTATCTCTGTTAGATCAATATATTCAAGATTCAATTTTCTAAATTTATTTTCAAGATCACCATTTCTATAAAAGACAACTAAACTAACTTCGAAACTAGATTGAATGATACTCAATATATTGAGAAGTTGTTTTTCAGTTCCACCAACATCCGTACTTCCTAAGAAAATTAAAATTTTTTTCATGTTATTAAGATAGTCACAACCCCAACTGCATAATTTTTCTCATGAGATATTGAACATGATATAGAAAATTGTTTTTTTCTCAAAATTGTTTTTATTTGTTTGTTTAATAATATTTTAGGAGAACCATTCAAGTTATCAACTATTTCAACATCATGATGAGATAAAAGCTTAGAAAAACCTGTACCTAAAGCTTTACTAAGCGCTTCTTTTAGTGCAAACCTTCCAGAAATTTTCTCAATTTTTTTTTTTTTTATTTTTTTTTCTAAATTTAGAAGTTTCAATTCATAATTTGAAAAAATCTTTTTTTCAAATTTTTTTCCGTAAATTTTATGAATCTTATTAATTCTTCTTATATCAACAATATCAATTCCTTGCCTAATATCTAACATTAACTTTCCCTTATCCACAAACCCATCATAGCATAATTCCAAATAAGTGAGGGAATGTGATTTTTAAATTTTTTGTAATTCTCCCATTTTTTGACTACTTTGATTTTATTCAAGTAAACTTTATCCCACTTTGTATCATAAAATATCTCATCGAATATTTTTGATGTCTTTTTTTGATTTAACCATTTCTCAATTGGAATTGCAAAACCCATTTTTGGTCTATCAAAAAGTTTTTTTGGTAGATAGTTTTTAAGAATTTCCTTTAAAATAAACTTTAATTTATTTTCTTTTAATTTTTGATCAACTGAAATTGTAGAAGCAAAATTTGTTAAATCTACATCAAGAAAGGGGGTTCTTACCTCCAGAGAGTGAAACATACTACACCTGTCAACTTTTACTAGAATATCATTTGCTAAATAATAATTAATATCATTATCCTGTATCGATTCAATAAAATCTAAATTATCTGATTCCTTAAAGAGGTTTTTTTGAAGATCGAGAAAATCATACATTTGATTATCAATAATATTCAATCTCTTATAAAATTCTGAATTTTTTTCAAATTCTAAAATTTTAGAAACTTTTTCAATTTTGTGGGTTAGACCTTGAAGACCCAAACTTTTTCTGATCGGACTACTTGCAATATTATAAAATTCATTAGGGATGGCTTTAAGCATTAAAGCAAACGCCTTTCTAAAAATTAATGGTACATTTTTATTGAATTTTCTTATTTTTTCTCCGAATAGGTACCTATTGTATCCTAGGAAGATTTCATCAGCACCGTCCCCTGACAAAACTACTTTTAAATCTTTACTTGCGTGTTTACAAATTATTTCTGTAGGTAAACACGATGAATCACCAAAAGGTTCATCAAATATTTGAGGTATTTTATAAATATTATTGATTAAATCATCAGCAGATAATTTTATTTCGTGATGGTCTGTATTTAAGAAATTAGCAATTTGTTTTGCATAACTAGATTCATCGTATTCATCTTCATAGAAACCAATTGAAAATGTTTTAATTTTTTTTATTGAATTTTTTTGCATGATGGAAGCAACTAACGATGAATCAATACCTCCAGATAGAAAACAACCAATTTCTACATCTGCTACCATCATTTTCTTTACTGATTGTTCAATCATTGGTTCAACTTCTTTATGATCGAAACTATAATTTTTTTTTACATTTATTAATGATTTATCAATAATTCTACCAGAGTTAATTGTAAGAATTTGGTTAGGCATTACCTTAAAAGTATTTTTATAAATCGACTTCGAGGCAGGAATATAACCAAGTGAACAATAAAGTTTTACTGAATTTTTATCAATTTTTAATTTCTCTGATCCAAAATATGATTTAATTGACTTAAGTTCTGAGGCAAAAACTATTTGTTTTTGATCTTTATAATAAAAAAGTGGTTTTTCTCCAAATTTATCTCTTGCAAGATATAAGTTTTTTGTTTTTCTATCCCAAACTCCGATTGAAAACATACCATGAATTAATTTTAAAGCTTTCTTTATTCCAAGAATATTTATTAACTCAAGTAAGACTATAGTATCCGTATTGTTTGAAAACTCTACATTGACTTTACCAAGAATATAACTTTTCAATTCTTTAAAATTATATATTTCACCATTAAAAACAATTACATATCTTCCATTTTTTGAGACCATTGGCTGATCTCCTCTTTTTCTCAAATCAATAATCGATAACCTCCTGTGACCTAAATAAATTCCATTATTCTGCTCAGTCCATAACCCCATGGAATCAGGTCCTCTATGTTTAAGTTGAGAAGTCATCCTACTTAACTTTAATTTATTCTGAGATAAAGTATTTTCTTTAGTAAGAAATCCTGTTATTCCGCACATTACAAATTTTTCCAAAATTTTTTATATGTGTAGTCCACTATAAAAATAATTTTTATTATTATAATTGGGTAAAAAGGCATAAGGTATCTCAACGTTGCCAGATTTACAAATGAGACCGTCACAAGATAAAACTGAGAAATAATAAAACAAGAAATGACCATATTTTTGATTAAGGATCTCTGCATAAAAATTACAAGCATGCTTAGAATGGAAAGATACATTAATATTATAAATAATTTATTTACGAGTTTTATCAAATTGTAACTAATTTTCCCTACACAGCAAGAAGCCTCTTGAAGACTTTCAAAATGCGGCGGACTTACTGAGTTATCTGTTAAGTAAATCTGTTTTGACCCTGCCGACCACATTCCTAAATAATGATAAAATGATAATTTTAATAGATCTTGAAAGTTATATTTAATCATACTTAATAAAATTTCATTCATATCTTTTTTAAAATGATGATTTATAGTGATATGAAAATTTTTAACATCATTAAGTTTGAGAAATTGATATTGAGCTATAGCTTCATAATCCGACAAAAGCTCAGCCTTAAGAAAAATGTTATCAAGCGAATCCAGGAAATTATTTACTTTTCCAAAATATTTACCCGAATAATTTAATAATTCTTTATATTTAGGATCATAATTGCTGGAATCAAAGTTTTTATTACCTGAAATTATAAAGAGTTTTCCAACTATAGTATGAATTAATACAGAGTTTCTTCTATCATGATCTTTAAAAAAAAGTAAGTTTTCTAATGAAAAAATTAGAATGATTGATGAGATTATTAGAAAAAGATTTTTCTTAAATTTTTTCTCATTAAAGTTTTCATATATAAATATTAAAATAAAAATTGCTACAACCGCTATACCAATTTTTTTTATCGTCAAAATTAAACCAAAAAGAATCCCTAAGAAAAGATAGTGTATAAATTCTTTTTTTTTTAAGAGGTATAATGAAAATGCAAAATTAATACATGAAAAAAAAATAGATTCTGGTAATAGTGTTTTTGAAAATGAAGAATAATAAATATTTAAACTTATAATTAAAAAAAATATAAGAATTAGCAATTTTTGGGTTTTTAGATGAAATAATGTCATACAAAGAGAACTAATACTTAAGGATAGAATTAGAATTTGTAAGTCAACAATATTGATTTTTAAGAATTCAAAAAAATCTATAAAGCTAGGATAAATTGCTGCACGATATGCACTAGGATGTACATAACTATCTGAATCTGGTAAACTTAATGCTAATAATGAAGGTGAAAATTTTATTATTAGGTATGCAATTGTTGTTATTAATAAAAAGATTAACCATTCCTTTTTTATTACTTTTTGTGTGCTAAAAAACATTAATGATTATTCCGTTCTTTTCAAAATTCTTGAATATTTTTTTGCTCTTTCTTTCCAGGAAAAATTTTCTTTAAAATCTTTATATGCATTTTTAATAATATAGTTTTTAAGTTTTTTATCACCCCTTAATAACTTAATTGCATCAATCCATCCATTTATATCTTCTGGTTTCACTAATAAACAATTTTTTTTGTGAACTAGCACCTCTTTTAATACTGGTAGGTTTGAAGAGATAATCGGTCTTTTAGATGACATATACTCAAATATTTTTAAAGGAGACATCCATTCGGATGTAATTGCTCCTCCAGGAATACTTGTTCCTGTTTGATATGGCGCAATAAGAATTGATTGCTCGCACATAAATCTTCCTAACTCGGTATGGTTAATGAATTTATGATATACAATATTCTTGACTTTGGATTGTTTCAAAAAATTCTGAAAATAATAATTATTTTTTCCGTAAATATTAAATTTAATATCTGGCAACTTCCTTGCGATTAAAAAAATAATATCCAGACCTCTTCCAGGTAACAAACTTCCAAAATAACCTATATTATCTTCTTTAACTTCTTTTTTTTTATAATAATTTCGTGAGGCGTCAGGCAGAATAAATATTTTAGATTTACTAAAATCAACTTCTTTTTGAATAATATTTTTTAATCTTCTTGAAATTACAACTAAGTATATCCCTTTTTTGATAGCAGTTTCTAATAAAAGTCTTTCTATAAAAGAGTGACGTGAAATTGGTTGATGTAACTCTAATATCACTTTTTTATTTAATAAAAAAAGAAAACATAATATTTTTACATTTCTTCCTAAAAAGAATTCAAATTTTTTAATATTTAAAATTGGAAAAAAGACCATTGTTAAAAAATTAAATATTGGTGCAGGTGATAATTTAAAGAACTTTTTTTTAAAAGAAATTTTCAAGCCATAAAATTTTTTTAAATCTCTTTTTTTTCCAGGGTATGAAAATAATGTGACATCAAAAAGTTTATGTAATTCATAAGACATATTAATGACATGAAAGGAATTTGCCTGAAAACTTGGGATAGTTGAATTAGAGATGTATGCTAACTTTTTTTTCTTAAGCATCTTGAAGGATTCTCTGTCCAACTTTGTAATCGATTTTCACTAACCCTTTAATAAAATTAAAGTCAAGGCTTGTGTCAGGCAAGCATTTTCTAAGTGCCCACATTGTTCCAATTTTTTTGTCAAGAAGAATAAGTTTTGGTGGCTTTTTAATTTTAGATAAAATCCTTAAAATATCTGCATTAAAAGATTTATGACCAATTTTTTTTTCATTTTTGCTCCATAATGTTGGTCCATCAATAAAAATAAAATCGTATTCTTTTATTTTCACAGATTTATACATAGACGCTTTCATATTTAATATTCTTTTTGTTATTCTTTTTGAAAAATTAAAATTTACAAATTCTTTTAAATCTTTTCTTATAATATTTTTGATCTGTTTGAAATAGAAGGAATCTTCTTCGTAAGTTTCAAGTAAACCTCTAGTTTTCGTTTCTAAAAAGTTTTCCTTTAGAGCATAGGCCATTATTATAGACGAAATTCCCGAACCCAACTCCAGAACATTTTTTGGTTTATGTTTTTTAATAACATCGTATAAAACTTTGTAATCCGAAAAACTAACGCCGGTAGAATTAGATTTTTTTGAACAGTTTGATATTAGGTAGAATAATTGCTTTCTCCTCTTAATATAAATATAAGATAAAAGTTCATTTAGCTTTGAGATATAACTAAGTGGATTAAGAAATCTAGGTTTCTGAGTATAGTAAAAATAAACTAATAAAGATTTTATTCTTGAATCTATTGCATTATAAAGTTTTTTTTTATTTAATATGTAAAGTGACATCTTACAGGCTTGGCAGTTTATCTTGAATTTCAAACCTTCCCCAATGTTTAACTGTAGTTTTTCTATTCTTTTTTTCCATATCATTTATTTCTTTATTTTTGTAAATTGAATCATTATCAAAATGAGTAGTTGAAATTTCTTCTGCTATAAAACCTTCTTGAGTTTTAAATTTATGCCATGTGCCGGGCAAGACAAGTGCCGTATCACCAGGATACAATTTTTTCTCTCTACCATCGATATTTATATCCATAACTCCCCATAATACTTGGAAAGTTTCTTCCTTTCTTTTATGAAAATGAAATGGATGAGATTGTCCAGGTATTTGTATAAGTATTTTTTTACAATATTCTCTATTGATGCATTCTATTAGAACACAACCAACTTTGCTAAACTCTCTAACTCCATAATGATGGGAATACTCAACATTAAACTCATTGCCAAGATCTATTCTTGCATGATTTAACATAGCCTTGACTTGATGAACATATTTATAAAGAATGTTAGCATCTGAAATTTCTGGAAAATTAACTTTTGAAGTAAACAATGCTTCATCCATTTTCATATCTTCATTTAAAATGATCCCTTCTTTAAAATCACCTGAATAAATTTGAGTTTTTTGACATGGCATTGAAAAATATACATCTTTTCTTTTGAGAGAATGATTTTTTTTTAGAGATTTCTTTAGGTAAACACCCCTTCTTAACTCTTGCAGACTTTCCTTCTCAATTTTTAAAACATCTCTATTATTTTTACCAAGAACTTTATTAGTTTTTTTCCATGAACCTAACCATTTATCTACTTGTGCCGGGGTTGAACTATATTTGTTAAGTTTAAAATTATGTGTTTCAATTCCTATATGTCTTTCAAAAATATCAGCTCCAGCTGCTTTTGCGATTGATAAAATACTAGAATCATCTGGATCTTCATGAGTAGACCAACCTATTGTTACCCCTGGGTATCTGTCTTTAAGCATTTTTATATTATTCAACTCGCACTGATCATTTTCTGTTGGATAAATTGAAACACAATGCATGATGGCAAGATCAATTTTTCTATGCTCAGCAAAGCTTACAATGTTATCAATCTCATCGATTTCTAATCCCCCCGTAGAAATAATAGTTGGTAGATTTGTTTCTGAAATCTTCTCAAGTAATGGCCAGTCATTACTTGAACAAGAAGCAATTTTCAAAATATCAAAACCAAAATCTACAATCTTATCAACTGATTCTTCGTCAAATGGTGTGCATATACTTAATAAATTATGTTTCTTTATCTCTTTGAGAAGCTTTTTATAATCATTATCAGAAATTTTTGTTTCGTTAAACCTTTTGATATGTTTTATTTCTGATTTTAAATAATCTTTGTGAATAAATGTTTCAAGGTTTCTAAATTGGAATTTAAAGCCAGCGCGAACTTGATTTTTTTTTATAATTTTGGAATGCTGATTTATTATTTCTAACCCGTGATTTAGACTACCTTGATGATTATTGGCAATATCTAAAATAAACAAATCTTTAAAGTTAAATCCCATTTTTTAATAAACTATTTGCTTTTTGAAAGTTAATTTAATCTCAGACAATTTTTTGGCAATTCTTTTTCCGGAACCACCTTCACCATAAATTAATGAAGGCTTATATTTTCCTACTTTTAATTGTTTAACGATTTCAATATATATATTTTCAGTATTTAAATCAACATCATGAACATTGTCAGCTCTTAATCTATTTTCTTGTCTAAAACCAATGTTTACGACTGGAACACCCAGAAATGCACATTCTCTAATACCGACACTTGAATTTCCAATAAGACACTTAGAATTTCCAATCAATTTTAGGAACTTCATATCATCTAAATGTTTTAAAAAATGGATGTTATCTAAATCATCTAATTCTCTAAAAGATCTTATTCCTTCAGCAAGGGAGGCAGTTCCAGCATCAGGGTTTGGCCAAAACCATATTATCTGACACTTAAGTCTTTTAATTGCCTTAAATAATATATTAATATCATTCCTTGACTCATGAAATCTATTGGTATCAGAGTGCTGCAGAACGACTACATAAGGTTTTTTTAAATCTATTTTTGGTCCTACCCCATTTAATTTGATATTTGATAGTTTAATTTTTTTTGATTCTTTTGCCACATCGATTGAAGGGCAACCTGTATTAAAAATGTTTTGTTTTTTTTCACCCATTTTTAGAACCCTTTCATATGAATCTTTATTAGAAACAAAATGAAAATCTGATAATTTCGTTATACTATGCCTTACTTTTTCATCAATATTACCTGTAACCTCTCCACCCAAAATATGAATTAGAGGAATATTCATAAAACTACTTGCAACGGCTGTTGCAATTGTTTCATATCTATCAGCTATGGTTACAACTGCATCGGGTTTTTCATTTTCGAAGAATGTCGCCAACTCACATATCATATTACCTGTTGTTTTGGGTTGAGAAGATATTCTTTCATCATCATGCAAAGAGTTAATTAACCAATCATAATCCAGACCAAAACTCTTTAATCTATCATGAACGTGACCATACTTATTAGAGATCATTGATGCCGCCACAACAACTAGAATGGCCATAGATTTATCTTTTTTACATGATGATATTACAGTTCTTATTCTAGGTAGGCTTGCTCTAGCAGTAATAACAAAAACTATTTTTCTTTTTTTTTTTAACATTTATTTTAATAATCTACTTAAAACTATATTTTCAGCTTTTTGAAGACTCTCCTCAGTATAACCACCTATATGAGGTGTAATAAATAGGTCTTGGTTATTTTTAGCATAACTAATTAACTTTTTATGTAATTTAGTTAAAAATAAATGTTCATTATCTAAAACATCCATTGCAGCTCCTTTAATTTTTTTTTTTTGTAAGAAATTTAATAAATGATTTTGATTTAAAACTTCTCCTCTAGAGGTATTTATAAGTAAACTTGTTTTCTTCATCAAACTAAGAAATTTTTGATCAAAGAAATTATGATTTTTTTTATTATAATTAATATGTAATGAAATAATATCAGATGATTTGCATAAATTTTTAATTGATGTATTTCTCCTTGATTTAATTATATCGTAATATAATACTTCCATTTTGAACGCCTTGGCTATCTTTGACAACATTTTACCAATTCTACCATAACCAATGATTCCTAATTTCTTTCCACTTAAATCGTTTCCCAAAAAAAGGGTTCTATCCCATTTATAGCTTTCTACATATTTTTTAGCTTGAGCAATATTTCTTGTGAGATTTAATATCAATCCCATGGTAAATTCCGCAGTTGCACTTATATCTTTAATTTTATTCTTATAGTCTCTAAGACTTACTAACTCTATTTTTTTTCTTTTTAAATAATTACAATCAATATGATTTAATCCAGTTGTTGGTGATAAAATCATTTTTAGATTCTTTGAGTTGCATAGGAGTTTCTCATCTAAAAAATATTTAAGTCTAACGTGCAAATATTCAGCTTCTTTTAATTTCTGAATAAAATCTTTTCTAGAGTTTACTCCAAAAATTACCTGAAACTTTTTATTCAATTTGCTTAAAGTAATTTTATCAAAATTTTCTATTTCAGTTATTAAAAGTTTTTTTCTTCTCATAAAATAAATTTTTATTTTTAATTAAAATTTCTTGAAGAGTAAAATCAAAGTTTTCATCTATATCAAATGAATGAAATGAATCAACTTCCACTCCTATAATTTTAGAACCAAACAATCTTTTACTTCTTATTAAATCACTTTTAATTACATAGAGATAACCAACTCTATGAAAATAGATAGGGTTGTTTTGTCTTATATTACCTTTATTATCAATATTAAAAATTGGTTCAATAAAATTATCCTTCATTTTATAAATAGAGTTAAGCAAGTTCCTTTTAAGCTTACACACCGTAATCAGATTATCTGGCTTAAATTTTTCAAATTTCTTAAGGCATTCTATAATTTTCTCAGGTTCTCTCAATGGACAGGTTGGTTGGAAAAGAACAATTGCATCAACCCTTTTTTTTGAATTAGACTCATATCTATCCAGTGCATGAGCCATTACATCAATCTGAAGAACATTATCTCCAGCTAATTTAGCAGGTCTCTTGATTGATATTATATCATTAACTTCTGCAATATCTATAATTTCATTATCGTCGGTAGAGAGAACTACATCAATAAAAAGATCTTTCAAATCGTTTACTAAATCAAGTGTCCAAGAAATTAATGGTTTATTATTGAATTTTTTCTTATTTTTGTTTGGAATACCTTTTGAGCCTTTACGAGCATTTATCATTGCCAAAAAATTCATATTTCATACACTATCAAAAAATAGTAATATTACATATTAAATTTAAAAAATGAAAAATTCTAATATTATTCATTTAAGATCGCTTTGCACCTAAAAGGAGACATCTTGTTCAGAAATATTTTTAAAAGAATTTTTAATCTTATTATAAAACCAGTTTGGTCAACTAACGAAGTTTTGAGATTAATTTACTTACATTATTCAAATATATGGTTTGAAGATAAGTTTGGATTCCTAAAGATTGAGAGATCTAGTTTTAAACCTCAAACTGATGATCTAAGAAGAATCTGGGATAATATTTCAAAATCCAAACCCAAAGTTTGTCTTGAGTATGGAAGTGGAATTTCGTCTGTTGTTATTTTAGATGCAATGTCAACTTACAAATCTAAAAGTAAACTTATTTCTATTGAATCAACTAAGAAATGGGCAAACAATACAAGAAAAATGATTCTGAATTCAGATGTAAAGGGAAATTTTGACTTAAGAATACTAAATCCAGTTGTTGAAAATGTTATTTTAAAATTATATAACTCAAGTCCAAAATTTTGGTATCCCTCAAAAATTAATTCATCGCGTGGAAATTTCATCTGCTTGAAATATGAGTATATCATAAAAAATTGCATTCCTGACTTCATATATATTGACGGTCCAGATCCAAATAGCTCAAAGGGTTTTAAATCAAGTAATAAAAAAACTCTAATCCCATGCGTTATAGATATCCTATATATAGAGGAAAATCTCAGAATTGGTTCTCTTATACTTATTGACGGTCGTGATTTTAATGCGAGCATTTTGTGGTCTAATTTTAAAAGAAAATGGGAAAGACAGATTTTTAATAATCAGGGAATGACATTATTTAAATTAATACAATAAAAAAAAATATTGCTTTGTATAATTTCATTAATTAATCATTATATTAAATTAATAAGTTTGAAATAAAATGATTTCAAAAATAGAACTACCTTTTTTAAAAATTAAACTTGGAGGTTTACCTGTTGTAATTGCAGAGATTGGTATTAATCATAACGGTTGTATTGATACTGCAATAAAAATGGCTGACTTAGCAATTAAAAGTGGTGCTGATATTATAAAACATCAGACTCATTTTGTTGATGATGAAATGTCATTTGAAGCCAAAGATATGAAAGTTGGATACATTGGCGATTCTATATGGAATTTAATGAAAAAATGCTCTCTTGCAAAAGAAGAGGAGATAAAACTTAAAGAATTTGTAGAAGATAAAAAAATCACTTATCTAAGCACGCCATTCTCAAGATCAGCCTCTAATTTTTTAAATGATATTGGAGTGCCTGCATTTAAAATTGGCTCAGGCGAATGTAATAACTTTCCATTGATTGAACACATAGCAAGCTTTGGAAAACCTATAATTCTAAGCACTGGCATGAATGATCTCAAATCTGTTGATATAGCGGTAAATATAATGAAAAAAAAGAAAATAAAATTTGCATTAATGCATACAACTAACTCCTACCCAACTCCTGATCAAAGTGTAAGATTAGGAGGTATTTTGGAATTAAAAAATAAATATAAAAATACTATTGTAGGAATTTCCGATCATACAATCGGAAATTTAGCATGTTTTTCTGGAGTTGCTCTGGGAGCTGACATAGTTGAACGACACTTTACTGATGATATGAAAAGAAAAGGGCCGGATATAATCTGTTCTATGGACCCGTCTTCTTGTAAAGAATTAGCTGTTGGGGTAAAAAGAATTGCACAAATGAGGGGAGGAAAAAAAGGACTAGTAGATTGTGAAAAAAAAGTTGCAGGTTTTGCATTTGGCTCTGTTGTAAGTTCAAAGAAAATAGAAAAAGGAGAAAAATTAACAAAAAATAATATCTGGGTAAGGCGTCCAGGAAATGGATTTTATAAAGCTAAGGACTACGAAAGTTTAATTGGCAAAACAGCTTTAAAAGATATAAAAATTAATTCCCAATTAAAAAAAGATGACATCAAAAAAAATTAGGATTTGTGCTTTTACTGGAACAAGAGCAGATTATCCAAGAATTAAAAGCGTCTTGCTAAATCTCAAAAAAGATAAAACCTTTGAATTAAAAATAGTTGTTACTGGTTCTCATCTTTTAAAATCTGCTGGGAGTACTTATAAAGAAATTCTTGATGACAAGTTTAAAATTGACCACAAAGTGAAAATGTTTGATGACCCCCCAGACTATTCGATTTATGGGGGGGCAAAAGCATTTGCAAGATGTTCTTCAGGTATTGCTGATATTTTGAAAAATTATAAACCAGATATAGCATTGGTTACAGTTGATAGAGTCGAAACTTTAGCAATTGCATCAGTTTGTGCTCTAATGAATATCCCCATTGCTCATGTTCAGGGAGGTGAAGTCAGTGGAACTATTGATGAATCAATAAGGCATGCTGTAACAAAACTTTCTCACATTCATTTTGTAGCTACAAATCAGGCAAAAAAGAGAGTTATCAAACTTGGTGAAAACCCGAAGTATGTTTTTAATGTTGGTTGTCCTTACATTGACATAATAGACAAAGAAAAAAATAATAATCTAGTAAATCCAAATTTTTCTGAACATTTTGGGATATTCACTATGCATTCTGTAACCACCGATATAAAAGAAGCTAAGTTGCATTTTATCGAAGTCTCAAAAGCATTAGAGACAATTTCAAAGGAATTTTTTATTTTTGCTTTTATTCCTAATACAGACCCAGGTGGAAACTATATTTTAAATAAATTAAAGTCCCACAAAAATATCAAAATTGTCAATCATATGAAATCAAGGGAGTTTTTATCCTTAATGAAAAATGCAAGCTTCATGTTTGGTAATTCTTCTGCGGGAATAAGGGAAGCTGCTAGCTTTAAACTACCAGTTCTGAATATCGGTTCACGACAAAGAGGCAGAGAACATTCAATTAATGTTGTTCATTGCGGCTTTAATAAAAAAGAAATATTAGAGAAAATAAAGTATATTCTTACAAATAAAAAATTCAGAAAGAATTTGAGAAACTGTAAAAATATTTATGGTGATGGAAATTCAGCAAAAAAAATAATAAAAAAATTAAAACAAATTGATATTTCAAGTACTATTCTTCAGAAAAGGTTATTTTGATGGTTGGAAAAAAAAGAGTTTTAGTAACTGGCGGAGCTGGCTGCATTGGTTTAGAAGTATACAATCAGCTCATCAAAGAAGGATATCATCCGATTGTTTATGATTTAATAGAAAAAATACAAAAAGTCTCAAAATTTGTTAAAATTAAAGAATTTTTTTATGGATCAATCCTTGATAGAGCATTACTTAGCAAAGCAATGCAGAATGTAGATTATGTAGTTCATCTTGCCGCACATCTTGGAGTACAAAGAACAGAGGAAGAGCCTCTTAGATGCTTAGAAATTAATATTAATGGATCAAAAAATGTATTTGAAACAGCCCTACAATCAAATGTGAGACGAGTAATTTTTGCCTCTTCATCTGAAGTTTATGGTGAACCTTTGGAAAAATATGTTAGTGAAAAATCGATAACACAGGGTAAATCCGTTTACGCAATTTCAAAATTAGCTGGTGAAGAATATTTAAAAGCCTTGTGTAAAGAAAACAAGAAATTTACAGGGATCGTAATAAGATTCTTTAACACATTTGGACCATATCAAACTGCTCAATTTGTAATTCCAAAATTTATCAACTTGGTAAAAAATAATTTTTCACCAATAATTAATGGAACAGGTGAACAAGTTCGTTCTTATTGCTATGTTTCGGATTCAGCTCTAGGAACTGTAAACGCATTAAAAAAAAATAAATACAAAGAAAATTTTTCAATTTTTAATATCGGTAACCCTAATAACTCAATTTCTGTCTTATCATTAGCAAAACAAATTATTGATTTATCAAAAAAAAATATCAAACCACGAATTAATAAAGAATTCTCTAAAACAGATAGAAAAAAAGAAAGAGAAGTTTTTGCAAGATTATGTGATATAACCAAAGCAAAATCTGAATTAAAGTTTATTCCTAAGATAAATTTGATTTCAGGTCTCGAAAAAACTTACAATTCTGAAATTCTATGGGAAGATTGGCCTAAACATAATAAAATATAATGAAAAAAATGAATGTTCTTGGTTTGATATTAGCAAGAAAAGGGTCTAAAGGTCTTAAAAATAAAAATCTTAAAAATATAAATGGATATTCTCTTATAGAATTAGCTCTATATGCTGCACTTGAATCCAGAGTAATAACAGAGGTTGTTTTTTCAACAGATTATGATGTTTCCGAAGTTGGAAAGCTTGCTTCACAATATTATCTAAAAAGACCAAAATATCTTTCCAAAGATAAAACTTTGTCTTTTGAAGTTGTAGAATATTTATTAAAAGAATTTAAAAAAAAAAAATATTTTCCAGATTATATAATACTTATTGAACCTCCCTGTCCATTTAGAAATGGCAAATTAATTGACAAAGTTTTCGAGTTAGCTTTAAAAAAAAAGTCAGATTCCATGGTAACTTGTAAAGAAGTAAATGATTCACATCCAATAAGAATAAAAAAAATTGATAAAAATTTAAACTTAACAGGATATTGTTTGGATGAGCCGCCTTTTGGACTTCCGAGACAACTGCAACGACCGGCATATCTGAGAGATCAAGCAGTATACGTCTTAAGAGCAAAAAACTTTGTAGAAAAGAAGTTTGGTATCTATGGCAAAAAAAGGCATGGATTTATTAATAAAAATCTTACAGTAAATATCGACCATCAAGTAGATTACGAGCTTGCACAAACTTTACATTATCATAAAGAATTAAAGACACTCTTTCCAAATACAAATCCTTCTAAATTTAAAAAGACAGTTAAATGATTAGATTTTATATGAGACAATTATTAATATTTGGGATTTTTAAAAATTGAAAGTTAGTATTTTAACAAGTCATTGTTTGAGACATGAATATTTTATAAAAAAAATATCGTCTCATTTTAATATACTTGAGATTTTTAAAGAGCAAAAAGATGAGAGATTTGATCATAAAGAATATGCTAGGAAAAATAATGAAAAGCTACTACTTAATCATATGGAAAATTTTGAAATGACTGAGAAAAAACATCTCATAAATTTTGTAAAAAAGGCAGATTTTCCCAAACATTCAAAAATTATTGAGTGTAGAAAAGGTGGTATAAATGATTTTGAAATAACAAAAAAAGTTTTAAATAGTCAAGCTGAAGTTTTTGTTGTTTACGGTACCAGCTTGATTAAGAAAGAAATTCTAAGTACAAAAAAACCATTCATTAATATACATCTTGGTTTATCTCCATATTATAAAGGGATGGCATGTAGTTTCTGGCCATTCTACAATAATGAGCCTGAATATAATGGGGTAACAGTCCTAAATTTAGATAATGGAATAGATTCGGGAGATATAATACATCAAGGCTTGGTTAGTTTGGAAAAAAATGACTCTATTCATGATGGGAGCATTAAGGGAATAATTTCTGCTGTAAAACTTATAATCAAGTCTTTAGAAGAATTTTCATTAAATAAATTAAAATTTAATAAACAAATTAAAAATAAAGGGCGGACTTATTTTCAAAAAGATCTTAATGAAAAAATTATCCATGAAGTTCACAAAAAATGGACACAGAAAAAAATCAATGAATATATAAAATATCAAGATAAAAGGCAAAAAAAAGTAGAATATATTAAATGAGTAAAAAGTTTTGGGGAACAAATAATTCAATAAATCAATTTAAAAATAAGAAAAGAATTGATTTTTTTAAATCCGAAAAATTTCTTCATGAAAAAATTAAAAGTAAGATAAAAACTATTCTCGATGTGGGTTGTGCGTCAGGAAGACTTATTGAATTATTAAACTTTTATTATGAAGAATTTGATTTCTTAGGGATTGATATAGTAGAAAGTCAAGTAAAACAAGCAAGAGAAAATTATCCCTCACATAAATTTTTATGTACTGATATTTTTACGCTAGATAATCTCAAAAAATATGACCTAATAAATGCGACAGGTGTATTTCAACACGAAAAGAAATATAAAAACCTTTTAAGTTTCTTATGGAGAAAAACCTCAAAATATTTACTTTTTGATGTTAAATTTTTAGATTGCGAAAAAGACTTGAATGATATAACCAAAGCTTTTTGTGATATTGATCACAATCAAATCCCGTTTATAATGATTTCTCCAAAAAAGTTTTTTAAAATTCTAGAAAAATTAGAAGACGTTAATTCAATCAGTTTAATAGCATACGAAACAAAAAAAAATAATATAACTACACTTCCATCAAATGTTAAAAATATTGTTTCGGCTGGAATATTATTAGAGAAAAAGCATTCTCAAGCAATTCACTCAAACTCATTTACAAATTATGATGGATCTTTGCTAGTTGGTAAAATAAAGTCTGTTTTTGAAAAATTTTTTATCGAATAAATTTTAATGTAATTTATCATTTTCTTTTTGCCATTTCATATAACTAAAAGAATCTATTCCAGATCTCTTATGTTCATTATATTTTTTTATAAAGTTTTTGAGTTTATATGAATAAATTGACAAAAATTGAATTGTTAAGTGATACTTTGGTTTTATTGAATTTCTACTACCATAATGTAGACAATTAGTTGTATCTGCAAAAATTATTTCGCCTTCATTAGCAGTTAGTTTAAAGGGTTTAAAAGCACCCAACCTTTGCTTTACTGTTGAATCTAGAATTCTATCTTTTAATGAAATTAAACTAAATTTTAAAAGACTTGTCCTTATAAAATCAGAGCTTTGCTTTGATGACAGAAGCGTCAATGGGCCAGAGTCATTGAAAATTGGATAAATTGGAATAAATACTTTTAATTGATATCTATCTTCTCTATCAAAATGAAAAAGCTGTGAAGACTGAGGAGACGTTGTCTTATTTTTACTATACCAGATACTTGTATGAGTCAAAATCGGAGTGCTCTTTAAATAAGAGGATAATATTTCTTGGAAATCTTTGTCTTCCAAAAAATCAAGAATCTCTTTATGTTTGAAAACGTCTATTGAATGTATTTTTAAAAAACTGTCTTTACTTTTATTTCCTGATTTTTTTATTACCACCTTTGGTGGAAACTTTCTTTTTGTATATTTTATTAATTTTTGAAAATTTTTATTTTTTTTAAAGTTTATTTTAGCAAAACCTAATTCGCGCTTGATAATAGATACATCTGATTTTCTAAAATTTACATTATCACTTATTATAGATTTTCTTAAAAGATAATTCGCAGACAAATATAAATGAGAAAACCTGAGCTTCTTTAAAGTTTCTGCGAATGGAGATAAAAAATATTTTTTAAATGATTTTATCAATTTCTTTCCTAATTCTAATTATACTATTACCTTGTGAGTTCCCAATTAATTTATAAAGAATTTTTTTATTTTTACCATCAATTACATTATTAGTTTGGATGTTTAAATTTTTTTTTACATATTCAATCGCTGCAGAAATTGAATATACATTTTTAATCAAAGAACCGTAATCATGAATATATTTTTTATATCTTATTTTTTTTGCCTCTCCAAACATACAGTTAATAGTTGGAACTTTATAACAGGCACTTTCTATTAGAGCCATGGAATTAAATCCAACTGAAAATTTTGAATCTTTAAGTAGATCTAAGGCTAAAGATTTTGTGTCGATCCTTATATTCATTTTTTCTATTTCTAGTAATTGATTTTTCATTAGATCAAAATCTCTCTTCTTAGACTTTAATATAAAATTATAATCTTTTAGTTCGTTGCTTAAAAGCCTAACTAGTTCAAGAAATTCATCACATAATAATTTCCAAGACATTTTGCTATTTATCCCTAGTTGGGAAGGAAGGCTCTTATATAAACCGGGCATAAACATAATGATTTTATTCTTCTTTGGGCTAATTTCAGCATTCAGAATTTTATCAAATCTTGGAGAGCCACAAACTACTAAGTTATTTTTATTATGCTTTTGATATTTTATTAAAATATTTTTAATTTTTTCATTGTAAACCAAAATCTTTTTTCCAGGAAACTTAATTCTTTTTGAGAGAATTTTTATGTAATCTTTATATTCCCCTTCTGTCATTAAACCTTCTTTGTGCATACAGATTGAAGGGATATTTAGTCTCTTTAAATGAATTATTACTTCATCTTCTTCTGAACCAAAATTAAATGTAACAAAAAGGTTTGCATTCAAGCCTCTGAAGGCTTGCTCTAAATAATTTCTAAAATTCTTCAAATGTTCTTGATTTTGTCTTACAATTTTAAAATTATGTTGATTAACTTTTGTTTTAAAACAGAAATTTGATAATTTCTTTGTGAATCTTCTATTTAATTGAAAGAGTCGGAATTTTTCATTTGAAAATACTTCTTTAATTTCATCGTTAAAAACACCCTTTTCTAAGAATAAAATATTTTGGGTAGACTTGAAAATATTTTTTTTTGGTACAACAGAATATAAGTAAAAATTTATTATTTTTTCTGGTAATTTTAATCGAATAAAGAAATAAAAAAAAAAGGAAAAGTAAAATATTTGACTTTTGTCCCAAAAAAATATTTTAACCTCAATAGAAAATAAGTCATCAAGTATCAGATAGAACCTGAAGTCGAGGGGCCCATTCCAACACTAACATTATCTTCCGAATTTTGAGGTTTAAAATTTCCTTGTTCTTGAATTGAAGTATTTGAATCATTAAGAAAATTCGAAATATATTCTTGTCTTAATGATTCCCATATTTTGTTGCCCTCGTCTGTAAGTTTTTCAGCTCTTTCAATATCTTTCCATCTGTTTTTTGGAAATTTTACATACATTGCAAATGTTCTTCTAAGTCCCTTCATTTGATCAGCAGAAAAATCAGGTAAATTAAGCATAGTATCATCAGAATTAGCAGGGCAAATAGAATTCGGATCCAAATAGTTATTTTGAACAGCCAATCTTCTCAATGGAGTTCCGAAGTAAGGTTGTAGAATAGAACAACTCATTTGATCAGCTTGCCATTGTCTATTTATTTCTATTGTATCAAATGCAAGCTCCCTGGTTTCTCCTGGAAAACCAATAATATTATTGACCGTAAAAGGAACATCATACTGGTGCGGAATCTGAAGAGCATCAACAGCTGATTTATTACTATACTTTCTATCAATCACATCAGCCCTGAACTTTTCATTTCCGTGTTCCATTCCAAATGCCAACATGTGCAAACCAATATCTTTTAATTTCTTAATTCGTTCATGTGTAACTGTCTCAACTCTTGTTTGACACCAAAAAGGCATTTTAAAATCTTTATACATCTCGCAGAATTCGTCAAATTCTTTATTAGACCATGCAAAAAAAGTATCAGCCCAAAAATATACATATTCAACTTTCATTACGTCTCTAAGGTATAATAAGTCTTTTCTGACCATATCGATGCTCCTTTTTCTGAAAAATTTTCCAGAAGTAGCATTATCATATAAGACGTTTTGTGATGGTGAATTGCAAAATGTACATTTGTAAGGACAACCTCTATGGGTTTCCATTGGCATCATCCTATACATTTTTCCGTACATTGGTCTATAAAATCTTGAATCATCAAAGATACTTAGATCCGGAAGTTCTAGATTATTCACATCAACTGGGTTTATTATACCATTTTTTATAATTTCTCCATTTTGCTTTTTTACCCAAAGATTTGTAACATCATTATAACCCTCTCCAGCACTTATTCTATTTGCTAAATCCGTTATAGCATTTTCTCCTTCACCTACACAGACCATGTCAACTACATCGTATTTTATAGCTACTTCAGGTGCAAAGGTAGCAAAGACACCTCCTAAAATAGTTGGTATTTTAAATCTTCTTATTGACCTTAAGAGTTGAATAGCTAACAAGAAAGTGCTTTCGGTAGAAGTTACAGCAACTAAATCAGGTTTGAACTTCTCAACTTTCTTTATCAGATCTCCTGTTGCGCTAGTATGTTTTCTCATAGAATCTGCTTTAGATTCATATGGTCTGACTAATAAGTTACCAACTGCAACCTTATTCTTCTGAGAATTCTTGAATGTAATATATTCATCAGCATCAAGATCATAGTCAGAAGTATCAAACAAATCAACTGAGTGCCCATCTCTTTTTAATAGACTTGAAAAGATTGCAATAGCAGGTGGAACAAGGCTTTCAGATCTTTGATTTGGATATATAAAAAGTACTTTACAGCTCATATCATCAAATAATAAAAATAATAAATATATATCAATAAAATAGTTATTTATATTCTTTTTTTTTTAAAAATCTTTCTGCTTTTTTTAGATCTTCTAATGTATCAATGTTTGGAACATACCCATCAAGGCATATAAATCCAGTTTTTTTTGGTAAAATATTTCCTTTCAACACAGTTTTTCTTGTAAAAGCATAAACTAAACCATTTCTCATATATCTAGCTTTCAACATTTGTCTGGCAATAATCTTATTTCCATCTTTAGATGCGTAACTCAAGAAACCTTGCTTATTCAATTTTAATTGTTTTTTTTCATGAAATTTATTGTCAATTTTTGATACTGACCATACTGCATCCAGTTTTTTTGTTTTGATAAGATTAATTGCTCTTTTTAATATAGCTTTTGTTCTAAATGGCGAAGTTGGTTGAAGCATTAAAATAATATCATATTTAGTTTTATCTATTTTTTCTAATTCCTTTAAAGCATGACATAACACAGGCATATCTGCAACTCTGTTACCACTCAATTTTTTTGGTCTAATAAAAGGACAATCAAGTCCAAATTTTATCGAAACATCTTTGATTTTTTCATTATCAGTTGATACTACAGCTCTATCAATAAATTTTGCTTCTGAAATAACTTTCGCTACGTATCCAATTAATGGTATTCCACCTATTTTTTTTATATTTTTAAATTTTATCCCTTTGGACCCCCCCCTTGCGGGAACAATCGCTAAAACTTTTTCTTTGATATTTTCTATCATTAGTATGAAACTTTTTTTCTCTTTTTTTCTGAATTTGAGAGGAAGACGCTATCAATTATTTTCATAGTTTCAATACCATAATTAAGATTAATGTAGCTTTCTGTATTATGATTTAGACAGTTTAAAATATGCTTAACTTCAATGATAAAATCATCTTTCCTTTCTTTCTGAAAGTCAATTTTGCGATGATTATTTCCTTCAATAATTTCAATACGATCAGAATTACCCGAGTAATTACAAGTCCATTTTATCAAGCCCTTTTCACATAAAGCAACTGCATTTTTCGAATGGGGTTTTGTCTCAACGTCTTGTACTACTCTTCCAGTCAAACCATTCTCTGATCTCATATTTACGTATGAAATAGAATCATAATTTAGCTTCTCACTCTTTTTGAAGACAAGATCAGCATTTACAGAGTTTACTCTTCCATTTCCCGAAATAATCGATAAATGATGCCATATATTTATAGCATGTGAATGCTCACATGTTGCCCCACCCCCAACTTTGTAATTACCAAGATAACTATCCGATGGACCATCTAACCATGGATGCGCTTTGAAAATTCCATCCCATTTTTCTCTAAATTCAACATCAAGTGCGATTAAATTACCAAGCTTTTTACTTTTAAGGAGTTTTCCCATTTCTACCATTGATTCTGAAACTATATGATTATATCCAATAAATGATTTTACTTTTGACTCTTTATTAATCTTTACCAAATCAGCAAGTCTTTTATCAAAAGGAAATGTAAGTGGCTTTTCAATTAAAACGGCTTTTAGAGAGTCTAAATCCAAACTCTTAAAAATATCAATATGGCTGTCGGGGGGTGTTCCAATTATTATAAGATCGAAATTAATATTCGATTCTAAAGAATTAGTTAATTTTATTTTCTTATCCCAAACACCGTATCTAGAAGGATAAATATCGTCCTTGGTTCTCTGAAGTGCACTACTATCCACATCATAAATAGTTACATCTAGATTTTGGGATCTACATGCATAGGCTAGATGATTGCCAATGGATCCAGCTCCAAATATTTTTACTCTCATGATGATTTACCTAATTAACATAAAAAATTTTATCAACATACTTTTTTGAGGATTTTCTATGAGAAATTAATATAACAGTTAATTTTTTCTTCCTTAATTCATTAATTATTTTTTTTTCAGAATTTTCATCAATAGATGCAAAAGTTTCATCTATAAAAATAATTTGTGGTTCCTGATATAAAGCTCGAGCAAGAGATATTCTCTTAATCTCTCCTCCTGATAAATTCTTACCACCGTCTGTTACCAATTTATTAATATTAACTTTTCTTAGATCACAAATCTTCATTATTCCTAAAAGTTTTGATTTTTTAAAATTTCTATCCAATATTATATTTTCGGCGATACTACCCTCAAATAAACTACAATTTTGTGTAACGTAAGCAATATTTTTTCTGATAACTTTCTCATCAAGTTGATTTATATTATTCTTATCAAAAAATATTTTTCCTTTATTTGGACTATAAAGCTTGGCCAACAAATCTAATAAAGTTGTTTTTCCAGAACCGCTTGGTCCAATTATTTGAGTAATTTTTTCCTTTTCAATTTTTATGTTCAAATTTTTTAAAAGATCTACCTTTTTTTTTGTTTCCTTACTGTAAAAATTAAAATAAAGATTACTAACTTTTATGTATTTTTTTAAAATCTCATCATTATCTTTTTCTTCTGATACTAAGTTTTCATGATCATAGTTCTTTATGAACTCATTATAAATATTTGAATACGCATACTTTATGCTTTCAATATTAGCTATTTCTTTTATGAAATTTATAGTGGATTGATAGAGTCTATAGAAAATTAGGAAGAAGAAAATTAAATTTGGAAGGTACGTTTTAAGTACATTTTCATAATTTATAAAAATTAATATAATAGCTACCAATAAAACAAGGAAAAACTCAATGAAATCTTGAGGTAATGATATTAAAAGTTTGCTTTTAATTCTTGTTTTCTTTAGAGACTCTGTCTTTTCTTTTGTCTTTCCAAGAAAAAAATTTTTTGAATTAAAAAGATATATTTCTTTAATACTAAAAATTAAAGAAGAAAATAATGAAGTAAGATTTTCTTGTTTAACAGTTTTTTGTTTTCCAATCTGATTTATTTTTTTTAGATAACCTTTTATTATAAAAATATAAGCAAATAAAAAGACGATCATAATAGTTATTGTTATAAAAAAATCAACAAGCAATGAAGTTATAATCAGAGCTATAATTATTACAAAATTTGAGAGAAGATTAGTAATTTTAAAAATCATCATAGATGTTGAGTCAGTATTTCTTGCCAACTTTTCAATCAACTCACCTCTTGGAAATGTCATAATACTTGAATACTTTTTGCTAAGAATTGATCTAAGAATGTAGGAATGTAGAAGTGATCTTAATCTTTCAGCTGATAAAACACTTAAAATCTTTCTTATAATTACAGACATAATTTTAAATAATAGGATGACAATTAACAGTAAAATTAGTTGATCAACTTCAAGATTAAATTTATTTAAAAAATCTTTAAAAAAATAACCGTCTATATTATTACTCCCTGTTAATGTAGATGTTATGGGAATAATTGATGTGATTGATACTGATGTTAGAAGGCCTTCAACCAAGCAAAGGATAAAAATAAAAAAGAATACAACTTTAATATTCTTCATTACTTTCTCTAAGCTTATAATTATTTTTAAATATTCAAAAAATCTCATTTTTCTTTTAGCACCATTATTTCTCTTCTTCCTGAAAAAGCAACGTCAACTGCTATGCATTTACCATCATTTGACCACCTTGGGTGAAGATCATTTTTATTAGCACCAAAATATTCCTTAGGTAAAAAAAATTCACCAACTAAAATCTTATTATTTTCTTTTATTATAAAAAGTTTTTGATTTCCTAAATAATTAGGATAAGTATCGGTAACAAATATCGTCTTATCTTTGGGATTAATTGATGGATGCCCATCTAAATTCTCAGGAAAACTATGAAGTTTTTTTGATGTTTTGTTTTTAATATTAAAAATTGTATATCTAAAAACTTTGTTTTTTACAGTCAAAATTAGGTTATTATTGTCAATCCAATTAAAATGTGAAACCACTTCATTATCCTTCGAAATTTTAGAAATTTCTTTAGACTTATAATTAAAAATAAAAACTTGATTGTATTTTTTATTTTGAAATGACCACAAAAAAAAGAAAATAAAAAAATCACCACAAGGAGACCAACTTAAATGATTAAAATAAGGATTCTCGTAATTTTTTAAATTTAAAAAACTTTCTAAATCCTTGATTGATAATATTTTCTTACAAGTATTTTTTTTTAAATTGACGATTCCTATTGATTCTTTAAAGGAGTTTTTTCCAAAAAAACCATATCCTGGTCTACTGTGTTCTAGTTTATTAAAATCAAGACTCAATCCCAAGGTATTTTCTCTGTTGATATCAAAAATCGGATAATTTATTTTTCTTAAAATTTTTTTTGTTTTAAAGTCCTTTAAAACAAAGATTTGTTGTTTATTTTCTAAATCGTTGAATCCAATATTTTTAGAATTATCTAGCCAAAATATTCTTGCGCCCAATTGAGTGCTCCAGGCCAAACTTTTCCCAAACGAGATTTCTTTATCCAGCAGAAGGTCGTAACAAACCACTTCAACAGTGTTGTTATTTTTTTTATTGTAAAATAAATATCTGCCACAATTTGAGAATGGTATTTTGTCATAATAACCACAAAAAATGTCATATTTACTATGACTAATAATCTTAAAAGAATAATCTTTACTGATATTATATTTTTTATAAAGAAGTTTTCTTAATTTCAATAAAAATTCTTTTACTACAGATTTAATCAAACTACTTTTCCATTATCATATTCCGTGACATATCTCTGAGCTTCTAAAATTGATCTACTTATAACCTCTCTTGAATTTCCACCTAAAAAACCCCAAGAAATTTTTTCTTTATTTATGAATTTTTTAAAATCAATCTCTGATGGTTGTTGTTGATTAAATCGGTCTAAAATCTTCCTGCAACTTTTATAATACGTTTTTCTTAGTTTTTCAATTTTCATAATCTCACTTTTATAACTTAATTTATGATTTTTGATGCTGTAAGATAAATTATTTTTTTTTGGATTTTTTACAGCAATAAAATAGTCATATGACTCCCAGCCTTCTACTTTTTCTGAAGAACTAAAATTAATTTTAAAACCATGCTTTTCTAAAAGAATATTCCAACAATTGATTGTAAAAAATCTGTAATGATTATGATTAAAATATTCAAGAGGGGATCCAAAAATCTTGTCTGACCTCCACCTAACTATCAAGTGTCCAGAATCCTTTAAAATTTTATGAATTTTTTTTAAACTTTTATTTACATCATAAGAATGCTCGAGAGAGCCAAGACTCAAAACCACATCAAAAAATCCTCTTTTAAACTCTAAATCTTCTCCTGAAGTAACTTTAATATTGAATCCATATTTTTTCCCTAATAACACTGAAGGTCTATGAGGATCGATTCCAAAACAATCCCATCCTTTTTTCTTCCACTCGTCCATTGTAAAGCCAGATGCACAACCATGATCAAGCATTTTTCCCTTAAAACTTTTTTTTATACTTGAATACCAATCAAGGACTCTTTTACCTCTTTTTTTTTGCTGATTAATATAAAGATTTGACGGAGATTTCCCATCAAAGGCTATTTCTCTGTATAGTTCTTTATAATATTCTTTAAAAAAATTATCAGAAAAATTTGGATTTTGAAATTTGTGTCCGCATTTTTTGCATATGACGATTTTCAATAACCCATATCTTCCTGGAAAAGATGTTCTTCCATAACTCTGAAAAATCGCATTTTTTTTACTACCGCAAATCTCACAATTTTTTTCTACTCTTCTAAATTTTTTTTTTAATATTTGATATTTCTTATTAGAATCCATTATTTTATACAGAAAAAACCTTCAAAACATATATTTTTATATATTGACATCACATCAACAAATCCTGCCCTTTTAAGTAAGCCAATATTACCATCAGTAGAGAAAGGTTCTAAGACACCTTTGATACTTTCAGCTTTACCTAAAATCTCAGATGGAGAAAAGCCCATTTCAGTTTTAAAGTTTATATAAAGATTACTCATTATATCTTGAAATCTTGCGTCAGAGCCTCTAACCTTTTCAAACATTACAAAGCCTCCACCCCAAGATAGCGATGAATAAATATTATCAAATACTTTTTGTCTAAATTTGGGAGGAATGAATTGAAGAGTGTAGTAAGAAATAGTAAATTCATTGCTTGGTAATTTATTTTTTGTGATATCAGAAACTTTTAATTTTACTGAACTATTTTTTTTTAGTTCAGATTTAGCCTTCTTTATCATAGAACTCTGATTATCAATCCCTACATATTTTAAATTCTTTTTATGATTATTGTGCTTTATCATTTTTTTTAATAACTCTCCTGTTGAAACTCCAATATCTAGTATTGTATTATTATCTTTGCAAAAAAAATCACTTAACTTACAAATTATCGAATGCCCTTCTTCATAACCTATTATTGATTTTTTGGCATGTTCAACAAATGTTTTCGAGACTTCACCTCCGAAATTCCAATTACCTCTCCCGCTTTTCAAATTATCACCAACTCTAAGTTTTTTTTTCAAATTATTCTCCAGTTTTTTTTATGTCATCGTATCTTAATAATTTTTTTTTACTAACATTTTTAACTAGTTTTTTTCCTATCAAATTTTTGATTTTTTCAAATGGTATGCCCGTCCCTGGTTTTTTTAAAGTGAAATCAGATTTTTTAAGAGTATATCCTTTGCTTTTATCTGATTTTAGGGCAACTGATCTAGTAAATAATCCTTTATGTTTAATAGACTTAATTATTGAATCTCTTTGGACCTTTTCTTCAAAAATAGAAAACTTATCTCTAAAGCTAGTTATCAATGACAATTCATCTGGGGTAACTGATGACGAAGTATCCGGGCCATATTGGTTTTTATCCATAGCAAGATGTACTTCAACAAGATTTGCTTTGTGGGCTATTGCATATGTTGCTGGAAAAATTGTGCCAGAGTGATCAGATAAGCCAACTGGAATCTTTAATTTTTCTTTAAAACTTTTAATTGTATCGAGGCATAATGAATTTAATGGGCATGGGTATTTTGAAATACATTGCATAAAACCTATATTTATATTTTTTTTCTTTAACATTCTGTTCATTCCTAAAATTTCTTTTTCCGTAGACATCCCAGTGCTAATTAGCAAGTTATCAAAAGAATCACAGGCACTATCTAATAAAAGTTGATTGAAGAAGTCTCCCGAAGCAATCTTTACATTGTTTAATCCTAATTTTTTAGCAATCTTTATTGCATAATCTGAAAAAATAGAGACCATAAATTCAATCTTATTTTCTTTACAATGCTTTTTTAATTCAGCCCATTGATGAAAAGAAAATTCCATTTTTTTCCAATAATCATATCGTGATTTATACTGAGAAGACATCTTAATCCTGAATTTATCGTCTAATGTAGATTCATCATCTGCTGAATGAATCTGAAATTTTATTGCATCAACCCTGCATCTTTTTGCTATGTCTATAAATGAATGCGCATAGCCCAATGAACCATCATGAGCTTGGGCTATTTCAGCAATAATAAAAGTTTTTCTTGAATTAAAACTTATCTCTTTTTTTCCTATCTTCAAAGTCACTTAATCACCTCGTTTATTCTATTTAAAAAATATCTTTGTAGATCTAAAATTTCTTGATCATCAGATAATGAGTTCTTAACTGAATACCTGTTTTTTTTTTTAAGGATTTTACTATAGAAATTTACCGGTACTGACCCTTCAATAAGCGCTCCCAATGACGAAATGATTTCTTCTTCACTAATTTTCTTTAAGTTTAATGTTTTTAAAATTTTTAATGGCAATTCAAATAAATTATAACACCTAACAAGTCCTTTTTCAAAAAGTTCTGCATACTTTGGGTACCCTAAAACCAGGATTGGCTTGCCAACTATTAATGATTCTAAACCGATTGTTGATGAAACAACTGCTACAAAATTTGACTGCTTGACAATTCCTAAAGAATCAGCTTCTGGATTAATAAAAAATAAATTTGGAATTTCTAAAAGTTTTCTATAAAAATCTTTGGATCTAAGTCCAATTGACCTTGGGTGTTCTTTTACTAAAAGCTTCATTCCAAAAGGCAAACTAGCGCCTATATTTCTCAATAACTCAATCTGATTCTTGTGATACGGTCTTCCAAGAACTTGAATTGATACTTCAGGTTCAGTATGAAGAGGATAAAAACAAAAATCAAAATCTTTCGAAAGGTTTTTGAAATTAATTATTCTTCCCTTTTTTTTTAAAAAAGACTGATTTCTGAAAAATCTGAAGGGTTGAACAAAATTTTTAAAATACCAGAAATTTATAAAACCTGGATCATGATTATCATTTCTGGAATTGATATCTAAAAATTTTTTAAATTCATGTTTAATTGAATACAAAAGATCTCTCAAAATAAAAAATAAGTTTAGACTTACTTTATATCTTTTTTTTAAATTAACACCTTCATATACAACACCCCTTAGCCTTATATCTTTTGCAATTTTTTCTGCTTTAGTTCTTATCTTATTTGAAAACTTTTTATTCTTCTTGATCTTTAAAAAATGGCTTGATGTTCCTAAAATCTTGTCGTGCAATGCAAAATAATTCTCTATTCTTGATGAATGTAACTGCAGAGTAGGAACTTTTTTTTTTTACAATACTCTATTGCAAGATATTCTCCGAATGTAACTGGAACAGAACCAATCAATACGTCTGGATTAATTTTTTTGAAAAAAATTTGAAATTCATCTAAAAAAGTATTTATTAAATTGTAAAGTTGTTTATCCGAAAATCTCACATTATAGTCTTCAATATATTTTGAGTTTTTTCCATATATTAATCTTCTATCAGAGAGTATCGAATTCCATAAAATTCCAGGTGGAAAAAAACCATTTAATTTTGAAAAACTTTGAACTTCTGTTTTCTTTTTTGATTTTTCAAATATCTCCCACTCTTTAATAAAATAAGTCGAATCTAAATTTTTCTCAGTTTCTTCAAATTCTTTAAAATTTCTGTAAAAAGACGTTAAAAATCCAAGTTTTCCATTTTTATTAATTCGATTTATTAAATTATAATAAATCTGAAGATTTGCTCCTTGCGTTGTTACGATAATGTTTCTTTTCATTTAGTAGCCTCTACGTAAAGACTTTCCCATTTTCTACCAATATCATCAATTTTTAAATTTTCGTCACTACTTTCATTAAACGCTTTTTTTTTAATATTCCTAAATCCAGCTCTGCTTAATAGATCATTTAACAAATCAAAATCATAAACACTATGATGACCGAAGTTATGGTTTAAACTCCATAATGCTTCTGATCTTAAACCAATCCAATTATCAAATTTTTTATTAACTTTCTTTTTACAATAAAATTTTACGTATTTATTTAAATCTGGAACTGAAATTCTTATAACACCATCTTTCTTTAATATTCTCCTAAGTTCCTTGAGAGTTTCCAATCCATCAAAAATTGTAAGATGTTCGAGAACATGTTCTGCAAAAATACCATGAAAAAAATTATCATTACAATTAATCTTGTACCTAAGATCTATCTGCCAATCCAACTGCCTTTCTAACTTAGGTTTTCTAAGAATTGTTCTAATAATGTTAAATTGAAAAAAATCTGCATTTACATAATTTTCTAAAAATCTGTAACCACATCCTAAATTACAATAGCCATTTTTAAGCGGAGGCTTAAAATTAAAAAAAAATCTCCCAATTTTTGATTGAATCTCAAATTTCCAAGAGTACTCAGAACCACTATTAGAATTAATATAATGAAATTCCTTTTTACTCATTTTGCAGTACTAATAATTTTCTTTAAAATCGACTTAAAATATTTGGCCCCTTCTTCTTGATGAACAGACCTTAAAACATTCTGAGCATTTCTAACTAATTTTATCCTCGTTACATTATCATGTAAAATTGTATAATATACTTCTTCGAAATTCTCTAAATCCCAGTTTACAGGCAAATATGTTTTTCCTGGAATATATATATTTGGCCAGGTAACAATATTTGACATATTTGGCATAATAAAACTCGAACCTGCAACTGTTGCTTCAAACTCCTTATAACAAACTTCCCCCCAACCATAAAGACTTAAAATTAGTTTACACTTTTTTAAACTATCTAGGTATTTTGTAGGACTAATTTTTTCAAAAAGAATAGAGTTTTTTATTTTTATATTTTTTTCCTTAAATAACTGCCTTTGGAATCTAACTGAATTCCTTGATATTCCCATACTATAGGTACAAATGAAATCTTTCTCTCTTCTAACACTGGGTTTAATATATGGTGAATTTTTATGATAAGTTGAAAAAAAGTTTTTTTTAAACTTATATTTAGATAAAAGAACGCTTCTTTGAATGAAATTCTTATAACTAGAATCAAATAACTTTACACCAATGTTCCATGATAAATTTAATTTTTTTTCATATTTTTTTGTTAATTTTACGTATTCATAAGGATGTTCATCATTAATTTTATATTTTTTATGGTAGTAATCTGAATATTCTCTACCTCCATAAATATCCTTGTAGTATGTATTGAAATTCCTGTAAATCTGTTTCTTAAAATATAAATCTACATAAGGAAGAACTTCAAATTGAGTTGTTCCAGCACTATCTCTTAGATCGAACCAGACTAGTTTGATTTTATTTTTTTTTAATAATTCAAACGTAGAGAAATAATTATCATCAACCAATTGATTAACTTTTTTAAAAAATCTCGATGATAAGAAAATAATATCAGAACTTAAAGCTCGTTCATCCAATCTGGAGATAAAGTTAAAATTAATACCTAGTTTTTCAAATTTATCTTTAAAAAAAATGAATGGATTCCAATATCCTAGAAAAAAATCAAGTCCATTAGCTTCATCTGAAACCAAAATACTTATATTAATTTTAGAAAAACTATTATTATTATTTTTTATCAATTACTTATATCATTTAAGATTTTAGCTGCAATTTTAGCGCTATTTCCAACATTAAAAACATTATTCTTTAAAAATCGATCTACCTCTTTTTTTTTAAGTTTCTTTTTTTTTATTTCTTTTAAAACCTTTGGAAGTTTTTTTATATTATTAATATCTATCTCTGAACCGAATTCATTTTTTACAATATTTTCAAAAGGAGTATTATGAGATTTGTGAAAATTGACGTTATGAATCTTTTTTTTATAATTTATAAATAAAGTTGGTCTTTGAAAAACAAATAAAAATTCCATTGAAATTGTGGAATTATCTGTAATTAGAATCTCTGAACTCTCTAATGATTTCTTGGGACATTTTGAAAGGTCAATTGAAAAAAATCGCTCTCTATCAAAAATTTTTTTAATCTCATGAAACTTTTTCATTGATCTTTTTAAAATCTCTGGATGAGGTCTAAAGACTATTTTAAAGTTATTTTTTAGAAGAATATGAATTATATCTAAACCAAAATCATTGAATAGGTTCTTATTTTCGTAATTCCAAGAGGGTGCGAATAAAACTTGATCCCTTTGCATTAATTTTTTTGATGAACTTTTCATCAGATAATCTAAATAAAAATACCCACAGTTGAATGTTTGCTTTTTTGGAAATCTAAATTTTTCTTCATACTCAATTATTTCTTTTAAATGATATTCTCCCACACAAAAAATATAGTCGTAATATTTAAAAGCTTCAAATTTATAAATCTGATTAGTACTTGCAAAAGAATGAAAAAAATAAATATATTTTTTACAATTTCTTGATTTGAAAATATTTTTCCCAATATCGGTTAAGGTTGTTACAAAAAAATCACATTTTATCGTTGATAGTACGATAAATTTCAATAAACCATTCCCAATATAAAAATGATTTATTTTTTTATTATTTTTAAAGACCTTATCCTTTGGATCAGAAGTTAAATAATAAATCTCTTTTTTATATTTTTGTGTAAAATTTTTTATTAGTTCAAAGTAATGAAAATTATAGAATTGGCTTTCTGAATAAAAAACGAATTGTTTTTTTTTTCCGCATAATTCAATTATACTTTTAATAGTACTACGCAAAGATGTCATAAATATTTTAGCGAAGATTAATCTGTTGATATT
>MDSZ01262626.1_pt1 | contig 68470 bp, 61 predicted proteins | sample 811201 | NCBI WGS metagenome assembly MDSZ01 (sample SAMN05326647, study PRJNA326480) | marine metagenome | isolation source: seawater | place: Indian Ocean: North | collected 2010
ATTTTGAATTCTTCGGGGTAACGCTGGTTGCTCATGGCACCTCCTGATGGGCCTCATTATGAGGCTTGGAGGTGTCTAAGAAATCAGGGGCGATTCATTCTTCGGCCACCGCAGGTGGTAGCCCATCGTTGTATTGATGCGGTCTGATCCAGTTGTAACGCTGCATCAGGTACTGGCTGATGTCTCGCTTGGCCTCCTGAGTCGTCAGGTAACCGGTCGATGGAATCCACTCCGACTTCAGGCTCCGGAACAGCCGCTCCATCGGCGAGTTATCCCAGCAGTTGCCTCGGCGGCTCATGCTCTGTTCCATCCGATATCGCCACAATCGCTGCCGAAACAGACGGCTGGCGTATTGGCTGCCCTGATCGGAGTGGAACAGCACCTGCTGCGGTTTTCCGCGCTGCTCATACGCCATATCGAGCGCCTTGATCACCAGTTCTGCATCCGGCTTGGTAGAAAATGCCCAGCCAATTACTCGTCGCGCATGCAGATCCAGCACCGCCGCCAAGTAATGCCAGCAGCCTTGCGCCCAGATATAGGTGATGTCGCCGCACCACACCTGATTGGGGCGTTCGGTGGTGAACTCGTGGTTCAACCGGTTGGGGATATCTGGCCGCTCAACCGTAGCCTGCTTGTAAGCGTGCGAGCCTGGCTGCTTACTAACTAGGCCCAGCTCGCGCATCAACCGACGCACGCGAAAGCGGCCAATGTTTACGCCATCCTCGCGCAGCATGCCCAGGATGCTGCGACTGCCAGCTGATCCTCGACTTTGGTTGAACAGATGATTGACCTGACTGCGCAATGCCACTCGGCGAGCATCAACACGACGGCGTCGTAGGCGATGGGCGTAGTAGCAAGACCGCACCACGTCGAACGCTGAACAGACCACTTCTACCGACTCCCGCTCACTTAACTGGTCTATCAGCGCGTACGATTGAACTCGTCCGACATCAAGAGAGCGGTAGCCTTTTTTAAAATCGTTTTCTCCCGTTCCAGTCGGTCGATCCTGGCTTCAAGCTCCTGGATTTTCTGCTGTTCGGGAGTCAGTGCTTTGCTCTTCGGAGTTACGCCCTGGCGTTCTTCTTGGAGCTGTCTTACCCATCGACGCAGAGCCGATTCAACCAGCCCCAGTGAACGGGCTGCTTCGATATGGCTATAGCCTTGGTCGAGCACCAGACTGGCGGCCTCCCGTTTGAACTCGGGCGTAAAGGAACGACGTCGCTTGGTCATCAGACACCTCTCTATGGCGAGTATTCTCGCCCTAAATGGGTGTCCGGGATTAGTAGACCACTACACAGGGTTCTCCAGGGCGGCCCTGAATGTTTCGGTTGCTAGCTTGGTAAGGGGAACGGTGCGAGCACTGTCGTTCTTGGTGTCTGCGAGCCGCACCACGCGCTTTTTCAGGTCTACCTGATGGCAACGTAGGCCGGTTATCTCCGACGACCTCATGCCCGTTTCCAAGGCGATTCGGACGATCCAGCCCAGCATGGGGTTGCTGTGGTTGTTCACCGCAGCGAGCAGACGCTTTTCTTCGTCGGCGGACAGTCGCCGGTCGCGGCCATCCCCCGGGCTCGGCTTGCGGATATTAAGCACCGGGTTGAAGGTAAGGCCCAGGCCCCATTCCTGAATAGCTACCGTGAAAAGGTGGCTGAGAAGGGCCAGTTCAAGCCGCACGGTATTGTTGCTGGTGGGAAGGCCGCGCTTGCTCAGGGTGCCGAGTCTTGTGTCGCGATATTTGGCGATGACTTCAGCGGAGAGGGCGGCCATGGAGTACTTGCCCAGGTGCTGGATCAACTGCTTGGCCTTGGTGGCTTCGGCTTTGCGCGTAGTGGGCTTCTTGCTGGGCGTCACCTCGGACAGGTAGCGCTCTAGAGCTTTCTCCAGCGTCATGCGCTCGGAGCCGCTGCGCTGGATGTACACGCCGCGCACCATTTCGTCTTCGGTGCGGCGTGCCCAGTCTTCGGCGTCGCGCTTGGTGCGGAAGGTTTTGGCGTTGGTCGGCCAGCCCGTTTTTCGGACTACGGCTTTCCATGTGCCTTGACGATTGTTGCCATCAGATAAGGACTCCAAAGGCAGACTGGCTAACCAGTACTGTACCGATTTTGTACCTTTGGACCATAGGCTGATCCAGATGCCACAACCCTGAAAAGCTTAAAGCCGCGCAGTGCGCGGCTTTGAAAGTGGTGGGCCCACACGGACTCGAACCGTGGACCAAAGGATTATGAGTCCTCTGCTCTAACCAACTGAGCTATAGGCCCCCAGAAGGCCGGCGGATTATACCGGCGCGCTCTCGTCGGCGCCAACCGCTTGACCGGGCGAGAGAAATTTCCGGGTGAAGGCTTCGGAGGAGAGCGGGCGGCTGACCACGTAGCCCTGAATCTGCAGGCAGCCTTCGGCGGCCAGGCAGAGTTCCTGCGCCTTGGTTTCCACGCCTTCGGCGATCACCGTCAGTTGCATGCTGTTGCCCAGGGCAATGATGGCGCGGGTAATGGCCAGATCGTGCGGGTCGTCCGGCAGGCCGCGAATGAATGACTGGTCGATCTTCAGCACGTCCAGCGGCAGGCGCTTGAGGTAGCTGAGCGAGGAGTAGCCGGGGCCGAAGTCGTCGATGGCCAGCTGCACGCCGAGGTCCTTGAGGCGGTGGAGGATGTCCAGCGCTTCGCCGGACTGGCTCATGATGAAGTTCTCGGTGATCTCCAGCTGCAGCAGCTCCGGCTGCAGGTCGTGGCGCTGCAGCAGCTCGCTGATGCGCGGCAACAGGCTCGGCTGGTGCAGCTGCGCGCCGGCCAGGTTGACCGAGAGGGGGCCGAAGACGTGGCCGTTGTCCTGCCATTCCTGCAACTGGCGGCAGGCCTCCGCCAGCACCCAGTCGCCCAGCGGCAGGATCAGCCCGCTCTCTTCGGCCACCGGGATGAAGCGATCCGGCGGGATGTCGCCGAACACCGGGTGCGGCCAGCGCACCAGCGCTTCGGCGCCCACCAGGGCCTGGCTGCGCAGGCAGTATTTGGGCTGGTAGAACAGGCACAGTTCGTTGCGCTCCAGGGCGCGGCGCAGCTCCTGCTCCATGGCCATGCGTTCGTTGACCTGGAAGGTCAGCGAGCGGGTGTAGAACTCGCAGCGGTTGCGGCCCTTGGCCTTGGACTGGTACATGGCCGCGTCGGCGTTCTTGATCAGCGTGGCGACATCGATGCCGTCCTTCGGGTAGAGGCTGATGCCGATGCTGGCGCTGATGAAGAACTCGTGGTGATCCAGGGCGAAGGGCGCGCGGAAGCATTCCAGCAGTTTCTGCGCGACCTGCTCGGCGTCCTGCTCCTGGTGCAGGCCGGGCAGCAGGATGATGAACTCGTCGCCGCCGAGACGAGCCACGGTGTCGACATCGCGCAGCTGCTGCTTGAGGCGTGCGGCGATGGCCTTGAGCAGCTGGTCGCCGACCGGGTGGCCGAGGCTGTCGTTGATCTGCTTGAAGCGGTCGAGGTCGAGGAACAGCACGGCGCCCAGCTGGTCGTTGGCGCGCGAGCCGTCCAGCGCGCTGCGCAGGCGATTCTCGAACAGCAGACGGTTGGGCAGGCCGGTCAGCGGGTCGTGGTGGGCCTGGTGGTCGAGTCGCGCCTGGGCATGCTTGAGGCTGGAGATGTCGGCGAATACGCCAACGAAGTGGGTGATCTGGTTGTCGGCGTTGCGCACGGCGCTGATGGTCAGCCACTCGGGGTAGAGTTCGCCATTCTTGCGCTGGTTCCAGATCTCGCCCTGCCAGTGGCCGTTGGCGGCAAGGCTGTGCCACATGGCGGCGTAGAAGGCGTTGTCGTGCTGCCCGGAGGACAGCAGGCTGGGGCGCTGGCCGAGGGCTTCGGCCTCGCTGTAGCCGGTGATCTGGGTGAAGGCGCGGTTGACGGCGGTGATGCGCTGTTCGAGGTCGGTGATCATGACGCCTTCGGCGGTGCTCTCGAAGACGGTGGCGGCCTGCTGCAGTTCTTCCTGCATCTGCTGGCGCTCGGTGATGTCGCGGGCGATGGTCAGCAGGCATTCATCACCGCCGATGGGCAGTGGCTGTGCGGAGAGTTCGCAGAGGCGCAGCTGACCGTTCTTGTTGCGCACCGGGGCGATCATCTCGCGCACGCTGCCCTGTTCGCGAATCTGCCGGACCAGGCGTTCGCGGTCCTGCGGGTTGGCCCAGATGCCCAGGCTCAGGGTGCTGTGCTTGCCGATCTCGTCGAAGCTGTAGCCGGTGATGTGGCTGAAGCCTTCGTTGGCTTCCACCAGCAGGCCGTCCCGCAGGCGGGTGATCAGCAGGCCATCGGGCGAGGCATGGAAGGCCTTGGCGAACTTCTCTTCGGATATCTGCAACTGTTGCTGGGTGCTCTTCAGCTGGCTGATGTCGCGCACCACGACCACCAGCGCCGGGGTGTTGTCGAGTACGAAGGAGCTGGCCGAAATGAGCCCGGTGAAGAGGCTGCCGTCGGCCCGGCGAAAGGGCATCTCCAGGTTGCGCACGCTGTTTTCCTGCAGGCGCAGCAGCAGGCTCGGGCCGATCCCCGGCGTGCCCCAGAGGTCGAGTTCTGTAGCGGTCTTGCCGATGGCCTGCTCGATGCCGATACCGGTCTGTTCGGTGAACGCGGTGTTGACCTCGAGCAGCACGCCGTCGACGCGGCGGGCGATGATCAGGGCGTCCGGGCACTGCTGGAAGACCGAGGCGAACTTCTGTTCGGAGAGGCGCAGCGCATGCTCGGTCTGCTTGGCTTCACTGATGTCGACCATCAGCCCGCGCACCACCTGGCGGTCGTCGCGCTGCAGCAGGGTGACGATGTCACGCACCCAGACGGTTCGTCCGTCGGCGGCGAGCAGGCGGTACTCCAGGGCGTGATCCTGGCCGGCGGCGCATTGTTCGAGGCAGCTGCGCAAGGCGCGCTGATGATCGTCGGGGTGCAGGTGGCGTTGCCAGAAACCGGGTTCGAGCCATTCGTGCAGCGGGTAGCCGAGCAGCGTCTCCGCGTGGGGGGAGACGTAGGTGTAGTTCAGCCCGCTCGCCTCGGTCTCCCAGGTGATGGCCGAGAGGCTTTCGACCATGTCGCGGAAGTGCTGCTCGCTGCTGTGCAGTTCCTGCTCCAGCGCCTCGCGGTTGTGCATCTCCTGCTTCAGGCGATGGTTGATGCGCAGGATGATGGCGATGACGGCCAACAGCGCAAGCAGGGCGGGCAGGCCATAGAGCAGGGCCTGATGCCAGAATGCGCGGCGGTCGAGCACGCTGCCGACCCAGGGCTCCTGCAACGCCTCGATCTCGTCGGCGCTGAGTTCGGCGAACAGCTTGTCGAGGATGCCGACCAGCATGCTCTGGCCACGCGGTGCGGCCATGGCCAGCTGGTAGCGGTAGGGCGTTTCGCCGCTGATGTACAGGCCGTCCAGCTTGAGCTGGCGCAGGCTCCAGACGCTGGATGCGAGGTCGCCGACCATGGCGTCGGCCTGATTGGTGGCCAGCGCCTGCAGGGCCGCGGCCACGCTGGGTAGCGGCAGCAGGTTGAGGTCGGGGTGGCGCTGGCGCAGCAGTTCGTGGGGCGCGTAGTTGGCGACCACGGCGACTTTCAGGCCATACAGGTCGTCGAGTTTCTGCGGTTGTGGGCCGCCGTCGCGGGCCAGGATGATGATGGGGAAGTCCAGGTACGGACGGGTGAAGGTGAGGTACTCCTGGCGCTCGGGGGTGGACATGACGCCAGGGAGCAGGTCGAGCTGGCCGCTGCGCGCCTGTTGCAGCACCGCGCTCCAGTCGCTCGGCTCGATGGGTTCGAGCTTCACGCCAAGGCGGCTTTCGATGAGGCGGACGTAGTCGGCGGTGAGGCCCAGGTAGTTGCCCTGGGCATCGCGAAATTCGAAGGGTGGCCAGGACGCGTCGACGCCCAGGCGCAGCTCCGAGTTGGCTGCCAGCCAGGCGCGCTCGTCCTCGTCGAGTGTCAGGGCGTGGGCCGGGGTCATCCAATACGCCAGGCACAACAGCACAATGGCCGGCAAGCGGAACATAACGGCCTCGTTTCGGGATCAATAAGGTCGCAGTGTAGACCGCCGGCGTCGAGATGGCAGTTTGATTGCGCAGTCGACGTGTGATTGGAAGAAGGCGGGGCAAGTGCCCGGAAAGCAAAACCCCCGGCCTGGGCCGGGGGTTCTGGTATCACTCGTCGAGGAAGGAGCGCAGATGCTCGCTTCGCGTCGGGTGGCGCAGTTTGCGCAGTGCCTTGGCTTCGATCTGACGAATACGCTCGCGGGTGACATCGAACTGCTTGCCGACTTCCTCGAGGGTGTGGTCGGTATTCATGTCGATGCCGAAGCGCATGCGCAGGACCTTGGCTTCACGGGCGGTGAGGCCGGCCAGTACTTCGCGCGTGGCTTCCTTGAGGCTTTCGACCGTGGCTACGTCGATCGGGGACTGCATGGTGCTGTCCTCGATGAAGTCGCCCAGGTGCGAATCTTCGTCGTCGCCGATCGGGGTTTCCATGGAGATCGGCTCTTTGGCGATCTTCAATACCTTGCGGATCTTGTCCTCGGGCATTTCCATGCGCTCACCCAGCTCTTCCGGAGTGGGCTCGCGACCCATTTCCTGAAGCATCTGACGGGAGATGCGGTTGAGCTTGTTGATGGTCTCGATCATGTGCACCGGGATACGGATGGTGCGCGCCTGGTCGGCGATCGAGCGAGTGATCGCCTGGCGAATCCACCAGGTGGCGTAGGTCGAGAACTTGTAGCCGCGACGGTATTCGAACTTGTCCACCGCCTTCATCAGGCCGATGTTGCCTTCCTGGATCAGGTCGAGGAACTGCAGGCCGCGGTTGGTGTACTTCTTGGCGATGGAGATCACCAGACGCAGGTTCGCCTCGACCATTTCCTTCTTGGCGCGGCGGGCCTTGGCTTCGCCGATGGACATGCGACGGTTGATGTCCTTGATCTCGGCCAGGCTCAGGCTGCACTCGGCTTCCAGGTCGGCGAGCTTCTGCTGGCAGCGCTGGATGTCCGCCTGCAGGTTGCCCAGGGCTTCGGCGTACTTGGCCTTGCCCTTGGCCAGGTCGGCGGACCAGTCCATGTCGACTTCGTTGCCCGGGAACAGGCGCAGGAAGTCGGCACGCGGCATGCGCGCATCACGTACGCACAGCTGCATGATGGCGCGTTCTTGCGCACGCAGACGGTCGAGGGCGCTGCGCACCTGGATGACCAGGGCGTCGTACTGCTTGGGCACCAGCTTGATCGGCATGAACAGCTCGGCCAGTGCGGCCAGCTCGTCGGTGACCTGCTTGCTGCCACGACCATGCTTCTTCAGGGCCTTCTGGACCTTGTCCTGCTGCTCGGCCACGGCGCTGAAACGGCGAGCCGCTTCTTCCGGGTCCGGGCCGCCATCGCCTTCTTCTTCCTCGTCGTCGCCGTCTTCTTCCTCGTCTTCGTCGTCGCTTTCTTCAGCGGCGGCGCCTTCCTTGACGGGAACGGGGGCGGCGGCTTCGTCGGGCACGCTGCCGTCATCCGGGTCGATGTAGCCACTGAGGACTTCGGCCAGGCGGCCGCCTTCGGTGGTGACACGGTTGTACTCGGCGAGGATGCCGTCGACGGTGCCGGGGAAGTGAGCGATGGCGCTCATGACTTCGCGGATGCCTTCCTCGATGCGCTTGGCGATCTCGATCTCGCCTTCGCGGGTCAGCAGTTCCACGGTACCCATTTCACGCATGTACATGCGCACCGGGTCAGTGGTACGGCCGATATCGGTTTCAACGGCAGCGAGGGCGGCAGCGGCTTCTTCGGCAGCGGCTTCGTCGGTGTCGGCTTCGGCCAACAACAGGGCGTCCGCATCCGGAGCACTCTCGAATACGTTGATCCCCATGTCGTTGATCATGCGGATGATGTCTTCCACCTGTTCCGGATCGGAAATGTCTTCCGGCAGGTGGTCATTGACCTCCGCGTACGTCAGGTAACCCTGCTCGCGACCACGGCTGATCAATTCTTTCAAACGAGATTGCTGTTGCGCTTTTACGGACATAACACCCTATCCACTGAAGGTCTTGGCGGGCTGAAAACAAGCCGAGGATTATACCTCAGTTCAGGCTTTAGGCGCCAGTTGGGGACTTGCTGCTCTGCGAGGAGGTCAGGCTGTAGTGCTCTCTGAGCAAGGTCTTCTCCTCGTCGGTGAGCTCGCTGGGGCTTTTCTGCATGATGCTGCGGAGCGCCTTTTCACGCCGCCTCTGCGATTGGTTGTGTGCAAGTGTAGTAATGGTGTCGAAAAACTGCTGTTCAAGGTTGTCGCCTTTGATCAGCCATTCTTTCTCCGCCAGTGCCCGCAGCAGGCGGCCCTGTTCGGTGCCGTGCCAGCGGGCGATCAGCTGCAGCGAGCGCAGGTTGGGCGTCTTCTGCAGGGCGCCGACCAGCGCCACCAGCAACTGGGCGTAGGTGTCGTCTTCATCGGCGAAGTGGCTGACATCCTCGACCTTCTGCGCCAGCTGCGGATGGTGCAGCAGGGTGCGCAGGGCGATCAGATGCGGTGATTCGACGCTGACGGCGGTGCGTGGGGCACGCGGCGCGAAGTCACCCTTGCCTTTCTTGTTCCACTTGCCGCCGTCCTTCTTCCAGTTGCCCTTGCCGCCTTCGTTGCTGCGTTCGTAGTACTGCTGTTGCGGCGGCGCCGGCTGCTCGTAGCCGCCGACGTCCGGCAGGCTGTCGTAGTAGGCGCTGTCGGGGATGTCGCCGTAGTCCGGGTAGTCGCTGCCGGGCGCTGGGCTGGCAGGGCTGGGCGCCGGGCTGCGCGGGCTGCTGGCGACCTGGCTGAGGGCTTCGCCGGACAGGCCGGTGATCTCGCTCAGGCGCTGGCGCATCAGGGCGCGCAGGTTGTTGCCGGGAATCTTGTCGATCAGCGGCGCGGCCAGGGTCACCAGGTGCGCCTTGCCTTCCAGCGAGCGCGGGTCGGCTTCCTCGCTCAGTTGCTGGAAGAAGTAATCGGCCAGCGGTTGTGCGTGCTGGTTGATGCGGGCGCGGAAGGCGTCGGTGCCTTCCGCGCGCACCAGGGTGTCCGGGTCTTCGCCGTCGGGCAGGAACAGGAAGCGCGCGCGGCGGCCGTCCTGCAGGCTCGACAGGGTTGACTCCAGAGCGCGCCAGGCGGCGTTGCGCCCGGCGGCATCGCCATCGAAGCAGAACAGCACGCTGGGCACGATGCGGAACAGGCGCTTGAGGTGCTCCTCGCTGGTCGCCGTGCCCAGGGTCGCCACGGCATTGCGCAGGCCCTGCTGGGCCAGGGCGATGACGTCCATGTAGCCCTCGACCACCATGATCTCGTCGAGGTCGCGGTTGTGCTTGCGCGCCTCGTACAGGCCGTAGAGTTCCTGGCCCTTGTGGAACACCGGGGTTTCCGGCGAGTTGAGGTACTTGGGCTTGTCGTCGCCCAGTACCCGGCCACCGAAGGCGATCACCCGTCCGCGGCTGTCACGGATGGGGAACATGATGCGGTCGCGGAAGCGGTCGTAGCGCCGGCCGTTCTCGGCGTTCTCGATCAGCAGGCCGGCGTCGATCATGACCTTCTGCTGCAGGGCGTCGCCGCCCAGCTGCTTGAGCAGGTTGTCCCAGCCGGGTGGGGCGAAGCCGAGGCCGAAGTCGCGGGCGATTTCGCCGGTCAGGCCGCGACCCTTGAGGTATTCCACGGCGTACTTGCGCTGCGGATGGCTCTTCAGTGCCTGGCGATAGTGCTCGGCGGCGGCGTTGAGCAGCGGGTAGAGCGGCGAGTCGACCGGTTGCCGAGGCTTGTGTCCGCGACCGCTTTCCTCGCGTGGCACGTCCATGCCGGCGCGCTTGGCCAGTTCCTCGATCGCCTGGGGGAATTCCAGTTGATCGTGGTCCATGACGAAGCCGAGGGCATTGCCGCCGGCGCCGCAGCCGAAGCAGTAGTAGAACTGCTTGTCCGGGCTGACGGTGAAGGAGGGGGTCTTCTCCTTGTGGAACGGGCAGCAGGCGCTGTAGTTCTTGCCGGTCTTCTTCAGCTGGATGCGCGAACTCACCACATCGACGATGTCGGTGCGGTTGAGCAGGTCATCGATGAAGGATTGCGGGATCAGGCCGGCCATGGGTGCTCAGCATACTGTCCGGCGCGAGCGCGGAACAGCGGTGGGTAGAAATGCAAAAAACTCCGGCCATTCGCCAGTTGGCGAAGCGGAGTTCTGTAAATGCAATGCCCGGCCGAAGCCGGGCATTCGAGCGTGGCGTGTACGGTATTAGTACAGGCGAACGCTGCGGCGCTGCTCGCGCTGCACTTTCTTGGCGTGACGCTTAACAGCGGCAGCGGCCTTGCGCTTACGCTCAGCGGTCGGCTTTTCGTAGAATTCGCGGCTACGGACTTCAGCCAGTACACCGGCTTTTTCGCAGGAGCGCTTGAAACGACGCAGGGCTACGTCGAAGGGTTCGTTCTCTTTAACTTTGACGGCTGGCATCCAGGTCGTACCTATCTTTAATTACCGGGTTAACGCGTACCCGGCAATGTGGCTCGGGGTGCGTCGGTTTTTAAGGGTTGCGGATGTTACCGTCTCGGGCCGAGGAATGCAAAGCCCTCTGATCGAAAAGCGCTGGCCGCTCCGCCGGGCGGCGCTTATCATGCGCGCCTTTGTTCCACGCGGCAAACCAAGGCTCAAGCTCCATGCTCGTACTGGGATTGGAAACCTCCTGCGATGAAACCGGCGTCGCGCTCTATGACAGTGAGCGCGGCCTGCTGGCCGACGCATTGTTCAGTCAGATCGATCTGCACCGTGTATATGGCGGCGTGGTGCCCGAATTGGCCTCGCGCGACCACGTCAAGCGCATGCTGCCGCTGATTCGCCAGGTGCTCGACGAGGCCGGCCGCGCGCCGGGCGATATCGATGCGCTGGCGTACACCGCCGGGCCCGGCCTGGTCGGTGCGCTGCTGGTGGGCGCCTCCTGTGCGCAGGCGCTGGCCTTCGCCTGGGGCATCCCGGCGGTCGGTGTACACCATATGGAAGGTCACCTGCTGGCGCCGATGCTCGAAGAGCAGCCTCCGGCGTTTCCGTTCGTCGCCTTGCTGGTGTCGGGCGGCCACACGCAGCTGGTGCGCGTCGATGGCATCGGCCAGTACCAGCTGCTCGGCGAGTCGCTGGATGACGCGGCAGGTGAAGCCTTCGACAAGACGGCCAAGCTGATGGAGCTGAATTACCCCGGCGGCCCGGAGATCGCCAAGCTGGCCGAGCAGGGTACGCCGGGGCGTTTCGTCTTCCCGCGGCCGATGACCGATCGCCCGGGCCTGGACTTCAGTTTCAGCGGTCTCAAGACCTTCGCCCTGAATACCTGGCAGCAGTGCCGTGACGGCGATGACGACCTCGATCAAGCCCGTCGCGACATCGCGCTGGCCTTCCAGCAGGCAGTCGTCGAGACTCTGACCATCAAGTGCAAGCGTGCGCTCAAGCAGACGGGGCTGAACAGCCTGGTGATTGCCGGTGGGGTGAGCGCGAACAAGGCTTTGCGTGAGCATCTGGAGCGCATGCTGGGCGAGATGAAAGGCAAGGTGTTCTATGCTCGCCCGCGCTTCTGTACCGATAACGGCGCAATGATCGCCTACGCCGGTTGCCAGCGTCTGCTGGCCGGGCAGCACGAGGATCTGGCGATCAAGGTGCAGGCGCGTTGGCCGATGGAGTCGCTGCCGGCGATCTGACCAAGGGTGTGCCCTGCAGGAGCGGCTTCAGCCGCGAACTCTTTCCTGCAGGTCGTTCAGAAACGGCGCTCACGCCCGGCGAACAGATCGCGCAGGTTGTTGCGATGGCGCCAGACGATCAGGCCGGTCAGTACGCAGGCGGGCAGCAGGACGGCAGGTTGTTGCCAGGCCAGCAGGGGCAGCGTCAGCGGCGTGGCGATCAGCGAGGCCAGCGAGCTGGTGCGGGTCAGCAGGAACACCAGGGCCCAGGCCGCCAGGGCGAGCAGTGCCGCGGGTGGATAGAGCCCGAGTAACATCCCGGCGGCAGTGGCCACGCCCTTGCCGCCGCGAAAGCGGAAGTACAGCGGGTACAGGTGGCCGACCACCGCAGCCAGGCCGATCCAGGCTTGCTGGTGCAGGCCGAGGCCCAGCAGTTTGGCGATCAGGATCGGCAGCAGGCCCTTGAGCAGGTCGCCGATCAGGGTCATGACGGCGAGCTTCCTGCCGGCCACCCGCAACATGTTAGTGGCGCCGGGGTTGCCCGAGCCGCTGGCGCGCGGGTCAGGGCCGCCTGCGAGGCGACTGAGCAGGATGGCGAAGGACAACGAGCCGAGCAGATAGGCGAGGATCGCCAGAAGCCAGAACATGGTGGCCATTCCAGGGCATGGGGTGGGCCGATTCTAACGAGGTACGGCGCCCTTGTCGTGGCGCGGAGAGTGTGGGTGGACAGAGTATTTATCGAGGGGCTGGAGGTCGACACGGTGATCGGCGCCTACGATTGGGAGCGCGAGATTCGCCAGTGCCTGCTGCTGGATCTGCACATGGCCTGGGACAACCGCCCGGCTGCGGCCGGTGACGACCTCAACCTGGCGCTCGACTACGCCAGCGTTTCCGCGCGCATCCAGGCGTTCGCCGCCGAGTCGCAGTTCATCCTGGTGGAAACCTTCGCCGAACGCCTGGTGCAGACCCTGATGGCCGAATTCGACATTCCCTGGATACGCCTGAAGCTGACCAAGCCCGGCGCCGTGCCGGCGGCGCGTGGTGGCGTGGGTGTGGAGATCGAGCGCGGATGTCTCTGACTCGGGTCTTTCTCGGTCTCGGTAGCAATATCGAGCGCGAGACGCATCTCGTCGCCGGGCTCGAGGCGCTGGCCGCAATGCTCGGCGACATGCGCTGCTCGCCCGTGTTCGAGAGCCATGCCGTGGGCATCAAGAGCGGCAATTTCTTCAACCTGGTGGTGGTCGGGGACACCGAGCTGCCGCTGCTGGAACTGGACCGCCGGCTGAAGTTCATCGAAGCCGACAACGGTCGCTATGCCCCGGACCGCAAGGGCCTGCCGCTGGATATCGACGTGCTGCTGTATGGCGAGCAGGTGGGCAACTTCAACGGTCTGATCCTGCCGCGTGCCGAGATTCTCAAGAATGCCTTCGTGCTCTGGCCGCTGGCGCTGCTGGCTCCCGAGACCTGCCACCCGCTCGACGGCCGCTCGTTCGCCGAGCTCTGGGGCTCGGCGCAGATCGACCAGCAGCTCTGGCCGGCCGCCTTCCAGTGGCGTGACAGCGCGCTGACACCGGCCGAACTGCTGGCGTCCGTGTAGCACCGAACCTGGCTGCAAGCGCCTGGAGATGCCGTGCCTTGAGGCTACGGCGGGCGTTCGGTCGTAGTCGAATGGAATCCGCGACCTGCTCGTATGCCGCCCCGGATTGCATCCGGGCTAGGCTTGCTCGCGTTCCTTGTAGGCCTTGAGTGCGTTCAGGCGTTCGCGATTGAGCGCTTCACCCAGTTCCGCACCCTTGTAGCCCTTCTCCAGCAACGGCTTCACCGCTACCTGGCGCGCGACTTCGGCAGCGCCCAGCAGGTAGGCGGCCTGCGGATAGTCGCGTTGCTCCAGGCCCAGGCGCCCGCGTGCGTCCATCTCGCAGGCCGCGACGAATTCGGCGAAACGTTGCGGGCGGCGGAACACATCGAAGCGTTGCAGCAGCTCCAGCAGTGTCGAGGCGCGCAGTTCCCGCGCACGGTGGCCATGGGTATGGAACTCGCCAACCAGCAAGGCCAGCTCGGCGCAGTCGCGCGGCACCTTGCAGCGTTCGTTGATCGCCTGGATCAGGCGCAGCCCCAGGTGCTCATGGGCGATATGCCGTGGCCATTGCTCGGCCGGCGTCAGGCCCTTGCCGACATCGTGCAGCAGGCTGGCCCAGCGCACGCTCAGCGGCTGCTCGTGCTCGGCACACTGTTGCAGCACGCTGAGTACGTGCACGCCGGTGTCGATCTCCGGGTGGTGCGCGGCTGGTTGCGGCACGCCGAACAGGGCGTCGACCTCAGGCAGCAGGGCCGCGAGGGCGCCGCAGTCACGCAGTACCTGGACGAACACATCCGGGCGCGGCTCCATCAGGGCGCGGGAAATTTCCTTCCAGCTGCGCTCGGCGGTGAGGTGCGCCAGTTCGCCGGATTCGGCCAGCTGGCGCATCAGGGCCAGGGTCTCCTCCGCCACGCTGAAGCCCAGTGGCGCATAGCGTGCGGCGAAACGGGCGACGCGCAGGACCCGCAGCGGATCTTCGGCGAAAGCCGGGGAAACGTGGCGCAGTACGCGCGCGGCAAGATCCCGCTGACCGCCGTAGGGGTCGAACAGCCTACCCTGATCGTCCTCGGCCATGGCGTTGATGGTCAGGTCGCGGCGGATCAGGTCCTCTTCCAGGGTGACGTCGGGGCTGGCATGAAAGGTGAAACCGCCGTAGCCGCGCCCGCTCTTGCGCTCGGTGCGGGCCAGGGCATATTCCTCCCCGCTCTGCGGGTGGAGAAATACCGGGAAGTCCTCGCCGACCGGCCGATAGCCGAGCGCGAGCATCTGCTCGGCGTCGGCGCCGACCACCACCCGGTCGATATCGGTGACCGGCCGCCCGAGCAGGCGGTCGCGCACGGCGCCGCCGACTTTGTAGATCTGCATGTCTGATCCTCCACTGAGCGCAGAGGATATCGAAGATTGGCCCGGGCTGCGTGAGCCCGAGTCGATTGTCTGCTGCTTGCGGCGCTGCCTAAGGCGTGGCCAGGGGGATCTGCTCGGTCAGCGCCTGGGTGGCACGCTCCAGCAGCTCGGCGCTGTCGTGCGCCGGGCTCAGCCCGGTGCTGATCACGCCTTCCCAGAGGATGTCACCGTCCAGGTCGGTCAGGCGCAGGCGCAGCACGCCGGTCTCGTCCCGCAGGCGATGCATGGCCTGGTACGGGCCCAGGGGGTTGGGCGCGGGTGTGTCGACCTTGAACGTCAGCGGGCTGTCCTGCACGGCCAGCCAGTAGTAGACGCGCAGCTGCGGTGGTCGGCTCTGGTGATAGCCGCGGGCAGACAGGCCGTGACGCAGCAGCTGAGGCAACTGGCGATAGCGTTCGGGAAAGGGAGGCTCACCCTCCAGGCTGCGCTGTGGGTCGATCAGTTCGTAGCTGTGTTGCCCGGCGAGCGAGGCGTCGGCCGGGCTGAGGATGCGCGCCTGCGGCACGTGGCTGGCGCAGGTGGCCAGCCCCAGGCACAACAGGAGCACCAGAAAGATTCGCATGCGCTGTCTCTCGCGGAGTCTGCCTGCGATGCTGGTATTTGCTGCGATCTTCGGCAACCGATCAAATGGGTGGTATCACCAGGTCCAGACGTGGGTACTCGCTGTCCCCCTCGGCGCTGCTGCGTGGTGGCACGTGCTGGGTGGTGATCAGCTGGTCGCCCTGGCAGACCTCCAGGTGGATATCGAAGCCCCACAGCCTGTGCAGGTGCTTGAGCACTTCCTCGGTGGAATCGCCCAGTGGTTTGCGGTCGTGCTGCTGGTGGCGCAGGGTCAGCGAGCGGTCGCCGCGCCGGTCGATGTTCCAGATCTGCACGTTGGGCTCGCGGTTGCCCAGGTTGTACTGCGCGGCGAGCAGTTCGCGGATGGTGCGGTAGCCGGACTCGTCGTGAATGGCCGGCACCAGCAACTCGTCCTTCTGGTCGTCGTCGAGGATGCCGAACAGCTTGAAGTCGCGGATCACCTTGGGCGAGAGGAACTGCAGGATGAAACTCTCGTCCTTGAAGCTGGTCATGGCGAACTTGAGGGTGGTCAGCCAGTCGCTGCCGGCGATGTCGGGGAACCAGTGCTTGTCCTCGTCGGTGGGCTCCTCGCAGATGCGGCGGATGTCACGGTACATGGCGAAGCCCAGGGCATAGGGGTTGATGCCACTGTAGTAGGGGCTGTCGAATGGCGGCTGGTAGACCACGCTGGTGTGCGACTGCAGGAACTCCATCATGAAGCCGTCGGTGACCAGGCCCTCGTCGTACAGGTCGTTCATCAGCGTGTAGTGCCAGAAGGTGGCCCAGCCCTCGTTCATCACCTGGGTCTGGCGTTGCGGGTAGAAGTACTGGGCGATCTTGCGCACGATGCGGATCACCTCGCGCTGCCAGGGCTCCAGCAGCGGCGCGTGTTTCTCCAGGAAGTAGAGGATGTTTTCCTGCGGCTCGGCCGGGAAGCGCTTGCTGTCTTTCTCGCCGCCTTTGTCGGCGCTGCGCGGGATGGTGCGCCAGAGGTCGTTGATCTGTTTCTGCAGGTGCTCTTCGCGGTCCTTCTGGCGCTTGCGCTCCTCCTCGGCGGAGATCGGATAGGGCCGCTTGTAGCGGTCGACGCCGTAGTTCATCAGGGCATGGCAGGAGTCGAGCAGCTCCTCCACCGCGTCGATGCCGTAGCGCTCCTCGCACTGCATGATGTACTGCTTGGCGAACACCAGGTAATCGATGATCGAGCTGGCATCGGTCCAGGTGCGGAACAGGTAGTTGCCCTTGAAGAAGCTGTTGTGGCCGTAGCAGGCATGGGCGATCACCAGCGCCTGCATGCAGATGGTGTTCTCCTCCATCAGGTAGGCGATGCACGGGTCGGAGTTGATCACGATCTCGTAGGCCAGGCCCATCTGCCCGCGCTTGTAGCCTTTCTCGGTGGCGAGGAAGTGCTTGCCGTAGGACCAGTGGTGGTAGCCCAGCGGCATGCCGACCGAGGCGTAGGCATCCATCATCTGTTCGGCGGTGATGACTTCGATCTGGTTCGGGTAGGTGTCCAGCGCATAGCGTTCGGCGATGCGCGAGATTTCGCGGTCATAGGCACGAATCAGCTCGAAGGTCCATTCCGAACCGGTGGACAGCGGTTCACGTTTCTTGGCAGTGGCACTCATGACTCGGCCCTCAGCTCACCAGACGACGCTGGAAGAGTTCGCGGAACACCGGGTAGATGTCCGCTGCGGAAACCAGTTGCTGCTGGGCGAAGCTGTCGGCGAACGCCTCGGCCACTTGCTCGTACTCGAACCACAGCGCCTGGTGCTCGCGTGGGGTGATCTCGACGTAGGTGAAGTACTGCACGAACGGCATGATCTGATTGATCAATATATCCCGGCAGATCGGCGAATCATCGTTCCAGTTGTCGCCGTCCGACGCCTGGGCGGCGTAGATGTTCCACTCGTTGATCGGGTAGCGCTCGGCCATCACTTCCTGCATCAGTTTCAGGGCGCTGGAGACGATGGTGCCGCCTGTCTCGCGGGAATAGAAGAATTCCTCTTCGTCCACTTCCTTGGCACTGGTGTGGTGGCGGATGAACACCACGTCGATCTTGTCGTAGTTGCGCTTGAGGAACAGGTACAGAAGGATGAAGAAGCGCTTGGCGATGTCCTTGGTGGCCTGGGTCATGGAGCCGGACACGTCCATCAGGCAGAACATCACGGCCTTGGAGCTGGGGTTGGGCTGCTTGGTCAGCAGGTTGTACTTGAGGTCGAAGGTGTCGAGGAAGGGCACACGGTGGATGCGCGCGCTGAGGCGCTCGATCTCCGCCTCCACTTCCTGGATGTCGCCGAAGTTGTCCGGTTCTTCGCGGCGCAGGCGCTCCAGTTCGGCCTTGGCCTCGCGCAGCTTGGCGCGGCTTGAGCCGGATAGCGCGATGCGCCGGGCGTGTGCCGAGCGCAGGGTACGCACGATGTTGATGCGCGACGGGTTGCCTTCGTTGCTGATGCCAGCGCGGACGGTCTTGAAGGTTTCGGCCCCGGTCAGGTGGCGCTTGACCAGGTTGGGCAGCTCCAGGTCCTCGAACATGAAGTCGAGAAACTCTTCCTGGGTGATCTGGAAGACGAACTCGTCCATGCCCTCGCCGGAGTTGCTCGCCTTGCCGCTGCCACGACCACTGCCACCGCCCTGCGGCCGGGGGATGCGTTCGCCGGTGGTGAATTCCTTGTTGCCGGGGTGGACGATGGTCTGCTTGCCACCGCGCCCATGGTGCAGCACCGGCTCGTCGATGTCGCGGCCGGGAATGCTGATCTGCTCGCCATGCTCCATGTCGGTGATGGAGCGCCGGCTGACGGCTTCCTCCACCGCCTTCTTGATGTGCTCACGGTAACGCCGCAGGAAACGCTGGCGGTTCACCGTGCTCTTGTTCTTGCCATTCAGGCGCCGGTCGATCACATAGCTCATAGGCCCCTCCGGGGCTGCTTCAAGCTGCAAGCCACAAGCTGCAAGCAAGCGCCGGGCGACCAGCGCTTGCGTTCGTTCCGCCAGCTCGAAGCCTGGCGCTTGCCGCTGCCGTTATTGCGATTTGCGAACCCGCAGGTACCACTCCGACAGCAGGCGCACCTGCTTCTCGGTGTAGCCACGCTCGACCATGCGTTTGACGAAGTCGTTGTGCTTCTGCTGTTCCTCCTTGCTGCCCTTGGCGTTGAAGCTGATGACCGGGAGCAGGTCCTCGGTGTTGGAGAACATCTTCTTCTCGATGACCACACGCAGCTTCTCGTAGCTGAGCCAGGTGGGGTTCTTGCCGTTGTTGTTGGCACGGGCGCGCAGCACGAAGTTGACGATTTCGTTGCGGAAATCCTTCGGATTGCTGATGCCCGCCGGCTTCTCGATTTTCTCCAGCTCCTCGTTGAGGGCCACGCGATTGAGGATTTCGCCGGTTTCCGGATCGCGGTACTCCTGGTCCTGAATCCAGAAGTCGGCGTACAGCACGTAGCGGTCGAAGATGTTCTGGCCGTACTCGCTGTAGGACTCCAGGTAGGCGGTCTGGATCTCCTTGCCGATGAACTCGATGTAGCGCGGCGCCAGGTACTCCTTGATGTAGCGCAGGTAGCGCTCGCGCACTTCGGCCGGGAACTGCTCCTGCTCGATCTGCTGCTCCAGCACGTAGAGCAGGTGCACCGGGTTGGCGGCCACCTCATGCGGGTCGAAGTTGAACACCTTGGAAAGGATCTTGAAGGCGAAGCGCGTCGACAGGCCGTTCATGCCCTCGTCGACACCGGCGGCGTCGCGGTATTCCTGGATCGACTTGGCTTTCGGGTCGGTGTCCTTGAGATTCTCGCCGTCGTAGACGCGCATCTTCGAGTAGATGTTGGAGTTTTCCGGCTCCTTCAGGCGGCTGAGCACGGAGAACTGGGCCAGCATCTTCAGGGTGTCCGGCGCGCAGTGGGCCTTGGCCAGCGAGCTGTTGATCAGCAGCTTGTCGTAGATGCGCACCTCATCGCTGACGCGCAGGCAGTACGGCACCTTGACGATGTAGATGCGGTCGATGAAGGCCTCGTTGTTCTTGTTGTTGCGGAAGCTGTGCCACTCGGACTCGTTGGAGTGGGCCAGCAGGATGCCGCTGTAGGGAATGGCGCCGAGGCCTTCGGTGCTGTTGTAGTTGCCCTCCTGGGTGGCAGTGAGCAGCGGGTGCAACACCTTGATCGGTGCCTTGAACATCTCGACGAACTCCATCAGGCCCTGGTTGGCCCGGCACAGCGCGCCCGAGTAGCTGTAGGCGTCGGCGTCGTTCTGCGGGAAGTCCTCCAGCTTGCGGATGTCCACCTTGCCGACCAGTGCGGAGATGTCCTGGTTGTTCTCGTCACCCGGCTCGGTCTTGGCCACGGCGATCTGGTTGAGGATCGACGGGTAGAGCTTGACCACGCGGAACTGGCTGATGTCGCCGCCGAATTCCTGCAGGCGCTTGGTCGCCCAGGGCGACATGATCGAGTTGAGGTAGCGGCGCGGGATGCCGTAGTCCTCCTCGAGGATCGCACCGTCCTCGGTGGCATTGAACAGCCCCAGGGGCGATTCGAACACCGGCGAGCCCTTGATGGCGTAGAAGGGCACCTTCTCCATCAGTTGCTTGAGCTTCTCGGCCAGTGATGACTTGCCGCCGCCCACCGGGCCCAGCAGGTAGAGGATCTGTTTCTTCTCTTCCAGGCCCTGTGCCGCGTGGCGGAAGTAGGAGACGATCTGGTCGATGCACTCTTCCATGCCGTGGAAGTCGGCGAAGGCCGGGTAACGACGGATGACCTTGTTGGAAAAGATTCTGGACAGTCGCGAGTTGCTCGAGGTGTCGAGCAGCTCGGGTTCGCCGATGGCCATCAGCAGGCGCTCGGCCGCAGTGGCGTAGGCGCTGCGATCCTGCTTGCACAGTTCGAGGTACTCCTGCAGCGAGTACTCCTCCTGGCGGGTCGCCTCGAAACGCTGTTGGAAGTGACTGAAAATACTCATGACTTCACCTCGCTCGATGCTGAAAGCTGGCTCGGGATCGGTCGTGCGTACAGGTGCTGGGTAACCCCGGCTCAGAGACAAGTCGGGAAGAATCCCCCAAAACCTAAAAGTCGTTACCGATGGCCCGATGCCGGTTGACCGGCTCTACCTTCAGTGGGATGGCCTGAGTAACAGGATAGTTCGTTCTGCGAATGGTCAAGGGCGGGACAACGATAACTGAATGTTACCGTGCCTCGGGAAGTGGCGGCAGGCCAGAGCGGGCGGGGCTTGCCGCTGGGCGAAATTTATTCTTCGACGCTTTGCGCGGTTTCGTCCGGGTAGGTGGCGCGCCACAGCTCGAAACCACCGTCGAGGCTGTAGACGTCGGAGAAGCCCTGGCCGACCAGATAGGCGGCGGCGCCTTGGCTGGAGTTGCCGTGGTAGCAGGAGACGATCAGCGGTGCATCGAGGTCTGCATGGGTGATGAAGTCATGCAGCGAGTGGTTGTCCAGGTGACGCGAGCCGCTGATGTGGCCGTTGGCGAAGCTCTGCGGGTCGCGGATGTCGACCACCACGGCGCCCTGGGCGCGCAGTTCTTGTGCCTGTTGCGGGGAGATTCGCTTGAATTCGCTCATGTTCGGGGCCTTTGCGTGATTCGTGGGAGCGCTGCTGGCGCTCATGCCTTGGGGCAGGTGCAGCGATGGAGTTCGCCGCTGTCGACGTCGAGCAGGGTCATCGCACCGCCCCAGACGCAGCCGGTGTCGAGGGCATGCAGGCCGGGTTCCCGGCAGTTGCCTTCCAGTGCGGCCCAGTGGCCGAAGATGATCTTCTCGCCGCGCATCTTGCGCTGTGGATGGCTGAACCAGGGGGCGAAGCCGGGGGGGGCATTGCCGATGCCTTCCTTGGTTTTCAGGTCCAGGGTGCCGTCGGCGGTGCAGAAGCGCATGCGGGTGAAGTAGTTGGTGATCACCCGCAGGCGCGTCACGCCACTCAGCTCCCGGTTCCACTTCGCCGGCTCGTTGCCGTACATGCCGTCTAGAAACAGCGGCAGGCGCGCGTCATCGCGCAGGACTTCCTCGACCTCGGCCGCGCGGCGCAGGGCCTTGCTCAGGGTCCATTGCGGCGGAATGCCGGCATGCACCAGGGTGACCTTGCGTTCGGCGTCGTGGTGTACCAGCTTCTGCAGGCGCAGCCAGTCGAGCAGGTCGGCGCGGTCCGGGGCGTCGAGGATCTCGCGCAGGGTGTCGCCCTTCTTCAGGCGCTCGATATTGTGCGCCACGGCCAGCAGGTGCAGGTCATGGTTGCCCAGGACGCAGGTCACGGCCTGGCGGATGCTGTAGAGGAAGCGCAGGGTCTCCAGCGACTGCGGGCCACGGTTGACCAGGTCGCCGACCAGCCAGAGGCGGTCCCTGGTCGGGTCGAAGGCGACTCGTTCGAGCAGGCATTGCAGCGGTTTCAGGCAGCCCTGCAGATCACCCACGGCATACACGGCCATCAGTGCAGGGCTCCCGGCACTGCCAGGCGGAAAGGAGCGATGATGGCGTCGAAGCGTTTGCCGTCCTCGGCGAGCATCTGGTAGCTGCCCTGCATGGTGCCCACCTGGGTGGCCATGACCGTGCCGCTGCTGTAGGTGTGGCTGGCGCCCGGCGCGATGTGCGGCTGCTGGCCGATGACGCCGGCGCCGCGCACTTCCTGCACGCGGCCGTCACCGTCGGTGATGATCCAGTGGCGCGACAGCAGCTGCGCCGGCAACTCGCCGTTATTGACGATGGTCACCTTGTAGGAGAACGCGTACCGGCTCTGCTCCGGCTGCGATTGCGCGGGCAGGTAGCGAGTGGTGACGCTGACGTCGATCTGATAACGAGGGTCGGACATGCAGGAAACCCGTTGAGCGTGATTGCAGTTTAGTCCTGAGCCGCGCCGGGCTGCAGGGCCAGCTGGTCGGCCAGGCGGACGAAGGCGGCCAGGTCCAGCTGTTCAGGGCGCAGGCTGCCGTCCACCCCGGCGGCCTCGATGGCCTCGGCCGGCAGCAGCTGCTTGAGCGTGTTGCGCAGGGTCTTGCGGCGCTGGTTGAAGGCCTCGCGGACGACGCGCTCCAGCAGGCGATGGTCCTTGGCCGGGTGCGGCAAGGTCTCATGCGGGACCAGGCGCACGATGGCCGAGTCGACCTTCGGCGGCGGATTGAAGGCGCCGGGGCCGACGTTGAACAGATGCTCCACGCGGCAGTGGTACTGCACCATGATCGACAGGCGGCCCCAGTCACCGCCGCCAGGACCGGCGGCCATGCGCTCGACCACTTCCTTCTGCAGCATGAAGTGCATGTCGCGAATCAGCGGCGCGTTGTCCAGCAGGTGGAAAATCAGCGGCGTAGAGATGTTGTAGGGCAGGTTGCCAACCACACGCAGGCTGTGCGGCGCGGCCTTGAGGCGGGAAAAGTCGAACTTCAGCGCATCGCCCTGATTCAGGCGAAAGCGCGGGTTGTCGCCGAACTTGTTCTGCAGGATGGGAATCAGGTCGAGGTCCAGCTCGATCACATCGAGTTGCGCGCCGCTGCCCAGCAGGCCTTCGGTCAGAGCGCCCTGGCCCGGGCCGATCTCCAGCAGGCGCTCGCCTTCCTTGGCGCGGATGGCGCGCAGAATACGGTCGATCACGCCGGCATCATGCAGGAAGTTCTGGCCGAAGCGCTTGCGCGCGCGGTGTTGGTATTCGGACATGTACGGCTCCGCGAGCAGCTCGACGCGTGGTGGCCGAGGCTGGATGCAAAAAGGGAAGTCGCACAGTCTACCAGCGAATGGCGCCAGGGGTATGGGCCGTGGCCCCAGTGGCTCAATCCGCGCGGCTGGCGGCCATCTGGTAGGCGGTTTGCAGTGCGACCTGCAGGCTGCCGATGTCCACCTTGCCAGTGCCGGCCAGGTCCAGCGCGGTGCCATGGTCCACCGAGGTGCGGATGATCGGCAGCCCCAGGGTGACGTTCAGCGCGGCGCCGAAGCCCTTGAACTTGAGCACCGGCAGGCCCTGGTCGTGATACATGGCCAGCACCGCATCGGCCTGGTCCAGGTACTTGGGGGTGAACAGGGTGTCGGCTGGCAGCGGGCCGATGAGGTTCATGCCCTCGGCGCGCAGGCGCTGCAGCGTCGGCTCGATGATGTCGATCTCCTCGCGCCCCAGGTGGCCGCCTTCACCGGCGTGCGGATTGAGCCCGCAGACCAGGATGCGCGGCGCGGCGATGCCGAACTTGCTGCACAGGTCGGCGTGCAGGATGCGGGTGACACGCTCCAGGCGCTCCGCGGTGATCGCGGCCGCGACATCCTTGAGCGGCAGGTGGGTGGTGACCAGGGCCACGCGCAGGCCGTGGGTCGCCAGCATCATCACCACCTGCGAGGTCTGGGTGAGGTCGGCGAGAAACTCGGTGTGGCCGGAGAAGGCGATGCCCGCCTCGTTGATCACGCCCTTGTGCACGGGGGCCGTGATCATCCCGGCGAAGGTGCCATCCAGGCAGCCCCGGGCTGCGCGGGTGAGGGTCTGCAGGACATAGCTGGCGTTGGCGGCTGCCAGCTTGCCCGGTTCTGCGGCGACGGCCAGGGGCGTGTCCCAGACGTACAGGCTGCCCGCCGCTGCGGGAGCGTCCGGCCATCGCTGCGGCTCGACCGCCAGCAGCTCGATGGACAGGCCCAGTTGCCTGGCGCGCTCGGCCAGCAGTTCACGGCTAGCGATCGCCACCAGCGGCGCCGGTTGCGCCTCGCGTGCCAGCAGCAGGCAGAGGTCGGGACCGATGCCGGCTGGCTCGCCTGGGGTGAGGGCAAAGCGGGGGAGCGTCATGGCGGATCTCTGTGCGGGCGACGGGGCGTCAGTGTACGCCGCCGGGCCGATAACGAAAAAGCCCGGCACAGGGCCGGGCTCGTTCAGACAGCGTCGCTGTTACAGCTTGGTCTCGACGTAGGCTTCGTCGCGGATCTGGCGCAGCCAGGCCTGCAGCTCTTCGTCGTACTTGCGGTTGCGCAGCAGGTTGGCGGCCTGTTGCTCACGGAACTGCTCGCTGGTGTCGGTAGCGCGACGGCCCAGCACCTGCAGCACGTGCCAGCCGTAGGGGCTCTTGAACGGCTTGGACAGTTCGCCGCTCGGGGTGTCGTTCATGACCTTGCGGAACTCCGGCACCAGCGCGTTCGGGTCGATCCAGTTGAGGTCGCCACCGTTGAGGGCGGAACCCGGATCTTCCGAGAAGTTCTTCGCCAGTTCGGCGAAGTCTTCGCCCGCAAGGATGCGCTGATAGAGACGCTCGACCAGGCGACGGGTCTCGGCTTCGCTGCGGATTTCGCTCGGCTTGATCAGGATGTGGCGCACATGCACTTCGTCACGTACCTGGGTGTCACCGCCACGCTTCTCGGTCAGCTTGAGGATGATGAAGCCGCCGGGCGTACGTACCGGCTCTGTCACTTCGCCCGGGTTGAGGGCGCTGACCATGCTATCGAACGGTGGCGGCAGCTGGCCGGCCTTGCGCCAGCCCATCTCGCCGCCTTCCAGGGCGTTCTCGCTGGCCGAGCGAGCCACGGCCAACTGGGCGAAGTCCGCGCCCTGTTGCAGTTGCTGATACAGCTCCTGCGCCTGGCGGTCGGCAGCCTGGATCTCGCTGGGCGATGCGCCTTCGGATACCGGAATGAGGATGTTGGCCAGGCGGAACTCTTCCGACAGCTGCATCTTGCCCAGGTCGGAGGCGAGGAAGTTCTGCACTTCCTGGTCGGTGACCTGGATGCGCTCGGCGACGCGACGCTGGCGTACACGGCTGATGATCATCTCGCGGCGCACCTGGTCACGGGCGTCGTCGTAGGACAGACCGTCGCGCGCCAGTGCCTGGCGGAACTGCTCCAGGGACATGCCGTTGCGCTGGGCGATGGTGCCCATGGCCTGGTTCAGCTCCTCGTCGGTGATGCGAATGCCGGAGCGCTCGCCGATCTGCAACTGAATGTTCTCGATGATCAGGCGCTCGAGCACCTGCTGGCTGAGCACGTGCTCGGGCGGCAGGGTGCCGCCACGCTTGTCGATGGTCTGCTGGACTTCGTGCAGGCGCGCGTCGAGCTGGCTCTGCATGACCACATCGTTGTCGACGATGGCCACGACGCGATCCAGCGGGCGAACCTGGGCCTGAGCCGTTGCCGCCAGCAGTGCTGCGCCCAACAGCAGGGGGCGCAGGCAATCAGAAAGCTTGGTCTTCACGTTCACGGTAACCTTGAATGCCTTGGTCGAGGAAAGATTCCACCTTGTTGCCTACGACACCGCCGAGGCCCTTGAGGACGATCTGCAGGAAGATGCCGCGGTCCGCCTCGTCGTTGCGCGAGGGGTCGAGGCTGACTTCGTCGTAGTCGATCCAGTAGCGGTTGATCAGGCGCAGCTTCCAGCAGCAACTGTCGTACTCGAAACCACCGAAGGCTTCGAGGGTACGGTTGCGGCCGTAGTCGTATTGCCAGCGCGAGATCAGGCTCCACTGCGGAGCCAGCGGCCAGATGACGGAGAAGTCATGCTGGTCGATCTTGTAGTAGTCCTTGATGTAGTTCGGGTTCGGTTGCCCGTTGATAGTCGGGTTGCCGTAGTCCGGATTGGTGGTCCAGGTGCCGCTGTCACGGTCGTAGCGCACGGTGTCGTTACGATAGCGATAGCCGAAGTTGACCACCTTGTTCGGGTTGGCTTCCGGTTGGTAGTGGAACATCGCGCTGCCCGAGCGGGTGGCGTGCTGGTCCGGGTCCCAGTTGAAGGTGGAACTGAAGCGCCAGTCGCGGTTGAAGCGATACAGGTACTCCAGGGCGTACGGTGAGACGTCGGCGGTCGACTCCGCGCGGGCGCGGTAATCGATGCCGGCCAGCTGTACCTTGCGGTCTTCGAAGTAGAAGGCCTGGCCGATGCTGACACGCTGGCGCTCGAAGCCGTTCGGCTCGAACCAGCGGCTGGTCAGGCCCAGCGACAGTTTGTTCTCGTCACCGATGCGATCCTTGCCGCTGAAGCGGTTCTCGCGCCACAGCGAGGCGTAGCTGAAGGTCGGTTCGCCGGTGTCGAAGATCGGGATGTCGGTCTGGTCTTCTTCCGGTACGTAGAGGTAGAACGCACGTGGCTCCAGGGTCTGGCGGAAGTCCTTGCCGAACAGCTGGGTATCGCGGTCGAAGTACAGGCCACTGTCGACACTGAACAGGCCGACACCTCGGCTTGGCGAGCGCTCGTAGTCCACGCCGAACCACTGGCGATTTGGATCGTTGAGAGCATTTGTCGCGCCTGCAATCTGCGATCTGCCCAGGCCGTCCAGGTTCACCTGATACTGCGTGTGCAGGTACTTGACCTGGGGTTTGATGAAGCCCCAGCTCCAGTTCAGCGGCAGGCTGACGCCTGGCTCCAGGTGCAGGCGCTCGCCGTCGGCACGGTTCAGGCCGGTCAGGCGCGCGTCGTACCAGAGGTCCTGCGGTCGGCCGGTCAAACCGTCCTTGTCGACGAAGTAACCCGAGCGCAGGTTGCGGTCGAAGCGTACGTACTCGGTGCCGTAGGTGAAGTCGAGGCCGCCCGGGTTGAAGGGCAGCTTGCCGTCCAGGGTGATCTGCGGCAGGCGGTCGTACGGCGTCACGTCGGTGATATTGGCCAGCTCGTAGGCATGCAGGTTCAGGCGTGCACGGTAGCTGTCGCCGCGATAGGTCAGGGTGCCGCGCTGGTTGACGTAGGTCGCTGTCTCGATGCCCAGGTCAGTGTTCAGATCCTGGAAGTAGTACGGATCGCTGATATCGGTGTAGTCAACCTCAGCCAGCAGGCGCGAGTTCAGGCCCTGCCTGTGCTGCCAGCTATACATCCAGCGCTGGTCCTCGTATTCGGACTGCAGCTTGCGCTCGTCTTCGCTGTCGTTCAGCCAGGCGCCCCCGACCTGACCCTCGCTGCTCTCCGTCAGGTAGCGGAACTCGCCTTCCATCAGCAGGCCGCGTTTGGCCATGTAGGTGGGGTACAGGGTGGCGTCGTAGTTCGGCGCGAGGTTGAAGTAGTAAGGCGTCTGCAGCGAAAAGCCACTGCCGCTGGAGCTACCGAGGCTGGGCGGCAGGAAGCCGGACTGGCGACGGTCGTCGATCGGGAAGTAGATGTACGGCGTGTAGAACACCGGAATGTCCTTGACCCGCAGCGTCACGTTGGTCGCGGTACCGAAGCCGGTCGCCGGGTTCAGCGTGATGTTGTTGCCTTTCAGGTGCCAGGCATTGTCACCCGGCTCGCAGCGGGTGTAGGTGCCGTCCTTGAGGCGGATGATCGCGGTCTCTTCGCGCTTGGCGTAGAGCGCACTGCCGCGTACGTGAGCCTGATGCATGACGTACTCGGCGTTGTCGATCTTGGCTTCGCCGTTGTCGAGCTGCAGCTCGGCGCGGTCACCGACGACCAATGCACCCTTGTCGCGCAGGCGCACGTTGCCGACCAGTTCGCCACGGTTTTCCGTCTGGTGCAGGCTGGCCTCGTCGGCTTCGACCTGCAGGCCGGACTGGCGCAGCACCACGTCGCCAGCGAGGGTGGCGATCTGCTTTTCCTGCTCGAAACGCGAAGCCTTGGCCGAGACGTACATCGGCGCCTCGCTCAGCGGCGTGGTGTCATCCATGCCTGGGCGCAAGGGCTCGACGTAGGCGCCTGCGCAGTACGGACCGGCTTCGGCCAGCTGCGCGGCGGTCAACTTGTCACGCGGGACCCAGTCCAGGTGGCTGTAGTCGGCACTGCGCGAGGCAAGTGCGCGGCCCCCGCTTTCGGTGACCAGCACCGGCGCGGCGTCCTGCTTGGCGACGGCCTCAGCGGTCGTGCCAGCCGTGGTGCTGACCGCATTGCGGCTGTGCTGCGGGCGAGGTGGCAGGGCACTGGTGGCTGTCTTCGGCGCACAGGCCCAGCCGCCCGTGGGCGACACCTGGCAATCGTATTGCTCGGCGGCAAAGGACTGTAGGCTGAACACGGGCTGTAGGGCCAGAAAGCTGCCGGTAACCAGCAGTGGAAATTTCTTGCGGAACGCGGGGTGTTTTACTGCCATCTTGTTAGTCCGGGCTTCCTGCGCGCTATCGGCCCGGGGGCCGCACGCCTCTCGATGGGCTGAAAAAGATGCTGGATAATAAAGCATGACCCGCGCAACGGCTAGCGCCGTCGGAGACCCCTTGATGTCTGAACACGATGTACGTCTGCAACAACTGCACGCCTGGCTCGCCGGGCAACTGCCAAAGCTGTTCGCCGAGCGCGGCTGGGGAGCGGTACCGCCCGCCGAGCTGAGCCCCGCCAGCAGCGACGCCAGCTTCCGGCGTTACTTTCGCTGGCAGGCGGGCGAGCGCAGCCTGATCCTGATGGATGCGCCGCCCCCTCAGGAAAACTGCACGCCCTTCGTGCGCATCGCCGGATTGCTGGCCAGCGCCGGCGTCCATGTGCCGCAGGTACTGGCGGCCGATATCGAGCAGGGCTTCCTGATTCTCGATGATCTGGGGCGGCAGACCTATCTGGATGTGATCGATCCGGACAACGCCGATGCGCTGTTCGACGATGCCATCGAGGCGTTGTTGCTGCAGCAGCGCCTGCCGCTCGACCAGGACCTGCCGCATTACGACGAGGCCTTGTTGCGCCGGGAACTGCAGCTGTTTCCCGAGTGGTACGTGCAGCGGCAGCTGGGGCGTGAGTTCACGGCCGAGCAGGAGGCCGCCTGGCAGCGCATCAGCCGCTGTCTGATCGACAGTGCCCTGGCGCAGCCCAAGGTGCTGGTGCACCGCGACTTCATGCCGCGCAACCTGATGCAGAGCAGTCCCAACCCCGGGGTGCTGGATTTTCAGGATGCGGTCTACGGTCCGGTGACCTACGACATCACCTGCCTGTTCAAGGATGCCTTCCTCAGTTGGCCCGAGGCGCGCGTGCAGGCCTGGCTGGAGGGTTACTGGGAGCGTGCGCGGGCGGCCGGCATTCCGGTGCAGGCGTCGCTGGAGGATTTCCTGCGTGCCAGTGACCTGATGGGGGTGCAGCGTCACCTCAAGGTCATCGGTATCTTCGCGCGCATCTGCCACCGCGACGGCAAGCCCAAGTACCTCGCCGATGTGCCGCGCTTCTTCGCTTATATCCAGGCGGTGCTGGCACGCCGGCCGGAGCTGGCCGAACTGGGCGAGCTGTTCGCCAGCCTGGAGTCCGTGGAGGCGGTGGGCGCATGAAGGCGATGATTCTGGCCGCAGGCAAGGGCGAGCGACTGCGCCCGTTGACGCTGCACACGCCGAAGCCGCTGGTGCGTGCTGCCGGCGTGCCGTTGATCGAGTATCACCTGCGTGCGCTGGCGGCTGCCGGTTTCAGCGAGCTGGTGATCAACCACGCCTGGCTCGGCCAGCAGATCGAGGACCATCTCGGCGACGGCTCGCGCTTTGGCGTGAGCATCCGCTATTCGCCGGAAGGCGAGCCGCTGGAGACCGGCGGCGGCATCTTCAAGGCCTTGCCGTTGCTGGGTGATGAGCCGTTCCTGGTGGTCAATGGCGATATCTTCACCGACTACGCCTTCGCCCAGTTGCGCAAGCCGCTGGCCGGGCTGGCTCATCTGGTGCTGGTGGACAATCCCGCGCATCACCCGCAGGGCGACTTCCTCCTGACTGGCGGACAGGTCTCCGATGGCCAGGGGGCTGGCGAGCGTCTCACCTACAGCGGGCTGGCGGTGCTCAGTCCGCAACTGTTCGAGGGCTGTGAACCGGGGGCGTTCAAGTTGGCACCGCTACTGCGCCAGGCGATGGCGCGAGGGCTGGTCAGTGGCGAGCGACATGCGGGGCGCTGGATCGATGTCGGTACGCATGAGCGTCTGGCCGATGTCGAGCGTGTGCTGCAGGAGTCGCCCTAGTGCTGTGGCCGGCCACTCTGCTTGGTGCGGCAGCGGGGCTTGCCCTCGCCAGCATCCCCGGCGCATTGCTGGGTGGCCTGCTTGGCCAGGTGCTGGACCGACGCCTGCGTCTGCACGGGTGGGACAACCTGCGTGAGCGCCTTGGCCGGGCTACGCCTGGCGACGACCAGCTGTTGTTCCTGATGCTCGGGCGCCTGGCCAAGAGTGACGGGCGGGTGGTGCAGAGCCACATCCAGCAGGCCCGTTCGGAAATGCAGCGCCTGGGCCTGGACGAGGCGGGCCAGCGCCGCGCCATCGAGTCCTTCGCGCGCGGCAAGACCGGGCGTGACAACCTGCGCACGCCGCTGCAGCGTCAGCGCGAGCGGGCCGATGCGCTGTTGCGGGCCTGCTGGCGCATGGCCTGGGTCGACGGGCGGGTCTCGCCCAGCGAACACGAGCTGATCCTGCTGTGGGGCAAGTGGCTCGGCTGGGACAGTGCACGCCTGGAGCGCCTGGGCGAGGAATATGCGCCGCGCCGCAGCCAGCAGCCGGCCCCGGCGGGTGGCTGCTACCAGGAGGCGCTGCGCCTGCTCGGGGTCAGCGAGAGCAGCGAGCCCGATCAGATCAAGCGCGCCTATCGTCGTCTGCTCAGCCGCCATCACCCGGACAAGCTGGCCGGTTCCGGTGCCTCGCCCGAGCGGATTCGCGAAGCGACCGAGACCACGCGCCAGCTGCATCAGGCCTATGCGCTGATTCGTCAGCGCCGGGACCTGCGCTAGCCGCCGCTGGCGCGGATGTGCAGTTGCAGCCAGCCGCGCAGGCGGCGGTACAGCTGTTCGTCCTGCACGGCCAGGTTGCCCGGCAGGGCCTTCATCGCCACCTGTATATAGGTGGGCAGCTTGGCGCGCTTGCTGGCCTGCAGGCGTTTCAGGGCGGCGCTGCGTTCGCTGGCCTGGTCCTTGTAGTAGAAGTCGCCGGTGGCCACGGGCAGCTCCGGCACCAGTTCATCCAGTGGTGGTGCGAACCCGGCGGGTAGCTCGGCTGCCACCATCAGCAGGTTGTGCACGTTGGCCGGCTTGCGTTCGTTGAGATAGCGCGCGGCCCAGTACGCCCCGCTGCCATGGCCGAGCAGCACGATCTCCTTGGCCTGGCGTTGTTCGGCGAAGGCGATCGCGGCATCGATGCGCGCCATGACGCGCTCGACATGCTTCTGCCGTCGTTGCTCCGGGCTGATCTCGGGGGCTGCCGCACCTTCCGCAGGCTCGACGCTGTCGGGGGTGGCCGACTCGGTGCTCGGCGATGTTTCCGTGCCGTCTGCCGCAGGTAGAGTCGTTTCAGTGGCTTCATCGCGCAGGGGAACGGGGTCGCCATCCGGGTCCGGCAGAGTGAGGCTCAGGCTATGCCAGCCCGCGTCGGGGAACTTGCGCCGCAACGGGCCGACGGCGGCCGCGCCGTCGGCGTTTTCCACGTCACCGGGCACCAGGATCACGACGCCGCTGGGCTCGCCGACGTTGGCCGGGAGCCACAGCGCCAGGAAGCTTTCGTCGCCGGCCTGCAGCATCTGCTGCTCGCGCTTGTCCAGGCGTTGTTCCAGGGCCAGTGCTTCGCTGACGCTGCGCTCCGGCAGGGCCGGGCGCTCGTTGCTGGGCCCGGCGCCATCGGGATTTTCGCTTGCCGCTGCATCGGTGGTTTCCTGTGCCCAGATCGCGGGGCTGCAAGACAGGCAGAGTCCGAGCAGAAAGAGGGAGAGGGGGCGCATCGTTCGAGCTCCTGATGATCTGCTACAGAGCCTAATGCCGGGCTCCGCTTTTGTCAGGCGACGGCTGCAAGACTGGAGTAAGGTAGGGGATCGCGTCATCGGATCGTCCCCTCGCATGAAGTCCGCTCTCTCCTCCCTCTGCCTGCTGCTGATGCTGTGTGCCTCGACCACCTGGGCAGATGCGACGCGCCTGCCGTTGCGGCCGGCCTACGATGCCGAACAGCGCGCCTGGCTGAAGGCGCATCCGGTGTTGCGGGTGGGGCTGATCCAGCAGGCACCCTGGGTCCAGCGCGTGCAGAATCGGCAACTGGTCGGCGCCAACATCGACCTGATGAAGCGCCTGCTCGAAGGCATGGGCGTCACGCCCGACTGGCACCTGTACCCGGATTTGCCCGCGCTGGAGCGTGCCGCTGCCGCAGGTGAGGTGGACCTCGCTCCCGGACTGCAGCAGACCCCGGCGGGGTTGCGCATCTGGCACTACTCGATGCCCTATCTGCGGGTGCCGCATCTGGTCGTCGGTGAACGCAGCGGCAGTGGCTCGGTGGACCTCGATCAGTTGCCGCTGGAGCAGATCGTGGCGGTGCGCGTGCCGAGCCAGGCGGCCGAATACCTGGAGCGTACCCATACCAACCTGCGCCTGAAGCCCACCAGCAGCGAACGCGCCGCGCTGCTGCAGGTGCTGAACCAGGAAGTCAGCTACGCGGTGCTCGACGAGGCCAGCCTGAGCCTGCAACTGCGCGAATCGCGCTTCACCAACCTGAGCATCGTCGGTGATATCGGGCTGCCGCAGCTGTTGCGCCTGGCCACGCGCCGCGACCAACCGCTGCTGTCGGACATCGTCGACCGCACCCTGCAGGCGCTCCCGGCTCGCGAACTGGAGGAGCTGCGTGACACCTGGCTGCCGCTGCGCTACCCGCAGTCCACGGACTTCGTCGGTTTCTGGAAGACCCTCACGCTGTTCCTCTTTCTGCTGCTGACCCTGGTGGCGACCGCGCTGTACCGGCAACGCCAGCAGACCCGCCTGCTGGAGCGCGGCCTGCTCGGCGCGCGGGCGCAGCTCGACTCGCATCAGCAGGCCGCCGAGGCGCTGCGCCTGAGCCAGTTCTCCATCGACAACAGCACGGTCGGCATTCTCTGGGTCAACTGGGACAGCCACTTGCGCTATGCCAACGGCGCGGCCGAACGCATGCTCGGCTATCGCCCCGGCGAGTTGGTGGACAGGCCGCTGAGCCAGGTGGAACCGAGCCTCGACATGGATCGCTGGCTGCGCCTGTGGAAGCGCGTACGCGAGCAGGAAGACGGATCGTCGAGTTTCGAGATCGACTGCCTGCGCGCCGATGGCAGCCGCATGCCGGCGGATGTGTCGCTGAGCTTTCTGCGCTATCGCCAGGCCGAGTACCTGGTGGTCTTCCTCAGCGACGTGACCGAGCGCCGCCGCGCGCGGGCTGCACTGGAGGAGAGCGAGGCGCGCTTCAAGGGCATCGCCGGCAACGTGCCGGGCCTGGTGTTCCGCCTGGAGCGCGCGGCCCCGGGGCAGGTGGTCAACTTCGCCTATATCAGCGAGGCCAGCCAGGAGATGGTCGGCTGGCCGGCCCGTGAACTGCAGCGTGAGGAGCGTGGCATCCGCAGCCTGGTGCATCCGCAGGACCTGGCCAGCTACCTGAACAGCCAGACGCTGGCGCTGGAAGGCGAGAGCGACTGGTACTGGCAGGGGCGCATCCTGACCCGTGACGACGAGGTGCTCTGGGCCGACATTCGCACCACCGCGCGGCCTTTGGGCGGCGGGCGCATGGTCTGGGACGGGATTCTCTGGGACATCACCGAGAACAAGCTGGCGGAGCTGGCCCTGGCCGATTCGCGGGCGCGCCTGCGGGAGCTGTCGGCGCATCTGGAGAGCGTGCGCGAAGAGGAAAAGGCGCGCATCGCCCGCGAGGTGCATGACGAGCTGGGCCAGGTGCTGACCGTGCTCAAGCTGGAAACGGCGATGTGCGAACTGGCCTGTGCCGGGCAGATACCAGCACTGGACGAACGCCTGGCCAGCATGAAGCGCCTGATCGCACAGCTGTTTCAACTGGTGCGCGACGTGGCCACGGCGTTGCGTCCGCCGATTCTCGATGCCGGTATCGCCTCGGCCATCGAATGGCAGGTACGTCGCTTCGAGGAACGGACGCAGATCCCCTGCCTGGTCGAGGTGCCGGAGCATCTCATGCAACTGCCGGATGCCCAGGCCATCGGCCTGTTCCGCATCCTGCAGGAGGCCCTGACCAACGTGATGCGCCATGCCGGCGCGCACAGCGTCGAGGTGCACCTGTGGCAGGAGGACGACACCTTGTGCCTGTCGGTGGCCGACGATGGCAAGGGCTTCGATCCGGCGCAGCGCAAGCCGGGACAGTCCTTCGGCCTGGTCGGCATGCAGGAGCGCATGCTCATGCTCGGCGGGCAGTTGCAGATTGACAGCAGGCCCGGCGAGGGCACTACCCTTTATGCGCGCATAACTTTGGATGAGGAGGTCACGGCGTGATCCGGGTACTCGTGGCCGAAGACCACACCATCGTACGGGAAGGCATCAAGCAACTGATCGGCATGGCCCGCGACCTCGAGGTGGCGGGGGAGGCGAGCAACGGTGAGCAGCTGCTCGAAGTGCTGCGACGCACGCCCTGCGATGTGGTCCTGCTGGATATCTCCATGCCCGGCGTCAACGGCCTGGAGGCCATCCCGCGGATTCGCGCGCTCAGCGCGTCCCCGGCCATCCTGGTGCTGTCGATGCATGACGAGGCGCAGATGGCCGCCCGCGCCCTCAAGGCCGGCGCCGCCGGCTACGCCACCAAGGACAGCGACCCGGCACTGCTGATCACCGCCATCCGCAAGGTCGCTTCGGGTGGACGCTACATCGACCCGGCGCTGGCCGACCGCATGGTCTTCGAGGTCGGCCTGACCGATTCGCGCCCGCCCCATGCGCAATTGTCCGAACGCGAGTTCTCGGTGTTCGAGCGCCTGGTGCGTGGCGAGGGCGTCAACGACATCGCCCTGCACCTGGCGGTGAGCAACAAGACCGTGAGCACGCACAAGGCGCGCCTGATGCAGAAGCTGGGCGCGCATTCGGTGGCCGACCTGGTGCGCTACGCCATGGAACACCGCCTGGTCTGAGTGATCAGCCGCGCCGGAGCAGGGTGGATGACGCTCTTTTCATCCACCGTTTCGAGATCGACGCGCTCGCATCGGTGGACATGAAAAGTGCTGTCCACCCTACCCGTGGATCAGCTGTTGGCGCGCAGTGCTGATCGCGGATAGATCGCGTCTGCAGGCGCAGCCTGCGCCTTCGATAGCCGAGGCAATCACTCGGAATTTGTAGGGCGATCCCTACACGAGATTCTCTCCGCGCCTGATATCAGCTTGTCATCCCGCCCGATTTTTCGCCCTTTCTCGCCGCCCTACTCTGTGGCCATCGGCCTGAGACAAGAACAAGGGTGTGGTGTGATGGCAAACGATGTACTGGTGAGCTTCCGCGGCGTGCAGAAGAGCTACGACGGCGAAACGCTGATCGTCAAAGACCTCAACCTGGATATCCGCAAGGGCGAGTTTCTGACCCTGCTCGGCCCGTCCGGTTCCGGCAAGACCACCAGCCTGATGATGCTGGCCGGTTTCGAAACGCCGACCGCCGGCGAGATCCTCCTCGATGGCCGCTCGCTGAACAAACTGCCGCCACACAAGCGCGACATCGGCATGGTGTTCCAGAACTACGCGCTGTTCCCGCACATGACCGTGGCGGAGAACCTGGCCTTCCCGCTGAGCGTGCGCGGCATGTCGCGCACCGACATCAGCGAGCGGGTCAAGCGGGCACTGTCGATGGTGCAGCTCGACAGCTTCCGCAACCGTTATCCGGGGCAGCTTTCCGGTGGCCAGCAGCAGCGTGTGGCGCTGGCCCGCGCGCTGGTGTTCGAGCCGCAGCTGGTGCTGATGGACGAACCGCTCGGGGCGCTGGACAAGCAGCTGCGCGAGCACATGCAGATGGAGATCAAGCACCTGCACCAGCGCCTGGGCGTGACCGTGGTCTACGTGACCCACGACCAGGGCGAGGCGCTGACCATGTCCGACCGTGTGGCGGTGTTCCACCAGGGCGAGATCCAGCAGATCGCCCCGCCGCGCGAACTCTATGAAACCCCGCAGAACACCTTCGTCGCCCAGTTCATCGGTGAGAACAACCGCCTCGCCGGGCAACTGGTCAGCCGCGACGGCGAGCAGTGCGTGGTGCGCCTGGCGCGCGGCGAACAGGTGAAGGCCACGGCGGTGAACGTCGGTGCCGTCGGCGAGCCGGTGAGCCTGTCGATTCGCCCGGAGCGCATCCGCCTCAACGGCCACAGCGAGGCCTGCCCGAACCGGTTCTCCGGGCGCATCGCCGAGTTCATCTACCTGGGCGACCACGTGCGCATCCGCATGGAGGTCTGCGGCCAATCCGATTTCTACGTCAAGCAACCCGTGGCCGAGCTCGATCCGGGCCTGGAGGTTGGTGACCTGGTTCCGCTCGGCTGGTCTGTCGAGCATGTCCGCGCGCTCGACCCACTCCTGGCGGAGTGAACGTTGCGCGCAGTGCTTCACCTTACCCCGTAACACAGAGGAGCTGATAAGAATGACGAAATCCCTGAAGCTCGCGGCATTGGCCCTGGGCGTGAGCTGTGCCATGCCGGCGCTGGCGGTGGATCTGACCGCGGTGTCCTTCGGCGGCGCGAACAAGGCGGCGCAGGTCAAGGCCTTCTACGAACCCTTCGAGAAGGACACCGGCAACAAGGTGCTGGGCGGCGAATACAACGGTGAGATGGCCAAGGTCAAGGCCATGGTCGACACCCGCAGCGTGAGCTGGGATCTGGTCGAGGTGGAGTCCCCGGAACTGGCACGCGGCTGTGACGAAGGCCTGTTCGAGGAGCTCGATCCGGCGCAGTTCGGCAGCGCTGACAATTTCATCGACGGCGCCATCCAGCCCTGCGGCGTGGGCTTCTTCGTCTGGTCGACGGTACTGGCCTACAACGCCGACAAGCTGAGCAGCGCTCCGACCAGCTGGGCCGATTTCTGGGACGTGCAGAAATTCCCGGGCAAGCGCGGCCTGCGCAAGGGCGCCAAGTACACCCTGGAATTCGCCCTGATGGCCGATGGCGTGCCGGTCAAGGACGTGTACAAGGTGCTGGCCACCAAGGATGGCCAGGATCGCGCGTTCAAGAAGCTCGATGAGCTCAAGCCGAACATCCAGTGGTGGGAAGCCGGTGCCCAGCCGCCGCAGTACCTCGCCTCCGGCGACGTGGTGATGAGCTCCGCGTACAACGGTCGTATCGCTGCCGTGCAGGCCGAGAGCAACCTGCAGGTGGTGTGGAACGGTGGTATCTACGACTTCGACTCCTGGGCGATTCCGCGTGGCGCGAAGAACGCCGAAGTGGCCAAGCAGTTCATTGCCTACGCGGTCAAACCCGAAGCGCAGAAGACCTACTCGGAAAACATCGCCTACGGCCCGGCCAACAAGCAGGCCATCGAGCTGCTGGCGCCGGAGCGTCTGAACCTGATGCCGACCACGCCGGAAAACATCGCCAACCAGGTGGCCATCGACGTGACCTTCTGGGCTGACTACGGCGAGCAGCTGGAGCAGCGTTTCAACGCCTGGGCCGCGCGTTAAGTCGCCTATCCGGCCCCGCCCACTGGCGGGGCCGTCTGAATTCTCTTCCTGCTTGCGGAGTTGTCCATGGCCGCCGTACTGCCTGCCACCGATATGCCAGGGCCCAGCCTGAAACAGCGTCTGGCCCGTGCCGAGCGTTTCAATCGCCTGAAGTCGAAGGCGCTGATCCTGCCGCTGTTGCTGTTTCTCCTGCTGACCTTCCTGTTGCCCATCGGCGCCCTGCTGCTGCGCAGTGTCGACAACCCGGAAGTGGTCGGCAGCCTGCCGCGTACTGTCGAGGCACTCGCCTCCTGGGATGGCCGTGGCCTGCCCGCCGAGCCGGCCTATCGGGCGATCGCCGAGGATCTTGCCGAGGCCCGTCGCAATCAGCAGCTGGGTGACCTGTCCAAGCGCCTGAACATGGAGCTGGCAGGCTTCCGCAGCTTGGTCAGCAGCACCGCACGCAAGCTGCCGCTACGTGAGGAGCCGGCCTCCTATCAGACGGCCTTCCTCGACCTCGACGAGCGTTGGGGTGACCCCGCCTACTGGCAGGTGATCCGCCGCAACGCGTCTTCGGCCACCCCCTACTACCTGCTGGCCGCGCTCGATCACCGCATCGACGACCTCGGTGAGCTGGCCAAGGCCACGCCGGACCAGGCCATCTATCTGGACATCTTCGCCCGCACCTTCTGGATGAGCCTGGTGATCACCGCCATCTGCCTGGTGCTGGCGTACCCGCTGGCGTACCTGCTGGCCAACCTGCCGACCCGTTCCGGCAACCTGCTGATGATCCTGGTGCTGTTGCCGTTCTGGACCTCGATCCTGGTGCGGGTCGCGGCCTGGATCGTGCTGCTGCAGTCGGGCGGCCTGATCAACAGTGCGCTGATCTCGCTGGGCATCATCGAGCAGCCGCTGCAACTGGTGTTCAACCGCAGCGGCGTGTACGTGGCGATGGTGCACATCATGCTGCCGTTCATGATCCTGCCGATCTACAGCGTGATGAAGGGCATCTCGCCCAGCTACATGCGCGCGGCGGTGTCGCTCGGCTGCCACCCGTTCGCCAGTTTCTGGCGGGTGTACTTCCCGCAGACCCTGGCCGGCGTCGGCGCAGGCTGCCTGCTGGTGTTCATCCTGTCGATCGGCTACTACATCACCCCGGCGCTGCTGGGCAGCCCGAACGACCAGATGATCAGCTACTTCGTCGCCTTCTACACCAACACCACCATCAACTGGGGCATGGCCACGGCCCTCGGCGGCCTGCTGCTGGCGGCGACCCTGGTGCTCTACGTGGTGTACAGCTGGCTGGTCGGCGCGAGCAAGCTGCGGCTTGGCTGAAAGCGGCCTGCGTAGCAGGCCATCCGATGACCTTCGCCCATTCATGGGCGAGGGTGCCCGAAGGGCGGGAGAGGGTGCTTGTGTCGGCAGCGCTGCTCTACGTCCCTGATGTTCACCAGACCCTCTCCCGCTAGCGGGAGAGGGGAGCTAAACGCTAAATGGAGTCACAGCCATGCTCAGCCCCTACATGTCACCCGTCGAGCGCCTCTGGTACTACGGCCTGCGCATTCTCTGCGGCCTGGTGCTGCTGTTCCTGATCCTGCCGGTGCTGGTGATCGTGCCGCTGTCGTTCAACTCCGGCACCTTCCTCGTCTACCCGCTGCAGGGCTTCTCGCTGCGCTGGTACGAGGACTTCTTCATGTCCGCCGACTGGATGCGTTCGCTGAAGAACAGCCTGATCATCGCCCCGGCGGCGACGATGCTGGCGATGGGCTTCGGCACCCTGGCGGCCATCGGCCTGACCCGTGGCGAGTTTCGCGGCAAGGCGCTGGTCATGAGCCTGCTGATTTCCCCGATGATCGTCCCGGTGGTGATCATCGGCGTGGCCAGCTACCTGTTCTTCGCGCCCCTGGGCCTGGGTAACAGCTACCTGTCGCTGATCCTGGTGCATGCGGTGCTCGGCGTGCCCTTCGTCATCATCACCGTGTCGGCGACCCTGCAGGGTTTCAACCACAACCTGGTGCGCGCCGCGGCCAGCCTCGGTGCCTCGCCGATCACCACCTTCCGCCGCGTGACACTGCCGCTGATCGCGCCAGGCGTCATCTCCGGTGCGCTGTTCGCCTTCGCCACCTCGTTCGATGAAGTGGTGGTGACGCTGTTCCTCGCCGGCCCCGAGCAGGCGACCCTGCCCCGGCAGATGTTCAGCGGCATTCGCGAGAACCTGTCGCCGACCATCGCGGCCGCTGCCACCTTGCTGATCGGCTTTTCCGTGCTGCTCCTGCTGACCCTGGAGTGGTTGCGCGGCCGCAGCGAGCGCCTGCGCACCCAGCAAGTGGAGTGAGTTCACCCGTGCGGCGCAAGGGGCCGCATGCCTGAGTCATCATTAGCGAATGCGTGCCGGCATGGCCCGTGAGGCTGCGCCGGCCGTTCACAGGGAGAATCAAGGATGCTGTGGAAACGCAATTGGCCCTGGGCGCTCGCCCTGTGCTGCGTGGCTTCGATCGATGTGGCCCAGGCCGCATCGCAGTTGCGGGTCGTTTCATTCGGTGGCTCGGTGCGCGATGCCCAGCGCGAAGCCTTCTATCGCCCGTTCCGCGAAGCCTCCGATGTCGTGGTGGTGAGCGGCTCCTACAACGGCGACTTCGGCAAGCTGCGCAAGATGCAGGCGATGCAGCACGTCAGCTGGGACGTGATCGAGGTCGAGGCGCCCGAGCTGGTGCGGGGTTGCGAGGAAGGGTTGTTCCAGCCGATCGATGCCAGCGCGCTGGGCGATACCTCCAGCTATCTGCCGGGGGCGATACGGCCCTGCGGCGTGGGCATCTTCGTCTGGTCCATGGCGCTGGCCTACGACAGCAAACGCTTCGGCCAGGCACCGACCGGCTGGGCCGATTTCTGGGACGTGCAGAAATTCCCGGGCAAGCGCGGCCTGCGCAAGGGTGCCAAGTACAACCTCGAATTCGCCCTGCTGGCCGATGGCGTGCCGGCGCAGCAGATCTATGCGCGCCTGGCCAGCGAGGCCGGTGTGCGCCAGGCCTTCGCCAAGCTCGATCAGATCAAGGCCGATATCCACTGGTGGGAAGCCGGGGAGGAGCCGGTGCGGCGCCTGCGCGATGGCTCCGTGGCGATGAGTGCGGCCTACAGCGGACGTATCGCCACGGCGCAGGATCAGGGCGACCCGCTGCAGCTGATCTGGGCCGGCAGCGTCTATGACTTCGATTACTGGGCGATTCCCAAGGGCAGCTTCAATACGCCGCAGGCGCAGGCGTTCATCCGCTTCGCCAGCCAGGCCGACGCCCAACGCGCCTTCTCCGAGCAGATTCCCTACGGGCCGATCCGCCAGGACGCCCAGGCCGGGCTCGACGCGCAGCGCCTGGCCAGGCTGCCGACCGCGCCGCAGAACCTCGAGCAGGCACTGCCGATGGGGGTGGAATTCTGGATCGAACACGGTGCCGACCTGGAAGCGCGCTTCGAGCAGTGGGCGTCACGCTGAGGCAGACGGCGGCAGGCAGCGATAGAATTCGTGCTTTAAGCCAGCCGAGTATGCCTGATGGATTTCGATGCCCCGGGGTTTCGCGAACTGCTCGATGCCCTGCATGACGGTGTCTACATCACCGATGCCGACGGCATTACCCTCAAGGTCAACAGCGCCTATGAACGCCTGACCGGACTGCGCAGCGAGGACGTGGTCGGCCAGCACATGCAGGCGCTGGTGGAGCAGGGGGTGATCTCGCAATCGGTTTCCCTGCGCGTGCTCAAGGAGGGCAAGGCGCTGTCGCTGATGCAGAGCGTCAGCCAGGGCAAGCGCCTGCTGGTCAGCGGTACGCCGATCTTCGCCGAGGACGGGCGTGTACGTTATGTGGTCAGCACCGTGCGTGACATGACCGAACTGCTGCGCATGAAGCACGAGCGCGACGAGCTGCAGCAACTGCGCAAGCTGCGCAGCAGCACCGCCAAGCTGCATGCCGGCCAGCGCGATGACCTGCTCGACACCTCGCCCGTGGCCAACCTGCCGGCCTCGGGCAGGGTCTTCGCCCTGGCCCGCCAGGTCGCCGCCAGCGATGTGAAGGTGCTGCTGCAGGGCGAAACCGGTGTGGGCAAGACGCTCATCGCGCAGTACATCCACAAGAGCAGTCCACGGGCGGCACAGCCGTTTCTGGCGCTCAACTGTGGCGCGCTTCCCGAGAACCTGATCGAGGCCGAACTGTTCGGCTACGTCGCCGGGGCCTTCACCGGTGCCGGCAGCAAGGGCAAGCGCGGCCTGCTGGAGCTGGCGCACCAGGGCACGGTGTTCCTCGACGAAATCGGCGACCTGCCGCTGGCGCTGCAGGTGAAGCTGCTCAAGGTGATCGAGGAGAGCCGCTTCATTCCGGTCGGCGGGCTGGAACTCAAGGAGGTGGACGTGCGCATCGTCACCGCCACGCACCACGACCTGCGCGCGATGGTCAGCGAAGGGCGTTTTCGCGCCGACCTCTATTACCGCCTCAACGTGGTGCCGATTCATGTGCCGGCGCTGCGTGAACGGCGCGAGGAGATCCAGCCGCTGCTGGATTTCTACCTGGCCGAGTTCAACCAGCGCTACGGTCGCGAGCTGAGCTGGGGGCTGGAGGCCCTCGATGCGCTCACCGACTACGACTGGCCCGGCAATATCCGCGAGCTGATCAACCTGGTCGAACGCCTGGTGGTCACCTGCAGCGCCGGCAGCGTGGAGCTGTTCGACCTGCCCGAGGAGATGCGTGCCGCCCGTGGCGCGCGTGACGATGAGCACCTGCTGCCGCTGCGCAAGCAGGTCGAGCAGCTGGAGCGCCGCCTGATCCGCCAGGCGCTGGTGCAGCACAAGACCACGCGAGAGGCTGCCAGGGTGCTGGGCCTGAGCCAGGCGACCCTGGTGCAGAAGATGAAGCGCTGGGAACAGGGTTGATTGGAAAATGGATCGTAAGGCAGCTTTTTGATTGGTTTTCCGATCAATGCTGCCTTGAAAAACACTGTGGCAAATCGACGCAAGCCTTCTGCGGCGGTGCTTTGCGCGAAGTGGCACAGGAATCGCTATTGCAGCGCCCGACCCCGTTTCGCACAACAACGCATAAAGGGCCTGCTGATGAGTATTGCTGCATTCAAGATCGCCAATAAGCTGCTGACCGGCCAGGGTGCCGTCGAGCAGCTGGCGAGCGAACTGCCCCGTCTGAAGATCAGCAACCCGCTGATCGTCACCGACACCATCCTGATCAAGTCCGGTACGGTCGAGCATGTCCTCGGGCAACTGGGGGAAATGGCCTACGGCATCTTCGATGGTGTCGAACCGGAGCCGGAGATCGCTATCGTCGAGGCCTGTGCCAAGGCCTATCGCGAGGGGGGCCACGACGGCCTGATCGGCGTGGGCGGTGGCAGCGCCATCGATATCGCCAAGGCCGTGGCCGGCTATGTGGGCCATGACGGCGCGCTGGAAGAGCTGTTCGGCGTCGACCAGGTCAAGCGCAAGGGCCCGCCGCTGATCGCCATCCCGACCACCGCCGGCACCGGCTCGGAAGTGACCAATGTGTCGATCCTGTCCGACAAGCAGGCGCAGCTGAAGAAGGGCATCGTCAGCGACTACCTGCTGCCCGACGTGGCGCTGGTCAGCCCGGTGATGACCCTGACCTGTCCGCGCGGCGTCACCGCGGCCAGCGGTGTCGACGCACTGGTGCATGCGGTGGAGTCGTACCTGTCGGTCAATGCCTCGCCGATCACCGACGCGCTGGCCATCGGCGCCATCAAGCTGATCGCCAGGGCCCTGCCCAAGGCCTACGCCAACCCCGCCGACCTGGCCGCGCGCGAGGACATGGCCACCGCCAGTCTGATGGCCGGCATGGCTTTCGGCAATGCGGGGGTCGGTGCGGTGCACGCCCTGGCCTATCCGCTGGGCGGGCGTTTCAACATCGCCCACGGGGTCAGCAATGCCTTGCTGCTGCCTTACGTGATGGCCTGGAACAAGCTGGCCTGCGTCGAACGCATGGCGGAAATCGCTACCGCTCTGGGCGTGCAGACCCACGGCCTGAGCGAAAAGGCGGCCGCCGATCTGGCGGTCGAGGCCATGGCCGAGCTGTGCGCCAGCGTCGACATTCCCAAGGGCATGCGCAGCTTCGGTGTGCCCGAAGACGCCATCCCGGCCATGGCCGAAGAGGCCAGCCGGATCGACCGCCTGATGCGCAACAACCCGCGTCGCCTGACTGCCGGCGACATCGAGCAGATCTACCGCGCCGCCTACTGAGCGCTGCGCGACAAGCGCTGAAAGGCCCCAGCCTGCTGGGGCCGGCTGACTACAACTCTAATAAGGCTGGGTGACTCACATGTCCGAACTGCATCAATCCGAACTGGGCGCGGAAGCTCCTTACTGGCCGCTGGGGCCATTCAAGGTGCGTCTGCCGTTCATTCATTACCGCTTCGAAGCCTCCGACTACATGCAGGGCCTGCTCATGTGTGCGGTGGACCTGGCGGCGATCCCGCTGATGACCGAATTCCTCGGCATGCCGTTCGAGGTCGCGCTGGCGGTGGTCATGCTCAATGGCTTGCTCTACCTCGTGCACCACCTGCTCGGTGATCCGGTGGTGCCAGGCTGGATCACCCCGGCGATTCCCCTGCTGATGGCCTATTGCAGCCAGTTCCCGGAGGGGCCGGAGCGGGTTCACGCGTTGATCGCCTTCCAGTTGATGCTGGGGGTGTTCTCCATCGGCCTGGGGATGACGGGCATGGCGCGCAAGGTGGTGTCGCTGGTGCCCTCGGCGCTCAAGGCCGGCATCATCATGGGCGCCGGCCTGAGTGCGGTGGTCACGGTGTTCAAGGAAGGCGGCCGCTTCGACAGCTTCCCCTGGACCATCTCCATCGCGGTGGGCATCGCCTTCTACCTGGTGTTCTCCATGCACTTCCAGGAGCTGAAGAAGCGCAGCCGCTTCTGGTGGAACTTCGCCAAGCTGGGCATCTTCCCGATCATCCTGCTGGCGGTGTTCGTGGCGCCGATCTTCGGCGAGGCACCGTGGCCGAAGATCGAGTGGGGCATCAGCCAGCCGGACTTCGCCACCCTGTGGCGCGAATACACCGTGTTCGGTCTCGGCATGCCGCCGCTGATGATGTTCGTCACCGCCATCCCCACCGTGCTGGCCGCCTACCTGGTGGTGTTCGGCGACGTGCTGGGGGCCAGGGCGATCCTCTCCGAGGCCGACCATGTGCGCCGTGACGAGAAGGTCGATTTCAACCCCGACCGCTCGCACCTGATCTTCGGCGGGCGCAACGCCTTCATGAGCATCTTCGGCCCGGACGTGGCCATGTGCGGCCCGCAGTGGTCGGCGATGCAGGTGGTGATCACCGAGCGCTTCAAGGGCGGCGCCAAGGCGATGAAATCCATCTACGGTGGCGTCGGCTGGTTCCGCTGGGGCACCAACACCGGCTTGCTGCTGCTGCCGGTGGTGACCCTGTTGCAGCCGATTCTCGGTGTGGCGCTGGCGCTGACCCTGCTGATCCAGGGCTACGTCAGCGTACGCCTGGGCATCATGGAGGCCCGCAGCCAGCGTGACCTGGGGATCGCCGGGGTGATCGGCGCGGTGCTGGCGATCAAGGGCGCCGGCTGGGCCTTCGCCATCGGCGTCGGCCTCTGCGCGCTGATCTACGGCGCGCGGATGTTCCGTGGCGAGAACGACCAGACCTTCACCAAGGATCTGCCACCGGCCGAGTGATTCCTTTCTAACCGACCTGCCGGAGGCCGTGCGCCTCCGGCTGCAGGAGCCATGCATGAAACTGATCGATGCTGATTTGCTGCGTCACCAGGCCTACGTCGATGGCCAGTGGTGCGATGCCGACGAGGGCGCGACCACGGAAATCTTCAATCCCGCCAACGGCGCGTCGCTGGGCCGTGTGCCCAACATGGGCGCGGGCGAGACCCGTCGCGCCATCGACGCGGCGCAGGTCGCGCAGCTGGCCTGGCGCGCACTGACTGCCAAGGAGCGCGCGGCGCGTTTGCGCGCCTGGTACGAGCTGATGCTGGCCAACCAGGAAGACCTGGCGCAGATCATGACCGCCGAGCAGGGCAAGCCGCTGAGCGAGGCGCGGGGCGAGGTGCTGTATGCCGCGTCCTTCATCGAATGGTTCGCCGAGGAGGCCAAGCGTGTCTATGGCGACACCATCCCCGGCCACCAGCCGGACAAGCGCCTGATCGTGACCAAGGAGCCGGTCGGCGTGGCGGCGGCGATCACCCCCTGGAACTTCCCGGCGGCGATGATCACCCGCAAGGCCGGGCCGGCACTGGCCGCCGGTTGCGCCATGGTGCTCAAACCGGCGCCGCAGACCCCCTTCAGTGCCCTGGCCCTGGCCGTGCTGGCCGAGCGCGCGGGTATCCCGGCGGGTCTGTTCAGCGTGCTGCCGGCCGATGCCGAGCGCTCCCGCGAGGTCGGTGGCGAGCTGTGCGCCAATCCGGTCGTGCGCAAGCTGTCGTTCACCGGCTCGACCGGCGTCGGCATCAAGCTGATGGAGCAATGCGCGCCGACGCTGAAGAAGCTGTCGCTGGAGCTGGGGGGCAACGCGCCGTTCATCGTCTTCGACGATGCCGACCTGGATGCGGCGGTCGAGGGGGCCATGGTCGCCAAGTACCGCAATGCCGGGCAGACCTGCGTCTGTGCCAACCGCATCTACGTGCAGGACGCCGTGTACGACGCCTTCGCCGAGAAGCTCGCGGCGGCGGTGGCCAGGCTCAAGGTCGGACAGGGCGTCGAGGCGGGGGTGACCACCGGGCCGCTGATCGATGGCAACGCCGTGGCCAAGGTGCAGAGCCACCTGGCGGATGCGCTGGAGAAGGGCGCCAGGGTGGTGCAGGGCGGCAAGGCGCTGGGCGGCAACTTCTTCGAGCCGACCGTGCTGGTCGACGTGACGCCGCAGATGCGCGTGGCCCGCGAGGAAACCTTCGGTCCGCTGGCGCCGCTGTTCCGTTTCAGCGACGAAGCCGAGGTGGTGCGCCAGGCCAACGACACCGAGTTCGGCCTGGCCGGTTACTTCTATACCCGCGATCTGGGCCGCGCTTTCCGCGTGGGCGAGGCGCTGGAGTACGGCATGGTCGGCATCAACACCGGGCTGATCTCCAACGAGGTGGCGCCGTTCGGCGGCATGAAGGCCTCCGGGCTTGGCCGCGAAGGCTCCAGGTACGGGCTGGATGAGTACCTGGAAATCAAATACCTCTGCCTTGGCGGTATCTGAGTCGCGGCGCGCAGGTGGGAGGGGCTTCGGCCGCGGCGGCTACCGGCCCGAACGTCCAGCGCTCGCCGCTGAAACGCCTCCCTGCGTGCAGTGCTTGTGACTATCTGGCAGCGCCGTCCTCGGGCGGCGCTGCCAGATGAGGCTCGAGCCGCTACAATGCCCGCCACCGTGATCAAGCACTCAGAGGTGCGCCATGCAACCCTTCGCCATCGCCCCGTCGATCCTGTCCGCCGACTTCGCCCGCCTGGGCGAGGAAGTGGATAACGTGCTCGCCGCCGGGGCGGACATCGTCCACTTCGATGTCATGGACAATCACTACGTACCCAACCTGACCATCGGCCCGATGGTCTGCTCGGCGCTGCGCAAGTACGGCATCACCGCGCCGATCGACGCCCACCTGATGGTCAAGCCGGTGGATCGCATCATCGGTGACTTCATCGAGGCCGGCGCCTCGTACATCACCTTCCACCCGGAAGCCAGCGAGCACATCGACCGCTCGCTGCAACTGATCAAGGCCGGTGGTGCCAAGGCCGGCCTGGTGTTCAACCCGGCCACGCCGCTGGACGTGCTCAAGTACGTGATGGACAAGGTCGACATGATCCTGCTGATGAGCGTCAACCCGGGCTTCGGCGGACAGAAGTTCATCCCCGGGACCCTCGACAAGCTGCGCGAGGCGCGCGCGCTGATCGACGCCAGCGGTCGTGAGATCCGCCTGGAGATCGACGGCGGCGTCAACGTGCAGAACATTCGCGAAATCGCCGAGGCGGGCGCCGATACCTTCGTCGCCGGCTCGGCGATCTTCAACCAGCCGGACTACAAGGCCGTGATCGATGCCATGCGTGCCGAGCTGGCCCAGGTGCGTGGATGAAACCGCTGCGCGAGCTGTGCGGCGGCGAGCTGCCGCGGCTGGTGATGTTCGACCTGGACGGCACCTTGATCGACTCGGTGCCGGACCTGGCTGCTGCCGTCGACCGCATGCTGGTCGAGCAGGGGCGTGCTCCGGCGGGTATCGAGAAGGTTCGTGACTGGGTCGGCAACGGTGCCCGTGTGCTGGTGCGACGCGCCCTGGCCGATGGCCTGGAGCATGCGGCGGTGACAGAGGCCGCGACGGAAGAGGCGCTGGCGCGCTTTCTCGAGATCTACGCCGATTGCCATGAGCTGACGGCGCTCTATCCCGGCGTGCACGAGCTGCTCGAGGCCCTGAGCACGGCTGCCGTGGAACTGGCGGTGGTGACCAACAAGCCGGAGCGCTTCGTTGCACCGCTGCTGGAGCAGGTCGGTCTGGGGGGGTACTTCCGCTGGATCATCGGCGGCGACACCCTGCCGCAGCAGAAGCCCGACCCGGCCGCGCTGCTGCAGGTGATGCACCTGGCGGGCGTCGACGCCGGGCAGTCGTTGTTCGTCGGGGATTCGCGCAGCGACGTGCTGGCCGCGCGTGCTGCCAGCGTGCCGTGCGTGGCGGTGAGCTACGGCTACAACCACGGGCGCCCCATCGACGAGGAGCAGCCGAGCCTGGTCGTGGATAGCCTCGCCGAACTGTTGTAGGGCGCCGCACCGATCCACTGCTGTGAGCTTGCCGGTGGGCGGTTGGGCCGTGGCGGGTGAGGCGGCTGTCCGGCTGGCGCAGGCGCGGATTCATCGCTGATTCCGTTGATGGATCCGCTCCTGCAACGCTATCGCCTTACCCGGCTTGCAGCCTGTAGTGTGTAGCTGCTACCTTGGCCGCTCTCCTTATTCCCCCGCCTGTCGAGATCGCACCGTGGTGGTTAGCTGCAAACTCTGGATGAAAGTCATCAAGGCTCTGGCCCGCTGGCGCTGGCGCGCCTGATTTTTTCCTGCCGCTGCGCGCGGCCCGTTTGCACCCGACCGTTTTCCCCGAGCCATGAGGCTGATCATGACCCATGAAGAATTCCTGCGTTTAGCCGGCGAAGGCTACAACCGCATTCCCCTGGCCTGCGAAACCCTGGTGGATTTCGACACGCCCCTGTCCATCTACCTGAAGCTGGCCGACGCGCCGAACTCCTACCTGCTCGAATCGGTGCAGGGCGGCGAGAAGTGGGGGCGTTATTCGATCATCGGCCTGCCGGCGCGTACCGTGTTGCGCGTGCACGGCCATGACGTCGTGGTGACCACCGATGGCGTCGAGGTCGAGCGTCAGCAGAGTGCCGACCCGTTGGCGTTCGTCGAGCAGTTCAAGGCGCGCTACAAGGTGCCGACCATCGCCGGCCTGCCGCGTTTCAACGGTGGCCTGGTGGGCTACTTCGGCTACGACAGCGTGCGCTATGTCGAGCAGAAGCTGGCCAGCTGCCCGAATCCGGACCCGCTGGGTACGCCGGATATCCTGCTGATGGTGTCCGACGCCGTAGTGGTGTTCGACAACCTGGCGGGCAAGATGCACGCCATCGTCCTGGCCGACCCCGATGAGGCGGATGCCTTCGAGCGGGGCCATGCGCGCCTGCGCGAGATCCTGCACAAGCTGCGTCAGCCGATCACCCCGCGCCTCGGCGTGGACCTCGCTGCGCCACAGGGCGAGGAGCCGGCGTTCCGCTCCAGCTACAGCAAGGGCGACTACGAATCGGCGGTCAGTGCGATCAAGGAGTACATCCTGGCCGGCGACTGCATGCAGGTGGTGATCTCCCAGCGCATGACGATCGGCTTCCAAGCGGCGCCCATCGATCTGTATCGTGCGCTGCGTTGCATCAACCCGACGCCGTACATGTACTTCTTCAACTTCGGCGACTTCCACGTGGTCGGCAGCTCGCCGGAAGTGCTGGTACGGGTCGAGGATGGCCTGGTCACCGTGCGCCCGATCGCCGGTACCCGGCCGCGTGGTGCCACCGAAGAGGCTGACCTGGCGCTGGAGCAGGACCTGCTCGGCGATGCCAAGGAGGTCGCCGAGCACCTGATGCTGATCGACCTGGGCCGCAACGATACCGGCCGCGTGTCGCAGATCGGCTCGGTCAAGCTCACCGAGAAGATGGTCATCGAACGTTATTCCAACGTCATGCACATCGTCTCCAACGTCACCGGCCAGCTCAAGCCCGAACTGTCGGCGATGGATGCGCTGCGCGCGATCCTGCCGGCGGGCACCCTGTCCGGGGCGCCGAAGATCCGCGCCATGGAAATCATCGACGAGCTGGAGCCGGTCAAGCGCGGCGTCTACGGCGGCGCGGTCGGTTACTACGCCTGGAACGGCAACATGGACACTGCCATCGCCATCCGCACCGCGGTGATCAAGGATGGCGAGCTGCATGTACAGGCTGGCGCCGGTATCGTCGCCGATTCGGTGCCTGCCCTGGAGTGGGAAGAAACCCTGAACAAGCGCCGCGCGATGTTCCGCGCCGTTGCGCTGGCTGAACAGACCGCTCCCCAGGCTCAGGAATAAGAGGCGCCGCACCATGCTTTTGATGATCGACAACTACGACTCCTTTACCTACAACGTCGTGCAGTACCTGGGTGAACTGGGCGCCGACGTGCATGTGGTTCGCAACGACGAACTCAGCGTGGCCGAGATCGAGGCGCTCAAGCCCGAGCGCATCGTGGTCTCGCCGGGGCCGTGCACGCCCAGCGAAGCGGGGGTGTCCATCGAGGCCATCCTGCATTTCGCCGGCAAGCTGCCGATCCTGGGCGTGTGCCTGGGTCACCAGAGCATCGGCCAGGCCTATGGCGGCGACGTGGTGCGTGCGCGCCAGGTGATGCACGGCAAGACCAGCCCGGTGTTCCACGAGGACAAGGGGGTGTTCGCCGGCCTCAACAAGCCGCTCACCGTGACCCGCTATCATTCCCTGGTGGTCAAGCGCGAGACCTTGCCTGACTGCCTGGAAATCACCGCCTGGACCCAGCACGACGACGGCTCGGTCGACGAGATCATGGGCCTGCGCCACAAGACCCTGAACATCGAAGGTGTGCAGTTCCACCCCGAGTCCATCCTGACCGAGCAGGGCCACGAACTGTTCGCCAACTTCCTCAAGCAGACCGGAGGCGTGCGCGCATGAACATCAAGGAAGCCCTCAACCGGATCGTCGCCCAGCTCGATCTGACCACCGAGGAAATGCAGGCGGTGATGCGCGAGATCATGACCGGCCAGTGCACCGACGCCCAGATCGGCGCCTTCCTCATGGGCATGCGCATGAAGAGCGAGACCATCGACGAGATCGTCGGTGCTGCCAGTGTGATGCGTGAGCTGGCCTCCCCGGTGGTGATCGACGCCGAGCGCATGGTCGATACCTGCGGCACCGGCGGCGACGGCATGAACGTGTTCAACGTCTCCACCGCTGCGGCATTCGTCGTCGCGGCTGCCGGTGGCAAGGTGGCCAAGCATGGCAACCGCGCGGTGTCCGGCAAGAGCGGCAGTGCCGATCTGCTCGAGGCAGCCGGGGTCTACCTGGGACTCAAGCCCGAACAGGTGGCGCGTTGCGTGGAAAGCGTCGGGGTCGGCTTCATGTTCGCCCCTGCCCATCACGGGGCGATGAAGCACGCCATCGGCCCCCGTCGCGAACTGGGGCTGCGGACCATCTTCAACATGCTCGGCCCGATGACCAACCCGGCGGGTGCCCGGCATCAGGTGATCGGCGTGTTCAGCCAGGCGCTGTGCCGGCCGATGGCCGAGGTGCTGCAGCGTCTGGGTAGCCAGCACGTACTGGTGGTGCATGCGCAGGACGGCCTGGACGAGATCAGCCTGGCTGCACCGACCTTCGTCGCCGAGCTGAAGGATGGGGCGGTCAGCGAGTACCGCATCCAGCCAGAGGATTTCGGCATCAAGAGCCAGAGCCTGATCGGCCTGACCGTCGACAACGCCGAGCAGTCGCTGGAGCTGATTCGCGACGCGCTGGGCCGACGCAAGACCGAGAATGGACAGAAGGCGGCCGACATGATCGTCCTCAATGCCGGTGCGGCGCTGTACGCCGCCGACCATGCCAGTACCCTGAACGAAGGCATGCAGCTCGCGCATGACGCCCTGCACACCGGGCTGGCGCGCGAGAAGCTGGAGGAGCTGGTGTCCTTTACCGCGGTATTCAGACAGGAGAACGAAGGGTGAGCGTACCAACCGTACTGGAGAAGATCGTTGCCCGTAAGTTCGAGGAAGTGGCGGCGCGCCGCGCGCAGGTCAGCCTCGCCGAACTCGAGGTCGCGGCCCGCAGCGCCGACGCACCGCGCGGTTTCGCCCGCGCACTGCTGGAGCAGGCTGCGCGCAAGCAGCCGGCAGTGATCGCCGAGGTGAAGAAGGCATCGCCGAGCAAGGGCATCCTGCGCGAGGACTTCATCCCGGCCGACATCGCCCGCAGCTACGAGGCCGGCGGCGCTACCTGCCTGTCGGTGCTGACCGATATCGACTTCTTCCAGGGTGCCGACCAGTACCTGCAGCAGGCCCGTGCGGCCTGCACGCTGCCGGTGATCCGCAAGGACTTCATGGTCGATCCGTATCAGATCGTCGAAGCCCGCGCCCTGGGCGCCGACTGCGTACTGCTGATCGTCTCCTGCCTGGATGACGTGCGCATGGCCGAACTGGCCTCGGTGGCCAAGGATGTTGGTCTCGATGTGCTGGTGGAGGTGCATGACGGCGACGAACTTGAGCGCGCCCTGACCACCCTCGATACGCCCCTGGTCGGTATCAACAACCGCAACCTGCACACCTTCGAGGTCAGCCTGGAAACCACGCTCGACCTGCTGCCACGTATCCCAAGGGATCGCCTGGTGGTGACCGAGAGCGGCATCCTCAACCGGGCCGATGTCGAGCTGATGGAAATCAGCGAGGTGTACGCCTTCCTGGTCGGCGAAGCCTTCATGCGCGCGCAGGAGCCGGGCGTGGAGCTGCAGCGCCTGTTCTTTCCCGAGCGCGGGCGGGCCACGGTGATCGGCAAGGATCCCGACTAGGACGCATGAAAAAGCCGGCTCAGAGCCGGCTTTTTCATTGCGTGGCGCGTCAGCGAGTGCCGAACACCACCATGGTCTTGCCCTTGACGTGCACCAGCCCCTGTTCCTCCAGGGACTTGAGCACGCGACCGACCATCTCGCGGGAGCAGCCGACGATGCGGCCGATTTCCTGGCGGGTGATCTTGATCTGCATGCCGTCCGGGTGGGTCATGGCGTCCGGCTGCTTGCACAGGTCGAGCAGGGTGCGCGCGACACGGCCGGTCACGTCGAGGAAGGCCAGGTCGCCGACCTTGCGCGTGGTGTTGCGCAGGCGTTCGGCCATCTGGCTGCCGAGGGCGAAGAGAATGTCCGGGTCTTGCTGGGTCAGTTCGCGGAACTTGGTATAGCTGATTTCCGCGACCTCGCATTCGGTCTTGGCGCGTACCCAGGCACTGCGCTCCTTCTCCGTGCCTTCTTTCTCGAACAGGCCCATTTCACCGAAGAAGTCGCCGGCATTTAGGTAGGCGATGATCATCTCGCGGCCGTCGTCGTCCTCGATGAGGATGGTGACCGAACCTTTGACGATGAAGAACAGGGTTTCGCAACGATCACCTGCGTAGATGATGGTGCTTTTCGCGGTGTAGCGACGGCGATGACAGTGCGCGAGCAACTTGTCGAGATGTTTGATTTTTGGTGTAAGGGTAATAGCGACCATGCCCGAGTCCCGAATATAGAAAAGTAGGCCTTTGTCCAACAGGCAATTTCTTATTAGTTATCCGGCCAAGTGTGCCAGCAATCCGGCGCCAGCTTAACAGACGCACAAAATGAAGGGTGTTTTTTGTGACCTGCCTAACACAGCCTAGTGGAACTTTGACGCTTGGCGCGTGCATCAGGATGTCGCGGGGCTGTGCTAACCTGCGTGCCTTTGCAAAGCAACGGAGCCTGGATAGATGAAAGCGCGCGTGCAGTGGGCCGGCGAAGCCCTGTTTCTCGGGGAATCCGGTAGTGGCCATGCCGTGGTCATGGACGGCCCGCCCGAGGCCGGAGGTCGCAACCTGGGCATCCGTCCGATGGAGATGCTGCTGATCGGCCTGGGTGGCTGCAGCAACTTCGATGTCGTCAGCATCCTGCGCAAGGGGCGCCAGCCGGTGGAGAGCTGCGAGGTGTTCCTCGATGCCGAGCGCGCAGGCGAGGAACCCAAGGTGTTCACCAGGATTCACCTGCACTTCGTGGTCAAGGGGCGTGGCTTGAAAGAGGCTCAGGTCAAGCGTGCCGTAGAGCTGTCGGCGGAGAAATACTGCTCGGCTTCGATCATGCTGGGCCGTGCCGGTGTCGACATCAGCCACGACTACGAAATCGTCGAGCTGGGCTGAGCGGGTTTCGCGTGATACGACGAGGGCGCCCATGGGCGCCCTCGTTCATTCAGATGCGGTAGGTGCTCTTGGTCATGACCTTCGATAGCAGGGTCATGCCGAACTTGACCGGCGCCGGGAAGCGTACACCGCCGGCTGCAAGCGCGCTGTTGGCGTGCTGCTGCTCGTCGATGCGCATCTGCTCGAGAATGGCGCGCGACTTGGCGTCATGTTCGGGAATCTGCTCCAGGTGTTCGTCCAGGTGCTTGCAGACCTGATCCTCGGTGGCGGCGACGAAGCCCAGGCTGACCCGGTCGCTGACCAGGCCGGCAACGGCGCCCACGCCGAAGGACAGTCCGTAGAACAGCGGGTTGAGCACGCTCGGGTGGCTACCCAGTTCGCGGATACGCTGTTCGCACCAGGCCAGGTGGTCGATTTCCTCATCGGCCGCGTGCTCCATGGCGCTGCGCACCTCCGGCAGCTTGGCCGTCAGCGACTGTCCCTGATACAGCGCCTGGGCGCAGACTTCACCGGTGTGGTTGATGCGCATCAGCCCGGCGACGTGGCGCGACTCCTCGCTGCTCAGCTCCGCCTCGTTCTGCACCACGGCGGGTGAGGGGCGAGCCGATGCGCCGCTGAAGGGCAGCAGGGTGCGCAGGGCGGCATCGGCCTGCAGCAGCAGGCGATCGACGGGGGAATACTGGCGTTCGCTGGCCATGGGGCACCTCCAGAAGGAACAACGCGCCTAGTCTACTGCAAAGTGGCCGGGGCGTCCGGGGTCAGGGCAACTCGCGCAGGACGCGAAAGCCCAGGGCATAGTCGCGGTGGTGCGGCTGCTTGAGGTCACGCATGCTGCTGCGCAGGTAGCTCGGGCCGCTGTTCCAGGCACCGCCGCGTACCACGCGCGGGCTGTCGTCGAGCAGGCCGGCACTCTGCGTTTCGCTGCCGTCGAAGCGCTGGGTGAAGCGCGACGCGGTCCATTCCCAGACATTGCCCGCCGTGTCGCTCAGGCCGAAGCCGTTGGCGGGGAACTGGCCCACGGCGGCGGTCTTGTTGCGCAACAGGCGTGATGTCGCGCAGCCACGGCAGTGGGCGCGCGGCGCCTGCTCGCTGCTGTCCAGTTCATCGCCCCACCAGTAGTAGCTCGGGCTACCGCCGCGAGCGGCATATTCCCACTCCGCCTCGGTCGGCAGGCGGTAGCGGGCGCCGCTCTGGCGCGACAGCCATTGCGTATAGGCATGCGCGTCGCGCCAGGACACGTGGATCACCGGGCGCCGTGCGGAGAGGCCCCAGCCCTCGTTGTCGGGCATGGGCAGGTTGGCGGCTTCGGCATAGCGCTGCCAGTCGGCGAAGGTGACCTCGTAGCGGCCGATGGCGAAGGGCGCGGCGAAGGTCACGGTGCGTGGCGGGCGCTCGTTGTCGTTGCCCCGGCCGCTGCCATCGCCCAGCTGGAACTGCCCGGCGGGGATGACCACCAGTTCGGGCCCTGTGCCGCCGCTGGCCAGTGTATCGCTGATCGGCTCGCTGGCGAACGCCGGCAGGGCCAGCAGCGCCAGGCCGGCGAGGCCGAGGGATAGCTGCCGTGTCACAGCGCGTGCGATCAGCACTTGCATGGCAGGTTGCCTGCGGCGACGATCTGCGTGTTTAGACGGTCCATGCGGCGAGCTCCCGATTCTGCCAAATCGCGGATGTTAACCTTGCTCGCCGGGCAGACCCAACCTTACAAGGAGCAGGTGTTGAAGAACGATATTCACGATCTGGGGCTGGTGCTGGACTCGAAGGTCAAGCTGATCGTCATCGAGTCCTGGGACGAGCTGCGCGTTCTGGAGACCCTGACAGGGCTGGCGATCAAGCGCGGCCTGGGCTTGCACACCTGGTCGGTGACCGAAGGCCTGCAGCGCCTCGGCTTCGGTGGCGCGGCGGTGGACGAGTCGCCCACCCTGGAGCCGGATGCCGCGTTGCGCCTGATCAAGGTCGATCCGCAGCCCAACCTGTACGTGATGTGCGATCTGCACCCATTCCTCGATGACAACCCTCGTCTGGTGCGCTTGCTCAAGGAGATCGCCATGAGCGAGGGGGCGCACAAGCCGACGCTGGTACTGGTGTCGCACGCGCTCAAGCTGCCGGCCGAGGTGCAGCGTTATGCCGCGCGCTTCAGCCTGGCGCTGCCGTCCGAGGACGAACTGCTCGGCATCGTGCGTGACGAGGCGACGCGCTGGAGCGAAGGGAACCGCGGGGCGCGGGTGCGCACCGACAATCGCACGCTGCAGCAGGTGGTCAAGAACCTGCGCGGCCTCAGCCATGCCGAGGCGCGTGCGTTGGCACGCAACGTGATCTGCGACGACGGGGCGATCACCCAGGAAGATATCCCCGAGCTGAACAAGACCAAGTTCCAGCTGCTCGATCTGGAAGGCGTGCTCAGCTTCGAGTACGACACCGCACGCTTCGCGGAAGTCGGTGGCCTGGTCAACCTCAAGCGCTGGCTGGCGGAGCGGCAGGCCGGTTTCCTCGAGGGCAAGCAGCTCGACGCGCCCAAGGGGGTGATGCTGGTCGGCGTGCAGGGCGGCGGCAAGAGCCTCGCTGCCAAGGCGGTGGCCGGCCTCTGGGGGCTGCCGTTGCTGCGCCTGGACTTCGCCTGCCTGTACAACAAGTTCTTCGGCGAGACCGAGCGCAACCTGCGTGAGGCGTTGCGCCTGGCTGAACAGATGGCCCCCTGCGTGCTGTGGATGGACGAGGTGGAGAAGGGCCTGGCCAGTGGTGACCATGATGGCGGGGTCAGCCAGCGGGTGCTCGGCACCCTGCTGACCTGGATGTCCGAGCGCAAGGCGCCGGTGTTCGTCGTGGCCACGGCCAATGCCATCGACCGCCTGCCGCCCGAGCTGGTGCGCAAGGGGCGTTTCGACGAGCTGTTTTTCGTCGACCTGCCGAGCGCCGAGGTCCGCGCCGAGATCTTCCGCATTCACCTGCAGCGCCGCGAGCTGGATCCTGCCGGGTTCGACCTGGCACAACTGGCGGCGGCCAGCGAGGGCTACTCCGGTGCGGAGATCGAGCAGGCGGTGGTCAGTGCGCTGTACGCCGGTCAGGCACAACAGCAGTCGGTCGACCAGGCGCTGGTGGTGCGCGTCCTGCAGGGCACGGCGCCGCTGTCGGTGGTGATGGCCGAGCGGCTGGCGGCGCTGCGTGACTGGGCGGACGGCAGAACGGTCAACGCGGGCTGACGTCGGGCTGTCGCGAACGGCTCAGGCGCCAGTGAAGGGGCGGGTCAGGCGTGCGCTGATCTTGCGCACCAGCCAGCGCGGCGCCAGGCGCGGGCTCATTGCCAGCAGGCGGTTGCGCCAGCCGGGAATGATCAGGGCGCGGTCCTTCTGCAGGGCGCGCACGGTGAGCAGCGCCACTTCCTCGGCGCTCATCATCAGCCTGCTGCCGGCTAGGCGGCTGACGTCCATCCGCGCCGAGCGGAAGAATGCACTGTGCGTCGGCCCGGGGCAGAGGACGGAAACCCGGACGCCACGCGCGCGCAACTCCTCGCGCAGGCCTTCGGAAAAGTGCAGGACATAGGCCTTGCTGGCGTAGTAGCTGCTCATCCATGGGCCTGGCTGGAACGCCGCGACCGATGCCACGTTGAGAATCTGTCCGCCGCCCTGCGCGGCCATGCGCTGACCGAGGGCATGGCAGAGGCGGGTCAAGGCCAGGACGTTGACTTCCAGCTGCTCCTGCTCGCGGTTCCAGTCCTGTTCGAGGAACGGGCCGGCACAGCCCAGGCCGGCGTTGTTCACCAGCAGGTCGATGTGCCACTGGCCCTGTTCCAGTTCGATCAGCAGCCCGGACAGCTGCAGGGGCTCGCTCAGGTCGCAGAGCCGGAACAGCACCTCGACGCCGAAGCGCTGTGCCAGCTCGCAGGCGATGCTTTCCAAGGCTTCACGCCGGCGCGCCACCAGGATCAGGTTGCGCCCACGACGCGCCAGGGCTTCGGCCATGGCCAGGCCGATGCCGCTGGATGCGCCGGTAACCAATGCATAGCTGCGCATGATGGGGCGTCAACGATCCCGTCTGTAGGCCGGCACTAGCCGAGGTAGCCCTGGTAGGCAGGCAGGGCGATGGCCGCGACGATGCCCGCGATCGGTACCAGCAGGAACAGCCAGGCCAGGACCTTGACCCCGGTGCTGTTGGGCGGTGGCGGCGGACCGTAGCGGTTGACGCCCTGAGTACCCGGAATGATCAGCATGAGCAGGGCAAACACGCTGCCGACGACGGGAACGAAGTTGAGCAGCCAGAGCCAGCCCGACCAGCCCATGTCATGCAGGCGCTGCACGCCGATGAACACGCTGATCACGATCATGGCAATGACCGCGATACCCAGCAGCAGCCCGCCAAGAGTGCCGGAAATGGCCGATGCGCCCGCGAACAGCGCCATCAGCGGCAGGGAGCAGAGCAGCATGGCCATGGTCCAGCCGAGGTAGCGCACGCGGCCGATACGGCCGTTGACGCTGAATACCTTGAGTTCGGAATACTCGGGCAGTGCCTCCGCGACATTGGCCTGCGGCGGTGCGTAAGGGGAGGCGCCGGTGGCGTCCGCGACCTGCGCCGGGGCGGCTTCGGCCAGTTGGGCCTGGCGAGCGAGGTACTTCTCGATGATGATGCCGCAGGCGGAGCATTCGCTGGCCTTGGCCTGTTCATGCCCGCATTTGGGGCAGTTCATGCGGGCGCTATCCACCGGCTCCGCCTCGGATTCTTCTTCGGTGGGCACCAGGCTCAGGCTGGCGCTCTGGTCCAGTTCCTTGCGCACGTTGGCGCCGGCCTTCTGCAGGGCGTTGAGGTACTGGTTCGCCTCGTGTTCCTCGAGGTCGCGCTTGAGTGCCACCGGGGTGCCGCTGAACAGGCTGTCGATGCGGGCTGCATCGCTCTTGAACAGGCGGGCCAGATTGTCCTTGACCGTTTCCAGTGTGGTCTCCGGCATCAGTTGGCCATCGAACACTATCTTGTAGCGCGGTTGGTTCATGCGAGCTTCCTTGTCTGCTGGAAGGTAGAAGTGGGCTAAGCCTAGAGCGACGCGAGGCCAATATACAAGCGGCCTGAGCTGCGAGCGATGGGCAATGTTCAGGCGTTGCCTATTGTGCTCCAGCGGCCCACCAGCTGGCCGCGGCGTAGTAGACGTATTTCGCTGAAGTCGGCCAGCAGGCCCTCGCTGACGGCGGGGCGCAGGAACACCCAGTCCCCGCTGTGCAGTTGCGTGCCTGCGCTGCCGATCAGGCGTTCCTGGTTGGCGCTGCGGCCATACAGGGGGTCGTAGTCGAGGCCTTGTGGCGAAACGGGTTGCGCTGGCCAGCGGCCACCGTACAGGTAGTAGGCGCGCTGCCGGTTCGGGTTCCAGGCGCTGATCGCCGGCTGCAGCGGCTGCAGGTAGGGCAGGGCGCCGTCAACCGCCTTGAGTACCGGCGCAGCGATCCACAAGGCCGGCTGGTGCGCCTGTAGCAGCGCGGTATCGAAGTCCGCAGGCTTGAGCAGGGCGGAGCCGACGGCGACTTCATTGAGCGCACTGGCCTGCTGGCTGTGGAGGGGGTAGGTCAGGCTGCCGCCGCCGTTGAACAGGGGCTGCGCCGGCCACCGCTTGTCGAGCGAGCGTACGCTGTCGATGAACGCGCGATAGCGTGCATCGCTGTCAGCGAAGGCTTGCTGCTGGCGTACCCAGGGCGGGCTGTGGGCAACATGGGCGTCGTAGCCCATCAGGCCGCGGCACTGCAGCAGCGGGTAGCGGGCAAGCTGCTGCACGGCCTGGTTCAGTGCCTGCGGGCTGGCGAAGCCGCCACGCTGCAGGCCTACATCGATTTCCAGCGCGATGCGCAACGGCTGGTTCAGCGCCTTGGCCAGCTCGGCGTACTGCAGCAGGCGCTGTTCGCTGTCGATCAGCCAGGTCACCTGGCGCGCCGCGTCGAAAGTCAGGTGCTGTGGCAACTGGCGGTGGAAGTTAAGGGCCGCCTCGACGGGCAGCGGCTTGCCCAGCAGCAGGTCGGCCTGGGGGAAACTCCTGGCCAGACGATTCAGCTGAGGTTGCTGAAAGACCATGAAACGCTGGGTCTGCAGGCGTTTGCCCAGGTACTCCAGCAGGCCACTGCTGGCCAGCGACTTGGTCACCAGGCGCAACGCGAGGCGCTCCGGCAGGCGCGCGGCGAGCAGGTCGGCGTTGGCGTCCAGCCGGTCGAGGTCGAGCAACAGGGTGGGCAGGCCATCGCCATCCTGCTGCAGCTGCCGATTGAGCGCGGCGAAATAGGCGTCATGCACCTGCCCCCGGTCATGCGGGCGCAGCGCCCAGCCGCCGAGCAGGCCCAGCGCTCCCAGGCCGAGCAGGTGACGGCGTTTCATCGTGGCCAGTGTTGCCCCAGTTGCTGGCTGCGGGCCACTGCCGCGCGGTACTCGCCGTCGAGTCGTGCCACCAGCTCCTGTACCGATGGCAGGTCATCGATGGCGCCAACCCCCTGGCCGGCCGACCATACGGTTTTCCACGCCTTGGCCTCGTCATCCATCGGCTTGAGTTTCTCGCCGTAGTTGATGCTGGCCTTGTTTTGCAACTGATTCAGGTCGTAACCCGCCTGTTCCAGGCTCTGGCGCATGAAGCTGGCCGGCACGCCGGAGACGGCGGGCGTGTGGATGATGTCGGCGGCGCGGGCGCCGAGGATCATATCCCGGTAGGCGGCGGGGGCGTCGTTCTGCGTGGTGGCGATGAAGCGTGTGCCCATGTAGGCCAGGTCCGCGCCCAGCAACTGGGCGGCGAGAATCTCGTGGCCGTGGTTGAGGCAGCCGGACAGCAGCACGGTCTTGTCGAAGAACTGACGGATCTCGGCCAGCAGCGCAAAGGGGCTCCAGGTGCCCGCATGGCCACCAGCGCCCGCAGCCACCGCGATCAGCCCGTCGACACCGGCCTCTGCGGCCTTCTCGGCGTGACGGCGGGGGGTCACGTCATGGAACACCAGGCCGCCATAGCCATGCACGGCGTCGACCACTTCCTTCACCGCGCCCAGGCTGGTGATGACGATCGGCACGCGGCGCTCGACGCAGATGGCCAGGTCGGCCTGCAGTCGCGGGTTGCTCTGGTGCACGATCAGGTTGACGGCGAAGGGCGCGGCGTCGGGCTGCAGGCTGGCGCTAATCTCGTCGAGCCAGGCGGAGAAACCGCTGCTTTCACGCAGGTTGAGCGCCGGAAAGCTGCCGACGATGCCGCTGTTGCAGCAGGCGCTGACCAGTGCCGGGTTGGATACCAGAAACATCGGAGCGGCTACCAGGGGCAGACGCAGGCGTTGCTCGAGCAGAGTAGGCAGAGACATGGTGGTTTCCTCAGAAGGGGCGGACGACGACCAGAATGACGATGCCCAGCAGAGCCAGCACCGGCGCTTCGTTGAACCAGCGATAGAACACATGGCTGCGGCTGTTCTCACCCCGCGCGAAACGCTTCAGCTGAGCGCCGCACAGGTGGTGATAGATGACCAGGGCGACCACCAGTGTCAGCTTGGCGTGCATCCAGCCCTGGGAGAAATAGTAGGAAGGGTTGAGGCTCAGCAGCCAGATGCCCAGGCCCAGTGTCGCGATCATCGACGGCAGCATGATGCCGCGGTAGAGCTTGCGCTCCATCACGCAGAAGCGTTCATGGCTGGCGCTGTCGTCGCTCATCGCGTGATAGACGAACAGGCGCGGCAGATAAAACAGGCCGGCGAACCAGCAGACCACGGCGATGATGTGCAGGGCCTTGAGCCAGAGATAGAGCATTTGCGTGTCTCATGCTGAAAATTGCCCCGATAGTAGAGGCAGGCAACGCTATACGTCACCTCTGCGGTTGGAGCTTGGCCGATGCGGCTTTATCATCGGCAACTTTCCAATGGCTTTTGTGAAGGGGCATGTGATGATCAAGGTCGGTATCGTCGGCGGCACGGGTTACACCGGTGTCGAACTGCTGCGTCTGCTGGCGCAACACCCGCAGGCTGAAGTGACCGTCATCACTTCCCGTTCCGAAGCCGGCCTGCGTGTCGACGAGATGTACCCCAACCTGCGCGGCCACTACCCGGACCTGGCATTCAGCGTGCCGGACGTCGCCACCCTGGGCGCCTGCGATGTGGTGTTCTTCGCCACGCCCCACGGTGTGGCCCATGCCCTGGCCGGCGAACTGCTGGCTGCCGGCACGCGAGTGATCGACCTGTCCGCCGACTTCCGTCTGCAGGATGCCGAGGAGTGGGCCAAGTGGTACGGCCAGCCGCACGGCGCGCCGGAGCTGCTGAGCGAGGCGGTGTATGGCCTGCCCGAGGTCAACCGTGAGGCGATCAAGGCGGCGCGTCTGATCGCCGTGCCGGGTTGCTACCCGACGGCCACCCAGCTTGGCCTGATCCCGTTGCTGGAGGCCGGGCTGGCAGACACCGGCAGTCTGATTGCCGACTGCAAGAGTGGTGTCAGCGGCGCCGGGCGTGGCGCCAGCGTCGGCTCGCTGTTCTGCGAGGCCGGCGAAAGCATGAAAGCCTACTCGGTCAAAGGCCATCGCCACCTGCCGGAAATCCGCCAGGGGCTGCGCCTGGCTGCGGGCAGCGACGTCGGCCTGACGTTCGTCCCGCACCTGACACCGATGATCCGTGGCATTCACGCCACCCTGTATGCGCGCGTGGCCGACACCTCGGTGGATCTGCAGGCACTGTTCGAGAAGCGCTATGCGGGTGAGCCGTTCGTCGACGTGATGCCGGCCGGCAGCCACCCGGAAACCCGCAGCGTGCGCGGCGGCAATGTCTGCCGGATCGCGCTGCATCGGCCTCAGGGCGGTGACCTGGTGGTGGTGCTGTCGGTCATCGACAACCTGGTCAAGGGGGCTTCCGGCCAGGCAGTGCAGAACATGAACATCCTCTTCGGCCTCGACGAGCGCCTCGGTCTGTCGCACGCGGCTCTGTTGCCGTGACAGCGGGTTGGGAAGTTCGCCTCAGCGATCCGCGCCGTGATCGTCGACGTCGCTGGTCGCTGTTGCTGCTGGTGCTCGCGCTGCCAGCGGCATTCGCCCTGGGCTGGTACTGGCCGCAGGCTGCGCCGCAGCAGAGCCCGGAGCAAACGCAGGCGCTGCTGACGCGCCTGGCCGAGCAGGACCAGGAACTGGAGCTGCTGCGCCAGCGCCTGGCGGTGGTGGGCAGCAGCGACAAGGTGAGTCAGCAGGCGATCGAACAGAACCGCCTGACCATCAAGCTGCTCGAGGAGCAGATCTTCAAGCAGCAGCAGGACCTGGCCTTCTACAAGGGCGTGCTGGCACCTGCCAGTCGCCGCGAAGGCCTGCGCATTCGCACGTTTGAGCTGCAAGCCACGGACGTACCTCGGCGTTTCCGCTACAAATTGCTGATGAGCCGAGTCGGCGCCAGTGACGAGGCGCTGCAGGGGAAAATGCGTGTCACCGTCGAAGGTCGGCAGGGGGGTAAAACCGCCTCTCTGGCGCTGTCGACGTTGTCCGATGACGTGAGTGAAAACCCCATCCCATTTTCCTTCAAGCATTTCCAGTCCTTTCCCGAGGCTGGCCGCTTCGGTGAATTGCAGCTGCCTGAAGGCTTCGAGCCGCTTCAGGTCAAGGTTCAGGCGGAAGTCGAAGGCGACAAGCCGCTGAACCGTACGTTCGAATGGATCAAATCAGGAGTTATGACCCCCCATGTGGAGTAAAGACAAGGCCAAACCCGACCTGCAGCGTTTCAGCGGCAAGACCAGCCTGATCGCTGCCGGTGCCGAGCTGGTGGGCGACATGCGCTTTCAGGGCGCGGTGCAGGTGGACGGCAAGGTCACCGGAAACCTGCTGGCCACCGAAGGGCTGGTTCGTGTCAGTGTGGGTGGGCTGGTTGAAGGAGAGGTGCGGGCCCCCCATATCGTCATCGACGGCGAAGTGATCGGTGACGTGTTCGCCAGCGGCCATCTCGAACTGGGTGCGCGTTCGCGTGTGCGCGGCAATCTGCACTATGCCCTGATGGAAATGGCCATGGGGGCGCAGATCGAAGGTCGCCTTCACCATCTCAAGGACGGCGACAAGCCGCTTGAGCTGCCAGCCTTGGTAGATGCCGAGCAATAGTTGACCGATTTTGTAGGGCAAGCGGATAATGCATGCCCAACGCAGTATGGCGCATGGCGCCGGGAGTTCAGCATGAGCGTCGAAACCTTCACCCCTGCCCCTTTGCACTTCACCCAGGGTGCGGCCAGCAAGGTGAAGACCCTGGTCGATGAAGAAGGCAATCCGCGTCTGAAGTTGCGCGTGTTCGTCACGGGCGGTGGCTGCTCGGGCTTTCAGTACGGCTTCACCTTCGATGAAGACGTTGCCGAGGATGACACCATCGTCGAGCGCGAGGGCGTCAGCCTGGTGGTCGATGCCATGAGCTTCCAGTATCTGGTCGGCTCCGAGGTCGATTACCAGGAAGGGCTCGAGGGTTCGCGCTTCGTGATCAAGAACCCCAATGCCACCACGACCTGTGGCTGTGGTTCGTCCTTCTCGATCTAAGCACCTTGGCAGATGAAAAACGCCGCGCTCGATGCGCGGCGTTTTCGTTCAGGCGGGATAGATCGCGCCGAGGATGCGCAGCCCTGCGGCTCCGGTAACGCTCGGCCGGTTACCCGGAATCCCCTCCAGGGCGCAGTGGGCGAGCCAGGCGAAGGCCATGGCCTCGACCCAGTCCGGGTCGATACCCTGCGCAGCCGTGCTCCGCACGTCGGCTCCTTGCATCAGCGCGCTCAGGCGCTGCATGAGACAGGTGTTGTGCGCGCCGCCGCCGCATACCAGCAGGACATCGGTATGGGCCTGCGCAGTGCGCAAGGCACTGGTGATGCTGCGGGCAGTGAGTTCGACCAGCGTCGCCTGCACATCCTCGCCCGCTATCGCAGGCAAGGCCTGCAGGTGGCCGAGCAGCCAGTCGAGGTTGAACAGTTCACGGCCGGTACTCTTGGGGCCGGCCGTCGCGAAGAACGGATCGCTCAGCAGTCGGCTCAGCAGGCCGGGGTGCACGGTGCCAGTGGCAGCCCAGGCACCGTCGCGGTCATAGTTGAGCCCCTGGCAGTGATGAATCCAGGCATCGAGCAGGACGTTTCCAGGGCCGCTGTCGAAGCCCAGCACCTCCCCATTCGGATCCAGCAGGCTGAGATTGCTGAAACCGCCGACGTTCAGCACGGCCACCTGATGCTCGCCATCAGCAAACAGGCTCTGATGGAAGGCAGGCACCAAGGGCGCGCCCTGGCCACCCGCCGCAACGTCGCGGCGGCGGAAGTCCGCGACCACGCAGATGCCGGTCAGCTCGGCGAGTAGCGCGGGGTTGCCGATCTGGATGGTGAAACCACGGGCAGGTTCATGGCGCACGGTCTGGCCATGGCTGCCAATGGCGCGAATCTGTTGTGCGGTCAGGTTCTGCTGTTTCAGCAGCTCGTCGATGCCCTGTGCGGCAATCTCGACCCAGCGTTGTTCGGCAATGGCTGCGCGAGCCAGCTCATTTTCGCCAGGTGCGCAGAGTGCCAGCAAATCGCTGCGCAGCGTCTCGGGCATTGGCCGGTAGAGGGTCGCGAGCAGGCGGGGGGAGTGGTCTTGCTCGATCAGTGCGATGTCCAGGCCGTCCAGACTGGTACCGGACATCACACCTATATAAAGAGACATGGATTACTGCTTGTTGCTGGCCAGCATGGTGGCCTTTTCCTGATCCATGCGTGCCATCAGCGGCTTGCTCAGTTGCATGAAGCGTTGCTTCTCGCTCGCAGCAATCGGGTCGGCCATTGGCAGCTTCTGGCTCAGCGGGTCGACGTGCACACCATTGACCTGGAACTCGTAGTGCAGGTGCGGGCCGGTCGACAGGCCGGTGGTACCGATATAGCCGATGATCTGCCCTTGCTTGACGTTGACGCCGTTGCGAATGCCCTTGGCGAAGCCCTGCATGTGCGCATAGAGCGTCCGGTAGCGCTGTCCGTGCTGGATGATCACCGTGTTGCCATAACCGCCGTTACGACCGGCCAGGGCGATCTTGCCGTCGCCGGCCGCCTTGATCGGTGTACCGCGTGGCGCCGCGTAGTCGACACCCTTGTGCGCGCGAATCTTGTTCAGGATCGGGTGCTTGCGTCCGGTGGAGAAGCGCGAGCTGATGCGGGCAAAGTCCACCGGCGTGCGGATGAAGGCCTTGCGCATGCTTTCGCCGTTGGCGCTGTAGTAGCTGGTCGCGCCCTGCTTGTTGGTGTAGCGCACGGCGGTGTAGGTCTTGCCGCGGTTGGTGAAGCGTGCGGACAGGATGTCGCCGGTGCCGACGCGCTTGCCGTTGACCACCTTCTCCTCGTAGATCACCTCGAACTCGTCGCCTTCGCGAATATCCATGGCGAAGTCGATGTCGTAACCGAAGACGTTGGCCAGATCCATGGTCAAGCCATGAGACAGTCCGGCACGCTTGGCCGAGAGGAACAGCGAGCTGTTGATCACGCCATGGCTGTAGGCCGTCACGACTTCCGGCTTGACCTGGTCACGCTGGAAATCGAAGCCATCGGCGTCACGGCTCAGACGAATGGTTTCCAGCTCACTGAGCTTGCTCTGCAGGCTTTTCAGCTTGCCGTCGTCACCCAATTGGAAGTCGAGTACCTGGCCGACCTTGAGGCGGCTGAATTGCTTGGCTTCCTTGCTGCTGTTGAGCGCCTCGTGCAGGTCGTTCGCGTTCAGCCCGACCTTGGCAAAGACCGTGGACAGCGTATCGCCGTTGCTGACGGTGACGCTGTGCTGGTTGGGATCGGAAGGAGTGGTGTCGGCTGTTGCTGGATTCTTTTCATCAGCGCCATCTCCGACGCTGTTTTCGGCGCTATCTGCGCTCGGTCCGATCTTGGCGAACGGCGAGGCAGCGCCAGAGGCTGGCTGTCCCGCTCGGAGGTCGTCCTTTTCCTGCAGCACCAGCTCGGCTTCGCTGCCGAGGTCCAGATCGAGAAAGGTCTTCTGCGCTTCGACTTCACGCGAAGGAAACACCAGCAGAGCCAGGCTCAGCAGCGCAGCTACACCGCTCGCAGCCAGGATATGGCTCTTGGGGTAGGGCGGGGCTTTAGGGATATTTTGCGTCATGGCGTGAGGCGTTTTCTTGGAATGTGCATTAACTGTATAAAATATAACCAAAATCGGCTCGGGGCAACCCTTGACATGCCCTGTCTGCGACCGCCGGGCCAACCATGGGCAAAACTTGTAATTAGTTTGCGATCTTGTATGGTTGGTTCCCTTTCAATTTCCAGTGGTTGCGGGTTCTGTCATGAAGTCGGTCGAAGAGCAGCTGGCGCTGATCAAGCGCGGTGCGGAAGAGGTTCTGGTTGAAGCGGAGCTGGTCGAAAAGCTCAAGCGTGGTCAGCCGCTGCGGATCAAGGCGGGTTTCGACCCTACCGCGCCGGACCTGCACCTCGGTCATACCGTGCTTATTAATAAGCTGCGTCAGTTCCAGGAGCTGGGACATCAGGTGATCTTCCTGATCGGTGACTTCACCGGAATGATTGGTGATCCCAGCGGCAAGAGCGCTACCCGTCCGCCGCTGACCCGCGAGCAGGTACTGGACAACGCCGAGACCTACAAGCAGCAGGTGTTCAAGATCCTCGATCCGGCCAAGACCGAGGTGGCGTTCAACTCCACCTGGATGGATCAGCTCACGCCGGCCGACTTCATTCGCCTGGCGTCGCAGTACACCGTGGCGCGGATGCTCGAGCGCGATGACTTCGACAAGCGCTACAGCAGCAACCAGCCGATTGCCATTCACGAGTTCCTCTACCCGCTGGTGCAGGGCTACGACTCCGTTGCGCTCAAGGCCGATGTGGAGCTTGGCGGTACCGACCAGAAGTTCAACCTGCTGATGGGGCGCGAACTGCAGCGTGCCTACGGTCAGGAGTCGCAGTGCATCGTCACCATGCCTCTGCTCGAAGGGCTCGATGGCGTGAAGAAGATGTCCAAGTCCCTGGGTAACTACGTGGGTATCCAGGAAGCGCCTGGCGTGATGTACAACAAGCTGGTGTCCATGCCGGATGCATTGATGTGGCGCTACTTCGAGCTGCTCAGCTTCCGCTCCATGGAGGAGATCGAGCAGTTCAGGCGCGATGTCGAGCAGGGTGCCAACCCGCGTGACGTCAAGATCAAGCTGGCCGAGGAGCTGGTTGCGCGCTTCCATGGTGAAGAGGCAGCTGCCAATGCGCATCGCTCGGCCGGTAACCGCATGAAGGATGGCGAGCTGCCGGACGACCTGCCCGAGGTCGAGCTGGTCTCGGCTGAAGATATGCCGATCTCGTCCGTCCTTAATAAGGCAGGCCTGGTGAAGAACGCTGCAGTGGCACGTGATCTGCTGGGCTCCGGCGGTGTGCGGGTCGATGGCGAGGTGGTCGATCGTTCCTTCCTGTTCAAGGTAGGTGCGGCCCATGTCTGCCAGGCGGGCAAGAAAGCCTTTGCGCGGGTCGTGCTCAAGGCCGAGTAATAAAATTGCAATTTAAGCTTGACGCGCGTTCTGTGGGTTGTAGAATGCGCGCCACTTCAGCGATGAAGCTCTTCGAAAACTTCTTGTTAATCAATAAGTTAAGTTTAAAAGAGGGGTTGCAAAGCTGGATCTGGCGTGTAGAATGCGCGCCGGTCGACAGGGTGGTGGTTGAGCCCTGTTGGTGATTCGGTCAAGTGGATCGAAAGCGGTAGAAAAGAGGTGGTTGACAGCGGTTTTGAACGCTGTAGAATGCGCCTCCCGCTGGAGAGAAGAAGCTCTGATCGAAAGCGCA
>MDSZ01028652.1_pt1 | contig 68288 bp, 58 predicted proteins | sample 811201 | NCBI WGS metagenome assembly MDSZ01 (sample SAMN05326647, study PRJNA326480) | marine metagenome | isolation source: seawater | place: Indian Ocean: North | collected 2010
TGGTTCGAGCTGGCCGTCTATGTCGGCACGGCCGGGGAGCTGCGCGGCCTCGAGCGCACGTGGCTGGCAATCGAGGTCGTCGAGACTGCGGATGCGGCCGATCCCCCGGCCGACATCAGCGGCTACAAGGCCGGGCAGCCGGCAGCGGACGAGGTGATAGCGCGGGTGCCGGTGGCGCGACGCACCCGGCTGAAGATCGATCTTGCCGGAAGCCATGCCAGCGCCGAGTCCGCCGCAACCGCGAGTGCGGATTTCGACATCCGGGTCGATGGCGTGAGCAGCGCCACCATGCGCTTCGCCGCCGCCGCCACGAGCGCCACCTTCATCGCCGCCAGCGAAACCGTGCTGGAGCCCGGCCAGGTGCTCAGCGTAGTCGCGCCATCGACGCCCGACGCCACCCTCGCAGGGATCGGGTTCACGCTGGCCGGAACGCTGGTCCTCTGATCACTCCCGGATTGCGTCATGGACAAGGAACCAGAAAGCGGGGCGTTGATCGCGCTGCCGGCCGCCGAGTTTGAAGCCCTGCTGGAGCGCGCGGCCGAAACAGGGGCGCGGCGCGCCCTGCATGAGGTCGGCCTCGATGGTCAGGATGCCGCCGAGGACATCCGCGATCTTCGCTCATTGCTCGCGGGTTTCCGCCTCGCGAAACAGACGGCCGTCCAGACCGCCGTGCGCCTGATCACCACCGGCGTCCTGCTCGCCCTGATGGCCGGCATCGCCATCAAGCTGAAGCTCTTCGGGCCGACGCCTTAACCCATCCGCCCGCCCCATCAGACCACCGCCCGCCCTCGCCGAGGAGCGGGCTTTTTTGTGCCTGGAGACCTGCGATGACGACCATGACTTACAAACACTGGCGCGACGTGCCCGAGCGCTCATGGCGCTGGAAGAATTTCTCCCCCGCCGAGATCGCCTGCCGGGGCAGCGGCTCCCTGCGGATAAACGAGGAAGCGCTCGACAAGCTCCAGGCGCTGCGCGACCGACTTGGCAAGCCCCTCATCGTCCGTTCGGCCTACCGCAGTCCGGCGCACAACCGGGCCGTCGGCGGCGCGCCACGCTCAAAGCACATGGACGGCACGGCCTTTGACATCACCATGGCGAACCACGATCCGGTGGCTTTCGAGGCTGCCGCCCGAGCCGTTGGCTTCCTCGGCTTTGGCTACTATCCGCGCTCGGGCTTCATGCACATCGATCTCGGCCCGGCTCGGCAATGGGGCGAGCGTTTCCCGGTGCGGGCGACGGCGTTCGCCGCGGAAACGGCGCCCGTGCGGGAGGTCCTGGCAGACAGCCGCACGATGAAGGGCAGCGGCGCAGCAGGCGTGGCGACACTGGGCGCTGCGGGGGTCGAGATCGCGCAGAGCGTCCTGGCTGAGACGCAATCGGCCATTCTGCCCCTTGTGCCGTATCTCGATACGCTCCGCTGGGTGTTCATTGCCGTGGCGCTTTTCGGAATCGCGGTCACGATCTACGCCCGGCTCGACGACTGGAAGCGAGGGCAGCGATGATCGGCGGTTTGCTCGGCTGGTTCCCCGCCAGCCCATGGGGCCGGGCGGCGCTTCGCTACGGCACCGTCGCGCTCACGGTGATCCTGTTCCTGCTCTCACTCCGGCGCTCCGGAGAACGCACGGGCCGCCTCGCCGAACGCCTTGAGACCACGGAGAAGGCCAATGACGTCCAACGCCGGATGCTGGAGGCGGCGGCTCGCCGTCCTCGCGATCGCGATGAGCTGGCTGACCGGCTGCGCAACGGTCGGTTCTGATCCGAGCAAGCGGGCGGTGTGTCCGCCGGTCGTGGAGTACGGCAGGGAGTTTCAGGCGCGCGCGGCCGAAGAGGTGGCGCTTCTGCCGCCGGGCTCGGCGGTGGTCCACATGCTGAGCGACTATGTCGTCCTGCGCACTCAGGCCTCGGCCTGCCGGATTCGACCGACTTCGGTGCTGCCGGGCCGAATCGGAGGTGGCGGCACGTAGGTCGGGACGAAGGCGATCATGCTCACCGCAGACTGCGGCAGCCGACATCAAAGCGATCACATCAGGCGGTCGGGGCCTTGGTCTTGCGCAGATAGGGCAGGACTTGCTCGAATTCGCCGAAGCGCTGCCGGGCGTCCTCGTCGGAGATGGCGGGCGTGATGATCACGTCCTCGCCCTGCTTCCACTGCGCCGGGGTCGCAACCTGGTGCTTCGCGGTGAGCCGGATCGAGTCGAGCGCCCGCAGGATCTCGTCGAAATTGCGACCCGTGGTCATCGGATAGGTCAGAATCAGCTTGATCTTCTTGTCCGGCCCGATGACGAACACGTTGCGCACGGTGGCATTCTGCGCGGGCGTCCGCCCCTCCGACGCGCCAGTCTCCTCGGCGGGGAGCATGTCGTAGAGCTTGGCGATCTTCATCTCGGGGTCGCCGATCATCGGATAGTCGACCTTATGGCCCGAGACCTTCTCGATGTCGGCTTTCCATCTCCGGTGATCCTCGACCGGGTCGACCGAGATCCCGATCATCTTGGCGCTGCGCTTCGCGAACTCCTCCTTCAGCCCGGCCATGTAGCCGAGCTCGGTCGTACAGACGGGCGTGAAGTCCTTCGGATGACTGAACAGCACGGCGTAGCCGTCGCCGATCCAGTCGTGAAAGCGGATCTCGCCCTCGGTCGTGTCGGCCGCGAAATCGGGAGCGGTGTCGTTGATGCGAAGACTCATGGCTCGGGGCTCCTTTCCCTAGACCTCCAGATGGAGGGCCACCATATATCATCGGCCGATGATATGTCGAGGCGGACTGAGGGCAATCTGCGGCGCCAGTCTCATCCTGTCGGGCTGCGGCTGCACAATTGTCGACAGCTGAGACCTCGCTCGCGGCAGTCACAGGGTGGCGTTACGTCGCGGTGCCTCACCCGATCCTGCCCAGGACCGGGAAGGTATCGAGCAGCCAATAGGCGAAGCGCGACTATTTGGCATCACCCGGAGCATCCACTTGCGACTCCATATAGACGGCGCCGTAGCCGCCAGAACTGACGGAGAGCGGTCAGATCGTCGGAACCCGATGCTGCCCCGCCCGATGACGAATGCAGCTTCCTTTGTCCGTCATGACACTGTGAATTGTCCCATCATACCCGCATCTTCGTGCTCGAGAATGTGGCAGTGAAACATGTACGGCGTCGCTTCGTCTGCCTTGCGGTTAAACGTGACGAGTATTTCCGCTTCGCCATTGACGTGTACCACGTCCTTTGCTCCGGAGGCTTCGGGCGATACGGGATTGCCGTTGTGAGAAAGGACGCGGAACGACGCACCGTGCAGGTGGAACGGGTGGGCCATCCAGTCGGTCACCACGCGCCAGATTTCCGGTTCACCGAGACGGGCGCGCAGATCGATGCGGTCCGGATCCATGGATCGGCCGTTGATCCCCATCATGCCCATGCCTCCACCCATCCACATGTCACGGCCGCCGCGTCTGTCCGACATGCCCATGCGCCCCTCCCTCCGCATCCCGCGCATGCCCATACCACCTGCATGCATGTCGAGAGTGAACGTCCGCCGCGTCTCATCACCTGTCGGCCCCGCCAGGCTTGGGGCTCCTTGGATGCGTTCCGGTAGCTTCGTCACAGCGGAGGGTGGCCTACCGTCGACCTCGAAGCGCATGATTTCAAACCGCCCCTCGCGATCGATGGCATCTGGTTCTGGCAGTCTCATGCCCATCATGCCACCCATCATACGATCTCTCGAACGTCTGCCACGCCCGGATACGAGCCGTGTCGCCGCTCCGTCGGCGAAGTCGACCACGATCTCTGCCCGTTCGGCCGGTGCGAGCTCGACTTCGCTCATGGTCATCGGGATGGGCAGGAACCCCGCATCGGAGGCGATGCGATAGAAGCGACGGCCGTCTTCGAACGCGAAACGGTAGGTGCGTGCGTTTGAGGCGTTCAGAATTCGCAACCGTACCAGCCCCGCCGGCACACTTGCGCGTGGCCGGATCGCTCCGTTCACGAGAATCTGGTCGCCTCGGTATCCATGCATGAGCGAAGGACCACGCGGGGCGTAGAGCAGTGAGCCATCCTTGGCGAAGAGGCGGTCCTGCACGATAAGAGGCAGATCATCGACGCCATGCGTCGATGGCAGGCGGGTTTCAGCCTCTGGATCGATGATCTGAAGCATCCCGGCGAGGCCGAAATAGACGTGCGGTCCCGTGCGGCCATGGATGTGGGAGTGGTACCAAAGCGTCGCACCTGGCTGATCGACGTCCAAGATAGGGCGCCAGGTCTCGCCCGGAGAAAAGGCCGTCTGCGGACCGCCATCGTATCGCCCCTCGACATGCAGCCCGTGCCAATGAGCGGTGATCGGCTCATCGATATCGTTCGTCACCTCCGGTCGCACGCTGGTGCCGCGTCGAAGTCTGAGAACCGGACCGAGATAGTCACTTTCGAAACCGACCGTCGGCGTTTCGCGCCCTGACAGGAAGCTCGAGCGCCCCGTTCGTGCCCTGAGCGAGAAGCGCTCGCCATCCCCCACTTCGACCAGCGACGGAACAGGCAGATCGCGCCCACCTTCGGCTGCAAAGGCGCGCCCGATTACGGGTGGTGTCATGGACACGGCCAGCGCGGCGGCCGAAGTTCGAAGGAATTCGCGTCGGGTTGACTTGGTCACGGTTCGACTCCATCAGAACTTGTTGGCGGGGATCTTGAAGTAACTGTTGCCATCCACCTCGGGCTCAGGGAGCGCGCCGCCGCGCAAGTTGACCTGGAGGGCGTGCAGCATGCGCTCGGGCAGGCCGAGCGTGGCGTCGCGCTCTTCGCGCGTGGCGACGAAGTCCGCCTTCGTCGTTCCCTTCTTCACGTGCTTGTTCGAGGCCAGGTGCTCGCCCACCGTCGCCTCCCACATCGGCTCGTCGCGCCCGTCCGCGCCGTAATCGTGTCCGATGAAGACACGAGTTCCGTCCGGCAGTGCGAGGATCGCCTGGATCGAGTCCCAGAGTTCGGCCGCACTGCCACCGGGAAAGTCGGCGCGGGACGAGCCCACGTCCGGGTACATCAGCGTGTCGTGCGCGAAGACTGCGTCGCCCACGACATAGGTGATCGAGCCCAGCGTATGGCCGGGTGAGAGCATGACGCGAAAGGACAGCGAGCCGACCTCGAACGTGTCGCCGTTCGCGAAGAGCGCGTCGAAGTGGCGCTCGGTCTGGAAGGCGCCCGGCTCATGATAGTAGTCGCGCCAGAGTTTGGCGATCTCGCGTACCTTCTCTCCGATCGCGTTGGGCTTGCCGGTGCGCTGCTTGAGCCAGTGGGACGCCATGAGGTGATCGGCGTGCGGGTGCGTGTCGAGAATCCGCGTCAGCGTCAGCCCGTTCTCCTCGATCAGCGCCAGGATGCGTTCGGCGCTTTCGGTGGAGGTTCGCGCGGCGGCGGGGTCGAAGTTCAACACCGTGTCGATGACGACGGCGGCCTTGGTCTCCGGGCAGGCGACGACGTACTGGATCGAGCCCGTGGCGGCCTCGTACACGCCCCATACGTCCGGGCTGCCGCGCCCGGTGGAGGGGGAGTGGCGGGTCAGGTGCTGATAATCGGGCATGGTCGGTCGCTCCACTGGCTCTTGGCTCCTTTGCCTAGACCTCCAGATGGAGGCGATCATATATCATCGACTGATGATATGTCGAGGCGGACTGAGGGCAATCTGCGGCGCCAGTCCCATCCTGTCGGGCTGCGGCTGCACAATTGTCGACAGCTGAGACCTCGCTCGCGGCAGCCACGGGGTGGCGCTACGTGGCGGTGCCTCACCCGATCCTGCCCAGGACCGGGAAGGTATCGAGCAGCCAATAGGCGAAGCGCGACAGTTGTCCTGTCATCATGGCCAGCCCCATGATGACCATGACGCCGCCAGCCCCCTTGTAGAGAAGGCGCCCGGCGTGCCCGACTTCCTTGAGGCGCACCGCGATTACATCGGTGAAGAGCGCCGCCAGCAGGAAAGGCACCCCGAGCCCGGCGGAGTAGATCGAAAGAAGCCAGATTCCGCCGGACATCTGCGCTGAGCTGGCGCTCACCGTCAGAATGGCGCCAAGGATCGGGCCGATGCAGGGAGTCCAGCCGAAGGCGAAGGCGAGCCCAAGCAGATAAGCCCCGAGCGGGCGTCCGCCCGGGACGTCCAAGCTGAATCGGGTGTCGCGGAAGAACAGGCCGACGCGAAACACGCCGAGCATGAACAGCCCGAAGAGGATGACGACCGCGCCGCCCACCAGGTTGAGCTCGTAGCGATATGTGAGGAGCAGGTGGCCGAGCATGCTGGCGCCCGCGCCGAGCAGCACGAAAACCGTCGAGAACCCGAGCACGAAACAGAGGCTGAGCCCTGCGGCCGGCAGGCGGGCCACAACATTGGCGCGTCGCGCCGTTGCCAGATCTTGGCCGGCGATATACGAGACATAGCCCGGTACGAGCGGCAGAACGCAGGGCGAGAGAAAAGAGATGGCGCCGGCAAGGAAAGCGGCGAACACACCGATGCCGGATATTTCAAGCATGCTGATGGCGATCCCAATCGTTCAGTTGAAGAAGTCCGTCAAGCGGCCCCAGAATCCGGGTCCGCTACTGGTGTGCCGCTTGGCGAAGTCGTTCGTGAGGGCGTTCACGAACAGCACCATGTTCGTCGGGTCGAACCCAAGCCCGTAGAAGTTCGCCCGCCAGCGGCCCGTCATGTCAATGATATGTGTGACGGCACCGTGGATCCGTGTTCCGGCTTCCGCCGAGCTGAAGCCCTGGTCGAATGCCTCAACAAGCTTACGCGTGGCGTTGTCCGGCTGGTCCGGCGCGGTGGTCAGAAACGTCCAGTTGGCGGGATCGAGCCCATGCGCAGGTCCATAGGCGCGCATCACGTCGGGCGTGTCGTTCGCCGGATCGGTAGTGATCGTCACGAACTCGACCAGACCCTTCATCGGCGTTTGATTAACCATTTCCTGCACAGCCGCGAGCTTCTCCGCCTGCAGCGGGCACATGTCGGGACAGCTGGCATAGACGAAGTTCAGCACCACAACTTTCCCGCGGAAGTCCCCTGGGCTGTAGATCCGGCCGTCGGCATCGCTCAACCTGAAATCCGGCGGCTGCATATCGAAGGCCTGGAAGTATCTTTCCTTGCCACCGAGCAGCTCGCTCAGCTCGGCTGTTGAATGGGCAAGAACGGGTGTGGCGACGAGGGCGACTGCGAGTGCCAACACGGTACGGCGGGTCAGGCGACTCACTTCTTCCTCCTATTGATGGTCATTCCGACAAGGCGGACTGTTCCGCCTCCGCGGGTATGGCCCTCTTGCCGCCCCGGGCCGCCAAACCCCGCAGGAAATCGACCATTTCCGGTTCGTCCCACTCGGCCGGGCCGATGAGGCGCCCAAGCTCACGGCCTTCCTCATCGATCAGCAGGGTAGCAGGTAGCCCGAGCACGCCAAGTTTCGATGAGGCGCGGCCGGTTTCGTCGATGTAAAGCCCAAGATGTTCGACGCCGGTCTGCTCGAAGAAGGTGCGCACCGCCCCCGGCCCGGCGCGGTCGATCGAGAGTGCGACCACCTCGAAACCGTCGCCGCCGAGTTCGGCCTGAAGCGCATCGAGCGTCGGCATCTCCTCGACGCAGGGCGGGCACCAAGTCGCCCAGACATTCAGGAGCACGGTGCGGCCGCGGAAATCCTCAAGCGTGACCTCGCGCCCTTGCCCGTCGGCAAAGCCGATCTCGGGCACCTCGCGCGGCGTCTCGTGCAGCACAAAGTTTTGCGGCGGATCCGCCAGGGCACTGCTCCAATATGTTGCGAGGACCAGGGCGGCGCTGAGAAGGTGTTTCATCCGGGGTTCCTTTTTTCCTTGGCAGCTGCCTGAAGCTCCCGGACGAGCGGCAGGATTTTTCGGTCGAGATCGGACTGGGTCACCGGACCGATATGCTTGTAGGCAATGGTCCCGTCGGCCCCGACGACGAAGGTCTCCGGCACGCCGTAGACGCCCCAGTCGATCGCGACGCGGCCGTCGATATCGGCCCCGGTCCGGGTGTAGGGGTCGCCGAGCGTATCCAGCCACTCCGCCGCATCCGCCGGCTGGTCCTTGTAGTTGAGCCCGTGGATCGGCACAGCGCCGCTTTGCTCGAGAGCCATGAAATTTGGGTGCTCTTCGCGGCAGGCGACGCACCAGGAGGCGAAGACGTTGACCAGCGAGACCTCGCCGTAGAGGTCGCCGTCCGAAAGGCCCAGGGATCGCCCCTTTACCGGCGGCAGGTCGAACTCCGGCACTTCGCGGCCGATCATGGTGGACGGCAGGTCGTCGGTGCTGTTCGAGAGGCCCCAATAGAAGACGGAGCCGAGCAGTAGGGCTACGGAAAGGGGTATGGCGAAGATCCAGCCGCGCGGCTGCGCGCTGGAGCTCCCGCCCCGCGTGCGCTCGGTCCCGGTCATCGCCCAACCTCGTCGGCACGGCTCCGTACTGCCTGGAACTCCCGCTCTGGCCGTGTGCTCTTGACGTGGTCGAGGATCGTGCGGATCCGGTCGTGCCAGAGCTCCCCTTCAAAGCCCCGCATGTCGCTTCCGTATCCTCTCTCGGTTCGTGCGAGCATCATCATTCTCTAGCGCTGCTGGTCCGATGCGCCTGGGCTGCCTCCGGATTCGGCTCCGCCGCTCTGTCCGTTCTGCCCGAACGGCTGCACCCAGAAAACGACGGTCGCCACGAACAAAGCGTAGACGACCGGGAAGCTGAGAACCTGCCACCGCCTGAAGCCGGTTTCGCGCACGCGCCCCCACCAGATGAACGCGGCGTAGAGTGCCGGCATGATCGCCACGAAGGCCAGGCTCACCCAGAACAGACGCAGGTCCTGGATCGGCATCGCAATGATCGTGAGCGGGATGAAGGCGATGGTCATGGTGGCGGCCATATCGCCGATGACGTCGGTCGCGGCCGCCGTGATCTGGCCACGGCGCGCGAGGGTCCATGTGGCGAAGACCTCCGGCAGCGCCGCCACCGGCGCTGTAATGAACAGCCCGCCGATGATCTTTGAAATACCAAGCGCGCTGACAATCTTTTCGGTCGAGAAGACGATGAAGTAAGCGCCGACTGCGAGCGCCGCCAAACCGCCAGCCGCGAGCCATCGTTCGCGCCGGCTCCACTCGACCTGCTCGCCTCCCTTCCGGCCGCGCAGAAGCGCCTGCGCGAGATAGGCCAGGTACGCAATGAGCAGGATCCAGCCGTCGATTGGCTGGAGGCCCCGCCACGGTTCTGGAAGCGTCAGCAGGGCGACGACGACGAGGATGCCGAGATACGGCAGCGCCTGCACGGTAACTGCCCCGGGATCCACGGGCAGGAAGTGCTCGCGCAGATGCCGTTCGTGATCGCGATGCTCTCCGCCAAGCTCCTTCTTCCGTGTAGCAAGATAGGCGGTGGCGAGCAGGATCGGAACGACGATGATGTTGGCGCCCAGCATCGCGCCGAGACCGATATCGGCAACGCCGCGAAAGGCGCTCGTGATGTTGATTCCGACCTCCGGGCTCGCCGTGGCGAGTCCGATGAACGAGCCACCGGCCGCGACGGAGAACCCCCATTGGCGGCGCAGCTTCTTCAGCGGGTCGGCTAGATGCTCCGCGCCCCAATGCGCCGCCCAGACGGCACCCAGCAGAACAGCTGCCCAAAGGACCGTGCTCATCGCTCATCAGGCCTTACATTGCTGATCACGAACCGGCTTTCCGGGAGTGCCGGCAGTCTCGACATATCGATGCGCAGGTCCTGGTCCGGCACATCGAAGACGATCTGTTCCGTAAGGAACTCGCAGGCCACCTTCATCAGTTCGATCGTGATCCATTCGCCCGGGCAGCGATGGTTCCGGTGGTGGTCGCCGCCACCCTGAGGAATGAAATGGAAGGGGCTGCCATCCCAACCCTGAAATCGCTCCGGCCGAAACTCCTCCGGCGCATCCCATGCCCGCGGGTCGCGGTTGGTGCCGTATAGATCAAGGACCACCCGCCGGCCACGCGGGAACCGGTAGCCCTTCCACTCAAAATCTCGCCTTACGCGCGCCATCACGGCGGGAAAGAAGGGATACCGGCGCCGGACCTCCTGCACGAAACACTCGAGATATCCGTCGTCGGCCCGAAATTTTTGACGGCAGGTTGGAAACTGGTGCAGCGCGTGGGCGGTGAACGTGATGAAGACGGACACGGCAACGGTCGGACGCAAGATGTTCAGCAGTTCCACCGCAGCTATTCGTGGACTCAGCATCTGACCATCCGGCCCGCGCCATGTGGAGATTACGCGCGCCGGGCTTTGCTCCGGCAGGTCCAGACGGCCCGCGCGGACCTGCTCTACGATGTCCGAAATCCACTTGTCCGACAGCTTGCGGGACAGGCGCGACCACCAGTGCCTCGGTCCGGTCGCCCCCGCGGAATCGAACAACGCGGTCAGTTCCGCCGTGCGCCGACGAACCTCCTTCTCTGGGAGCGGAACGCCCGCCCAGGCGCAAACGGCCCGGGTCAGGATTTCCTGGACCTCGTCATAGAGGACGACACGGTCCATGCTCGCCCAATTCCGGGCATGGATGCGCCACTGCTCGGCGCTCAGCTCTCCGAGATGCTGGATCCGCTCGGGGGTCATGAGCGCCATGAACATCTGCTTGCGATGCCGGTGTGCCTCATCGTCAAGCCCCTGAACGCCGCCCCGGCCGAAGAGCGTCTTTTGAACTCGGCCGGGCGCCGCACCACGCCTGACGAACCGCTCCTGATCGTAGAACAGCTCTGCGGTCTCCGGCCCCGTCATGCAGATCGTCCTGCGGAGCAGGAGACGGGTCTCGAATAGGTCGGTCCCGTAGTGGCGGCACCTCTTGGAAATCAAGCCATAGGGATCGCGGAGCAGCGCCAGCGTGCTGTCGAAATCCTCATCGCGCGGCATACGGGGCACGGTCATCCCTCCTCCGGCTCCCCTTGTCGCTGCTCTTGCGGAGCGCGAAAACCGTCCAGCAGAAGCAGGGCAACTCCGCTGACAACAGCCACGTCAGCGAGGTTGAAGGCGGGCCAGTGATAGGCCCCGAGGTAGAAATCGAGAAAGTCCGTCACGGCCCCGTGGCGCAGCCGGTCCAGCACGTTGCCGAGGGCCCCGCCGATCAGCAGCCCGAGGGCAGCGGCGACCAGCCGGTTCTGCGCTCGCCACAGCCAAACGGAGAGCGCCGCCACAATGGCGAGGGCGAGCAGTGCGAGCACCCACCATGGCGCCCCACCGAACATTCCGAAGGTCACTCCGGAATTCTGACCGCGCACAAGATTGAAGAAGGGAAGAACTTCCACGCCGGCGGCGAGAGCGGGGGAAGCGACGACGATCGCCTTCGAGCCCTGGTCCAGAGCGAACGCAGCCACGGCGCACGCGACGCCAAGTCGGCGGACGGCGCTCATGTCCTCTCCCGCAGATCGGCCCGAGCATCGCGGACGATCAACCATGAGGATTGCAGGAACAGCCCGGCGATCACGGCCGCAACCACAAGGTCGGGCCATGCCGTTCCGGTCCAGGCAACCAGGCCCGCCGCCACGACGACCGCGGCGTTGCCGATGGCGTCATTGCGACTGAAGAGCCAGACCGCCCGCACGTTGGCGTCTCCTGTCCGGTGAGGCAGCAGCGGAAGCACTGCGACCACGTTGACCACCAGCGCAATCACTGCAAACAGGCCCATCAACTCCGCCTCGGGCTGCTGTTGGACCAGGATGCGGTACGCGGTGTTGGCGAGAACCCCCAGGCCGAGAGCACCCAGAAACAGGCCCTGGATCAGCGCGGAGCGGGCTCGCCACGCCAGAGACCAGCCAATCGCGAGAATGCCCAGGAAGGTGATCAGGCCGTCGCCAAGAAAGTCGAGCGCGTCGGCCTTCAACGCCTGCGATCCCGAGATGAATCCGCCGACCGCCTCTACAACGCCATAGCCGATGTTCAGGAGGATCACGATCCACAGCGCCCGCTTGTAGGCCGGGGTGATGTGCGCCAAGTCTTTCGGCAGGTCGTCGATGTCGCCTTCGCCGTCAATTGCGGGCCTGTCCAGGCGGTCCAGCCGATAGCCGATCCCGGTCACAGCGCGCTCGACCTCGGGCAGCCGTGTGGCGGGATCATCGACGCGCAGCGTCATGATCTGCGTTGCCGTCGAGACCTTCACGTCTTCCACCCCGACCGAGCGCACGGCCTTTTCGATCTTTCCGGCGCAGGACGGGCAATCCATGCCGGTGACCCGGTAGCGTTCGGTCTCGGCTTTCTCCGTTGCAGCTGCTATGTTCATGGCCACACCTTCTCTGTTCCTGAAGGATTATATCATTCGTGGATGATATGTCGAGCGATGCCGAACTGGTTGGGCGGGCCGATGCCCACTCTGTCCTGCTACGGGCGAAGCTGTTCCGGGGGCTGGCCGATCCCTCGCGCCTGTTCATCCTGGAGGCTTTACGCGCAGGGCCCCTCTCGGTTGGAGAGATCGTCGCAATAACGGGCTTGTCGCAGTCGAACGCCTCGAACCATCTCCGCTGCCTGAGCGAATGCGGTCTCGTAACTGGCGACCCACATGGACGCTTCGTCTACTACCGCTTGAGCGATTCGCGCTCGGAGGAGCTGTTGCTGCTTGCAGACGAGCTGCTCAGGGACGCGGCAAGCGGCGTCGATGCTTGCAGAAACTACGACGAGTAGTATCCAGGCTAAGAAACTGTGACTGCCGACTCGTCCCGCCTCTGCGCCGAGATCCGGCGCGATCCGCACCATGAAAAGCCATGAGGGTCGGCGGAGTTTCAACCCGAAGAAGCTACCAGGGTCACATCAGCTGTTCATGCCTGACACGGTCCAGTCGCAGGCGGCTTCGCTTTTTGCTTCCGTCATCGTTTTCCCTCGGACCCGAGGGCGCAGTTGTGGTCATCGAATCTGGAACATAATGTCTCTAGCAACTACAGACTTAGGGGGAATCTGATGCTGACCATCGGAAAGCTCGGGGCACAGGTCAGGGTGAAGGTCCCGACCATTCGCTATTACGAGCAGATCGGTCTTTTGCCCGAGGCCGAACGCAGCGCGGGAAACCAGCGGCTCTACGGCCGCAAGGCCCTTGAGAGGCTGGCCTTCATCCGGCACGCACGCGACCTGGGCTTTACCTTGGAGGCGATACGCGACCTCCTGAGCCTGTCGGGCAGGCCCGACCAGTCCGGTGCCGCCACGGCTGCCATCTCAACGGCGCAACTGGCCGGGGCCTGAAGCCGCCTTGCCAAGCTAAGCGCGTTGCAAGGGGAGCGCGAACGCATGGTCGTACCATGTGCGGGCGGTCGGATCACCGATTGCCGGGTCATCGAAGTTCTGGGGGATCATTCCCTGTGTGCGACCGATCACCGGCATCCGGAGAGCGAGGTGATATCGTGACCGCATCCGGCACCCTCGCCATCTACGCCGGTGCCGCTCTGGCGGGCCGAGGACGATGGTTGGCTGATCAGGGGCGCGACCACAGATTGACGAAGTCGATTGCCGCACTGCGCCACCGACCTTGTGCTATGATGAACCGCTCCGGATGAAATCCGCTCCTCCAAGACAGCCGTCGTATGTATGTTTAAAATCAATATCCTAGTGTGGAGAAGGTTGGATATCAGGCCCACTCCCTCCAAGATTTACGAAGCAATTCGCCACGATTCTCCTGGATTCACTCGTGAGCGCTATTCTTTGCACAAACCAGTCAGATTGTTGCGCAATGGTGAGCAGGGCTACGTGAAATGTCCGCATGAGCGCGGCTGGCCACTCGCGTTTGCGAACTGCGTAATGGTGCGCATACGAGGAAATGCTTGGAAGTGGGCGGGTGTTGTGGGCGACTCGCCATGGCTTATCAGAGAGTTAGAGGGTGAGTTCTTTCCCTCCGCCAGTTTCCTTCCATTGAAGCAAACCCGTCCCGGCGCCTCACTGTGCGCGAATTTCCTGTGCGTGTTAGAGGTTTGCGCATCGCGGACGCTAAGCGGATCAAGCGTGTTGCAGCGCGACCCTGTCGGTGTCTGGGCAGCCGCCGCGGAACGGATTCACGCCACGTGTCGTTACATCTCCAGTCCTGACTGGAAGGTTCACGCCATGGATTTGACGTACACGCTGATCGGAACCCCGTTTTCCGCCGCCACGGTCAAGGCGCGCCTTTTCCTGCGGTGGGCGAACCTGCCCATGACGGAGAAACCGGCGACCGTCGAGGTGGTGCAGTCCTATATCAAGCCCCGGCTCAAGCGCGTGGCCACGCCCGTCATCCTCGTATCAGACCAGACCGCCTTTACCGATACGCGGCTTCTGCTTGACCATCTGAACGCTCGGCATCCCGCCCGGAGCGTCTTGCCCGATACGCCCGCCCAGCGTTTCGCCAGCGACTTGCTGGAGGCCTGGTCGGATTCCGAATTGGCCCGTCAGGCGGAATATGTCTTCTGGGTCTGCGAAAGCGAGCAGGCCGAAGCGAGTTTGGCGTCGTTTCTGGAAGCCGAGAATTCCTCCGAGCCGGCAAGGCGGCGGGCCCGGTTGGTTGCGGCCCAGATCCGCAAGCATTTCTCGAGGCAAGGCCTCGACGAAGGGTCGGCCGAGACCGTCAAGTCACGCCTGAGCGCAACTCTGGCGCGTCTGGACACGGCTCTGGGCGATAGCGCCTACCTGTTTGGAGCGCGCCCGGCCATGGCCGAATTCAGTGTGGCGGGCGCTTTGCAGGTGCTCGCCAACGCCCGGTCCGGATCGGAGCTTCTGGAGCCGTTCCCCCGCCTTGAGGCGTGGCGCATGCGCCTGGCCGCGCTGGACGGGTTGGCTCAGGGCCCGCATCGCAAGGCGAGTTCGTGCCCGTCATCTTTCATGCAGCTCATGCGCCAGATCGCCCAGGAGTTCACTGCGCGCGCACTCGACAGCGCTTCGGCGGTTTCAGACTGGGCGGAAGCCCATCCCGGCGCCCGGGCGCTGCCGGAGCTGATCAATCCGGGCCGGTCCGCGCAGACCGCATCCGCCCGTCCTGCAACCGGACGCGTCTGGTCTCCGCGGGACGCATACTGGCTGTCGCGGCTGGGAGCGCAGGCGCGTCCCCGGCATGGGGTTGAAAACGCCGAGCTCTATCGCTTGCTCAAGACCATAGGCCTGCTGCCCATGCGCGAATACACGCCGCCCAGAGAGATTGTCGCCCTGAACCACCGGCTCGAGCTGAGCCTGAAGGACGTCCAGTCCGAGGCCAGCCATGACTCGTTGCGTGAAGTGGAGACCGCACTCATGTCCGCGCGCCAGTCCTCAAAGGATCTGGCCGAGCTGACCGCGATCTATGTCTGACGCAGGCTGACGGCCTCAAAAGACGGACAGGTTGGTCTCGCGTGAGAACACTTCGAGCGCGCGAGTGCCTGCAAGCGAATTGCCCAGCTCATCCAGTTCGGGCGACCAGACGCAGATCGAGAAATGGCCGGGAATGACGGCGGCGATGCCGCCGCCGACACCGGATTTCGCCGGGATGCCGACCCGGTAGGCGAAATTGCCGACGCCGTCATAAAGACCGCAGGTCAGGAGCAGGGAATTGATCCGCTTCGCCCTGAGCGCAGGCATCAGGGTTTCGTCGGTCAGCGGATGGCGCCCGGCAGCGGCGAGCGGCAGGAAGGCGCGCGCCACGTCCCGACAGGTCATCGCGATGGAGCATTGCCGGTAATAGGCCGCGAGCACGTCATCCACGCCTGCATTGAGATTGCCTTGACTCTTGAGCAGATGGGCGATGGCGGCGTTGCGATGGCCGCTCTCCTCTTCAGACCGGGCGACTTCCTCGTCGATATAGATGTCCTCGCAATCGGCGTAGCGCCGGACCAGGCCGAGGATCTGGAGAACCGGGCTTACGAAGTGGGTGGTGATGACGTCGGTGATGACGATGGCGCCGGCATTGATGAACGGGTTGCGCGGCAGGCCTTGTTCGGATTCCAGCTGGACGAGAGAATTGAAGGCATTGCCCGACGGTTCGCGTCCGACCCGCTGCCAGACGCCCGGCGCACCCGGCGATTGCAGGGCGAGGGCCAGAGTGAAAACCTTGGAAATGCTCTGGATGGAGAAGGGCGCATCGCTGTCCCCGATCACATATTCGCGTCCATCCACGCCGCAGACCGCCATGCCGAACTGGTTTGGATTGATGCGCGCCAGCGCCGGGATGTAGTTCGCAACCCGCCCCTGGCCGATCTGTTTGCGAGCCTCGCGCTCGCAGGCCGGCAAGAGGGCTGAAAGATCTGGGTCGGCTTGGGTCATGGCGTCCACGCGGTTGCGGCTGGGGCTCTGGACCCTGAGCGGTAATGGAACTTGCCGGTTGGAACAATACGAGGCGACGGGCCGTGGCGCTTGCAGCGCTCCGGCTTCCGGCGCGGGCGCATCTTTTCGCGCACATCCGTGATCCAGCTTCCGCCCGGACACGTAGGGAGGTGTCATGAAGCAGTTTCTGTACCCGCTTGCGCTCGCAGCATGCGTCGTTTCCGCATGCTCTGATGACACCGCTTCCCCGTCGCGCCCTGAGGCCGGCGGAGAGGAAAGACGTGTGGGCGTGATCGCCCAGCAGGTCGTTTTGGAGCGAGAGGCGGAACGGATCGAGGCGCTGGGTACGGCCCGGGCCATGGCGAGCGCAACGATCTACCCCGAGGCGGCGGGCGCCGTTGAAAGCGTGAATTTCAGCGCGGGCGACCGCGTGGAGGAAGGCGAGGTGCTGATCCGTCTGGAAGCGGACGAGGAGCGCCTTGATCTGCGGCTGGCGCAGGTGGCCGTACGCGAGGCGGAGCAGTTGCTGGCGCGCTATCGCCGCATTGAGGATACGGGCGCGGTGTCCGACAGCCAGATCGATGAAGCGGTCACCGTGCTCGAGGCGGCGCAGATCGAGGTGGAGCAGGCCGAGGTCGCCCTGGCCCACCGCATCGTGAGGGCCCCGTTCAGCGGATTTGTGGGCCTGACCAATATTGATCCCGGCGCCCGCATCACCCCGACAACCGTCATCACCGAACTCGATGACCGCTCCTCGCTCTACGTCGATTTCAATCCGCCCGAGCAGGTGTTCGGCCGGATTGCGGTCGGCGATATCGTCACCGCCCAGCCCTTCGCCGGGGCGGATCGCGCCTATGACGCCGAGGTCATCAATGTGGACAGCCGCATCGATCCCGTTTCGCGGACCTTCACGGTCCGGGCGCGGCTTGACAATCAGGATGACCGCCTGCGCCCCGGCATGAGCTTTTCGGTCCGGTTCGAGCTCTTGTCGGACCTGTGGCCGGTCGTCCCCGAGGCCGCCATCAGCTGGGGCAGCGACGGCGCCTATGTCTGGGTGGTCCGCGAGGGGCGCGCCGCCCTCATACCCATCACGCTGATCCAGCGCCGTCAGGGCACGGTTCTGGTTAATGGCGCTCTTGGCGACGGCGATCTGGTCGTGGCCGAGGGGGTCCAGCGCATGCGGGAAGGCGCGCTGGTCGATGTGATTGAAACGCGTGAGGCCCGGATGGACGCCCCAGTCGCGTCCTGGCCGGGCGCGGATGTCATCCAGGAGGCGGATGCGCAATGACGCCCCCCGGATCCGATCTTCCAGCGCTCGCCGTCAAGCGCCCCATTCTTGCGGTGGTGCTCAACCTGCTTGTGGTCATTGCGGGTCTGGCGGCCCTCATGGCGGTGGAAGTGCGAGAACTGCCCGATGTGGATCGCCCGATCGCCACGGTGCGCGCGGTCCTGCCGGGCGCGGCGCCGGAAACCGTCGACGCGGAAGTGACAAGCGTTCTTGAAGGCGCTGCGGCGCGCGTCAGCGGCGTACGGGAGATCCGGTCCTCGAGTGAAGAGAACAGCGCCCGGATTCGGGTCGAGTTCAATCCCGGGGTCGATCTCGACAATGCCGCCTCTGATCTGCGCGAAGCGGTCAGTCAGGTCAGTCGACGTCTGCCCGACCGGGTGGAACAGGTCAGCGTGGTCAAGGCGGATGACGATGCGGAAGCGATTGTCAGCCTGGCCGTGGTCAGTGACGTCTATGACCAGCAGGAGCTCACACGGCGGATCGAGAACGACATTGTGCCCGAGCTGACCGCGATTGACGGCGTGGCGACGGTCAACCTGTCCGGCGAGAGGGCGCAGCAACTGCGCGTTGTCATCGATCCCATCCGGTTGAGCCGGTTCGGCCTGACGGTGGGGGATGTGGCGGATGCGCTGCGGCAAGCCCCGTTTGACGTGCCGGTCGGCAGCTTCCGCTCCACGGATCAGCAGCTCATTGTCCGCGCCGAAGCCACGGCGGCGACCCCCGAGCGGGTGAAGGCGGTGATCATTCAGGATCAGACCCGGGTCGGGGATGTGGCGGAAGCGTTCTTCGCCCCTGCGGACGCCACAAGCTTCACCCGGCTGGACGGCCGGGAGGTGATCGGGATCGGCGTCATCCGGCAGGCCCGCTCCAATACGATCAACATATCCGACGCCGTTCAGGAGCGCGTGGCGCAGCTCAATGAGCGCTTCGAGGATCTGGAAATCACCGTCACCTCCGATGAAGCCGAGTTCATCCGGCAGTCGGTTCAGGAGGTGCTGCTCACCCTGACGGTCACGGTCCTGATCGTCGTCGGGGTGATCTGGTTGTTCCTGGGCAAGTTCCGGGCAACGCTGATCCCGTCAGCCGCCATTCCCGCCGCGCTGATCGGCGCCGTTGCGGGGCTGTGGCTGTTCGGGTTCTCGATCAACATTCTGACCTTGCTGGCGCTGGTGCTGGCGACCGGGCTCATCGTGGACGACGCCATTGTCGTGCTGGAAAACATCCATCGTCTGCAATCCAAAGGGGTCGGGCGCCGGGCGGCGGCGGTGATCGGGTCGCGTCAGGTCTTCTTCGCCGTTGTCGCGACCACCGCCGTCCTCGTCGCCGTGTTCGTGCCGATTTCCTTCCTGCCGTCCACCGCCGGCCGGCTGTTCCGTGAATTCGGCTTCCTGCTGGCGCTCGCCGTGGTCATCTCCTCCTTCGTGGCGCTCACGGTGGTGCCGGCCTTCGCCGCGCGCCTTGACCTGACTTCGGGCGATGACGCGAAGGGGCCGATCCAGCGCACGGGCGGCGTGCTTGCGCGCAGTTACGCCGCGCTGATCCGGCAAGCGCTCAATCATCCCTGGGTGACGGCCGGCATCTGTGTTCTGGCGGCCGGTGGGGCTGTCTTCGCTGGCATGGCGCTCGATCGGGAGCTCACGCCGGAGGAGGATCGCGGCGTTGTCTATGTCTGGGCCGGCGGGCCCGATGGCGTCGGTCTGGAGTATATGGACCGGCAGGCGGACCGGATTGAAGCCATCCTGCAACCCTATATCGACCGCGGCGAGATCGAGTCGCTTCTGACCGTCGTGGGGCGCTGGGACCCGAACCGGATTTTTATCACGGCGCCGTTGGCGCCCTATACCGAGCGGGACCGCACCCAGTCACAGATCGCCGCCGAAATCAGTGCGTCGCTGTCTGACATTCCGGGCGTGCGCGCGAGCGCCTTCGGGCGGGGCGGATTGAGCTTTGGCGGCGGCGGGCAGCGCAGCGGCATCGAGGTCGCTCTCACGGGCGGTGATTACCCGTCCATCTTCGAGGCGGCGCGGACGCTGGCGGATCGTCTGGATCAGGAGTCGGACATTCTCGACAATCCCGAGATCAGCTATGAGCCGACCCAGCCGCAATTGTCCATCCAGATTGACCGTCGTCGCGCCGCCGATCTCGGGGTGCCCCTGGACCAGCTTGCGGTCACCTTGCGCGCCATGGTGGATGGCGAGAACCTGGTGGATCTCAATGTGAATGACCGCGCGATCCCGATCGTGCTGGAAAGCGAGACCGGCGCGGTGCGCGACCCCGCCGACCTGCGCAACCTGTATGTGCGCGCCAATTCGGGCGAGCTCATCCCGCTTTCGGCCCTGACCACCATCATCGAGCAGGGCGTTGCTGCGGAGCTGGATCGCACCGAACAGCGTCGGGCGATCGAGCTTGAAGCCGATATCCTGGACGGGTTCACCATCGCCGAGGCTGCAGACGAGATGCGTCGGCTCGCCGCCGACACGCTGCCCGACGATATCGAACTCTTGTTTGAAGGCGAAGCCGAAACGCTGAACCAGGCGACGCGGGACCTCATACTGACTTATGTGTTCGCGCTGGTGATCGTCTTCCTGGTTCTGGCGGCGCAGTTCGAGAGCCTCACCGGGCCGCTGGTTGTCATGCTGACGGTGCCCTTCGCCCTGGCGGCGGCGGTGTACGCCTTGTTCCTGACGGGCACCTCGCTGAACATCTTTTCCCAGATCGGCCTCGTCATGCTGATTGGCCTGATGGCGAAGAACGGCATCCTGGTGGTCGAGTTCGCCGACCAGCTGCGCGCGGAGGGCAAGTCCGTGCGCGAGGCGATCGAGGAAGCCGCCATCATCCGCCTGCGTCCCATCGCCATGACCCTGATCTCCACGGTCCTGGGGGCCTTGCCGCTGATCCTGGCGACGGGCGCCGGCGCCCAGGCCCGCATTTCCATCGGATGGACCGTCTTTGGCGGTCTGGGCCTGTCTGCGGCCTTCACCCTGTTCCTGACGCCCGTGGTCTATTTGGGTCTGGCGCGGTTCGGCACGCCTCGCGCTGCAGCCGAGGAGCGCCTGGCCTCGGAGCTGGAAGCCGCAGACGCCATCGTGCTGCGCGAAAATGGGCCGGCGCAATGAGGGGCTGGACCGGTCTTCTGATGGTCGCCGCCGCGCTGACCGTGAGCGGCTGCATGGCGGGGCCGGACTATGTTCGACCCATCACGCCTGAGCCTGAGCAGTTTTCCCGCCCCCTCGAACAGGACGCCGATGATCTGGCGGGCGAGGCCTGGTGGTCGGGTTTCGAGGATCCAACCCTGGCGGCGGTGGTGAACGAGGCGCTGGCCGACAATCTTGACATTGCCCAGGCCGCTCAGCGGCTGATCGCCGCCGAAGCGCTTCTGGGCGCGGCCCGCTCGGACTTCCTGCCCGATCTGGACGCGGGCGTGTCCTATACGGCTCGAAGCTCGGGCGGGGATACGGGAACGGCCTCGCTCTCCTTTGGTCAGATTCTTGATATCAATGGCCGCTTGCGTCGTCTGGAAGACCGTGCGCAGGCCCGTGTGCTGGCGAGCGCCTATGAGGTCGAGGATGTGCGGCGTCTGACAGCCGCCTCTGCTGCCACCTTGTACGTGCAGTTGCGTCGGGCGCGGGCGCGGCTCGCCTTGCTGGACGCCTCGCTCGATTTGCAACAGCGCACGCTCGACATTGTTCAAAGACGCGCCGAGGCGGGCTTGTCCGCCGACCTCGATGTGCGCCGGGCGGCGGCGGACCTGGCCCGCACGCGGGCGCAGCGCGGCGCCCTCGAGCTGCAGCAGACCCGGGCCCTGAACGCGCTCGCAGTCTTGCTGGGCCGGACACCCGGCGCGCCGATCGCTCTGCTGGAAGACGCCGGCGCGCGAGACAGCGACGCCCTGCAATTGGGCTATGTGGCCGAGATCGAGATCGGCGAGCCCGCCCAGCTGATCCAGCGCCGGCCCGATCTGCGGGCTGCGGAAGCGCGCCTGATCGCTGCGACGGCGGATGTGGGCGTTCAGGCGGCCGAGCTATATCCGTCTCTCAGGCTCCCCGGCTCGGTCAGCACGGATCTGGAGGATGGGCTGTCGGATGGTCTGACGGCCAGTCTCGGAGCCGTGCTGGACATCCCGCTGCTCGATTTCGGGCGCCGCGAGGCTGAACTGACCGCGGCCGAGGCGCAGGCGGCGGAAGCGGCGCTGGCTTATCAGACTGTGGTGCTGGGCGCTCTGGAGGAGGTCGAGACCGGTCTTGTGGCGATTGAGAGCGTTCAGGACCGCCTGGACGACCTTGGCGTCGCCGTGGCCGAAGGCGAACGCGCCTATGACCAGCTCAACGCGCTCTATCGTGAGGGCCTGGCCAGCTTCATTGACGTCCTGGACGCCCAGCGCACCCTGATCGGCAACCGGGAGGCTCTCGTCGACACCCAGGCCGATCTGGCGCTCGCCGTCATCGAACTCAATCTCGCCCTGGCGGCTCCGACAGGTCAGGACGGGTGACGCAGTTCACGCCGCGCCTTGGCGCGCGGTCCCGTGCGGTCTAGCTTGCAGCCGAACTGAGTCCGAACGGACCGGAGAAGGGGAGTTTTCAGTATGCGGATTTTTGTCAGCATGGTCATGGCCGCCGGCCTGACCGGGGCCGCGGGCGCGCAGGTTGCGCCGCCCTCAGAGGTTCTCGATGTGCATGATCATGTCGCGGCGGTGTCCGCAGACCGGATCGAGGACGACATCACCACGTTGGTCAGCTTCGGCACGCGCCACACCGCGTCTGAAACCGAGAGCGAGACCCGCGGCATCGGCGCGGCGCGGCGCTGGATCCATGATGAGTTCGAGCGCATTTCCGCAGAATGCGGCGGCTGCCTTGAGGTCATGTATGTCTCCGAGACCATCAGCGGCGAGCGGCGCATTCCCGATCCGGTCGACGTGGTTTCGGTGATCGCGATCCAGCGCGGAACCACGGATCCCGACCGCATGGTGGTGATGTCCGGCGATATCGACAGCCGGGCGTCGGACGTCATGAACGCCGAGATTGATGCGCCGGGCGCCAATGACAACGCCTCGGGCGTCGCGGGCGTGCTGGAAGCCGCCCGGGTCCTCAGTCAGGACGAGTTCGCCGGTTCGATCATCTACGCGGCGCTGGCGGGCGAGGAGCAGGGTCTGTTCGGCGGCCGCATCGTGGCGGATTACGCGCTGGAACAGGGCTGGCGGATCAAGGCGGTCATCAATAACGACATGATCGGCAACAGCGCCGGCATTGACGGCGTGGTCGACAACGCCACGGCGCGCGTCTTCTCAGAGGGCACGCGGGCGACCGAGACCCCCGAAGAGGCGCGCATCCGCCGCTTCACCGGGGGCGAGGTGGATTCTCCCTCACGCAATCTGGCGCGCTTCATTGACCGCACGGCGGATCAGTATGTGCCCAATCTGGATGTGATGATGGTCTATCGCCTCGACCGGTTTGGCCGCGGCGGGCATCACCGCCCCTTCAACGAGGCGGGCATGCCGGGCGTGCGGATCATGGAGACCCATGAGGATTACAACCGCCAGCATCAGGATATCCGGGTCGAGGACGGCATCGAATATGGCGATGTGCTCGAAGCCGTCGACTTTGACTACGCCGCCAAGCTGACCGCCCTGAACATCGCCACGCTGGCGCAACTGGCCGGGGCGCCGCCCTTCCCGGCCGATGTCACGATCTCCGGCGCAGTCCGGCCATCCACGACGCTGAGCTGGGCGCGTCCTGAAGGCGAGCCGGCGGCGAACCTGATGGGCTATCGCGTCTACTGGCGTCTCACAGACGCGCCGCAATGGACCCACAGCCGCTATGTCGGCGATGTGACCGGGTTCACGCTCGAGAATGTCGTGATCGACAATTACTATTTCGGCGTCTCGTCGGTGGCGCCCGATGGCTCTGAAAGCCCGGTGGTCTTCCCCGGTCCGGCAGGCTCATTCGGCGGCTATTGACGCCGAGGGGGCAGGCGCCTTCTGTCAGCAAAAAGCCCGCCGGATGAACCGGCGGGCTTTTTCGTCAGGCTGGGCCTGGCGTCAAGCGGCTTTCTTGAGCGCTTTTTTCGCCTTTTTCAGCTTGGTTTCCTGCTTTTCGATCTTTTGCTTGCGCGCTTTGATCTCTTTTTTCAGGTCTTTGACTTTCTTCGACGCCATGTCGGGTCTCCTTTTTAGGTGAGGCGCGTCTTTTGGGATCAGGCGGACTCTTCAGGCTTGTGCCGGGCGATGAAGCCCTTGATGAAGAGGCGCAGCTCCCGGGCGGCGCTGGTATCCAGCTCATCGCATAGCTGAACGAACTGGTCGCGCTGAGCCTTGTTCAGGCGGATGACAAGCTGGCTGTCCTTTTTCTTCTTGGCCTTCTTCTCGTCCGCCATGAGCGCACTCCGGTCCCGATCTGCTATGCAATGTCTATGCAGCGTATATACATTTTGGCGCTTGTCCATGGTTTGCAACGAATTTGTGACAATGAAGGCGTCTGTTGAATGAGGGCCGAATGCTGCAGGTGCAGCGTGTTTTCATTGCGTCTGGCGCTGTGACGGTTACACCGCCCCCATGCTTACGATCTCAAATCTCGACTACCGCATCGGCGCCCGCTCGCTGTTTGAAAACGCCTCGGCGCAAATCTCCAGCGGCTGGAAGGTCGGTCTGGTGGGGCGCAACGGCACGGGCAAGTCCACGCTTCTGCGGCTGATCCGGGAAGAGATCGACCAGCCGTCGCCGGACTCCCCGATCCGTTTGATCAAGGGCGCGCGCATGGGCTGGGTGGCTCAGGAGGTGGAAGCCTCTGACGACACCATTCTCGATGTGGTGCTGGCCACCGATGCCGAACGCCATGCCCTGATGCAGGAGGCGGAGACCGCGACCGACCCCGACCGGATCGGTGAGATCCATATGCGGCTGGCAGACATTGATGCCTGGTCTGCGGAATCGCGGGCGGCGGAAGTCCTGATGGGTCTGGGGTTCAGCGACGCCGATCTCTATCGACCGACGAAAGAGTTCTCCGGCGGCTGGCGCATGCGCGCCGCGATTGCGGGCGTCCTGTTCTCGGAACCTGATCTTCTGCTGCTCGACGAGCCGACCAACTATCTCGACCTTGAGGGCGCGGCCTGGCTTGAGAGCTATCTGAAGAAATACCCCCACACCGTGCTGATCGTCAGCCACGACCGGGAAATGCTCAATCGCTGCGTCACCCATACGCTGGCGCTCGAACACCAGCAGCTGTCGATCTCGCCGGGCGGTTATGACGCCTGGCTGAAGCTGCGCGCCGCCAAGACTGCGCTCCTTGAAAGCCAGCGCGCCAAGCAGGAAGCCGATCGCGCGCACCTGCAGGCCTTCATCGACCGCTTCGGCGCCAAGGCCTCCAAGGCCAGCCAGGCCCAGTCGCGGGTCAAGCGGCTCGAGAAGATGCAGGAAATCACCATCCCCATCGCCGAGCGCACGACCCCGTTTTCCTTCCCCAGCTCGGCCGACACGCTGTCGCCGCCGCTTCTGCAATTGCGCGACGCCAAGGTGGGGTATGGCGAGGATGCGGTAATCCTCAAGGGCGTCGATCTGCGCCTTGATCCCGAGGATCGCATCGCCATTGTCGGCGCCAATGGTCAGGGCAAGACCACGCTCGTCAAATCCATCGCAGAGCGCCTGCCGCTGATTGCGGGCGACCGCACCGCGCCGCGCTCGCTGCGGATCGGGTATTTCTCGCAAGACCAGATGGACGAGCTGCGCGAAGGCGAAACCGTGCTGCAGCACGTTCAGGACGCATTGCCCCAGGGATCGCCGGAATCCAAGCAGCGCGCCGCCGCCGCCGCCATGGGCTTTCCCCATGAGAAGGTCGGCACAAAGATCGAGAAGCTGTCAGGCGGCGAGAAAGTGCGCTTGCTGCTCGGCCTGATGGCGATGGAAAAGCCCCATGTGCTGATCCTCGACGAACCGACCTCGCACCTGGATATCGACAGCCGCGAAGCGCTGATCTACGCGCTCAACGACTATAAGGGCGCGGTGATCCTCATCACCCACGATGTCTATCTGGCCGAAGGCACGGCGGATCAGCTCTGGCTGGTCAATAACGGTCGCGCCACCCGCTATGACGGCGACCTCAATGACTATCGCAAGCTGATCCTCCAGGCCGACAAGGGCACAATCAGGGTCTAGGGGCATTGTCCCGCATGGCCTTGATCCTGGCATGCTTGCTGACCCGTCCGGACACGCGCTGGCGCCAGAGCCTGAAGCTTGATGGCTTCAGCGAGCTGCGCATGATCGCAATGACTTCCGGCTCGCTGAGCCCGGTCTCTGCTTTTATCGCCTCAAAGCTCACATCGTCAGCCCAGGCGAGCGCGATGACTTCGCTGATCTGTTCCGGACTCATGCGCCCTCATCCTCCTTGCGTCGCGCACAGGATCTAGGGCGTAACCCGCATCGGGACGAGGAGAGGGCGACTGACGGGCGGCTCAGTCGGCCTGCGCCACGCCAAGATAACGCACCAGGGCCCGCGCCGCGGTCCGCGACAGGGCGGTGATGCGGTCGCGATCGGTGTCATCGCCATACTCCACGGTGACGCCGGGCGCGGCGTAGGTGTCCGCAAACCAGGTCTTGGAGGTGGGCATGCCCACATTGTGGCTGGGGCCTCGGTCAAAGGCCGGCTCGTCACCGGGCCAGGCCGCGTCGATCAGGGCGATCCAGTCCTCGCTGAACGCAAACGGCGTCAGTTCGGCTGCGTCCGGCGGGGTGTAGAGCACGTCACGACGGGTCGCGTGAAAGTCCAGAAGCAGGTAGGGCGCATGTCCCTGCGCGATCTGCGCCTCGATGGCGGCGAAGGCGGCGCGGGTTTCGGGCTGGGTGAAGGGGCCCCAGTCGCGGTTCAGATCCAGTCCGCCGGTATTGTGCCGCCAATGACCATGCTCGACCCCGTCCGGATTGAGATCGGGAATGATCAGCCATTGATATCGGTCAAGGACGGAGAGGTCGGTCTGCTCTCCGAACAGGGCGTCCAGAAACGCACGAAGACCCAGAACGCCCGGCACTTCCGGCGGATGCTGACCGCCAAGAATGATGATGAGCGGCGCACCAGACACGGCTGCTTGCCGGGTCAGGGCTTCGATGACGCGACCTTCGCGGCTCTCGCCGATGACGTTGCGCGTCATGCCGGTGCGGTCGCCGAAATCGGCGCGCCAGAGGGCGCGCTCTTCCAGCGTGATGACTTCCTGGGCGGCGATCCGGGTGGCGCCGGGCGCGATCTCGAGCGCCAGCACCGCACGCCGGCCGTCTTCGGACACGGATATGGCGTCTTCCGGCAGGGCGGCCCAGTGACCGCCTTCCAGCTCGATGCGCGGATGATAGCGATGGCGGTACTCGGGGTACTCCAGCGCGACTTGCGCCGCGCTCATGGCTTCCGCATGCAGGTCGAACGCATACCAGGGGCTGGGATTGATGTCGGGATCTTCGGGCGTCACCGTGAGTGCAAAGGCCGCTTCGCCCGCGCGTTCACAGGCGTAATCGGGCGCGGTGGAGAAGTCCTGGGTCAGGCGTGTCGCGCCCGTTTCACACGTGGAGACAGACTGGGGCGCCAAGGGCGTCTGCGTGGCGCAAGCCGGCAGGATCAGCGCGACGCCAAGCGCAACAAAGCGCACGAGAGCGGATGAGGTCATGGGGTCTCCGTTCGGACCGGGTCGGTCTCTCTGGCGGCGCGGGCCTGAGCGATGACGGCGTCGACAAGCGCGGCGTCGAGACCGAGATAGGTGCGCGGGTTGAGAAGCGCGTCCAGCTCCCCGGGCGCGAAAAGGGCGAGGAGGTCAGGATCGCTCTCAAGGGCTTCGCGCAAACTCACGCCGGTTTCACTGGCGTCGGCTGCGAGATCGCGCAGGCGGTGCTCGGCGCCCTCCCGGCCCAGATCATCCTGAATGGCGAAGACGATGCGCTGGGTCAGGATCCAGCCTTCGCTCAGCTCCAGCGTCTCGGCCATGCGCGCCTCGTTGACCCGCAGGCGCGAGATCAGACGGCTCGCATCGCCCAGCATGTCTTCGGTCGCGATGGCGACATCCCCAACGGCCCTGTTGGGGCGGGAGGTGTTGTCGCGCTCGAAGAAGTTGATCATGTCGTCCTGCACGATCTCGGCAAGGCGCGGGATGACCCGGCCATGCTGGATCAGCGCTTCAGAGAGCGACGGATTGACCTTGTGCGGCATGGTGCTGGAGCCGACGGCGCCGCCGGGGCGTTCCTCGACCACCGCGCCGATATCGGTCATCTGGAGCAGGAAGACCTCCTGCCCGAACCGGGCCCAGGTGTGCGCCATCATGGACTGGACCAGCGCGAACTCGGCGAACACGTCCCGGCTGGCGTGCCAGTCATCGGGATAGGGGGCGGGCAGGCCCAGCTCCTGCGCCATCCGCGCCTCGACGCGCTGGCCTTCGGGACCCAGCCCCAGATAGCTGCCCACTGCACCCTTCATGATGATGGACCGGTCGATCCGGTCCAGGAGGTCCGCCAGCCGGTCGATATGGCGGCGGTTCTCGCCGATATAGCCGCTGACGGACTTGCCATACGTCAGGGGCAGGGCGTGCTGGCCCAGCGTGCGGCCGATCATCGGCGTGGACTTGTAGCGCTCGGCCAGCTCGATGAGCTGCAGCTCGATCACCCGCAAATCCCCGATCAGCGCCAGGACCGCCTCGCGCATCTGCAACATGGCGGCGCTGTCATACAGGTCCACGGTCGTCGCGCCATAGTGCAGGTAATTGGCGCTGTCTTCATCGAGTGAGCGGCGCAGGACGTTGAGCAGCGCGACCATGCGGTGGCGCACCACATCGTATTCGGCGTCGAGCGCGTCCTGGGGAATGTTGTCCGGAATGGCGGCGGCCGTGATCGCGTCCGCAGCGGATTGCGGAATGACGCCTTCCTGCGCCTGTGCGCGGGCCAGGGCGGCCTCAAGGCGCAGGACCTGGGCGTTGAGAGCCTGGGTCGAGAAGACCGCCTCGATCTCACGATTGGCGGAGAGGGTCGGGCTTTGCGGATCAAAGCGCGTGCGTTCGGCCTCGGAGGGGCCGGAGGTTGACGAGGCGGCTCCGGTCTCGCTCTCGGACCCGGTCGGTGCCGCATCGGGTGCCGGCGCCGAGCAGGCGGCGACGAGGATGCACAGCAGAAGCGTCAGTCTTGTGCTCATGGGCGCGCCGCCAGCCCGTACAACAGGACGTACAGGAAATCATTGGTCGCGGACTGGGGATTCTGGGACATGCGCCAGTCATTCATCGTGCTGCTGGCGGCGAGGGTGTAGCCGCTATTGATGAACATCACCCCGGTCAGGATGGATTCCACGATCGAGGCCTCATGGGGCCGGGCTTCGCCGGCGCTGACCGCCGCGTCATGGCTGTCGCCCAGGCGACGGGTGATATTGCGCAGGCGCGCCTGATGCCGGTTGCGGCGGGCGGCCGGCAGGGCCGCCATCAGTTCCAGCCGGATGATCGGCGAGATTCCGCTGGCCTGCATGTAGATGAGGTCAAAGGCGGCGCGACGCAGGAAGGCCAGCCCGTCCAGACTGTCCGCAGCGGCGTCGAGCGTGGTTTCCACCATCTGCAGTGAGTGCTCCAGGCACTGGTCCAGGAAGCTCTCCTTGTCCGGGATGTGATAGTAGAATGCGCCCCGCGTCACGCCCAGGGATCCCGCCACCTCGGCCAGGGAGACGCCTTCAAAACCATACAGGTTGAAGAACCGGATTCCGGCCTTGAGAAAGGCGTCCCGCTTCATGCGATTGCGCGCTTCGCGATCAAAGATCTGCGGCAGCTCGTCATTGGAGACAAATTGCGGGGCGATCTCGTTGGAGACGGGCCCCGCCTCGGTCAGGCCTTGTCGGAGAATGTCGCGCAGGACGTTGGCGGAATCGAAGAATTGTGCAGCGGTTTCCTCGCCGGCGCGGACCGTGAGCCAGTCCAGCAAGCCGAACAGGCAATAGGTGACAGGTTCGGCCCGCCGCGCGCTGAGTCCCGCTTCTTCAAGCCAGTCGCAGGTCATCGCGTTGACGCGGTTGACGGCTTCGGAGAGCTGTCCGGTGATGCGGGTCTGGACCTCTTCAGACAGGGTGTCGAGTTCCTGTAGGCGGGCCGGGAAGGGCCGCTGGCCTTCAATCGCCTCGCTCAGCTGTTCGCCATAGGCCTGAAACAGCGCCAGCACCTTGAGGCCCGGCGCGTCATTGGCCGCCTCGGCGCGGCTCACCGCCTCGATCAGGAACTCCACGGAAGACAGGAACGCCGCTTCCGCCAGCTCCTCCTTGGACGCGTAATAATACGCGATGCTGGTCTTGGTGAGGCCGAGATCGGCGGCGATGTCTTCCAGTCGCGCGCCCAGAACCCCCTGGGCGTTGAAGCGGCGCGAGGCGGCGGACCGGATGGCGGCGGTCTTCAGATCGCGCTCCTGGCGGCGGGAAAAGGGCGAGCCGTGATCGGGGAAGTCCGGTCTGAGTACGGTCATCGTCGGGGTCCCCTTCGTCTCCGCCCGTGTGTTGCGGGTGATGATAGTAGCTTCGGCGCCACGGCTGACAATTTACAGTCGGCAGTCCGTACGGAATTTGAACCGAGTGTATAATTTTCGTTGACAGTGTCCAGAAGCGTTGCTCTCGTTATGAAAACAACACGCATGGGAGGGACAAATGACACTCAAGATGATTCTGCGTTCCGGAATCGCCCTTGGCGCACTGGCGCTGGGTGAGGCCGCATTCGCGCAAGCGGTTGAAACGACGCAGCAAACCCCAGAAGCCGCGCCGCCGGCTTCGGAAGACGTGATCATCGTCACCGGCACCAATATCCAGGGCGCCCGCATCAATCAGGCGCTGCCGGTCACCATTGTCACGCAGGATGATCTCGCCACGATCGGCGGCGTGGACGGGGAAGACCTGATCCGCTCGCTGCCGGCCCAGGGCGGCGTGCAGTTCCGCACCGACAACAACACCACCAACAACAATGCGCGCGGCGACGTCGCTTCGATCAACCTGCGCTCCATCGGATCGAGCGGCACCCTGGTGCTGCTGAACGGCCGCCGCGTGGTCAACCACCCCTCGACCCAGGCCGAGCTGTCGACCCCGGTGACCACCACCAATGTGAACTCCCTGCCCGTCGCCGGCATCGCCCGCGTCGAGGTGCTCAATGACGGCGCCTCCGCCATCTATGGCACCGACGCCGTCGCAGGCGTGTTCAACACCATCCTGGACGATGATTTCGTGGGCTTTGATGTTCGTGCGCGACATCTCTACGCCACGGGCAATGGCCTGAATGAGCAGACCCTCACCATCAAGGCGGGTCAGGACTTCAATGACGGTCGCACCAACGCCTCGCTGGCCGTGGAATATTCACGCCGTGACGGCCTGTTCGCCAATGAGGTGGATCGCGCGTCGAGCGAGGATCTGCGCCGCTTCCTGGTGGGCACCAGCTTTGAAGGCGACGTGTCCTTCGACAATCGCGCCACCCAGACCCCCTGGGGCCAGTGGACGCTGAACACCACATCCTCGACCCGGGTGCGCCAGAACGGCAATATCCTGACCACGACTTCGGGCGTTTTCCACTTCCAGCCTGACAGCTTCCCCGGATGCCGGGCCGACAGCCTGTCCACGCCGGGCCTGTGCATTGACGACGGCAGCCAGGACCGCGACCTGCGCTATGACGGCGCGTATGAGCGGTCGATCATTTCAGATCGCGACCGGTTCAACGCCTTCGGCTTCTTCAATCACGACCTCGACAATGGCGTGCATCTGTATGGCGAGCTGGGCGTCTATTACGCCGAGACGCGCTCCACGAACGAGCCGCGCAACGGCATCACGGCCACCGGCATCTCCGTGCCGGCGAGCTATTACTACAACCCGTTCGGGCCTGTGACCTTCTCGGACGGCTCCATCAACCCCAATCGCCTGCCGGGGCTGACCAATGTGCCGGCCGAAGGGCTGCCGGTGTTCACCGATGCGGGGCGCTACCGCTTCGTGGATGTGGGCTTCCGCGACATCGAGGTCGTCAACACCCAGTACCGCATTCTGGGCGGCGCCCGCGGCGAGTTCGGCGATTCAGGCTGGGACTGGGATAGCGCGGCGCTGTACAACCGCGGCTATGCCGAGGATACGGCGAACAACTCGGTCTCCCGCACCCTGTTGCAGCAGGAGCTCTTCCGCGAAGGCCCGGACGTCTACAATCTGTTCAATGGCGGCAATCCGGCCAACCCCTCGGTCGGCGACGCCACGCCCAATCCGCGCAACCTGATCGAACCCTTCCTGATCGATGTGGTGCGCAAGAGCACTTCCGAGCTGGCATTGATCGATTTCAAGGTCAGCAATGGCGATGTGTTCACCCTGCCGGGCGGACCGATCGGCATCGCGGCCGGCGTCGAGGCCCGCTATGAGGCCTATGACGAGGACCGCGATTCCCGTCTGGACGGCACCATCACCTTCACCGACATGGTGACGGGCGAGGTCAGCGAGACCGATGTCTACGGCACCAGCCCGACGCCGGATTCCAGCGGGTCCCGCGAAGTCTTCGGCATCTTCGCCGAGGCGTCCGTGCCGATCGTCAGCCCCGAGATGAATATCCCGCTCGTCGAGACGTTCGACGTGCAGCTGGCTGCGCGCTACGAGGATTATTCCGACTTCGGCGGCAGCGGCGTGAAGCCGCGTGTGGCCGCGGCCTGGGTCCCCTTTGACGGCCTCAAGCTGCGCGGCGCGTATTCGGAGGGCTTCCGGGCGCCGAACCTGATCGTCGTCAATGAAGGCGTGGACCGCTCCAATGGGCGCGAAGACAGCTATGCCTGTGAGGCGGGCGTACGCAACGGCACGTTCGCGAGCTTTGCTGATTGCACCGGCTTCTCCGAAGGCCGCACCGAGCGGCGTTCGGTCGCTGATGACATCGGTCCGGAAGATGACACCAACATCACCTATGGCTTCGTGTTCGAGCCGCGGGGTCTGGACGGCGCGCTGCGCTTCCTGAACGGTCTGACGGTCACCGTGGACCGCTGGGAAATCGAACGCACCGACGTGGTCGGCGTGTTCGGCGCGGAGAACCATATCAGCCTCGATTACCTGCTGCGTCTGCAGGGCTCCTCTAACCCGAACGTGGTGCGGGCTGATCCTAACCAGGACCAGATCGACTATTTCAACGCGGCGGGCCTGACCCCGGCGGGCGATATCCTGTTTATCCGTGATACCTATGACAACAATGAGGATATCGATGTCGAGGGTATCGATTACGGAGTCTATTACTCACTCGATGACACCCCGATCGGCGACTTCGACTTCAAGGTCAACGCGTCCTATCTCGACACGTATTTCATCGCCCTGTCTCCTGGCGCCCAGCAGATCGCGGACGCGGTGGATAGCGGCCTGATCTCGGATGAGATCACGGTCTCCCAGGAAGGCGATATCATCCTCCAGGATGGTCAGCCGGAGTGGCGGGTCGCCGCGTCCCTGACCTGGCGTCATGATAGCGGCTGGGGCGCGGGTATCCGGGCTGACTACACCAGCGAGTTCATCGACACCGGCGCGGGCCTCGATCCGAACGGCGATCCGTTCATCGTGGACGCCTGGACCCAGACCAACGCCTATGTCCAGTACGACATTGACGCCAATGGCATCCTGGACGGCATGCGGGTCCGTGTCGGCGCGAACAACATCTTCGATGAAGATCCGCCGCTGGCCGACGAGACCAATGGCTATGACGCCGCGTATCACAGCATTCGCGGACGTCAGGTCTATTTCGACGTCCGTAAACGCTTCTAGAGCCGGCAAGGCCGGGCTTTCTCCTCGCGAGGGCGCCCGGACGCTGTCATGATGCGCTTTCTTCTCTCCCTTCTCGTCCTTGCGGCGACACAGATCAGTGCGGCCTGGGCCGAGGACTGGCGCACCGGCCAGTTCATCCTGCCCGACTGGGACGGTCCGGCCCTGCGCGTCTTCTATGTGGAGCCGCCCGAAGGCCGCTTGCCGGACGCCCCTGTGGTCATCGTCATGCATGGCGTCAATCGAAATGCGGACGATTATCGCGACAACTGGATCGCGCTGGCGGAGCACTACGGCCTGCGCGTCTATGCGCCGGAGTTCACCCAGGACGCCTTCCCGGGCGCCGCATCCTACAATCTGGGCGGCGTGGGGCGGGACGGGCCGTCCTCCTATGCCGCGATCGAGCCGCTTTTCACCGCCATCACGCAACGCGGAGCCGCGAGCGGCTATGTCCTGTTCGGGCATTCCGCCGGCGCGCAATTTGTCCACCGGGCCCTTCTGTTTGAAGACCTGCCGCATCTTTTGACGGCGTATTCCGCCAATGCCGGCTGGTACACCTTGCCGGACCGGAACGAGACCTGGCCCTATGGCCTCTCCGGGATCGACATTGATGAGGGCCGGATCGGGGCCTGGCTGGAGCGCCCGATGACGCTTCTCCTGGGAGAGGCCGACATCGATCCGGGGGATCCGAATCTGCGTCGCACGCCTGAAGCGCTGGCCCAGGGGCCGCACCGCCTTGCCCGCGGTCACTACTTCTTTGATCATGCGGGCCGGCAAGCGCAGGAGCGAGGCGTGTCCCTGGGCTGGCGGGTCGTCACGGTTCCGGGCGTCGCCCATGACAATGCCGGCATGGCCCGGACCGCGGCGAGCCTGATTGCACAGACCGCTCGCGATGACTGACGCCGCCGTCCGGAGCTGCACACGCCGCCGCTGAACCCGGGGCGCGTGGATCGCGCCTCCCGCCGCCGCAGGCCTGGCCTTCATCGCAAGGTCTCCTGCGGCCGGACTGTCCACCTGACATACACAAGGCCGACCGACCATGACTGCACAAGATGACGCCGGACAGGCGCTATACCAGCGGATCGGACTGATTGCGGGCCCGATCGCCGCCCTGATCGTGTTCCTGACGTTCGAACCGGAGGGCCTGTCGCGCGCGGGCGTGATCGTGGCCGCGCTGGGGCTGTGGATGGCGATCTGGTGGGCGACCGAAGCCATTCCGGTGGCGGTCACCGCCTTCCTGCCGCTGGTCGTCCTGCCCCTTCTGGACGTCGTGCCCATGCGCGACATCGCCGCGCCCTACGCGCACCCGATCATCTATCTGTTCTTCGGCGGTTTCGTGGTGGCGCTGGCGATAGAACGCTGCGGTCTTCACCGACGCATCGCTCTGGGCGTGTTCGCATTCGCGGGCGCGGATGCGCGGGCGCTGGTGGCGGGGTTCATGGCGTCGGCGGCCTTTGTCAGCATGTGGATCTCCAACACCTCCACAACCCTGATGCTCCTGCCCATCGCCGTCTCGGTCTATACCGTTATTAGCGAGACCATGCCCGGTCTGGCGCCGAAACAGCGCCAGAATTTCGGCGTCTCCCTGCTGCTGGGCCTGGCGTATGGCGCGACGCTGGGCGGTCTGGCGACGCTGGTGGGCACGCCGCCCAACGCCTTCATGGTCGGCTTCATGGCGGACAATTACGATGTCCACATGGATTTCGCGCGCTGGATGCTCGTGGGTCTGCCGGTCTCGCTGGTCATGCTGCCGCTCGCCTGGCTGGTGCTGACGCGGTTCACCTACCCGATCGATTTCAAGGCGTCCGAAGAGGCCATGAACCATATCCGCGCCATGCGCGAGGGGCTGGGCCGGATGAGCAAGGCCGAGGTCCGCACCGCCTTGCTGTTCGGATTTCTGGTGGTCGGCTGGCTGTCGCGCGGCTGGCTGAGCAATCTGTCGATCCTGGGGGAGCTGACGGATACGGGCGTCGCCATGGCTGCGGCGGTCGCCGCCTTTCTCATCCCTTCGGGCAAGAAAGGCCAGGCGCTGATGACCTGGGACGCCATGGGCAAGCTGCCCTGGGGCGTGCTGGCGCTGTTCGGCGGCGGGCTGGCGCTGGCCGCCGCCGTGACCAGCTCCGGGCTGGCCCTCTGGATCGGTCAGCAACTGGTGGGCATCGGGGCTGTCAACGCCATCCTGCTGGTGGTTGCAGCGACCGCGCTGGTCATCTTCATCACCGAACTGACCAGCAATCTCGCCACCACCGCCACCTTCCTGCCGGTGATCGCCGCCATCGGGGTCGAGACCGGACAGGATCCGCTGGTCTATGTGATCCCGGTGACGCTGGCGGCCAGCTGCGCCTTCATGCTGCCCGTCGCCACGCCGCCCAACGCCGTGGTGTTCAGTTCGGGGCTGGTGGCGATCCCCGCAATGGCGCGGGCCGGCCTGGTGCTCAACATCATCGCCGTGGCGGTGCTGAGCCTCGTGGCGCTATTGCTGGCCCCGATCGTGTTCTAGGCGCTCTCGACCGGGTCGGGGTCGCCATCCCAGATGCGCAGGCAGGCGGTGAAGACCAGAAGGTCTCCGGCCTGCAGGGTCTTCTGCTCGATGCGTTCGTCATAGGCGGTGCGGAAGTGGAAGGCGAAATCCCCGGCCCGGTTCCGCAGCTCCTCGCGCTTGGTCACGGGCAGCCAGCCCACAAGGTGAAGGCCGGCATGCCGGGTCCGGATCAGGCTGGCATAGCTGTGTCCGATCAGCGGATCCCCAGGCTCGAGGGTGTGCATGTACAGATGCGTTCCGTCACGCATGTTCATGACCGCAATCAGGAAATCGAGCATGGCGTTGCCGTCGAACACGTCTTTCACGAGGAAGCGTTCGACCAGCGTCGTGCTGGGGATCACCACATGGGCGCCAGCCCCTTCGGTCATGAAGGCGTCCCGGTCTTCCCGGTCGAGCACTTCGGCGGTGATCTTGCACGGCCAGCCGCGCCGGTTTGCATGCTCGGCGATCAGCTTGGTCGCCAGGAGCGTGGAGGCGTCCACGGCCCGCACCTCTGCCGAACTTGTTGCGTCGCGCTTCTTGGCGGCGTCGGCGAGCAGGATCACGTGATCGAATTCGAGACTGGCGGGCAGCTGCTCGTTCAGGGTTTCCGATGTGAGGAAGGGCGTGTCCTCGATGGTGATGGCGTGGATGGTCGGGTTCTGGTGGAAGACTCGAAGATTGGCTTCCAGACGTTCAAGGTGGGCGCGAGACGCATACAGAAGGATGCGTGCGCCTTCACTGCGCTGGAGCTGGAACCGGTCGCGCGGGATGGGTTCGGCGTCACGCACCTCGTTCAGGTCGCGCGTGCGCATCACGCTCTTGCGCCGGGCCGCGGCGTAGATGATGCGGTCATCGGGCTTGGGCGTGTAGGCATAGCCCTCCGCGCGGGTAAGCGAGATGATGGGGCCGCCATCCACCACCTCGGCGTCATACACCGCCTCGCGGCGCAGCTCGCTGCACACCAGCCCCACCAGGTTTGCGCCGCACGACCAGAGCGCGCTTTCCAGGTCGCTATTGGTCATGCCCAGTGAAATGTCCGGGTTCTGCGCGCACAATTCCTCGAACCGGATGGAATAGAGCTCGTCAAAGGCGTCATAGGTCAGCACTTCGAGCAGGTAGTCGATCATGTTGGGATGGATTGTGCTCAGCGCGGCGGCCTTGGCGACGAAGATGTCGGGCGTGATCAGGGTCGCGCAGCCGAAGGCCGCGAAATGATCCGCATTCTGGGAAAAGGCGAGCTCGGCCGAGATATGAATGTCGGGATTGAGCCGTTTGAGGTTCATCGCTGTCAGGATCGCGCCGATATTCTGGCTCGAGCGTCGATCGTAATCGGCCAGGATGATGGCGTGCCCGGCCTCCCGGGCGCCGGCTTTCTCCAGCGTGTCCCGGTCCGCGCTGTCCCCGCGTCTGAAGCTGACCTTGTTCTGGTCGAAATGATGGGTCGCCAGCGGCGAGGCGTCTCCCGACTCCGCAACAATACAGACCTTCTTGGCGTGCTCGGCGTCATTGCCGGTCAGCGCGTAGACCACCCCGTCCAGATGTTCGTTCCAGCCGCAAACCAGAACGTGATTGCTGAACCTGGCCGGCATCAGGCCGGCGATGCGCTCGGAGCGGCGTCGACCCCACATGTTGACGATGATGATGATCGCAGCGATCGGGCCGCCGACGCCGATAAAGGCGAGAATGGCCACGAGCACGCGGCCGATGGTGCTGAGCGGATAGGCGTTGTTCTCGGTGAAGCCGCTGGCCACGAAGGTCAGCATCCAGATGAAGCCTTCCGACAGGGTCAGGTCGGCGAAGGGATTGTCCAGCTGATAGGCCTGGGCGTGGGCCGTCTCCGCCGAGCGCAGGGTCAGAAGCGCGGTCAGCAACAGAAGCGCGAACAGGCTCAACCCGATGATCCAGGGGCTGGGGCGCGCCCACCAGTCCAGCGCCACCTGGATGAAGGCGAAGCGTCCGCGTCGTTCCCGCTTCACCCCGGTGCGGTCATAGGTTGTCTCGAACGTGACGGCGATGAAGCTGATCGCCAGCAGAGCCGCCCAGATCAACATCCACATCCAGTATTGCGGTTGCGGGTTGGCGTGGCCGGCGTCCACCAGAGAGCCCCGCGCGCTCCGGTGCACCGGCAGGGAGGCGCGCAACAGGAACTGGTCCAGCGCCAACAGGCCGTCAAATTCCGAGGACAGCGTATCCCAGTTCGCGATCAGGGCGGCGCTCAGTTGCGCCACGCGGCCTGCGGGGGCGTCGGACCGGGTGAACAGATAGGCGCGTACGGCGAGGGCGGCGGCCGGAGCGCCGTTGATCTGCAGAAAGCCGCTTTCGTAATAGGGGCGGCCCGCGGACAGCTCGGACACCACCATGGGCGGCAGGGCCAGTCGTCTGACGCGCTGGGGGTCGAACTCGAGATTGGCGGCGGCGGTCACGAACAGGGCGTCGATCTCGCCGTTCTCAAGCGCAGTAAAGGCCTCGCCCAGTCCCAGATTGCGGGCGCGATAGTCGATGCCTTCCCGAAGGCCCGCCGCATCCATCACTTCGCGCGCATTGTAATAGCTGCCCGAGCCGGTTTGCCCCAGATTGACGGAGAGGCCCCTGAGATCGCCCAGCAAGGTCGGAGCCTCGGCGGCGTTGCGCACGAAGACCTGCACATATTCGGGGAACAGGGGGGCGACGGCGGAAAACTCCCGCCAGCGCGGGAAGCCGTGATTGCCGTAGAAATGGTGATAGGCCAGATCGTTCTGGGCGAGCGCGAAATCGAAACGGCTCGTGCGCAGGCCGTCCAGATTCTCGACGCTGCCTGCGGTGTCGGTGGTGCACAGCTCCACCCCGTCCGCCAGTTCCGTCAGGCGCTCGGCGAACGCATGATAGCGCCCGCCTGTTTCGCCCGCTCCGAGGCAGTCCGCGCCTTGCGCCGACGCGGCGGCGCCCATCAGCCAAAACGCAATGAGACAGACAATCGCCCGCATGTGCCCGGCCCCCCCAGCCGCTTGGTCGCGCTGGCATATGGGGGCTGGATGTCCAAATGGACCCCCGGCGCGCCTGGCGCATTCCGGTTCAGTTATATCGGATACGACCAGAAGGTGAACCCGTCCGCGGACGGAGCGGGTCATGGGGCGGAGGCGTCGGTCTCGGACTCGCCCGCTTCCTCGACCGCGGTCTCGGCCCAGTATTCGCCTGCTGACATGGCGGCGGGGGCCAGAAGGTAATCCTCGGTGCTATCCGGCGCCTGGCGTCGGGTGATGCGGTAGACCGCGTAGGCGCTCAGCGCCAGACACAGGCCGACAAGGTACCAGGCGAAGCCGTTCGTGCCGAGCGCCCCCATCAGGACGCCCGTGCCCAGCGGCCCCAGCATGGCGCCGCCGCCATAGACCATGACAAGGGCGCTCGAGGCCGGGGTCATCTGATCGACCTCAAGCCAGTCATGGGTGTGCGCCATCGACAGCGGATAGAGCGTCATGGTCAGCCCGCCCGCAAAGAACCCCGCCAGCGTCAGGGTCATCAGGCCCTGCTGCGCAGCCATCGGCATCAGGGCCGCAATCACCGCGGCCGCAGCGGCCACGCCGGCGATCACGATCCTGCGGTCCCAGGCGTCGGACAGGCGCCCGATCGGCCATTGCAGCGCGGCGCCCCCCACAAGGGTCGCCGCCATGAAGATGGAGACGCCGCCCACCTCAAGGCCCAGACGACGCGCATACACCGCGCCCATCCCCAGGATGATCCCGTTCGCGACGCCGGCGCTGAAGCTGCCGGTCAGTCCCAGGGGCGAGATGGAGAACAGCTTGCGCAGGGTCAGGCGCTCGATTTCCAGCGTGAAGTGCGGCTGGGGGGCGGAGCTGAGCAGGATCGGCACCAGCGCGCCGGAAATGATGATCGATGAGAGGGCGTAGAGCGTCAGGCTGGTGGTGGAGGCGATGTTCAGAAGCCCCTGGCCGATGGCGAGGCTGCCATGGGTGATGATCATGTAGATGGCCAGCAGCGCGCCGCGATAGGCGTTGGAGCTTTCCCGGTTCAGCCAGCTTTCCGCCACCACATAGAGCCCGGCGAAGCTGAACCCTGTCAGAAAGCGCATCCCGGCCCAGACCCAGGGGTCGATGATCATGCCGTGGATCAGAATGGCGATGGACCCCAGCGAGGCGAGAGCGGCGAAGGTCCGCACATGTCCGACCCGGCCGATCAGGCGCTCGGCGCTGGCCGAGCCTGCGAAAAAGCCCGCGAAATAGGCGGTCATGACAAGACCGGTCAGAGCCGAGGAGAAGCCTGAATCTTCCGCCACCACGCCCAGCAGCGTGCCTTGCAGGCCATTGCCGGCCAGGAGCAGCGCAATCCCCAGCAACAGCGCCCAGAGCTGCAGGACGGCCTGAAGAAGGCTGCGTTCGCCGGAGGGGTCGGTGAGGCTCATCGCTGCACTCCTTCGCCACTGAACCGCGCCTGTGCCGCAGCCCGGGTCCGGGTGTCAATCACGCCAGGGCGTCAGGGTTTCCCGTTCGGAACCGAAACGAGCCAGACGCCGTCTATCTGATCGACGATGCGTCCGCCCAGCGCCATGGCCGAGGGGCGATCCGGGCAGCCCGCGAGGTCGGCGGTATGATCAAGATAATTGCCGGTGGCGGCGGTCTCTCCAAGCCGCCGGCACGGGGCGCCGGAGACGGGGTATCCGTCGCCGAAGGCGCCCACGGAGGCCGGGAAGACGAAGGGCGCCGGCTGTGAAGGCGTCGTGCAGGCGCCCAGCATCAGGACGAGTGCGCCCGTCAGGGCGAGGGTCGGATATGGCATGGCGCGCCCTTTCAGTCGTCACACGAGGAACCCGTGGCACTGTGCGTGTGGTTTGTTGGTCCGGGCAAGGGCTAAGACTGGCCCTCACCTGTGCTCGATCCCTCGAAGGTTCGGGCGCGGCTCCGCCAGTCCTCCGGCAGGGCGACGGCCTTGCGCGCCTGCGTGTCAAAGCAGACCGAGACCGCCGTCAGGCGCGCCGCGCGATGCTCCCGGCCCAGAATGATCATGTCATAGACGAAGGTGACGGACTTGCCGCCGAGACGATCGAGCCGGGCGCGGATCTCCAGAAGGTCGCCCGCGCGCACTTCGGCCACATAATCGATCTCGTGACGCACATCGACAAAGCCGGTCCCGCCGGCTTCGGCATCCGAACCGGACCATCCGAACACCGCGTTGAGCGCGTGATAGGAGGCGTCATCGAACATCGCCATGTAATGGCGGGTCGTCAGATGCCCCATCACATCGCACAGCCAGGGATGGGCGACGGCGCGAAGCGGCGCGATCATGCCGCGGCCCGCAGTTTCTTCATCTCTTCGAGCTTGCGCAGGCCCAGCGTCTGGCGCGCCTCTTCGGGCGTCTGCACGCGGGCGCCCATCATCTCGACAATGGAGCGGGCGCGTTCGACGAGCTGGGCGTTGGTGGCGGGCTGCCCCTTGGCGAGATAGAGATTGTCCTCGAGCCCGACGCGCACATGACCGCCCATCAGCGCCGCTTGCGCGGCCATGGGCATTTCATTGGCGCCCAGACCGAAGGCGGCCCAGTTCGCGCCCTCGGGCAGATTGTCGACCATGGCCTGCATGTTCCGGGTCAGACCTTCCGCGCCCCATTTGACGCCCATGCAGAGCTGGAAGAGCGGCGGTTCCTCCAGAAGGCCCTCGGCCATCATCTGCTTGGCGAACCAGATATGGCCCAGGTCAAAGACCTCAAGCTCGGGTTTCACGCCGATCTTCTGAAGCCGTTCCGCGCCGATGCGCAGCATGCCGATGGACGAGACATAGACATAGTTGGGGACGTTGTAGTTGAACGATCCGCAATCGAGCGAGCAGATCTCCGGCAGCAACATTTCCACATGCTGCATGCGCTCCACCTGACCCACGCAATCGGTATCGGTGCGGTCAAAGTCGGTGGGATTGTCATCGGGGCCCAGGAACAGATCGCCGCCCATGCCTGTGGTCAGGTTGATGATCACATCGGTATCGTGTTCGCGGATGCGGTCCACCACTTCCTTGAATAGTTCGGGGTCGCGGCTGGGCGCGCCGGTGTGCGGATCGCGCACATGGATGTGGGCGATGGCGGCGCCCGCTTTCGCCGCCTCTATGGAGGCCTTGGCGATCTCGGCGGGGGTGACGGGCACATGGGGCGTCTTGCCGGCGGTGTCGCCCGAGCCGGTTACGGCGCAGGTCAGGATCACATTGCGGTTGAGCTTTTGATCTTGGGCGGTCACGTCGTCACTCCATCGGTTGCGGATCAGGATCGCCGTCGAGGGCGCTCCCGGGGGAAGAGAAGTCTTCGGACAGCTGGGTCATCAGCGATCGCGCCATCACGAGGCCGATCAGCACGACCGGGGCGGAGGCGATCAGGGCGGCGGTCTGCACCACGCGCAAGCCGCCCACGAACAGCAAGGTCACCGGCAGCGCGCCCAGCATGGCGGCCCAGAACAAGCGCTGCCACAGGGCGGGATCCTGCCCGGCGGGCAGGGATTGGGTTGCGCTCGACGCCAGAATGTAGGAGGCGCTGTCATAGGTGGTGGCCGAGAACACCACGGCGGCGACAGCGAACAGGCCCATCGCCCAGACATCGAGCGGCAGGGCGTCCATGATCGCGACAATGGCCTGGGCGCCGCCGTCGGCATTGAGCTGTTCGACCACATCCACCGCGCCGGTCAGCTGCAGGTTCAGGCCGTAATTGCCCAGAATGACGAAGAACAGGCCCGCGCCCAGCGTGCCATAGCCGATCATGCCGAAGATCACCTGCCGGATGGAGCGACCGCGCGAGATGCGTGCCACGAACAAGCCCACCACCGGGCCATAGGCGATCCACCAGGCCCAGTAGAAGATCGTCCAGTCGATGACGAAACGCGTGTCGCCGAAGGGCTCCGCCCAGGTGTTCAGGCGAATGAAGTTCTGCGCCACAAGGCCATAGCCGGTGATGCCCGCCTCGATGAAGAGCCCGGTGGGCCCGGCGATGAAGACCAGCAACAGGAACGCGAAGATCAGACCGACATTGAGGTCGCTGAGGCGCTGGATGCCCTTGCGCAGCCCCGCCGCCGCGCTCAGCGCGAAGAGCACCATGGTGATCACCAGCGTCGCGACCTCGAGGCCGAAGCTGGGAGCCACGCCCATGATGCGCGCGGCGAGCGCGGCGATCATCGGGGTGGAGAAGCCGAGCGATGTACCCGCGCCGCCCAGAAGGCTGACCATGAAGATCGTGTCCACGATCCGGCCCAGCGGCTGGTGCGCGCCAAAGCCGGGCACGCCTGCACAGCCTGTGCTCAGGCGCAGGAAGGGCACGCCGCGATTGTGATAGGCGTAGCCGATCGCGAGCGTCGGCAGGCAATAGAAGGCCCAGGCCGAGGGGCCCCAGTGAAACAGGCCATAGGCCGAGGCCCATTCAATCGCTTCGGGCGTGCCCTGGGGCAGGCCGAAGGGCGGGGTCTGGAAATAGTACGCCCATTCGATCGCGGCCCAGTACATCAGGCCTGCGCCAATGCCAGCGCAGAACAGCATGGCCGCCCAGCCCAGCGTATTGAATTCCTCGACAGCCTCCTGCCCGCCCAGACGCACTTGGCCATAGCGGCTGAGCGCCAGCCAGAAAAGGAAACCGATCAGGACGACGCCCAGGGCGAGATAGAGCGGTCCGATCTTTTCCGCGACGAAGTCATAGATCTGGGGCAGCAGGACCGCCCCGGCGTCCGGGTTGATGACCAGTCCGAGGCACACCAGTCCCACAAGGCCGGCGCTCACCGTGAACGCGATCCAGTCTGTACGGGCGGGCAGGGTCAAGGCGTCGTCTCCCAGCCCAGAAGCGGGCATAGCTCTTCATCCATCGGCGCGCCGGTTGAAATCGGTTGATCCCAGACCAGAAGCGCGCCGGTCGCGCCAAATTCCGGCCAGTCGAGGTCCGATGTGACCGGGTTCGGGTTGCCGGTCCGGGCGAAGCGGGCCCAGCTTTCGTGCATGACGCCGGTCAGCGCCCGGTCCGCCTCGGCTGTGGGCAGCCAGTCGTCATGGGTGTCAAAGACATAGGGCAGCTCTGCGCCATGATAGACGCGCAGCGAATCCGGCGCGTCCTCGCGGGCGCGTTCCAGGCGGTAGAGAAAAACGGGAGCGCCCTGAGCCGATGCCCCGCGCGCCAGCGCCTGCCCCGGACAGCGCATCCAGCGGGCGGTCTCCAAATGGTCGAGCGCGCCAAGCGCAGAGCCCTCTTCGGTGAGCAGGCGGTCAACACGCGCGTCGCCGAGTTGCGCGCGCCAGCCCTCAAGGCTCTGTTCCAACGCAGCGGCGTCCACATACATGCGCCACTCATCGCGATTGGTCCCGATCATCAGGGGTACGAGGTTGAGCGCGCCCGATTCCAGAGCCGAACGCGGCGACACAGGCAGTTCATCAGGGCCATGGACCGGGCCGTAATCATAGCCGGACAGGACATCCGCAGCGGTGTCGAGGATGGCGTCAGCGGACGCGTCATAGGGATCGTCGTTCAACGCGTTCGCAAGCTGGTCAAAGGCGTCGTGAGCCGTTTGCGCCGGTCGATCCGCATCAAATTCAAAGCCGCCGCTCTGGCTGATCGCGCGATGAAACAGGCCTTCCGCCGCCGGAGACGCCAGAAGCGCGCCCACCGCGGCGGCCCCTGCGCTCTCGCCAAAGATCGTCACCTGGTCAGAGTCGCCGCCAAACCGGCCGATGTTCGCCTGCACCCACTCCAGCGCGGCGATCTGGTCCAGCAATCCTGCATTGGCGGTCGCATTGTCTGTATCCGGAGCAATATAGCCGAAAGCGCCCAGACGATAGGCGATGGAGACCAGAACAATGCCCTGATCCGCGAAGGCGTCGCCGTGGTAATTGGGCTCATAGGACCAGCCGCCCGTATAGCTGCCGCCATGAATGTAGACCATGACCGGGGCCGGTTCGTCAGGGCTCAGATCGGGCGTCCAGACATTGAGATACAGACAGTCCTCGCTGACGCCCTCAGGTTCGGGCGCAACCGCGCGAGACTGGCCGAAGGCTTCGGCGATATCGCCATACCAGTCCACGATGGACCGGGTCTGCATGCAGGCCGGGGCGAAGGATTGAGCGGGGCGCTCCACGCTCCAGGCCTCGACGGGGTGAGGCGCATGCCAGCGAAGAGCGCCCACAGGCGGTGTGGCGAAGGGCACGCCCCTGAACACGCCGCCATCGGGATGATCGTCCAGGCTCAGCCCGACCAAGGGGCCGGACAGGGTCTCCACACGCGGGGGCTCCGGCGTCTCGCTGTCGCAAGCGCTCAGGGCCAGAAGGGCGCACGCCGCCCCCGTGATGAGACTTCGAACCTTCAACCGATCAGACCTCCTGAACCTTCACGATCACCGCGCCGCGACGATCGCCCGCCTCCACTGCGGCATGAGCGTTGGCGCAATTGGCCAGCGCATGGGTTTCCGCGATCCGGTGGATCAGCCCGCCTTGGGGTTCCGCCTCGACCCGCGCGATATCGGCGATGGCCTGGGCTTTCGCCTCTTCCGGCATTTCGTAGACGATCACCATGCGCACGGTGAGGTCCATGAACATCATGCGGTAAAACGGCAGGGTGGGGGTCATGTCCTGGGCGGAGGAATAGGTGCAGATCGTTCCGCCGATCCGAAGACAGTCGAGCACTTGAGGAAGATTGGCGCCGAACTCCACTTCGACGACCTGATCCACTTTCTCTCCGCCCGTCGCCTTCAGCACGTCTGCGCCCCAGCCGTCCTGACGGTGATTGACCACATGGGCGGCGCCGGCCTCCAGGCACGCCTTCTCGTCATCGGGATTGCTGGCGGTGGCGATGACCCTTGCGCCGGCGCGGCTGGCCCACTGGATGGCGTAATGGCCGACCCGGCCCGCGCCGCCGGTCACGAGAAGGGTCTTGCCGAAGGGATCGCCTTCGGCGAAGACGCAGCGATGGGCCGTCATGACGGGGATGCCGTAGATCGCCCCGGTCTCGAAGCTGGCGCCGTCGGGCAGGGCAGGCGCGCGGCGTTCGTCAATCACCACATATTCGGCCGCGGTGCCGAAACGGCGACCGTGCTGGGCCTGATAGACCCAGACCTTCTGGCCGATGCGCGCCGTGTCCACGCCTTCGCCTACCGCCTCGATGACGCCGGCGCCGTCCGAATGCGGAATGACATATCCGTTGTCCAGCAGATGCGGGAAAGACCCCATGCGTTTCTTGACGTCGGACGGGTTCACCCCGCTCGTCGCGATCTTCACGCGCACCTCGCCCTGACCGGGCTCGGCCACAGGCTTCTCGCCCAGGATCAGCGTCTCTTCAGCCTTGCCGAAGCTCTCGAAGTAGATGGCTTTCATGGCCGCCTCATTTGACCGGGAAGGACAGGGATTCCGTGTGTCCATCGATGGCGATGGACTGGCCGGAAATGCGTTCGCCGCCCTTGGAGCTGAGATAGACGCACATATTGGCGACATCCTCGGCGCGGATGAAGGTCTGCATCGAGGACTGGCTTTCATAGGTGCGGCGCACCTCATCGGGGCTGACCCCGCGGCTCGAGGCTTCCCGGGCGATCACGCTTTCGATGCGCGGCCCCTCCACAGAGCCCGGGCAGATGGCGTTGACCCGGACGCCAAAGGGACCCAGCTCCATGGCGAGCGTCTTGGTCAGGCCGATCATCCCCCACTTCGCCGCTGCATAGGGGGCGCGATAGGGGAAGCCGAACAGGGCGGCGTTCGAGGCGATATTGATGATGGCGCCCCGGCCCGCCGCCTTCATGGCGCGGGCGGCATGCCGGGTGAAATTGAAGGCGCCCACAAGGTTCACATCCAGACACTGACGGAAGCCGTCCGCATCCAGATCCTCCACAGGGCCCGTCGGCCCGGCAATGCCGGCATTGTTCACCAAGGCGTCCAGACGGCCATGATATTCCAGCACTTCACTGACGACACGATGGGCGGCCATGGCGTCCGAGACATCGGCGCGCGTGGCGCCGCAGCTGGGATAGGCGTCGAGAAAGTCAGCCAGCGCCTTTTCGTCCACGTCACAGACATGCACGGCCCACCCCGCCTCGCGATAGGCTTTCGCGATGGCGCGGCCGACGCCTGCAGCGCCAGCGGTGACAAGGGCGACCGGAGCGGCGGAGTTCGCCGCCGCCTTGGACTCTGGGGTCATGTTCGATCCTCAAACGGCCTGTCGGACTAGAAGCGCTGGGACAGGCTGACGCCGAAGGTGCGCGGCTGGTTGGTCGTGATGCGACTGTCGAAATCGGTGGCGTTGCGATAGAGCTCTGCCCGCTCGTCGGTCAGGTTGCGCACATAGGCGGTGACGGTCCAGTTGTCCCGGCCCAGCCCCGCCGAGGCGCCCAGCAGGGCGTAGGCCTCCTGCTCGGAGCGATTGGCGATGAACAGATCGTTGTAGGATTTGCCCACATATGATCCGCGCACATTCCAGAAGGCGTCAAAGTCGCGCCAGGCGAATTCGTATCGCGCATTCAGATAGCCCTTGACCGAGGGGATATAGGGCAGCTCGGTCCCATCGGGCGCATCTGGCGTCGTCGCATTGATGTTCTGGCTGAAGTCCTCGCTCAGCTCGGCCTGCAGCACCGTCATCGCCCCGGTCAGGGTGAGATTGTCGGTGGCGAGCCAGCTGATGTCCGCTTCAAGGCCCAGCACTTGCGCTGCGCCCGCGTTCTGGGTCAGACCCAGCGGGGATTCAGACGGATCGAAGCGGGTGAACTGGACGTCCTCCCATTCCATCAGGAAGGCGGCGCCGTTGAAGCGCAATACGCCGTCCGCCAGTGTCGTCTTCCAGCCGAACTCGTAATTGGTGATGAGGTCTGAATCGTACGTCCCCGGAATGTTGGAGGTGGACGCGCGGTTCACGCCGCCCGGCCGGAAGCCTTCGGAGACTGTGGCGTAGAACAGTCGGTCAGAGCTGGGTTGCCAGGTCAGATTGACCTTGTACAGGCTGCCCGATTCCGATTGCTCGACATCCACGTCGGGACTGCCGCTGAACACGGTGCCGACAAACCCTTCAATGGAGCTGTCGGTATCAAACACCCGCGCGCCGACGGTCGCGGTCAGGGTGTCGGTGAGATCATAGGACAGCTCGCCGAAGAGGGCGGCCTCGGTATCCTCTCGCACCTGATTGGTGGTGAAATAGGCCTGCTCGCCATCCACCGCCATGCCCGGCTTGATGGTCGGGATGTTCCAGTCGAAGTCAAAGTCGTGCTCGGCGCGCTGATAGAACACGCCCGCGATCAGGCGCAGGCGGTTTTCCTGAGGCGTCGCAAGACGGAATTCATGGCTGTCGCGGGTATACTGGCTGCGATCCTGATACTGGATGCGCGGATCCTCGCAGGCGTAGAAATCATAGGCGCCGGCTGCGGAATCGTAAGCGTAGTAACAGGTGTAATAGTCGATATAGGACGAGTATTCAGCGTATTCGGAGTAATCGTTGTCATACTCCACCTCGCGATCGAGGAAGGAGCCCGAATAGGTCACGTCCATGCCCGCAATGCGGCCCTCAACGGTGGCGCCCAGCTGGGTGAAGGTGTCTTCGGAGCGGTCATTGAAGAAACGCTCCACTTCCAGATCGCCCACATCCTCGGGGTCATGATCCCAGACGCCTTCGGTTTCCTGGGTCTGGTGCAGGGCGCGGGCGGTCAGCGTCCAGTTGTCATCCAGATCGATCTGCAGCGCGGCGCGCGCGCCGCTCGTGGTTTCCTCGTTGAAGTCCTCTTCCACATAAGGGGCATTGTCGACGGTGATGCCCGACCGCGAGAAGGTCTTCGTCGCCGCGACATTGTCGATATAGCCCGCCGACTGGTCATGCCAGCCGACAAGGCGCAGCGCCGCGCGATCGCCCAGCGGCAGGTTCACAAAGCCCTCTGCGGTGTAGCCCACACCGCCTTCATTGACGGTTTCTGTCGTCAGGTCATACCCGGCCTCGAAGCCGCTGGCGTCGGGCGCATTGGTGATGATGCGCAGCGTGCCCGCCTGCGAGTTCGCGCCATAGAGCGTGCCCTGCGGGCCGCCCAGCACCTCGATGCGGGAGACGTCATAGATGTGGACATCGAGATTGCGGCCGATGGCGGTGACCGGCTGATCGTCCAGATAGAGACCGACGCTGGGCTGGGAGCCCGAGGCGTTGCCGTCGCCGCCATCGGAAATGCCGCGGATATAGATCTGGGCCGAGCCGGGGCCGACCGAGTTGAACGACACGCTCGGCAGGAGCTGGGCGTATTCTTCGAAATCGGTGACCTGCTGCTGATCGAGGAAGGTGTTGTCCAGGACCTGAACGCTGAGCGCCACGTCCTGCAGGCTCTCCTCGCGCTTCTGGGCGGTGACGGTGATCGTCTCGATCTGCCGCGGCGCCGAGGGCGCGTTCTGGGCCAGCGCTGCGCCGGGCAGGCAGAGCGCCGCTGCGCAGGTGGTGGTCATCAGAAAGGCGGCGCGAGACGGGGTCTTGCGTCGGCCCGTATTGTCCTTGAATCCAGCCATGATGCGTCCTTCCCTCGATCTGAACGTGCGTCGCGTAATGCGCACTTTGGGCGGAAGCTTAAGGGAAGGGCCGCCTCCGGGCCGACCGGAAAATATTCGACGATAGATGACGAAAATTCATCTATCCCAATTCCGGTCCTCCCCCAGCTCGGCTTCAAGGAGGGTTTTCAAGGGCGACAGAAAAGGCTCAAAGTTGAGCCATTGCGTTGTTCCGCTTTGGTAAATGGGCTGGCGAACCTGTTCGGAGCTGGCGGTGCGGACGGCGCGGTCTGTTGAATGGAAGTTCACGCAATCGGGGTGAAACTCCACGCCGACATAGTCGAGCAGGCGACGCACTTGCGGCTCGAAGTCCGCAACCATGTCCTCATAGATCACACGAAGGGCCGCGCCGGGCTGGGCCTCGTCAAACGCGCGCATCACCTTGAGATAATCGCTGTAATAGCGACCGATCTCGGTCAGATCATAGCTGAAATTCTGACCCCGCGCGAAGAGCTGCTTGAAGTTGGAGAAGCCGCAGGCCAGCGGATGGCGCCGGGCGTCGATGATCTTCGCGTTTGGCAGGATCAGGCGGATCAGCCCCACATGCATGCAGTTGTTGGGCATCTTGTCGATGAAATAGGGCGCGTCTCCGCGGTGAACCCGGGTGCGCTCGAGATATTCCGCCCCCAGGGCGCGCACGGCGTCCGGATCAAGTTCGGCGAGCATGTCCGGATAGGACGAGGCGTCCGTGCGCCGCTTTTTGCCGGACAGACGCCGGGCGATGGAGATGATGTCGGGCAGTTCGAACGTGCCGTCGATCTGCGGGTGACTGGCGAGGATCTGCTCCAGCAGGGTGGAGCCCGAGCGCGGCAGGCCCAGTATGAAGATCGGATCCGGCGCGGGATCGCCCCATCCCTGGCGCGCCTCGAAGAAGTCGCGGCTGAAGAAGGCGGTCACCAGATCGGTCTCGGCGGAGGTCCGGTCGGCGTCATAGAGCACGGTCTTGCGGCGCAGGGCGTTGCCGGTCTCGTAGGCGCTGAAGGCGTCCTCAAAGGCCTGGCTGTCCTCGAGCGCCTTCCCCAGGGCGAATTGCAGATGGTACCGGTCGGACACGCTGATCCCGTCTGTTCCGAGCGCCTCCTTCATGCGGGCGATATCGCGCGCGTCAAACTTGACGGTCTTCAGGTTGGCGAGGCTCCAATAGGCCTCCCCCAGCGTGGGCTCGGCCGTGATGGCGGCGCGATAGGCGGCAACGGCGTCCTCGCGCTGACCGATAGTCTTCAGGGCGTGACCATAGCTGAGCTGGATGCGCGCCTGGTCCGGATTGTCCTTGAGGATGCGGGCATAGATCTCACACGCCTCCTGATGATGGCCGGTCCGCACGCGCAGAAGCGCCTTGAGGATGGCGTGGCTGGGACGGTCCGGCTCGGCGCGCTCCAGACGGTCGAGCTGCGTTTCGGCCTCTTCAAAGCGCTGAAGCTTGATCAGGCAATTGGCGTAGTCATGCCGGGCCATGTGGAAATCCGGCGCCAATTCCAGCGCCCGCTCCAGGAGTTTGCGGGAATCCTCGAAGACGCCCAGTCGCAAGGCGACGTCAGCCAGCAGCCGGATGCCGGACACATCGGTGGGATGAGCCTTCACATAAGGTCGCAGGAGCGCCTCGGCGCGGCCCAGCTTGCCGTCCTGGATCAGGCGCGCGGCCTCGAGCAATTCGGGAGACTGGGCGGCGCTGGCCGCTTGATGCTTGGCCGCTTCAAGCGCCCCCTCGGCGTCGCCCGCGCGTTCGCGCAGCTCGGCCAGGGTGCGCCAGGCCGGCGGAAAGTCTGGCCGCGCCCTGGCCAGGGCTTCCATCCGGGCGATGGCGGCGTCCAGCTGACCGGTCGCCGCTTCTGAACGCGCGGCTTCGAGCGTCAGTCCGGGATGCCCGGGAAACTGTCTGAGGGCTTTGCGGGCCAGGTTCAGAGCGTCTGCCGGGCGCCCGAGCCTGCGCGTGGCCTCGGTCTCCACATGAAGCGGGAGCGGGTCGACAGACCCCTTGGCCCGCGCCTCGCGTGCGGCGGTGAGGGCGGCATCCGGTTCACGCTCCACCCAGATCGCCAGTTCTCGACCTCTCCGCCCGGCAAGGGACGGGGCGGGGCGTGAGCGCGGGTCAGTCATGGCGGCTCCGATGTTTGTGTTTGACGCACGCCGCCATCAAGCCTGACTATCGTTCCGTTTTTCAAGTCAAAGTGCTGAGCTTCATGCAAAGACGTCTGCCGCCTCTCGCCTCGCTCCGCGCCTTTGAAGCGGTGGTGCGTCTGCGCAGCTTCAAGGCGGCGGCGGCCGAACTCAATGTCTCCTCCTCCGCGATCAGTCACCAGATCCGGCGTCTGGAGACCGAGCTCAATTGCCGGCTGATGCAGCGCAATCGCACGGGCGTCACGCTGACCGCCCAGGGCGAGCGCTATGCCTTCGGCGTGACCCGGGGCATGGAGCGGCTGCTGGAAGCGACCGAGGAGTTGCTGTCCGACACGGGTCAGTGTCTGACCCTGCAAACCTATTCCACCTTTGCAATTCGCTGGCTGGTGCCGCGGCTCGCCTCCTACAGCCGGGCGACCGGGCAGAAGCCGATCCGGCTGGTGACATCCCAGAGCGATGTGGACTTCAGCACCGACGCCGTGGACGCCTGCATCATGATCGGTCACCCGCAGGACCCCCAGGTGGCGTACCGCCCCCTGTTCAATTCGCACGTCTTTCCGGTTGCGAGCCCGGACTATCTCGAGCGTTACGGCCCCATCAGCCAGCCCTCGGACCTGCGCGGGCATCCCCTGTTACAGGTTTATCCGTCTGCGGACGACTGGTCGACCTGGCTCACCGCCACCGGCCTGTCCGGCATCAGCCCGGCGGGCGAAGGCCTGTTTGACAGCTATGACCTGGCCCTCAACGCCGCGGTTGGCGGCATGGGGGTGGCGCTGGCGATCGAACCCTTCGCCCACGCCGAGCTGGAGACGGGCGCGCTCGTGGAGCTGTTCCCCGAACGCCGCACCGCCTTGCCGGGGAACTGGTACTTCGCCACGCCTTACGCCAAGCGCGGGCTCGACAAGGTCGCGGCCTTCGAGACCTGGCTGCTGGAAGAGCTGTCAAGGGATCCCAGCCTGGTTCCGCTCTCCCCCGCCGCCTGAGCCTGTTCTTCAGTTCAGGCCCAGCCGCGCGCCGCTGTCACAATGGAAGCAGCCATCGGCGCCGATCGGGCTGCCGGGGGGGATGTCCGTGTTTGGCGTCGAGACCGTGCGGCCCTCGTCAATCGCGGCCAGCCCCGCCGAGATCATCGCGGACAGGGCCGCGGCCTGATCGGGGCTCACGGGGGCGCGGCGGCCGGAAAGCTCCGATTGCAGGGTTGTCAGCCGATGGCGCGCCAGCCGTGCGGCGCTGGGCGTGGAGCTGGCGGCAGTGGACAGGAGCTGGCCCACATATTCGGCCTGCAAGGCCTGTCGGATGGGCGTCAGGCGTGCGGTTTCATCGCGTGGCGCGTCAAACAGCACGGTCTCGATCCGTTCAAGGACCTCAGCCGGCGCCAAACCGTTCTGATGGCGGACGCTCTGCTCCTCCATACGCGCCAGACGGGCGGGGTTCAGCATGGCGTCGAGCGTGATCCGTCCTGCCGCAGCGGCCGCATTGGCGCGGCTGAAGGCGGGATACTGGTCGCTTTCAAACTGTTCGCGGCGGGCGATGGCGTCGTAATCAGTATAGGGCGAGGGCGTCAGCAGCCGCAGCGTGTCATCAGAGATGTCCAGAATGGACGGCTCCAGCGTCCCCGCCAGCGCATTCAACGCCTCTCGCTGACGATCAGGGTCAAAGTCCGTGACGCCGCTCACATCGGGGCCATTGACCTCATAGGCGAAGACCACTCCGCCGAGCGCCTTGGCGGCGGCCTCCACCTGATAGCGGTGATAGAGATAGATGGGCGGGAAGACATTGCGGATCTCGCTGAGCGGCAGGCCCTGCGCCATCACATCGGTTCCAAAGCGCGCGAGCGCCGCTTCGCGCACGACCAGCGTGTCATTGAGCGCCTTAACCGGGTCCGCGCCATTGTCCCACAGATTGGCGAAGGGATGACCCGACGCATTGCCGCGCGCATGACGGTCTGAAATGTACAGAAGTCCGTCCTCACGCGCCTGCTCGAGGATGTTGGCGAGCCCGGCCTGTTCGGACGCTTCGTCGGCATACTGTGAATAGAGCCAGGAGATGCTGGCGATGTCCCACTCGCCAATGCCCACATCATAGGCGTCCGAGGCGTCAAAGCCGGTCGCGTCGTCAAAGCGGATCAGCGGAGCGGGATAGTCCATCACCGAGGCGCGGTCATTGGTGCTGGCGGCGAAATTGTGCATCAGGCCCAGCGTATGGCCGATCTCGTGCGCGGATAGCTGCCGCACCCGCGCCAGCGCCAGTTCCAGCGGGTCATCCTGCGCGCCGGTGCCGGTATGCTCGACCCCCATCAGGCCCTCAAAGATGCGCCGGTCCTGGCGCACGCGCTGGCTGCCCAGGATCACATGGCCCTTGAGGATTTCCCCCGTGCGCGGATCGACTACCGAACCGCCATAGGACCAGCCGCGGGTCTGGCGATGCACCCACTGGATGACATTGTAGCGCGAATCGAGCGGGTGCACGCCCTCGGGCAGGAGCTCGACGCGATAGGCGTCTTCAAAGCCGGCCGCTTCAAAGGCCTCCGCCCACCAGTTCCCGCCCTCGATCAGGGCCTGCTGGATCAGCTCGGGCGCGCCGCGATCCACGTAATAGATGATGGGCTCGACCACCGGACCGGATGCAGCGGACGGATCGACCCGTTCCAGCCTGTGGCGCTGGGCGAAGCCGCGCTCGAGCGGGGCGTCGAGCGGGGTCGCCATGTCATATCGGGTCATCTCGAAGGCGCCGCTGCGCGGGTCCGACGCACGGGTTTCATACCCGTCCTCGGGCAGGGCGATGAAGGAGTGATGCACCGTCAGCGTCACCGCCTCGGCATAGGGTGCGGTGGCGCGCACCTCCGCGCCGGGATTGTTGGCGGTGAGGGTGAGAAGCGCATCAATCTCCACGTTTTCGGGAAATGTCAGGACGCTTTCGGCCAGCGGCGCGCTACGCTCGGCATTGACCGAGAAGGCGCCCTGACCGGCATTGTCGAGATAACCCGCCGCATCAATGGGATCGCGCTTGAGAAAGCCTGACAGGTCGATCAGCACCTCGCCATTGGCGCTTTCGGACACGATCTCAGTGCGCCAGATGACGGAGCGGGCGAAGGATTGCGCCGTCGCTGCCTGCTCGTCTGCGCCTGCGCCAAGCGCCGCGTAACGGGTGTTTTCAAATTCCGCGAAGACGGCGTCGCCCACGCGCGAGAAGCGCAGAATATACGTGTCGCTGCCCAGCCCTCGATCCAGCCCCACCGGGTTGGAGCCCAGACCCGAGGTCAGGCGCGCGGTGTAGATCATCCGGCCCAGCGTGCCGTCGTCCTGAGGGGAGAGCGCCGCCAGCACCCGGCCCTTGGCGGCGTCAGGGTAGAGCGCGATCAGCCCGTCCTGGCGGTTCAGCCCCTCAACGTTTTCGGTAAAGCTCGGCGTATCCTGGGCCAGCGCCTGTGCGCCGGACAGGCTCAGGCACAGCGCCAGCGCGCCGGTGATCAGGTTTTTCATGGTCTTGCTCCCCTTGGCGCATCTCACGCTCTTGGAACAAAGGCTAGCCAGAGCGGTCCGGTTTGAACAGGGGCGGTCGGGCACAGGTCTGGTTTTATGACGCTTCAGCGACCCGTTCTGATTTGCGTTGAGCGCCGGGTCCGCCCGTGGCTATCTGTGGCCGACTGAAAGAGGGGGCTCACATGATTGGTCTTGTCGTTTCATTGGCGCTGTCATTGCAGCTTTCTGACGTGGCCTGTCCTGTGGGGGTGGAGCTTAATGGGCCTGAAGGCCGCGCCTGGGACAGCCTGCCCCTCACCGCGCTTCAGACCGTGGGCACTCATAACAGTTACAAGCAGGCCATACCGCCCGCGGAACTCGCGGCGCTTCTGGCGCAGAACCCCGAAGTGATGGCGCTCGATTACAGCCATCCGCCGCTGTCTGATCAGCTGGATGCGGGCATGCGCAATCTCGAGATCGATATTGTCCATGATCCCGAAGGCGGTCGCTACGCCACCCCGTTGATGCCGGCCATGATGGCGGGGCAGGACGGCTCGGCGCCCTATGACGCGACGGGCATGGATGCGCCGGGGTTCAAGGTGTTGCATATCCCCGATATCGATGTGCGCACCAGCTGTCCGACCCTGATCGCCTGCATGAGCGAGCTTCGCGACTGGTCGCTCGCCCATCCCGATCACGCCCCGATCATGGTGATGTTCAACGCCAAGACCGGCGGCATCGATGCGCCGGGCGCCACGCAGGCGCTCGACTTTGACCGCGAGGCCTTTGCATTGCTCGATGCGGAGTTCGCCGAGGTCTTCGCGCCGGGCCATCTGATCGTCCCCGATGAGGTGCGCGGTGATCACGCCACCCTGCGCGAGGGAGTCGAGGCGGGCGGCTGGCCGACATTGGGCGAGGCGCGCGGCCGCATCCTTCTGGTGCTCGACGAGCGGGGCGCGAAGGTGGACGCCTATCGCGGCGAGGCGGCCTCGCTGGAAGGGCGGATGATGTTCACCCTGTCTGAGAGCATTGAAGCTGATCACGCCGCCATCTTCATCCTCAACGATCCGATCGAGGACCGGCAGATGATCGCTCATGCGGCATTGAGCGGGTTTCTGGTGCGGACCCGGGCGGACGCCAACACAATGGAAGCGCGCACAGGCGATGCAAGCCGCCGGGACGCCGCGTTTGAAATGGGCGCGCACTGGATCAGCACCGATTACCCGCAGCCTCGCTCGGAATGGAGCGCATACCAGGTCCGCTTGCCAGACGATCTCGTCGTGCGCTGTAACCCGATGACGACAATCCCGGCGCCATAACAGACACCGGGCGGCCGCTGTGCGACCGCCCGGTCTGACGTCCGGCAAGAGCGGGGGAAACCCTTGCCCTGTAAGGGGAGGGGGAGACCCTTACAGGTCGGACGCTGCGGTGTGTTCGATCTCGGTCCAGTTGCGCTCGGCGCGGGCCAGGGTGCCGGCTTCGTCATTGAGGAAGTTGCGCAGGATCTCCTCGTTCACGAAGACATAGAGCTGGCCGTCGCGCACGGCGGAGAAGCGCGGATCACCATCGAGCTTCTTGCCCAGCGCCACGCCGAGCGCGCAGAAGCCGCCATAGGCCGGAATGTATTGCTCGGGATTGCGGCGGAAGGTGCGCAGATTGGCTTGGCTTGCGAAGTAATAGGCGACGCCGTCGTGCACGGCGGCGAATTCAGCCGAGCCGTCAAGGCGGATGCCGGTCTGGATCAGGGCGACCGGGTCAGAGCCATGCAGGCCCAGCGGCGCGCCGGCCAGCGTATAGCCGGAGGTGACGTTGTTTTCGTCTTCGGCCAGAGCGAGCGGGGCGGTGGCGGCGACCAGCGCGAGGCCGATCAGAGCGGTGGAAACAAGGGTCTTCATGGTCTCTCTCCTGAGTGCGCGCCAGAGGGCGAGCGGGGATGTGAAGGTCGCGACGCCTTCGGTCAGCCCCGGTAAAAGAGACGAAAAAAGAGCCCGTCTGTAGACGGAATTCTCCCTAAAGGATTGTACGATCCGCAATGCTGCGTATGAGATCAGCCCGTCGCTTGGGCGGGGTCATCGAGCGCCTGCATGTACTCAAACAGCTTCGCTACAGCCGCCGGCGCGGTCTGGCGCATGGACTGAAGCAGCGCGGTCTTTTCGGTGTCTTCGGGGCCGATTTCACTGAGCAGCTTGGAGAAACCATCCAGCCGGTTCTCGCGCAGCCAGGCGCGCAGTTCGGGGATCTGGCTCCAGTTATACTGGTTCATCATGTACGCGGCGGTGAAGCGGATATAGTCGGTGTCGTGATTGGGCAGCGGCACCACCGCGCACAGGCGGTTCTGCTCGGCTTCGTCTTCATAGGCGGCTTCGATATGAGCGATGAAGGCGGCGCTGAACACCGGCTGGTAGGAGCGCACCATCTGGAGCACCAGCCTGTCGCCCTGAAAGACCGGAACGATGGCGTCATTCGTGACCGCGCGGGCCGCGCAATCAACCAGCACCGTGTCGGGCGTGATGGCGATTTCGCCCTCATCCAGGATGACGCGGTCCGCCGTGATGGTCTTCACCCGACCCTTGCGGATGACGTTGCGGACGCGGCGGAGTTCCTCGACTTCCCGTTGGCTGACGGTCGCGCCATGGAACATGGAGGGGCGCACATCGGGATCGAGGCGCAGGAAATAGCCGCAGGCTTCGAGCCGGTCGAACATGTCTTCAAGGCTTGTGGAATTGGCGATGGCCTCGAACTGACGCGCCTGCGCGCCGATGGTGTCAAAGAAGAAGTCCGGCCCGGTCTGGGTGTTGCGCCGATCGAGCAGCCAGGCGTCGCGCGGCATGATCCACTGGATATCATCGGGGTCGACATGATGCTCCAGCAGCCACAGAACCGTGTCGATGGCGGTCTTGCCCGCGCCGATGATCAAAAAGCCGTCCGGCTTGCGGTCGATCTTCGGCAAGTCATTGGGCGGCATGAACCAGGCGTCGGGCGACACCTCGAATTTGGGCGTATGGGTGGAGGGGACAGAGGTTTTCAGATGCGTCGCGTCCACGGTCTTGCGCCGGGCTTTGACCTCGAACACCTCTCCGCTCAATACATGCTCGAAGCGGCCCTCGCCGAGATACCGGCACATGGGGAAGAAGCGCACCCGGCCTGAAGGCAGGAAGGTGTGGTTCATCACCTGCTCGTAATAGGCAAGGACTTCCTGACCGCTGGCGAGATCCCCCATCCCCTTGTTCAGGCCCACCTGATCGAGCTGCCCTCGGCTGAGTTCCCTGGAGGAGACGCCGTAAAAGCTCGAGGGCTGATGAAGGGTGACGAAGGGATAGGCGTGGTTCCAGTGCCCGCCCGGCTTGGCGTTCTGATCCACGATGATGAGGTCGGCGTCGGTTTCGGACAGGATGACATCGGTGAAGGCCATGCCCATGGCGCCGCCGCCAATGACCAGATAATCAGTCTCAAGAGGTGTGATCGCCATGAGTCGCCTCCCCGGGACGGCTCACCCGTTATTGTTGCATCGGGTTGAGCCTGATCATAACAGTGTTATACAACTGTCAGGGACATCACGGGTCCCGTCAAGGCTGAAACCATGAGCGACGCGAAATCCACGATCATGCAGGCGGCGTCAAAGCTGTTCCTGGAAGGCGGTTACAAGGCGCTCAGCGTGCGCGCCATCGCGAAAGAGGCGGGCGTCTCGACCATCGGCATCTATAGCCATTTTGACGGCAAGCAGGGTATTCTCGACGCGCTCTATATCGAAGGGTTCGAGCAGGTCGAAGCGACGACCCGCCTGCCCGAAGGCGTGAGAGATCGCGATGCGGCGATCGAGACCGTGGTGCGCCAGTATCTGCGCAGCGTGAGGGCGCATGAAGCCCATTACCGGTTGATCTTTGGCGAGCAATCGCCCGACTTCAGCCCGTCAGAAGAGGCGCGTCAGGCGGGCACGCAAGCTTTCGCCAGCCTGCTCGAACGCTCGGCCGAGTTTCTGCCCGATCATGCCGCGGATGAGGTGCGCAATGCCGCGCTTGAAATCTGGGCGCTGATCCATGGCTTTGTCAGCCTGCGCCAGCATGTGACGGCCCTGAAGACCGAAGGCACGGACTGGGAGGACCAGGTCGTCCGGGCGGTGCGCATCCACATCGCCGCCCTGGACCAGACCCGGACCTCCTGATCGTCTCCTTTGGAGCCTCGTAAAGGCGCTAGTCGAACGGGAAGCTCGTCACCGCGCCATCTGAAGCGGAGTGGACGAGCCTGGCGTATTTGGCGAACGCCCCTGTGCGGTATTTGGGTTCGGGCGGGGTGAAGCTCTGGGCCATGCGCGCCTTGAGATCGGCCTTCACATCAATGCGACGGTTCTCGATATCGATGGTGATGACATCGCCGGTTTGAACAAAGGCGATGGGCCCGCCATGGGCGGCTTCGGGGGCGACGTGCCCGACCATGAAGCCATAGGTCGCGCCCGAGAAGCGGCCATCGGTCATCAGCGCCACATCATCGCCCAGGCCTGCGCCTTGAATGGCGGCGGTCACGGCCAGCATTTCACGCATGCCCGGCCCGCCGGCGGGGCCTTCATTGCGGATGACGACCACATCGCCCTTCTCGATCCCGCCCGAATTGACCGCGGCGAAGCAGTCTTCCTCGCAATCAAACACCTTGGCGGGGCCTTCAAAGAACAGACGGTCATGACCCGCGAGCTTGGCGACGCAGCCTTCCGGGGCGAGGTCGCCATAAAGCACGCCGAACCCGCCGCGCTTTTTCAGGGGCTTGTCCGGCGACAGGATGACGTCCTGACCCACGGTTTCTGAGGCGAGATCAGCCTCTTCAAACAGGGTCTTGCCGGTGACGGTGGGCGCATCGTCCAGCATGTCCGCGGCTTTCAGGCGCTGCAGCAGCAGGCGTGCCCCGCCCGCAGCCGCCATGTCCGGCGCCATATAGCGACCGCCGGGCTTGAGATCGGCGATCACCGGAGTCTTCCGGCTCACGGCGTCAAACACATCAATGTCGAACTGATCCCGGCTGACCCCGGCTTCGCGGGCAATGGCCAGAAGATGCAGGACCGCGTTTGTGGAGCCCGCCGTGGCGGTCACCGCGACGGCGGCGTTTTTCAGAGAGGTCGGGGTGATGATGTCGCGCGGCTTGCGATCCGCTTTCAGTGCGGCCACCACGGCTTCGCCTGCCTTGCGGGCGGCTTCGGGCTTGTCGGGATGGACGGCGGGAATGTCGTTGAGCCCCATGGGTGACAGGCCGAGCGCGGTGAGCGCCAGCGCCATGGTGTTGGCGGTGAACTGGCCGCCGCAGGCGCCCGCGCCGGGGCAGGCGGCTTTTTCGACTTCGACGAGTTCGTCTTCGCTGATCTTGCCCGCCGCGCAGGCCCCGACGGCCTCGAACACGTCCTGAATCGTCACCGCCTTGTCGCCCAGCTTGCCCGGCATGATCGAGCCGCCATAGAGCACGACGCTGGGCAGGTTCAGCCGCGCCGCCGCCATGGCGGCGCCAGGCAGGGTTTTATCGCAGCCCACCAGGAACAGCACGGCGTCCAGGCAATGGCCGCGCACGGCGAGTTCGGCGGAGTCCGCCACGCAATCGCGGCTCATCAGGCTGGCGCGCATGCCTTCGGTGCCCATGGAGATGCCGTCGGTGACGACGATGGTGTTGAAATCCACCGCCGTGCCGCCGGCCGCCTCGATCCCGGCGCGGGCATGATCGGCGAGACCCTGAAGGTGCATGTTGCACGGGGTGACGCTGGTCCAGGTATTGACGATGGCGATCATGGGTTTCGCCATCCGGTCATCGTCATAGCCGGCCGCGCGCAGCATGGCGCGAGCCGGGGCGCGGGCCGGCCCCTGGATCAGTGTGTGCGAGGGGCGTTTGTTATCGGTCATTTGAAATCAGGCCGTTTCGTTCAGGGCGTTCAATTGCGTTTTGAGGGCGTCGAGATCCGCGGCGCAGGGTTCAAACCGGGTCGAGCGGTCCAGAACCCCGGCCAGCGCGGGAGAGGGATCGATGGTCCGGCCGATCAGGGGTTCGACAATGTCGGCGAATTTGTAGGGATGAGCGGTTGCCGCGATCACCCAGGGCCGCGCGTGCAGATCAAACTCGCGCATGCGCGCCAGCGCTTCGGCGCCGACGGCCGAGTGCGGGCACCAGACATAGCCCGAGCGGGCATAGTCAGCCTTGATACGGGCGCGTATGGCGCGGTCCTCGACGAGCTCCACAGACAGGCGCGCCGCGTCATCAGGCAGGGCGTCGAGGCGCTCGAAATTGCTCGGCGCGCCCACATCCATGGCGTTGGCGAGGGTGGCGATGGAAGCGCGGGGCTCGTACCGGCCAGAGATCGACCAGTCCGCCAGCGTGCGGTTGGCGTTGGTGGCGAGCACGATCGGCCCCCAGGGCGCGCCCATATGGCGGGCCCAGATGGCCGCGACGCCATGGCCGAGATTGCCGGTGGGGATGATCAGCCCCGGTTTGACGCCGTTCTTCTCATACGCTTGCCGCGCCGCCCAGGCCATATAGGCCGCTTGTGGCAGGAGCCGGGCGATATTGATGGAATTGGCGCTGGTCAGATTGTGCTTTTCGCTTAACGCTCGGTCGGCGAAGGCGGCCTTGACCATGCGCTGGCAGGCGTCGAAATCGCCTTCCACCTCCAGCGCGGTGACCGGGGCGTTCCAGCAGGTCAGCTGTCGTTTCTGGAACCCGGAAATCCGTCCCTTGGCGTACAGGATCACCGCCCGCACGCCTGTACGGCCTTCAGCGGCGCATCCCACCGCGCCTCCGGTGTCTCCGGATGTGGCGGCCAGCACGGTGAAGGGATTGTCGGGGTCGCCCATACGGTCAAGGCAGCGCAGAAGGAACCGGGCGCCCACATCCTTGAATGCGCCGGTCGGCCCATGGAACAGCTCCAGCGCGAACACGCCGGGGCGTCCCGGGAAGGGGTTCACCAGCGGAACGTCGAAATCGTAGGTTTCTTCAACGAGCTCCGGCAGAACGCCTTCCAGTGCGTCGCCCTTGAAGAAGGGTTCGAACAGGGCGAGCGCGGTCTCCGTAAGACTGGTTTGCGCGGTCAGGCCGCTGAGTTGACCTTCGGGAAACTCATCGGGAATGAACAGGCCGCCATCGCCGGCCAGACCCACGCGGATGGCTTCGGAGATGGAGCTGGCGCTGGCGCCGTGACGGGTCGAGATCAGGCGCATGCTTCTTGCTCCTCGGCCGGCTCCAGGCGCACTCCGAAGCTGTCGAGCGGCGCCCGATAGCAACGGGCCTTGCGACCGGCTTGCTCAAAGGCGTCAGCCATGGCGGCTTCCACGGCGTCAAGATCAAGATCCGCCGCCCAGGCGAAGATGGACGGTCCGGAGCCCGAGAAGGAGCATCCCAGAGCGCCCGCATTCAACGCGGCGGCTTTCACAGCGCGCATTTCGGGCAAGAGGAAGGCGCGCTGGGGTTCGATCAGCACGTCATCGAGCCCGGCGCGGATCAGCTCAAGGTCCGAGGTGGCGCAGCCCAGGGTGAAGGCGCCCAGGCGACGGGCATGCTCAACGGCGGTGTTGAGCGGAACCTCGGGCTGGAGCACATCGCGTGCGGCCTGGGTTTCGGTTTTCGCGTCGGGATGAAATAGAACGGCGCTGATCCCTTGGGGAACCGGCATCGGCTTGACGATCGCCGGATCGAGCTGGGCCGCAATCACAAGCCCGCCCAGAAGCGAGGCCATGACATTGTCCCAGGGCGGCGGATCGGCGCTCGCCCGTTCTCCTTCAAGGGCGAAGGGCAGCAGCTCGGCAGTCGCGAAGGGCTTGTCCAGCAAGGCATTGACCGCAGCCGCAGCCGCTACGGCGCTCGCGGCGGACCCGCCCATGCCGGCGCTGATCGGCACGCCTTTCTTCACATCCAGCCGAACTCCGAACGGCGCTTTCACAGCCTGAAGCACGGCCTGGGCGGCCCGCAACGCCGTATTGCGCATGGGATCGTCCGGCAATGTCGTCATCAGGCCGGACACTTCGCCCAGCCTGACGCCGGGCTGGCTTTCACGATGGGCGGTCACTTCATCCCGGCACGCGTCAAACGCTTGTCCCAGAACATCAAATCCAACCCCGACATTGCCAATGCTGGCCGGGGCGCTGGCGCGCGCTTGCACACTCATGAGACTACTCGTCCTCTTTCCGTCAGGCGCTGCGCAACGCACCGTCCGCCCGCAAGGGGGATCGAACGGACGGTGCGTGCGCGGGCGCGGCGCCATCACACGCCCATGCCCGTCGGATGTCCATCATGTCGCCGAAAACAGCGGCCGCCGTGGGCCAGCGGCCCGCGCCCTTGCCCTGCAGGGCGTGCACTTCGCCGTTGGAGAGGGTCAGAAGGAAGCGGTTCTCCTCATTGCGGGCCCCGGCGAGCGCGTGCTCCTTCGGGACGGCGCGCACCTGGACTTCTGCATCCACGACCCCGCCAGCGCCCAGCTTGCAGCGCCCGATCTGCTTGAACACCTTGCCGCTCATCAGGGCGTCCTGGGCCTGTTTGGCGGAGACCTCGCTGAGGGACTGCTTGGCGATCTTCTCCGGCGGAAGCTCCACGCCAAAGGCCTCGCGGATCAGGATGGAGAGCTTGTCGGCGGCGTCATGGCCGTCCACATCGGCGCTGGGATCGGCTTCCGCAAAGCCCATGCGCTGGGCTTCGGACACAGCCTCCTCGAACGGCCGCCCCTTGCCCAGCTGATCAAGGATGAAATTGCCGGTGCCGTTCATGACGCCTTCGACCGCGACAACGCCCTGATCCTTCAGCTCCGACAATCGCTCAAGGACGACGACGCCCCCACCGACCGAAGCGGAATACATCAGATGCGCGCCGCCCTTCTTCGCGGCCTCATGCAGGGCTTCGTAATGCTTGGCCACGGCGGCCTTGTTCGCGGTGACCACGTGCTGGCCATTGCGCAGCACCGGCATCATCACGGAGGCCGGCCCATCCGCGCCGCCCATCATCTCGACAACGAGATCGGGTTCGCCTGCGAGGGCGGCATGGGGGTCGGAGGTGAAGACCGCCCGGCGGTCGTCCGCCCGGGCGCCCACATTGCGCACCAGCACCGGATTGAGTTCGAACAGTTCAGGATGGCTCAGCACATGGTCGAGCACGCCGGATCCCACGGCGCCGCAGCCCAGAAGCGCGACCTTCATCGGGCCGCGATGGCGCGGGCGCCCGATGACAGCGGGTCCCGACGCGATGCGGGTGGCTTCGCGGGCGCCCATGGCGGCCACTTCCACCACCAGATCGGCGGCCTTGGCGGCTTCGATCGCCTTGGGCTGGATCAGGCCGCGGCTGGCGTCCATCGCCTGGTCATAATCAAGCGCATCATAGCGCTGGGCGTGCGGATCCTTGGCCGGATCATCGGTGTAGACCCCGTCCACATCCTTGATCAGGCGCACCCGGTTCGCGCTCGCCTTCACCGCGAAGAACACCGCTGTCAGATCGGTGCCGCCCCGGCCCAGCGTCGCTGCGCCATGCTCGGCATGACAGGCGGTGAAGCCCGGCAGCACGACAGCGTCGGCCTCGTCGAGCGCGCCCGTCAGGGCTTCGGCGTCCAGCTCGCTGAGATTGGCGTCCATGGGGTCGCCCTCGGCCATGAGGCCGATTTCATGGGGGTCGAGAACCTTGGCCTTGAGCCCGAGCCGAGACAGGGCGAGCCCCATTAGGGCGGCGGAGCGGAACTCCCCGAGCCGGGCGAGGCGGGCGGTGATGTCGGGGAAGGGCGCGCCGCCATTGGCGTCGGCCTGGGCCAGGAGCTGATCGGTTTCGCCTTTCAGCGCCGAGACGATCACGATGGTTTTCTCCCCCGCCCTGACATGGCGGTAGATTTCGGCGCCAGCGGCGGCGTAGTCGGCTTCCGAAGTCAGCACCGAGCCGCCGAACTTGAGGACGCACAGGCCTTTCGGGGCGGAGGAGACGTTAAGCTGGGGATCCATCGGATCAGTCCTTTTTGGTTCGGTTGGGTGCGAGCCGGGTGGGTATGAAGCATGAAAAAACCCGCTCGCCGGTTTCGGGGAGCGGGTTGGTGTTGGGTTGAATGTTTGCGCCTGTTTTGCGCTCAGCCCGTACCGCCCCGCCCTCGAGTAAGGGTGGTGGTAATGGTGGTAATGGTGGTGGTGAGCGCGGTTCCGGAGACGGCGCACACGCCTGCGGTCACGGTGGAGACCGTGGTCGTCAGGGCGTCGTGCTGGACCTGCGGGAAGCGGGTCATGATCATCTCCTGGACGTGCTGCAATTGCGCAGCGTCGAGCGCACCGTGACCGGCTTTTCCACACCCCGTCAACCATCCCCCTGTGACAGGAAAAGCACAATCGTCACGCCGACCTCGAAAAAACATCCCTTAAATTACTGATTAGATTAGTGGAAATTTTTTTCTTAGTTGTTCGGACATTTAGGTGTTGCGCATTGCAGCATTTCGGCCTTACGGTTTTTGCACAGCCCGGCGAGACGAAAGCAGTCGCATCGCCGGTCATTTTTCGCGCGTCGTTCCGGACCTTATGAACAGGGCCACACGACGCAGTGTCGAAACCGGGAGACAGCGCCATGCGCGACGCAAAGACCCAGACCCTGCCCCAGGACGCCCAGCGTATCGCTGCGGTGGCCGGCTCGGTCGTACTTCTTGTCGTCGTACTCCTTATTACCACCTCCGGTGGAGCGGCGGCGCCTGTCTGACGGTAGCAAACACACCTCAGACCCAAGCAAACCCCCGCTCCACACCGGAGCGGGGGTTTTTCTTTGCCTCAACCCCAGACCTGAACCCCGAGCCAGCTCGAACGCCACGAAAGACCAGGATCATGACCCGGATTTACACCGACGACGACGCCAGCGCAGACGCCATCAAGCCCGGCCCCATCGCCATCATCGGCTATGGCAGCCAGGGCCGCGCCCATGCCCGCAATCTGCGTGATTCCGGCCATGAGGTGATTGTGGGCGCCCGACCCGGCGGCGGGGCGGAAGCCAAGGCCAGGGCCGACGGATTTGAAACTTTCACTCCGGCCGAAGCCGCCAAAAAGGCCAGCTTCGTGGCGCTGCTGACCCCGGATATGAGCCACAAGGACGTGTATGAGTGCGACATCGCTCCGCAACTCTCGCCGGGCGATACGCTGATGGTGGCCCATGGCTTCTCCATCCATTACGGCCAGATCCGTCCGCGCACCGATATCGATGTGATCCTGGTCGCCCCCAAGGGACCGGGTGACCTCGTCCGTCGCGAGTACGAGATCGGCCGCGGCGTGCCTTCGCTGTTTGCGATCCATCAGGACGCTTCGGGCAAGGCGCGCGAGAAGGCGCTGGCCTATTGCAAGGGCAATGGCGGCACCGCCGGCGGCGCCATCGAGACGAGCTTCGCCGAAGAGACCGAAACCGATCTGTTCGGCGAGCAGGCCGTGCTGTGCGGCGGCGCGTCCGAGCTGGTCGCGGCAGGCTATCAGACCCTGGTCGATGCCGGCTACCAGCCTGAAATCGCTTACTTTGAGTGCTTGCACGAGCTCAAGCTGATTGTCGATCTCCTGTATGAAGGCGGCATTGCCCGCATGCACGACTTCATCTCCGAGACCGCCAAGTACGGCGATCTGGTCTCCGGTCCTCGCGTCATCAATGACGAGACCCGGGCCCGGATGCGCGAGGTTCTGACCGACATCCAGTCGGGCAAGTTCGCGCGTGACTGGATCGTGGAGAACCAGGCCGGCAAGCCGCAATACGACGCCCTGCTGCGCGCGGATCTGAACCAGGACATCGAGAAGACCGGCGCCCGTCTGCGGGCCCGCATGGCCTGGCTGCAACCCGGCGCCAATGCCGGCCAGGCCTAGCGCACGCAAAGGAAACCGACCATGACCGCCCAGCCCAAAGCCGCACCCGCCGCCACCCGTCACCGCACCGGCGCCCATCTGGTCGTCGAAGCGCTGCGGGCGGAGGGCGTATCGAAGGTGTTCGGCTATCCCGGCGGGGCGATCATGCCCGTGTATGACGCGCTGCTGGGCTCGGGTCTCGAACACATTCTGGTGCGTCATGAGCAGGCGGCGGCGCTGGCGGCGGACGCCTATGCGCGGGTGTCGGGCGAGGTGGGCGTGTGCCTGGCGACCTCCGGCCCGGGCGCGACCAATCTGGTCACCGGCATCGCCAACGCGTTTCTGGATTCCGTGCCGATGGTGGCGATCACCGGCCAGGTGGCGACGCCTCTGATGGGGACGGACGCCTTTCAGGAAATCGATGTCTTCGGCATCACCCTGCCCATCGTCAAACACTCCTTCCTGGTCAGGGACGCCAGGGACATCCCCCAGATCTTCGCCGAGGCTTTCGAGCTGGCGAAGCGCGGGCGGCCCGGACCCGTTCTGATCGACTTGCCCAAGGACGTTACCCAGACGTCAGCGGCGTTCCCCTCAGTCGATCAGACGGTCCGGGCGCCCGTCAGTCAGGCCCCCGCCGACCCGGCCCTGATCGCCCAGGCCGAAGCCCTGATGGCGCAGGCCGAACGTCCGGTGCTGTATATCGGCGGCGGAGTGTCGCTGGCGAAAGCCGAGCCGGCCCTGCGCCGGTTCTTCAGCCGCACCCGCATCCCGGCGGTGGCGACCCTGAAAGGTCTGGGCGCCTTGCCCACCGATACGCCGGGCTTTCTGGGCATGCTGGGCATGCACGGCACGAAGGCCGCCAATCTGGCAGTGGATGAAAGCGATCTGCTGATCTGCATCGGCGCCCGGTTTGACGACCGCGCGACGGGCAAGCTCGACACCTTTGCCCCCTCGGCCCGCATCATCCATTTTGACGTCGATCCGTCCGAGATCTCCAAGCTGCGCGATGCGGATGTGGGGTTGACCGGTGATCTGGCGGAAACGCTGGATCGGCTGGAGCCGGGCGTTCTGAGCATCGAGCCCTGGCGTCAACGCTGCGCGGCGGCCGCCGAGCGCTGGGCCATGCGCTATGATGCGCCCGGTTCGGGAATCTACGCGCCCAAGCTGTTGAAAGACCTGTCCGAACAGGCGGGCGATGACGCCATCATCACGTGCGATGTGGGCCAGCACCAGATGTGGGTGGCCCAGCATTGCCGCTTTTCCCGGCCGCAGGCGCATCTGACGAGCGCCGGTCTGGGCACGATGGGCTATGGCCTGCCGGCCGGCATTGGCGCGCTCATGGCCGAGCCCGATGCGACCGTGATCACCGTGTCGGGCGATGGCTCGATCATGATGAACATTCACGAGCTGGCGACCCTGCGCCGCTATCGCCTGCCGCTGAAGATCGTGCTGCTGGACAATTCCCAGCTGGGCATGGTCCGCCAATGGCAGCAGCTGTTCTACGACGAGAACTTCTCGGAGGTGGACCTCTTTGACAATCCCGATTTCGCCGCCGTGGCGCGCGCCTTCGGGATCGAGGCCTTCACCCTGGACCAGCGCGAACACGCGCCCGCCGCGATCGAGCGGCTCCTGAACACGAACGGGCCGATCCTGTGCCATGTGCGCATCGACCCGCGTGAGAATGTCTGGCCACTGGTGCCGCCGGGCAAATCCAA
>MDSZ01110756.1_pt1 | contig 68218 bp, 69 predicted proteins | sample 811201 | NCBI WGS metagenome assembly MDSZ01 (sample SAMN05326647, study PRJNA326480) | marine metagenome | isolation source: seawater | place: Indian Ocean: North | collected 2010
GCGCCGCTCAGCTCTTCTCTTTTCTCGTCATCACTCCCCCCAGCCAGGGGCAATATGTGTTTGGGTTGGCGTATCGGTAAGGGACCGCCTAGCGCGGGCGAGGCCCGCTGACTTATACCAAGTGCAGGCGGGGTGGTTTGTTGCGTCGTCCATGAAGAGAGCGAAATCATCAGGCGTTTATGTTGCGTTGAGTTATGTTATATGCGCGTTTTTATTCGATTTTTCTGTAATTAGCGCTTCACTTTTAAAAGCACTCGGTCTATTCTGTACTTGTTCAAGGGGGTTCCCCCCGCTCACTTGCTGGAGAGAAAAATGCAAGACCTGTCCTTTGAAACCGGCTTTTCCAACATCGATCTGCAAGCGCGTGAAATGCCTTGCGACGACGCAGTTGCACACGCCCTTGATGCGATCTGCAATGAGTTGAACGAGCTGACGGACGGCACCGCCCTGGAGGGTGTTCAAGCCGAAATCCTAACCCGCTTCACGAGCACCCTGCACAGCCTAGCACAAGCCAAGTCCCGCTCGATGGATGCAAAGACGTTTGAGCTTAAAGAACTGCTCAATGAGCAAGACGGCTCAGAGATCAAATCCGAACGCCTCGAAACCCTTCAAGCCGATATTCAGCATGAAGAACAGGTCATCGCCGCCATTGAAACCATGCGCGACCGGATGGCCGAAAATCACCGCATGATTACGGGCACTGTCTGGACCCCCGCGCGCGGTTCTAAAACCTCTCGCAACGCCACCAGTGCAGCCATTCTTGAAGCCCGCGACTTCCTTGCCAACAAGAAACGGGCAGACGCCCTGCGCAGGGCCCCTCAAGGCCCCATCGCCGCCGTGATCGGCACCCAGCACTTCACGGATGTTTCGCGCGTTATGGACGTTCTGGACAAGCTCAAAGCCAAACAGCCCGAAATGGTCCTGTGCCACGGCGGCCAGAAAACCGGCGTCGATCAAATCGCCGCACGCTGGGCAGAAGCGAATAACGTCCCTGTCATCATCGCCCGCCCTGAGTTCAAAAAGGACGGAAAGCGCGCCGCGTTCGCCCGCAATGATCGAGTGATCGCAATGCGTCCCCGTGGTGTCTTCGCCTTCATCAAGGAAGGTGACGGCGTCGGCATCGCAAAGAACCTTCACGACAAGGCCCGCGATGCGGGCATCACCGCTCAAATCTTCACCCAAAACTAGAAAGGGCAGGGGCGCCCGGTTTAACCGCCGAGCGCCCCGCTTTTTATCATGGAGAACAACCCCCAGCCCGCAGGCATGGACCCCGACGAACTGCGACACATCCAGCAGACTTTAGGCTTCACCGACAACGAGCTTGCGCACGCTTTAGGATGGGCCGGAACGTCCGCCCAGACCTTGCGGAAAATGAAGCGCGGAAAGAAACCGATCGGAACCCACACAGCCGAGAAATTACGCGCCCTCATGCCCCCCGGTTATCGCGCGCCTTAAGATCATCCACGCCTTGCCCGTTGCCTTCGCGCAGCGGGCTTTTTTTATGCGGCGACAACGCACCGTCGCTCGCTTTCCTCGCTTCTCGTTTTGCCTCGCCGTTTCCTGTGAGCGGGCTGCATCGGCGAGCGATGGCGCGAAGCCTTCAACGTTACAGTTTTTCGCAGTCTCACACGCCGCCCGCTAACGCGGCGGCGTGCTCGTTTTTCCGATCATGGTTTAGCTCGTCACGCGTGAGCGTCAGTGGCCGGGATCTGTGCCTGAGCGGCCGCCCTTGCGGGCGACACCTTTCACCACGGCTAGGCGTGTTCCTGGACTGGGCGGCGATTATCGCCCTGGCGTGGCGCATCGGAAGGAGGGGGGAGCGAAGCGGACGCCCTTCGGGCGGCTCTCTTGTGTCGTTTCGGCCGGCTTCGCCGTCTCTATCGACCGGGTCGGGTTCTGAGGCCCTTCGGGCCGCTCCTGGACTTTGCCCCTCTTTTGATGTCGGCGGCTCTCTGTTGGCCCTGGCGGGCCTGATTCTGGCGAGAACGCCTCGCTGTGGGATGGGCTTGGGAGGTGGGTGAGGGGATTTCTCTCTACCCCGCAGGGGCGGGGTGTTGGTTCACACAGTATGCACTGCGCGCGCATTCTCTTTCGAGAATGCATAAGTGATTGAGATTGTGCGATTATCCGCGCCCTTCGTGCGCGGAATTGATGTAAATCGCGAAAATCTCGTTTTTGCCCGCCTGGTTTTCGCTATATATATCAGTGGCTTGTGTCTGCCTCCGTTGGAGGCGTCTGCCTTTTATAGAGGCAGTGCTGTCTTATCTCTGCCTTTGCTGAACTATCGCTGGACTTGCAGCCTTCAATCGCGGATAGTGTTCGTGCAGCTCTCCACTGACCATCTGAATAGGTGGTACAGTGACAAAACCAACCCGTGGTGACCGGCCTCAGATCCGCGTCTACCTTCCGAGCGATTACGTCGATCAGCTCGACCGTGAAGTTTCTCTCGGCCGCTTTCCGAACCGTTCCGAAGCTGTCGCCTATGCTGTGCGCAGGGCATATCTCGATCCTGATCTGGATACATCAAGCTATCTTGAGAGCATCGAACGAGATTTGAGCTTTGTGATGCTCGCTGTGCTGCTTTCAGGGCGCGACCAGCTTAGCGGCGATGCGCTTTCCGTGTTGAATGCCTCAGCTAAAAACCTCGCGGAACGAGGCCATAATCGGCCCTTAAATCACCTCGAATCTGGCGCGGTACGCACGCTCCTCGCCTCCGGTAAAGGAGGCTAGAATGGATCGTCAAAGAACCGCTCTAGGAACCAACGACGCCCACTCCGCTGCGCTGCGTGGCGGGCAGGTTTTCTTCCACAATGCGCGCATGATGATGCAGATCATTTCGCGCGTGCTTTTGCTCTGCGTGGCGATCACATCTGCTATCGCGCTCGGCTACACCTACTGGCAGTCCGACAGGACTGATAGCTACATGCTCACCGTCCGGGAAATGGCGCGTATGGACGTCATGACCGGGCACGGCGACAGAGAGGTGTTGATCAAGGTCCGGGGTCAGCCAGATGTCGTAATGACCGCCTCGGAAGTGCTTTCTAATGCGGTCATCAACCGCCGCGCCGAATACTTCATTGAGACCGCTCTCAATCACGTCCTGATCGGCGTCGGTGTTGGTCTTTTCGTGTTCGTTCTGATGCTGGCCTGGTTCATCAAAAAAGGTCGAGTTCTGGGCTCTGATCGCTTCGTTCGTGGCGCTCAACTGATCAAGGACAAAGAGCTCAAAACGATCATCGACAAGCACAATAATGCGGCCCGGAAGCGCTACAAAACCAAGCGCTATAAGCCCTACGAATTGGCGGGCGTGCCCTACGCGTGGCGCTCAGAAACGACCCATACAATGTTCCTGGGGACCACCGGCGCAGGTAAGTCTCAGCTCTATTTGCGTCTGCTCAAACAGATCCGCGATCGCGGTGATCGCGCTATCGTCTATGACAAAATGCGCACCTTCATCCCGGCCTTCTACGACACGGATAAAGGTGACCATATCCTCAATCCGGTTGATGAGCGCTGCTCGTCCTGGACGCCGTTTTCTGACGCGCGTTCCATGAATGACTTCCGTCAGCTGGCGGCTTCGATCATCCCCCAGAACCCCAATTCAAACGATCCTTTCTGGGATGATTCCGCGCGCCTTGTGTTCGCTTGCACAGCCGAAAAACTGGCTCGTCAGAACCGGCGCGATCTGAATACGCTCCTTCATTATCTGATGAAGGCTCCGCTCTCGGAATTGGCGGACTTCCTCGAGGACACGTTGGCTGCCAGCACGATGAGCACAGACATCGCCAAGACCGCGATGTCGATCCGGGCGACCATGCAACCGCGCCTTGCTTCACTGGAAGCCATGAACAAACCCGGAGCCGATGCGCGCGCGTTTTCGATCCGCGATTGGGTCAAGGACGAGGACGCCGGTTCATGGCTTTTCATGTCATCGCGCTCTGACCAGCACGAAATGATGCGCCCGCTCATATCTACGTGGATGGACATCGCGCTAAACGCAATCATGGCCCAAGAGCGAGATCCGGATCGAACAATCTGGATCATCCTCGATGAGCTTCCGAGCCTGAATAAGCTGCCGACCCTGGAAGCGGGACTGGCTGAAGGCCGCCAGTACGGCGCGGCCTATGTCGTCGGGCTTCAGTCGCTCTCCCAGCTTGAATCCATCTACAAAAAGGAATCGGCCAAGACCATCACCGGCCTATGCCGGACCAAGGTCATCCTCAATCTCGCAGATCCCGAAACCGCTAAAGCCGCTTCCGCCTATATCGGCCGGGCGGAGACGCAGCGCGCTCAGCGCTCGGTCTCGTTCGGTGCAGCCAGCGTGCGTGACGGCAACAGCTTCACTCTCCAAGACAAGATGGATGAGATCGTCATGGCCGAGGATCTGATGCGTCTTGAGAACCTGAGCGGTTTTCTTATCCCGGCGCTCGATGCGCCCTCAGCCTCTATCAAGATCAAGTATCAGTCTCCTCCGACACGCTGCGCTGGCTTTATCCCGCGCGTGGACGATCCGGACGACATTGATTGGCAGACGATTACCCCGCTGGCCCCGTCTTCAGGAGGGCTAGCACCTGGTCAAAGTGCAACCGGGACCAATACCGGCGCACCCGATATTGACCCTGACACCATCGTGTCTGAATCCGATGGCGGTGAGGAAATGGGGATCAGTCCCGAAGGCCAGGCGCGCGATGAGGATGTTCGCGAGACAGGCCATGAGGACGAGACGCCTTCGAGCCTCGAGGCTGAAGCTGATGCCGAAATCGACCCGCCAGTCACCGAGCAGGCTTACGGCAACAACATGATGACCTTGCCGGCGGACTTCCTCTATCGCGACGAAGGGGAGGGCCGATAGATGCTTGGCATGACCAAGGACGGCGGCGGGCTGTCGGCTGGCTACTACTCCCAGGACAACTACTATTCCAAAGACGGAGATCCTGATCAGTCCGAATGGCTGGGAAAGGGCGCCGAGGCCGCTGGCCTACGTCCGGCCGGCAAGGACGGCGTGACAGTCCAACGCCCAAAGATCGACGGTAAGGTCTTTAACGAGCTTCAGGCTGGCAGAATGCCGGACGGGACAACCGTCAAAGATCCTGACAAGCGCACGCCGGGTTGGGACCTCACCGCGTCCGCCCCAAAATCAGTGTCCGTGATGGCGCTCGTTGCCGGCGATGCCCGGCTTGTCAAAGCACATCGCCAAGCGTCGGCCGCGGCCGCCCAGTATCTTGAGCGACACGCCGGGACGCGCGTGAAGGTCGATGGCAAGGCGGTCCACAAGCACACCGGCAATCTCTTGATCGGTCGCTATACCCATGACACGTCGCGCGCCAAAGACCCGGCCTTGCATGATCACCTGTACGTTCACAACGCCACCTATGATGCAAGCACCGGCAAATGGCGGGCTGTGGACAGCACGCAATTGTACCAGGCGAAGGAGGCGGCTTCACGGATCTATATGGCAGAGCTCGCGCAGAATGTGGTCAGCGCCGGGTACAAGATTACTGAGCGCGACCGTCACGGCAACTTTGAGATTGAAGGCGTCCCTGAGCAACTGATCGACCGCTTCTCCAAAAGAAAAGCCGAGATCGATGCGAAGGTGGCCGAGTCTAACGACCCCAACTCTCGCAAAGCTCGAGAGCGCGCAGCGCTCCTTACTCGCGATGCGAAGACTTCGGCTATCGAGACCGAAGCAAAGCGTGAGGCCTGGCGCAAGGAAGCCGGCAAGGAACTCAGCCTCATCGATCGGCTTCGAGACGCAGCCGTCCGGGGCGCCCATCTAGGGCGTCTGGCGGGCCGCAATGATACGCTTGGCGAGGGCCGAGGCGTCGTGGAGCGTGTCGTCGCTCCGATCGCCCAGAAGATCCGCGCGGGCTTTGAAAACAAAGGCGGCGCTCGTGAAACTCTCCAATATGCGATAGCTCACGTCACAGAGCGCAAGGCCGTCTTCTCTGAAGCGGATCTCGTGACCGCGGCATTGAGCAGGCGCGGCGGAGCTCAGCTTGATCCCAGAGCGATCGTCACTGAGATCGAACGCGCCTACGCCCAGGGCTCGTTGATCCGGACTGGCGATAAACCCGAAATGGGCCTGACGACCGACAAGATTCTCGCCTCAGAGCGCTTCATCATCCGCTCGATGAAGGAGCAAGGTTCAACATGGAGCCTCAGCAAGGCTGCCACTGATCAGGAAGCCCGAATCAGCCTCTCTGACGATCAAGGCAAGGCCTTCAAGGTCGCGCTTGAGGGTGAGCAGCGCTATGCGGCGATCGTCGGTTATGCCGGCACCGGCAAGTCCTATCTCGTCTCCAAGATCAGGGACGCGCTTGAAAGGTCTGATCCAGACGCAAAGGTGCTGGCTCTCGCTCCGATGCACAAGCAGGTCGCAGACTTCCGAGAAGAACTTGGCCTTGAGACGAACACCATTGCGGGCTTCATCGCTGAAAACCGCAGCGTGTTAAATGCCTCGAGCGACAAGAAGCCAGATCAAGATCTGTCCAAGACCCTCGTCGTTGTGGACGAGGCCGGCATGAACTCCAACGAACAGGCCGCCCAACTGGTCAAACTCTTCGACAAGATGGGCGTCGGCCGCGTTGTGATGCTCGGTGACCCTCGACAGAAGTCATCGCCCGCCCAGGGCGCACCGTTCGCCGCCATGCTGAAAGCAAACATCCCCAAAGCGGAAATGCGCGACATCCGGCGTCAAAAAACCCCGACCTTCCGCAAAGCCGCGTTTGAGGCGGCGACCGGCCGTGTCTCCAAGGCGCTTGAAACCCTGGGAGAACACGTCCGATCGACGGGTGATGCGCCGCTCGAGGCGGCAGCCGTGCAGCATTGGCGTTCGCTCAGCCCCGATCAGCGTCAAGACGCTCTGATCGTCTCAACGACCCTCGAGCGGCGTGATCGCCTCAACGCCATGATCCGGGATGCGAAGATCAATGATCCGGCCTTAAGCCCAGAAGAGCGCTTGTCGGCCAAGGCCTATGAGGCTTCCACCCTCATCAGCAAGCGCCTCACCAAAGCCCAACTCAATACCGGCAATGGCCTCGCAGCCGGTGATCAGCTTCTCTTTCACCGCGATCTTCGCAGGATCGGCATCAAAAAGGGGGATCAGCTGACCCTTGTCTCGATCGACAAGAAGCAGCGGCAGGCCACCTTGGCGAAGTCTGATGGTTCAAAGGTCAAATACCGCTTCCTCGGTCTGGACGCGAAATCGACCGCGTTCGAGGCCTACACTCGAAAACAGATCGAGATCCGCGAAGGTGAAAAGCTCGCCTGGTCCAAATCAGACCGGCAATCGGGTATCCGCGCCGGCACAACGGTATCCGTCGTCTCGTTTGATCGCACACATGTGACCCTGCGTGACGAGCAAGGTCGTTTGCAAACCCTTGAGCGCACTAATCCAATCTTGCAGCATGTGAACTATGCCTATTCGCGCACCTCATTTGCGTCGCAGGGCGCGACTAAGGACGTTGTCATCGCCGTCACCGGCGTCGGTGACCGGCTCTCTGGCGACCAGGCGCACAGCTATGTGGCCATGTCGCGCGTGGGCGGGAAAGACAAGGCGGCGGAACATTTTGCGATCTTCACAGAGGACAAGAAACAGCTCATGGATCGCTACAGAATGCAGCTTATGCCTACGGATAGCGCCTTGATCGCGAGTAATGATCCACTGCTGGGGCGCGATAGCGTCAAGAATCCGCTTGATGGCTCGAATGGAATAGGATTCAACAAGCCGGGCGACGAAAGACGTGGCACTATGTCTCCGTCTGACGGTCTCGCACCTGCACATGATCGTCTGAATGTGGAAAGGGCAGACCGCGCTCGATGAAGAACGCGCCTGACATTACTCTGATTTCAATCGCTGAGCGATTGTCACGCGAGAAGTCTCTGTTCGCGCAGTCACAGCTATTGGATTTGTCCAATACCCAAGCGGCCATGCAGGGTCAGAAAAGTGCTCTTGAGCCTTCTCTGGAACGTCTCACGGGTGACGGCTTCTTCCGTAGCGGGCCAGACGGTTTTTTGCGTACTGACCGCACTGATCGCTGGATGGCTCAAGTTGGCCGCGCGCTCTCGAATCCGGAGCGCACAAATCCTCGAGCAGGCGAGGAGGGCCGTTCAGACCTCTCTCAGCCAATGAACCAGCCTCAACGCTACAACATCATCGACACCGCCAAGGCAGGCGGCATCGAGAAGGCCTTGCACGACCTGATGTCTACGCGCGAGAGGAGTGACGCGGTATACATCCACGGCGATGACGGCCCGGATATTGCTCGCTTCCCCCTCTATACGCCCAATATGACCGGCGCCGCGAATTTCGTCGGGCGCGCGTCCAAAGCGCTCGTCCAAGGCACTCAAGGCAAGTCCGGGCTGGGACCGGACACGGTTCTGGTGATCTCGGACGCGGCTTTCAGATCCGCCCACCGCGCCGCACTTGTCGCAACGGCCGTTGAAGCGCTGAATATCGGCAAGGTTCTCGTCCTGGCCGAGCCTGATAAGTCCTCCAAGACGGATCTCTTCGTTCTTCGAGAAGCGACACGACTTGGAGCCGCCTCTGATCTGGGGCCGCTCTATGGCGAAGCCCAGATCACCAAGGCCGGTTCAGGCATGGCGTCGTTGATCGAGCAATCTGTCTCGAGCCAGGAGGTGAAAACCGGCACCGTCGAACAGGCCGCCGCCGCGGCCTATCTGGCCTCGCGGTCCGACACCATCCTTCATGCAGCAAATGCACTCAGGCAAGATAATTTGAACACCGCCGTTCAGACCGAACGGCACAAGGACAGCGATAGCCGCGCTTCATACTCGACCTCAGTCCTTCGCCCTGTTCAGGACGGCATGGTCAATTATCGATCCGGCGCTGGCTTGCGCGAAGGCGATGTCTTGCAAGTCTCGAACGCGCCAGAAAACAGCGGCTACGACAAAGGTCAGTCCTTCACGATCACGAATGTAAAACCTCTCGGATCTACCGCGCTCGCCAAAGACGAAGACGGTCGCTACGTCACAATACCCCTTGGTCGCGCCCATGAAGTAGGCGTAGTCATGACTGCGTATCGACCCCAGCCCCTAAAGGTCATGGAGGGTGACAAGGTGCGTACCGCTGAGGCAGAAGGTACAGCCGCGATGGTCAACTCGAACGGCTTCATGCTTCAGGCTGACACCGGCCGTTCTGAGACCTTCTCCGCCGAGCGCCCCTCGCCTGACAGTCTGGCGCTTGCCTATACGTCCCTGACGCCGGCGATCGAGAACAACCGCGCTTTCCTCGCCGTCGCTGGATCTGCCGACCGGACCCCGGATGGCGCCAGCACTCCGGGCGCGGCCGCCTACGCAGCTTGGCGCGGTCAGGCGCGCGGCTCTGACGCACGCCTGTTCACCGATAACCGGGACGCGCTGTTGGCCAATACCCGCACAGCTCCGCTTGAGGGTCTGAGCCGACTTCAGAGCCAGTTCCTGGACGCGAACAAGGATCTGTCCAGGAAAGCCGCGCCTATCCCCCAGATCGAGCGTGGAGACCGCTCACGATGAGTCTAGAACAATTTATCTGGCCCGGGCTGGTGCTCGTCGGAACCGCGGCGGCCGCAGGTGGATTTTACTGGCTGTCGCGATCTGGGTCGAAATCGTCACCGGTTCAGCAATCAAGCTCGAACACAGCGCCTTCCAAAACGCCGGCCGTCGCCTCGGATAATGACTGGACACGCGCTTCGGCGCCCTTGGTCCGCGTCGTCTCGAAAATCGCACCTGGTCAGCCCTATCTCTGGGCTCCGCGTCTGAGTGAATTCATGGCCGTGGAAGAGCGCTATCGCGGCACGGAGAAAGCCGTCGCTGAAACTCAGCGCCTTCGCAATTACCGCGCCGGGCTCGTCTTCATGAACGCCGCCTCAGTGCGCCCGAAGGCCGCGCTCCTGGTCGAGGGGCAGGATAATAACGTAGCGATCTCGCTCTTTGATCGGATCGGCTTGGCCTATGCCGTAGTTCGTCCTTGGGATGAAGAGGCGATCAGGGCGGCGGTTCAGTCCTTTGGCCTGATCACCGCCAGCAAACCAGCAGAGACGCCTGCGAAGCCAAAGCCGAAGCCTGCCAAACCGAGTGCCGCCCCTGTCCGGCCGGAGCCGGCATCGATGAGCGCTTCTTTATTTGATGACCCTACGAGCTTGGATCTGCCCCAGGATCTCACTTAGAAGGCCGATTTCTGCTCGATCGTTGCGGGCGTGGCTAACTTTTCTGTCCAGAAAATATTGCTTCCACAATAAATGTTTCCTGGCATCGCGGACACCGCATCGTATGCGCTCGTGCCTCGACAGTTTCTGCATTCCCGCCGTTAGGCCCGGTATCATACAGTCTTGGCTTTACGCAGCCTTGAGCGCATTTCAGCACAAATCCAGAGATGTAGCTTCGTTTCGCACTCATGCTCTAAGTGTAACAGCTTAATCCCGAAAGCGGACCTCGGCGATTGATCCCGTCGCAACACGAACTCCCATTTCAATTGCGGGACCAAATCGATCTCAGGCCAGCAACTCAGGTGCGGAAATTGGCGGAGCGGGACGATAGGTCGGCCTGCCGTATTACACGAATTGCCGCATGTCTTTCCCTCCTCTGACGAGCAGCAGGCGGAAACATTTGCGATTTATTATCTCGCCATAAGTTCGGAACCGCTCAGGCCATGACTCGCAATCTGCAGTAAATTTTTGACCCGCGGCGGTCTTGACCGAGCAAGAGCCGGTACAGGGTGCTGCCAGACAAATACGGAGTGGTCTCGAAGGACCGGGTTTGCCCGCAACTCAAGCCACGAGTTGGCGCCATTCGGCCAGGGCATGGGCACGGTTTTCCTTGAAGTCGGATCGACGATAGACTTGGCGTTCAAGATTGAAGTGATTGTGGACTGAAGACTGGATGGCGGCAAACTTTTGGAGACTGCGGGCCGACCTGAACCGGTTCATCACTTTCTCTCGTCGTCGCAGCGGCTGATGCGAGTTTTCGACCCGATTGTTGAGCCACCTCCCGGTTTCTTGTCGACGAACAATTCCCAGTCCACGCAACGCCGCTTTGTACGATGGCAACTTGTCGGTGACGATCGCTTCGGGACCGCCATAACGCTTCATCGCCTTGCGCAGAAAGTTCAACGCTGCCTTGCGATTTCGCGTCTTCGTGACATACGCCTCCAGCACTTCACCTTCGTGATCGACGGCGCGCCATAGATAGTGCGTCTCACCGTGATCTTCACGAAAACCTCGTCGAGATGCCAAGTCCAGTTCGAATAACTTCCGTTCGACACACGACGTTTTCTGATCGATTTGGCGAATAACGGCCCAAACCGGTTCCACCAAAACCGCACTGTCTCATGGGTGATGTCGATGCCGCGCTCGTGCAGCAGATCCTCCACATTCCGCAAGGACAGCGGAAAGCGCATATGCATCATCACCGCGAAGCGAATGATCTCAAGCGAAGTCTTGAAATAATTGAATGGGTTACGCATGCTCTGAAGCTATGAAGCCGCTGGTCCAGCCTCAAGGCTGAGTTCCTCTGACACTGCCCGCCAAACACCCCCTACTCTGGTGGATGCGCGCGACTAGCAACTGGCCCATGTCTATCCGGTTCGCGTGTTCAAAATTGCCAGAATTCACTCGATAACTACAGGATCACTGACGAAATTCGGGAGACGCTGAAACAGACCTTGATCCTACAGCCACTAGAGACACTACCGTTGAGATCCAGTCCAATGGAGAAAACGCCCGAACCGAAATTTTGAGGCTCGGGTAGTGGCCGCAAGCGCACGAGGAAACTATGCCCTACACTCACAATCGCGTATTCGAAAACGCTAATATGGCTGAGATTGAGGAGCGCACGCGACGTTCACTAGCTGAGGCCGGTTTTGGTGTCCTTACGGAAATTGACGTGAAAGCCACGATGAAGGCGAAAATCGATGTTGATCTTCAAGCGTATCGCATCCTCGGAGCGTGCAACCCCACAATGGCGCATAGAGCCATAGAGCTTGAACCTCGGATTGGAGCGATGCTGCCATGCAACGTAATCCTGCGGGAGGTGGAAAACGGCATCGAGGTAAGCGCTATCGACCCTGTAGCGTCGATGCTCGCGATTGAGAATGACGACCTCACGCGTTTGGCCGCTGAAGTTCGTGATTTGCTGGTTCGAGCAATTGATAAACTGTGATTAACTGAGTGCCATTTGCCTGTCTGCTGAGGCAATTTAGAAGGTCGAGGTCCGCGTTTGTCTGATCTGTTTTATGTGAAATTTAAGACCTACTTTCTAGTGCGCATTAAACGGCACTGGGCAGCGCGGTCTCCACTGTTCCGAAAAATTCTTGCGAGGTTGCGAGAAGTGGGCATAGCCAAAATAAGCGTGATATCGACCCTCGTCGGATTTGAATTAATCATAAAACAGGTGCTTGAAAGCAGGCTAATTACTTGGGGCGGTGCGGCCTCGGTTTTCCCAGGTGTTCAGCTTTCTTTGAGTCACAATCGAGGAGTGAGCTTCGGATTGTTCGAAAGCGATCATTGGCTGATGCCCTACGGCCTTGCCGGCATAGCATTAGTTCTGGTTGTAGCCGCCGTGGTTTGGACCGCACGGCAAAAATCGAAACTCGTTAATCTCGCCGGTACTCTGCTTGCGGTGGGCGGATTGGCCAATGCGATCGATAGGCTCGGAGACGGCGCCGTGACGGACTATTTGGAAATTGGGTGGCAGGCGATTCGTTGGCCCACATTCAACTTGGCGGACGTTTTCATTTTCATTGCCGTCGCACTGTTACTCGTCGGCTGGAGAAAGGGCGTTCAAGATTTGGACGGCCACCCGCAATAGTCGACTATTGCCCGTTTGGCGCCTTGGGTTTGTGTTCAAATGAACATTTTGAATGGTCGAAGAGGCTTGTGACGATTTCACAAGAGCCGACCTTGCCACCTGCGCAGCCGTCGATCATGCGCATAAGTTCACCTTCGAGCACACGAAGCTGTTCGATGCGTTTTTGCGTTTCAATTAGGTGATGCCGCGCAAGTTCGTCCGCCTTGGTACAATCTGTGCCAGGGTTTTCCTGAAGATCGATCAGATCTCGAATGGCTTCGACGGTAAAACCCAGATCACGCGCATGTCGGATAAAGCCGAGCAGGTCCACCGAGGCTTGCCCGTAGACGCGCCGTCCGCTTTCAACCCGCCTCGGTTCTGGCATTAGGCCGACGCTCTCGTAATACCGGATCGTCGTCACTTTGACGCCTGACGTTTCTGCCGCTTGGCCGATAGTGAATTCTTTTTGCATTTTTCTCTTGCTTCTATAGTCGCTGTAGAAATTAGACTCCATCTTAAACGTAGGAGTCAAGAAAATGAGTTGTTGCCCAAGCGACCAAAAATTCGATGGATCATCGGTCGCGTACAGACGCGCCCTGTGGGCCGTCATTTTTATCAATCTTTTGATGTTCGTCGTCGAAATCTCGGCAGGCTTCGCTTCAGGTTCGCAATCGCTCAAAGCCGATGCCTTGGACTTCGCCGGGGATACGATGACCTACACAATCAGTCTTCTGGTCATTGGCTCCGCCCTTGCGGTTCGAGCCAAAGCCGCTCTCTTCAAAGGTGGCCTTTTGTTCGCGATCGCGATTGCCGTGCTGAGCATGACACTGCTCCGCGCATTCTCTGGCGAGCCGCCAGTCGCAGAGACCATGGGCATTGTCGGGTTCGCGGCACTAATCGCCAACGCTATCAGCGTGCTGATCCTTCTCAAATGGAGAGACGGTGACGCAAACGTTCGTTCGGTCTGGCTTTGCTCGCGCAATGACGCCATCGGCAATGTCGGCGTCATGATCGCCGGTGGCCTCGTCGCCCTGACAGGGTCGGCTTGGCCGGACCTCATTCTCGCGTTCGTGCTCGCCGGCATTTTCACCCGCTCGGCATGGTCCATCTGCTCGCAAGCTCTCGCAGAGCTTCGTGACCACACAGCCCTCGCCAACACTGGAGAAGCGTAATGTCACCCCTGCTCGTTGGCGTCGTTGCTTACATTCTCCTAACGGCCGCCTTGTCGATCCCGTTCATGCTTCGTGCGCGGTTTGAGTTTCGACAGCAGGGCAAATGGTCACCGATGACGGCGATCATTTCCGGGCTCATCATGCACGGGCATTTCCTCGCCACGATCGCTCTCGCGTGGCTCGATCGTGGCAGTTTGTTCGCGCCGAACCTGATCTCGTTAATGGTAGGGGGAGGGCTCGTCCTCGGTGGCGCCTACGTCATTTTCCTTGGGCGCTACGCCTACGGATCGCAACAGCGTGTTTACGGCTTGCTCGAAGATGAGCTGATCCAACACGGCATCTATCGGCGCACCCGCAATCCACAATATGTCGGCTACAGCGGCATGTTTCTCGGTGCTGCGATCGCGGCCGGATCCGGTCTCGCTATGCTATCCGCACTGGCCTTCGTGGCGATCATCCACGTGTTCATCACCTGGGTCGAAGAACCGCACATGCGTCGGACCTTCGGTGACGCGTTTAGTCAGTATGCGCAAAAAGTTCGACGATATGTCTGATTGAGACACGATAGTCGGGTGTCCTCCAGGACCTAATATTCGACATCGGGGTAGCGCCAAGCATTGCGTTGCTGAGCTAACGCGAAAGCTTGAGATAGTGAGACGCTGATCGCGTTGGGACGATCCAAGCTCCATTCGTCAAAAGCCGATTGATCTGCGAACATGTTTACCTGATTACAAAAGGCTCCTCGGAGATCCTTGCAACAAGATTTGGTGTCAGTCTTGGTCAGCGACATAACCGGATTTGCTGGTGCAATGCCGGCAACGGAGCGGTCAGTCACTTTTATTTCGATGTCTGTATGTGAATTCGGACACGATGTGTGCAGCGTCGCCGCCTGCCCAATCAATGATGGCAAGAACAGCGCATCAAAAACGCACCAAGTGAAAAGTGAGCGTTCGGCGGTTTCGAAACGGTGCGCTGTGGGTACCAAACTCAGGCCGACAAAGCCTACGATGTGCCCGTCATCATCAAGCTCGATCGCGCTTTGAGGAACAAGGTTGAGAAGAGTTGAAGCTGCGTCTACCGGCGTCCCGAGGTGATCTGCGATAGACGCAAAGGAGATCGGTTTTCCACTGGCCAGCGCTCTATAAATGTAGAGCGATGCTTTCTGGAGATCTTTCGGGTTCTCGCCGGTGTAACCCGCTTCTAGAATAGCAGTGATTTGGGCGAGATCTGTCATCGAAGCTACCCCGCACAACACGAGAGTTTCGCAAGGTCTTTGTCGAAGCCCTGTGCCGCAAGTTTGAAACCTTCGACCGTCGTTAGATATGGAAATATCGTGTCGCCAAGTTCTTTGGTCGTCATGCCAAACTTGAGCGCCAGAACCAAGGTTTGGATGCTATCTGCGCCCTCAGGGGCCATGATTTGTGCACCGAGTAGCTCGTCAGTTTTGCGATCTGCCACGAGCTTTATAAGCCCGCGCGTGTCGGCAGCCGCGAGGGCTCGGGGTACTTGGTCCAGCGGGGCGATTGACGTTTTGACGTCATAGCCCGCTGCCTCGGCTGCCTCGGCGGTGAAGGCCACGCCAGCAACCTGTGGATCGGAGAACACGACCCAGGGCATCGCACGATTGTCATAGGGTTTGACGGGTTGAGACGTGGCGTGTTTGGCGGCCAATTTCGCGCCGTACGCTGCCATGTAGACATATTGGTCGCGACCTGTGACATCGCCTGCCGCATATATGGAGGGATTGCTACTCCGCATGAGCAGGTCGACGGCAATGCCGCCGCGCGCGTCGGTCTCCACACCAACGTCGCCCAGGCCAAGATGTTGCGTGTTCGGGCGTCGCCCCGCTGCAATCAGAACGCTCTGGGCGACGACGACATCCGTGCCGCCAGTCGTCTCGCAGTGGAGCTGGACGCCGGAGGACGATTGCTCGATGCGTTGATAGCCAACGCCAGAGCAGACCGTGATGCCCTCAGCTTCAAATGAAGCCTGGAGTGCCGCACTAATTTCGGGCTCCGCCTCCGGTATAAGACGCGTGCGACAGCAGATCGTTACGTGCACACCGGCGCGGGCAAACATCTGCCCGAGTTCACACCCGATGACGCCTCCGCCGATGACAATCATGCTCTCTGGCAGGCGATCTAGTTCGAGCGCACTGGTCGAATCTAGTGTTTGAACGTTTTCTATGCCAGGGATCGGCGGAATGCTGCTGGAAGAGCCAGTGGCGATGATGACCTTCGCAGCGCGTATTGTCTGCCCGTCGAAAGTAACGCCGCCCTCTACGAGGCGGGCGGGACCTTTCGTTTCGATGTAGTCGATATTCTGGTACTCGGGCAGCAGCGCTTCGTATTTTTTGTCACGAAGGCCCGAAACAAGTGCATCTTTTTGTGCCTGGACCGCTGACCAGTCATCGACCCTGGATTCCACGGACACACCCGCAAACCTGCGGGCAGCAGCGCCGGAGTGCGCAGCTTCCATAGCGCGAATAATGGCCTTCGATGGCACGCAGCCAACGTTCACGCATGTACCGCCAATCGTTCCATGACCGATGATCGCCACGCGTGCGCCCGCTTCGGCCGCGGTGATTGCCGCCGAGAATCCGGCGGATCCGGCACCAACAACGGCGATATCATATTCGCCATTGTTCCCATCTGAGCAGCAATCTTTCATTTGTGACTTCTCCGTCTAACCAGTGATTTGGCGGCGCTTTTAGTGTTGATGTTCTGCTTCGGAATGGTCGGAATCTTCGGCGTTGGAGGCATGCGCGGGATAACCAGCATCGGTGGATGCCTGACCAACAAGCGCTGCGGTCGTCACGCTCGCATCAAACCGAACAATTGCGGTCTTTGTCTCGTAGTCGACCTCAACTGAATCCACGCCTTCAACACGGCTCATCGCCGTCCGAACCGTGATCGGGCAGGTCGCACACGTCATGTTTTCGATGTCAAATGTAGCGGTTTCTGTTTGAGCAACGACTATATTCCTCTTTGCTGATGTCTCTGACGGCGCATAATTGAATGCTGACAGACCGGCTCCTGCGATACCGAGCAGGGCTACGGATAGTATTACGGTGGATGTTCGTTTCATTTTGTGTCTCCTAGTAAAAAAATGGGGCCCACCAGTCGATCGTTGCGGCGAGCAGAACGATCGCCAAGCCGACCCAGAGGGCGATTTGGGTGATGATGTTGGATTGGGGTTTTGCGCAATATGAGCCGTCTTCGCATGGTGGCTCAGACTTGAAATAGACGTGCCAAAATCCCGCGCCGATAAAGGCCAGCGTCACTACTATGAAATAGGGCTTGTACGGATCGAGCGCGGTGAGCGAACCGATCCACGCGCCACTGACGCCGGCGAGTACCAACACCAAAGGCAAGATGCAGCAGGATGACGCCACAATGGCGCCGATAATGCCTCCCGCTGCGAGCCAGCGTCGTTTTTGACGGGGGGCTGGTGTTTGGTCGCTCGATTGTTCGATTTCGGTCATTCGTTTTCTTGCTCATTCCTAGATTTTCAACTAGGCTAATCCCTGTAGTGACTACAGACTCAAGGAGAAAATGAACACGAAAACACACGCTCGCGTGAAGGCACTTACGAGAGGCGAGCTTGCCCGCCTTACCGGCTGCAACGCAGAAACCATTCGGTACTACGAAACTCAGGGCGTCCTGCCTGCGCCTCGACGCGCAGAAAACGGATGCCGACTCTACGACCGCCGCCACATCTCGGTTCTGAACTTTATCAGACAATTTCGAGACCTTGGGTTTTCGCTGAACCAATGTCGTTCGCTCCTTCGTTTGGAGCGCGATCATTCCGGCCAGTGCCAGGCAGTTGCCAATGAAATCAACGCCCACATTGAAGTGGTCGAAGAGCGTATTACGGTGCTGAAATCAGTCGCGTCCACGCTGCGCGCGGCGGCCAGAAAGTGCTCAATTGAACCGAACGCCGGCTGTCACGTTCTGGACGCGTTACTCCAAGTCGATGCTGATAAGTCCTCCGGCGCGAAGTCGTAGAGAGCATCAACTATCGGGCATTCCGGCACGACACCGCCGTCGCACTGTGAGGCCATGTCACCAAGAACACTTTCTAGACGTTTTAGGTCCGCAATTTTCTGTCGCACCGAGGCCAAGTGGTCGAGGGTTATATCTCGGACTTGACCACAGCTATAGGCGTTGTTGTCGACCAAGCTGAGGAGGTTCTGGACCTCAGCGACAGCGAACCCGAGATCGCGTGCGCGCATCAAAAACTTGAGCCGGCGAACATCGTCATCCGAATAGGTTCGAAACCCATTTGCCGCACGAGCAGGTTCGGGCATGAGCCCGATGCTCTCATAATATCGCACAGTCTCTAGATGGCAGCCCGTGAGTTTGGCGAGTTTGCCGCGCGTAATGTTCATCAAGTCGCCTCGGTTTGCTGTTGCCCTCAGTCTAGGGCTTTTGACCAAACTGCTTGCGTTCCCAGTGGTCGATGGTCCGGATTGGGCCCGGGCAATAATGATCGCGCGCGCGGCGCCCGGCCAGCCGACCAATCAAAATCGGGAGAGCGCGCATCTCGCAGCCAGCCGTCGCGAAGATCGCCGCGAGCACGAACGATATCCCAAGATGCCCGTAGACATAGATGTTCAATATCGCGATCGCGTTCCAGAGCGATGGTGGAGCGACTTCACCGGTTGATTGCCAACCCAAATAGGCGGCCGCTGCGATGCCCAGCGCTGCAAGTAGGCGTGGCCAGAACGATAGCCTAATGCCGAAGCCAATGTTCACCGTGTAGGGAATGAGCTGCAATGCGAAGAGCGTAAATCCAATCACGGAGAGATTGGTAAGCGCGCCGACGTCGCCAAAACTCACGATCTGATAGACCCAATAAAGTGAGCCGTAGCCGAAGAGCGCGCGAGCAGCACGACCGATCCACCCTGGCGGTGGAATTGTACCAGCGTCGTCGAAACGGAAAGTCGGTTTAGCGTCTGCCATGTTACCTCCGCGACCAATCCAGAACCCAACTTTGAAGTCTGAACTCGTACTGCGGCAGGATGAATGCGGCGATGAGGAACGTTGTTCCGATCACCCACCAGATCCAAAATGATCTTGATGCTTGGCCGCGCCATATTGCATAGGACGCTGCAACGGCGAGCAATCCTGCAGATATCCAAAAGAAGTAAGGTTGCCAACGCGCGAACCAGCCGAGTTTCGCGACCAACCCACTCGCGAGTCCGAAGTGCACAAGCAATATCGGGATGACGCAACACGACGCGCCCACGAAAGCGGCGAAGCCTCCGAGCGCGCCGCCACTCGAAAGCGCTCTTGAGAGCCAACCTTGATCTGTACCCGCTACTGGCATGACGCCACAATAACATCTGTAGTTACTACAGATGCAAGGCGTCCTGGGTCGCGGATCGATCACGAGTTCGAGACTGCTCGCCCCTTTGGAGGGCCGAGACGCTGGCGCTATCCCACCCTTACCCACCCTTTGGGCCTGCGGCCAGAAGTGGGAGCGAAATTGGCCTCTGCCCGGCCAATTGTGTCTCCCACTTCTTGAAGAAGAATCCGTCTTGTGACGGCTTCTTGGCGACGGCCTTCCTAGAGTCCCCTAGTGGGGACTCGTCAGGCCCTCGTGACACATGTGCCACGGTGCTTGGGGTGAAGCATCGGTGCAACGTCACATGTGTCAGTTGTGCTATAGCTCGGCGTTTCAACCTGGAGTAATGTTGGGCGGATGAGATCGACTTGGGCGAGAGCAAGCAGGATGTATACGGGCAAAAATGCTCCGTTACATGTATACCATTCAGAGCACACGAAGTGTGTCCTCAAGGCATATCCTGCTTGTCCTTCAATTGCCAGGAGGGCTTAACGAATGCCGCCAAAGGGTCATCGAAAGTCACGCGCCGAGGTTCGATCCGAGCGGATCGACGTCTATGTCACGCCAACTGAGTTGGCGGCCATAAACGAGGCGGCGGAGACTTGCGATCAGACCCGTGCGGCCTTCGTGCGTGCATGTGCGCTCGGGGCTCGTCCCCAAGCGAAACCTGCACGCGTCACAGCGGATGCCATTCGCCAGCTGACTTCGATTGGGAACAATCTCAATCAGCTTGCAAAACAGGCCAACGCCGGCTTCGTGGTATCCGCTCCCGCGGTCCACGCAACCCTGGACGCTGTCCTGTCCGCTGTGCGCCGGCTCGGCTGATCTTCCGATGATCGGAGAAGCTCAGACCGGAACCGGCTTTGGCGGCCTCGCCCGATACCTCGCCACGGGGCAGCGTGGCGATCGACCTGAGCGGGTCGAGTGGGCAGAGGCGCGCAATCTGCCGACAACCGATCCGGACACCTATCCTGCGATGATGTGTGCCACGGCGCGGATGTCGCGACGGGTCAAAGATCCCGTCTTTCATTTTTCTGTTAGTTGGCCAGTGGACGAGCAGCTCGAGCCCGACGCCATGGCGGGCGTCGCAGATCGAACGCTCTCAGACCTCGGTTTATCGGAGCATCAGTCGGTGATCGTTTGTCACAATGACACCGAGCACCCGCATCTCCATGTGATGGTCAATCGGGTGCATCCGGAAACCGGCAAGGCCTGGCCAAAGTGGCGCTACAAGACCCGCCTTGAACGCTCGCTCAAAACCCAAGAGAGGGAGTTAGGCCTACAGGAGGTTCCTGGAAGGCTCTCCCGTGTGTTGAGCTTTGGGGAGCGTTTGAAGAAACGGGCTGAAGGCGGGTTTGACGTCAATGCGCTTGTCGCCTGGGGCAAGGACAAGATCGGTGAGTTGCGCCAGTTCATTCGGCCGCACTTCGATGAGGCATCCTCATGGAATGATCTTGAAGATCGGGTTTCCGAGCGTGGGCTCGGTATCCACGGCAAGGGCCAAGGATTGATCTTCAGCGATGGAAAGGGCTTCGCCAAGCTCTCCCAGGTCGGGGGCAAGAAGCATCGGTTGGCGATGCTCGAAGCGCGCTTCGGTGACTGGAAGAGCTACGAGACGGAGCGGAAGAAGTCCGGTGGCTTCGATCGTCAAGACGCTCTTGACCGGGACGAATTGAGTGAGATCGAGCGACGGCTGCGCCGTCGGCGTGAACGCGATCGTGATGATGATGGTCGGGTCCGGTAGTTAGCGAGTATGTGCGCGTCACTCAAGAACAAGGGTCTGCAATCAACCTGCCTCTAGTGAATTGGCAGCCGCCACGATTGAGACAATGTAAAAAAATTCGAAAACCGCTTGCTTCTACAGCCGCTATAGGAAGTAAGGCTTTTCGTAGTTCAATCTGAACGAATCCATTTTGCTCACCAAATTGGGTGTTGGATAACTGAGTAGAGGCGAAATCATAGCGGCATCGACCAATATACTCTTGCCGATCGGCCTGACGCTAAAACTTGCAGCCTCACTTCTCGTGGCCTGCGCGTTTTTGTTGGCGCCCATAGCTGATGCCCAGCTATGTGACGACAAGTTCGCTATCGCTTGCGTGATTGGCCAAGAGGCGAACAGCGCCGAGCAGCGGGACGAAGGTCGGGGAGAACACGAAGACCGTGGGAAAAATTGCGGCCCCTGTCACGCGTTCAAAACGCGACAAGTATCATACGAGGCAGGTTTGGCACCGAGTGGCGCGCCCTCAGCTAGACCGCAGCCAGTCGACAGTTTGCGATCTCGACCGATCGGCAGTCTCTATCGTCCCCCTCGAGCCTGATCCTTAGCAGAACATCGGTCCGCACTTGCGGGCACGCTTTAGCTGGATCCGCTTGAGGAGCATACAACATGTCATTTTTTCTAAAGGGCGCTACCGCAGCCCTGGCGCTCGCCGCATTGACCGAAGGCGCGCTGGCCTCACCTTGCGATGGACGGATTGGCGGTTCGCCACAAATTTCGCCGGGAAGGCCCCTAACACTTTCCACCGTACTTTCAGAAGTTCGCCACGCCTCGCCTGCTGTTCGCGCGGCCGGATTGGAGGCCCGCGCCCTCGGTGCAGAGGCGGACCAAGCCGGGCGGCGGCTCAACCCGACCCTATCGCTCGAACTGGAGAATTTTGCGGGCAGCAACGCGTTGTCGGGTTTTGATCAAACTGAATCAACATTCGCATTAGAACAAACGCTCCGTCTTGGAGGGAAGCGAGCGCTCGAGGAACGAGCTGCGCGGGCTCGCCAGGCGCTCGCCAGCGCGGAATGCGCGGTTATCCTGAGGGAGACTGAACTAGAGGCCGCGATCGTCTTTGCTGAGTTGGTGGCAGCCGTCCAATTACGAAACCTTGCAGAAGAAAGTGCGGATCTAGCGGATGAACTGGTGAGCATTGTGGCGCGCCGAGTCGATGCGGGCGCTGCGGCACCACCGGAGCTCTCGCGGGCGCGGGCGGACGCGACCGCTTTGCGCGCGTCTGTCGAAACGGCGCAGGCAGGTATTGATCGCCGCAGATACGCGCTTGCTCTCCTGTGGGGCAGTGCCGAGCCCACATTCTCAGCACCGATGGGAGTGAGCTTTAATTCCACCATCGCGGAAGTCGAAGCAGACGTGACACACCCTGCGCTAAATGCAGCAGATGCAGCCGTTCGTGTCCGACAGGCCGAAACCAGCTTTGCCCGAAGCGCCATCATCCCAGACATAAGCGTATCGGCAGGAATCCGGCGGTTTGAAGAGACCGGCGATGAGGCTTTCGTCGCGGGTGTTAGCCTGCCGCTCCCAATCTTCGATCGCGGGCGGGATGCTGCGCGAGCGTCGGCGATCCGGAGCGATGCCGCCACACTCAATCGAGCAGTTACCGAACAACGCTTGTTAGCCCAGCAACGGGCTGCAGCTGCGGCTCATCGCACGGCACAAAGCCGATTGCAAATCCTAAAACACGATACGCTGCCCGCGGCGACGGAGGCCTACGAGGCGGCCTCGCGTGGCTATCAGATTGGTCGTTTCGATCTCACCGCCACCCTAAATGCCCGCGCGGCCCTGTTGAGCGCCCAACTCGCTGTGATTGACGCAGAGTTTGCCTTGCAGAGCGCAGAGCTGCGTCTGCGAGCTCTGATTGGGGCAGCCCCCTTTGATGGAGATATCCGATGATTGGTAAACCGCATCTATTCGCGGTCATCGCCGCTACTTTGGCCATTACCGCTTGTGGCAATGGTGGGGACCGAGACTCGGATCGTTCCTCCGCAACGGAAGTGGATCACGATGATGGCGAACAATCTGCCCAAGTTGAGTTAAGCCCGGAGGTGGCGTCAGAGGCTGGCATTGTGACCGCGCGCGCGACACGTACTCCCCTGAGACAGTTTCTCTCTCTCCCGACTGAGTTGAGGTTTGATGCAGATCGCGTCGCCGCGGTCTCACCGCAAGTGAGCGGGCGGATCATCCAAATCACAGCAACCGAAGGCGATCTCGTCTCTCCCAATGAAACGCTGGCAATCCTCTCCAGCCGTGAACTCGCCGACCTGAAGGCTGAGTTTCTGACAGCCGCCACCTCCGAAAATCTTGCCCAGCAAGCCCTGGCACGTGAGGAAACGCTTTTTGCAGAGCGAATTACACCCGAGGCTGACCTGCAGGCTGCCCGCGCTGCGCTCATCGCGGCCAGCGCCGCACGCGAAGGCGTTGAGAACAAGCTCATTGCTGTGGGCGTTCCTCGCAGTGAGCTCGCATCTCTCGGCGACGCGCCCGACCTAACACTCGCCCAGGCCCGCCTTCGGGCTCCCATCGGCGGTGTGGTTGCGCGCCGAACAGCAATCCTTGGCGCAGCAGTATCGGCAGAAGACGCAAGCGCCCCAGCTCTCTTCACCATTGTTGATGACAGCGTCCTATGGGCTGACATAGCGGTCTACACGCAGGACGCAGCAATCGTTGAAGCCGGCATGGCCGTCGTCCTTCGGTCAGAAACGGGGGCTCAGTTAGCAGAAGGTGTGATTTCGACCGTTTTGCCGACGATAGACGAAACCTCGCGCATGGCGACCGCCCGCATGATTGTGGACAATTCTGACCGGCGGATGCGCCCCGGTCAGTTCGCAACGGCTGAGATTGCAACCGGGGCCGACGAGAGCCGCCTCCAAGTGCCATCGGCGGCCATCGTTGAAGTTGCGGGTCGAACGAGTCTGTTCGTTCCAACTGATGACGGATTCGCGCCGCGGACCGTGGAGCCGGGAACTGAATTCGGCAACCAGACCGTGATCCTGTCTGGCCTCGATGAAGGAGAGTTCTACGTGTCAGAGGGTGCATTCACGCTCAAAGCACATCTCGAAAGAGACTCCTTCGGTGATGATGACGACTAGGAAGTTAGAGATATGCAAGACTTAATGCACCGCCTTGCCGGCGGCCGGCTGCTAGCCGCCATCGCGGCCCTAACCCTCACCGTAGGGGGGCTGTTTGCCTTTCGTGCGCTTCCAGTTGATGCGTTTCCCGATCCTTCACCCTCGCTGGTTCAGGTGTTCACCGAAACCGAAGGGCTCTCTCCAGAAGAAGTCGAACGCTATGTAACCTTCCCAGTCGAAACCGCGATGTCCGGTCTTCCAGATGTCGAGGAAATCCGATCGGTCTCAAATTTCGGTCTCTCCATTGTAAACATCTATTTCGAGGATGGCACGGATGTGTACTTCGCACGCCAGGTCGTAGGCGAGCGATTACCAGAGGCCAGCGAAGCCATCCCAGATGGTTTCGGGACGCCCCAGCTCGGGCCCATTTCGAGCGGACTAGGCATCATCATGTACTTTCGCGTCGTCGATGAGACTGGCGCCTATGATCTGACCGAACTCCGCGAAATCACCGACTGGATGATTAAGTACCCTCTTCAATCCGTCGAAGGCGTGACCGAAGTGCTAGCGCTTGGCGGTTTCGAAAAGCAATACCAAGTTCGTCTCAATCCCGATCTTCTGATCGCCTATGATTTAGAGGTGGCAGATGTAATCGGTGCTCTAGAAAGCGCAAATCGCACGACCGGTGCGCAATTCATCGAAGTAGGCGCGGAACAATACACCGTGCGTGGTGTCGGCTTGGCACGATCGGTTTCCGACCTCGCAGAAACGCCGGTTAGCACGGTCAACGGTCGTTCGATCAGAGTGAGCGATCTTGGAGAGGTCGTTATTGGCGGTGGTACGCGCCAAGGGCTCGCGACTGCCAACGGCAATGGCGAGACGGTCGCCGGCCTCGTTCTTAAACTCTATGGTACGAACACGTCTGATGTGATTGAGCGCACACACGCGCGCTTCGATGAGATCAATGCATCCCTGCCAGAAGGCGTACGCGCCGTTCCATATTACGATCAGGGTACACTGGTTAGACGGGCGGCCTCGACCGTCACGACCGCGCTCTGGCAAGGTGCTCTACTGGTCGCAGTTGTCGTGTTTATCTTCCTCGGTGGCTGGCGACCTAGCCTAGTGGTGGTCTTGTCAATTCCATTCTCGGTTGGCTTCGCCTTCATCTCGATGAACGTGTTGGGCATTAGCGCAAATTTAATGTCTTTGGGAGGTGTCGCCATCGCCATCGGTATGATGGTTGATGGCGCTATCGTCATTGCCGAAAATGTCGACCGAGGTTTCCGGGAACGGCGGAATGGCGAGGACGCTCGCGATGTGGTCGCCAAATCGACCGCGGAAGTTATCGCTCCGCTAATCGCAGCCGTCGCAGTCGTGATTATTGTGTTTCTGCCTCTATTTTCGCTGGAAGGTGTTGAGGGTAAGACTTTCCGGCCGCTTGCTGCGTCTGCCGCCCTTGCCATGACAGGATCGCTCCTCTACGCCGCGCTAGTCGCGCCCGCCATGGCCTTTGGCTTAATCAAGCCACCCAAACACAATACGTCTGGCGAGGGCGCAATCGCCGGCGTGGTCAAGTCTGTCGCAAGCGTGTTCGTCCGCGCACGCCTTGCTGCGGTTGCGTTAGCGCTTGGACTTTTGGTCATCGGAGGGTTGGCGGGCTCGAGATTGGGCTCGGAGTTCACACCCGCTCTCGAAGAAGGTGATATCTTACTTCGCGTCTCGATGGCGCCATCAATATCGCTCACTGAGGGGCGCGAGACATCAACACGACTTGAACGTCGATTGCTGGCGGCGTTCCCTGAAATTGACTCCATTGTTAGTCGAATTGGCCGAGGCGAGGTCGGGGCTCACGCTGACCCGGTAAACAGTATTGAGGCCTTTGTCGCTTTGAAGCCAAGGTCAGAGTGGCGACCCGGCCTCACACCGACCGACTTGCGTGCAGAAATATCCGAAGATCTGGAGTCTTTTCCGGGAATCAGAGTGAACATCGGGCAACCGATCGCGATGTCGGTTGATGAACTTCTAACCGGCACGAAAGCTCAGCTCGCGGTAAAAATTTTCGGTCCTGACATGGATGTGCTGTTGGAAGGTTCGCAGGATCTACAATCAATTCTTCAACGTGTCAGCGGGGCGAGTGATGTGCAGGCTGATCAGATCACCGGCGCGCCACAGTTAGTCGTCTCGGTCGATCGCGCGGCCTTAGGCCGATATGGTCTTTCAGTGGAGGAAGCCCTTGATACGCTGAGCGCGGCCGTCGGCGGGGCGGAAGCCGGCGTCCTCTTTGAAGGGGTTCGCCAGTTTCCAGTCGTCGTCAGATTTGACGAAAACCGGCGTGACAATGCGCAGACGATTGGCCGACTTATCCTAGAAAGCGAGAGTGGTGCTCGGGTGCCGCTTTCAAGTGTCGCCTCGATAAGAACTGTTGTCGGTCCTCGTCAGATAACGCGTGAAAATGGGGAGCGTTTCATAACCGTGCAGCTCAATGTTCGCGGGCGCGATATCGGCTCCTTTGTCGCCGATGCGCAAGCGGCAACCTCCAGTCAGCTTGACCTTCCGCCTGGTTATCGCGTCGAATGGGGTGGTCAGTTTGAATTGCAACAACAGGCCAATGCCCGCTTCGCCGTGGTGATACCGATTACGTTGGGCATCGTTCTTCTCATCTTGTTACTCGCATTCGGGAGGCTCAAGTCAGCGATATTGATCCTGCTGAACATTCCTCTCGCGTTGACCGGTGGCACCCTCGCTTTGTGGCTGACAGGATTACCAGTCTCGGTGCCAGCCACGGTCGGGTTCATTGCGCTTTTCGGCATTGCTCTTGGTAACGGAATGGTGCTCGTCAGCTTTATGGATGACTTCGCGCGGCAGGGCCGCGACCACAATGCGCTCGCTATTGAAGCGGCAGGACTTAGGGCGAGACCTGTGTTGATGACAGCGCTCACGACCGCGCTTGGACTGGCACCATTGCTATTTGCGACTGGAGTAGGTGCTGAAGTACAGCGCCCGCTAGCGACCGTTGTGATGGGCGGACTGGTGTCATCAACCGTGCTTACACTGCTCGTCCTACCCGCGCTGCATCGGTGGTTTGCACCGAAACCAGGGAGTCATGTTTCGGTATTGGAGACAGAACATACACATGACTGAGGACGGGGCGCGACCAATTCGCGATTGGTCGCCGAGCGTCAAATACCGGCGCGATTTTTAGGACCCGCGCGCTAGAAATTGCGGATCGTAGCCAGACGATAACGCTACGATCCGCCCGGAGCTCAGCATGGGGTCGCGCAGGGACTGTTGAAACTGACCTGAGACCCTCCGGTCCCTCGTTTAATTCGAGTGTCTGGGTCTTTCATAGTCCATGGTTTGAGGTCTGGCGCGCTGCGGGCGTCAGCCCGCCCAGTGATGAGTTGGGCCGGTGGGTGTTATAGTCGTGGCGCTAGCACGCCAGCACCTTGCGCGCGTGAGCGGGGCTGTCGAAGACATACTCGTTCAGGCATTCATCCCTCAGCTTATCATTGAAGCTTTCGACGAACCCGTTCTGCTGGGGCTTGCCCGGCGCGATGCAACCGCCGACTCAGCTCACGTCCGCTCGTGCGCCAAAGTTGTCAGAAATTAAGGGCAAGACGCAAGTGCAAGGGCCGCCTCGTTATGCGCTATGATTTCTGATTGGCCAGCAGTTAGGTACTGCGCCCTATCTGTCGTGATCGAGGCGATCCATGGCGTAGGTGGTTTGTTCTGAGCATCTATTCTGGATAACCCACCTGCAAGCTCCTGGACGAACGCCGCGGCCTCGTCTGACCAGTCTTCGTCCCAGCAGACCACATCTGTGATGAGGTTCCGACCATCTTTTTCGCTAAAGGTTATGACGAGTGCGCCGTCAATCGGGTCATTCGTAGACGGCGTATACGGTGTAAGCACCTCTACGATGATGCCGTCCGCTACCTCGAACCGTTTCTGTTTGAGCGCGCCGGCCATGAACTGGACCTCTTCGGGTGAGTATGCCTGGCGATCTATTTCAACGCGCTTATTGCTCACCGCGTGTACGTAAGTCAGGGGCTGCATGTTATCCACCATGATTAGGGTTGATGAGGTTGACCAAGCGTCGCATATATCGGCGAAGTGTCAGTAATTTCTAATTTGTGATCTGGTTGCGGTTTCATGAATCTCGAATGGCTTGAGAAAGACTCGGTCCTTGGTGTGATCGGCAGGCGCCTACGCTTCACCAGAAGGCAACTAACCCTTTCACTACAAGACGTTGCTGCCGCAATCGAGATTTCTTACACCTCATTGTCGCTCTATGAGAGGGGCAAGGTCCGCATACCTTCAGACCTGCTTTATCGCCTGGCAGTGCATTACAATGCACCCATCTGCCAATTCTATCCCTCTCATCCTGAGCCGTCTAAGACTCAGCGGCCGGCTTCTCTTTCAGCGCCTGTATCGCCTTGCTCAGCACGTCTGGGTCTGCCTTCGCCGCAAGTCTCAGCAGCTCCTTCAAGACCGTCGGTTTCAATCGGTAAGCCCCAGTAGAAAGGGCGATTTCACCGACCTCTAGCGCAGCTTGCTTTTCAAGAGCTTCCCTCTCTTCGTCCATTTTCTTCAGTTTTGTGAGCGCGCTCGCCATTCCTGGTTCCTCTTAGGGCTTCATTAAGGGTTCTCGTACACACCCTTGCGGGTACTGACAGAGTGTCGATATATAGCGGCACTCGATTCTGTGATCTAGGGGAGCGGACGTGAACATCATCGCTCAAATTGTGGACCGCATAGGCGGAGATCTACGCGATGGCGGGCGTGCAGCTTCATGCCCTGGCCCGGGCCATTCTCCTCTCGATAGATCCATGTCACTGAAGCTTGCGGATGACGAAACCGTTCTCATCCATTCCTTCTCAACAAGAACGAGTACAGCTGATTGCGCTGCCTATCTGCTCGAGCTGGGCTTTGGTGAGGCAATCGGGTCTCGTTCGTTTAGTGCATCGCCACGCTCTGAACGGATCAAGCGAACCGTCACCCGCCAAGCACCTGAGGCGCTGAAAAAACGCGCCATCTGTCGGCAGTGGTGGCTCCGTTCCCAGCCAATGGCTGGTTCACTCGCCCATGCTTATTTGATCAAGCGCGGCTTCGATCTTAGCGACTGCACCAACTCGGCTTTCAAGTTTCAACCGAATATGCCGTTTCAGCCCTATGGCCCGAAAAATACAAGCTGGGCCAAGGGGGAACGCATTCCTTCAGCGCCCGCATTCCTGCAAGCTATCTCTGACGAAGACGGCAGCATGTGCGGCTTGCAGATTACCTATCTTGATCCTCGCACTGGCGATCGTCGTAGGCGAGGGGCGCAGCGTCTGATCATCGGTTCATTTATGGGCGGCTCCGTGCGGCTCGCCCCGGCTGGATCAACTCTGGTCGTCGGGGAGGGCGTTGAGACGACCTACTCCGCATCGCGCCGTTTCAAGGCGCCTGGCCATGCTCTTCTCAGCGCAAAAAACTTCTATGCCTGGACTCCCCCCAAGGAAGTGAGGTCGCTGATCATCGCCGCTGACCGCGGCGAGGAGGGCAAGTTAGCGGCGGACTATTTATTCAAAAGGGCCAATGACCTTGGCCTCAAGGCCAGAATCGAGACACCCAGTGATGTTGGCTACGACTGGAACCGTTACGACCAGGACAAAGTGATCGCCCACGGATGGAATTTCCAAGGCGCTCAGGAATCGGCGTAGCGTTTCATGATCTGCGGCATTGAACATCAAATGAGCGGCTTAGTGACAGAGAATTCGCAACAGGATGCTCCCGGTCAGTCCCTTCATGATCGGCGCAATCGTGCTCACCAAAGGGCCTATGTCGAGCGTCTGCGCGAGGCAGGGCACAAGCCCGTGCGTCTCGACTTGCCTCCCGGCACTGTCCGACTCATTGAACAACTCACCCGAGGCCGTGATTCTCGGCGCAGCGTCGTTATGCGCGCTGTCGAATTCGCCCTCAATCACCCTGAATTTCTAGAGGAGGCAAAGGCGAAATGAAAAAAGGCCGCTCCTGAGGGAACGGCCCTTTCCAGAAACCCCGAGGGGCTGAATATCTGCGGCACAGATGTTCTACCCCGACAGCAGAATCTCCGTCAAGCGCTTGGTTCAAGCGAACGGGAGAATTTTGCCAGGGTTTCATCGCTAGCGATCGCATGATGAACGCTCTCAACCTCTTCCAGCACAGCCCGTTTCAAGCGCGCCGCAACAAGAGCGCGCCGGTGGATGGACCTTGGTTCAACACGATGAAAGGAGAGGCGATCAGCCAAAAATAAACCCGGCCAGAGGCCGGGCTATTGAGTGCGAAGTAACCGAGACCCAAAGGGCCGGCACAAAAGCTATTGGCTTCGTAGCTCATCCTCACATTCCCCGTCAACTAAAATGCGCGTGAGCGCAAACGGGGGAGGTTTGGCTGATCATCCATGGAGGATGATATGACCGAATTAGCGAAACCATCTGGGTATCGCGCGCTAAGCCCGGCCGAGCTCGAAAACGAACGGCTCGTCCAGGAATATATGCGGCTCAAAGAACGGCCGACGCGGCGCGCGTTGCAGAAGGTCTTGAAAGATGTACGCGCAGGTTTTCAGCCGGCATTGCCACGCACGGCATGGCAGCTGCTCGACTATCTTGTTGAGCTTTCTCATGACCGCGACTGGCAGGACGGATTGATCATTGTCTGGCCGTCCAATGGTCGGCTCATGGATTTTCTGGGCTGCGGCGAGCGGAGCGTTCAGCTCCTGCTCCGTGCTCTCACGAATGCAAATCTCATCACGCATCGAGACAACAACGATCGCCGGCGAAAGGGTTTCAGGGACGCGGAAACCGGCCGGATTCTCGATGCCTATGGGATCGACCTTCGCCCACTCGCAGCCCGGGCCGAAGAGCTCACCAAATTGGCCGAGAGCATCCAGAAGGATCGCATCGAGGCGCGACGTCTTCGCAGCCAGGTGGGCGCCTTGGGCGCGCGTCTGCTGGAGTTTATTCGCATGGCCAAAACGCATGCCCCTCATCCTGCCTGGGAGATCTACGCAAACGAGGTTGAAACGGCTCAGAAGCCCGCGAGCGGTAAGCGCATCCCCCTGGAGGTTCTAAGAGCGGCCAAGTCCGCCCTCACGAAGCTTGAGAGCAGGCTGCGCCAGCGTTTGAACGAGGCGCTGAAGCCTTGCAGAACGGACAACCCCACTCATAGACAGCCTGAAAAACATTCGCCCTCGGGCGCAGTTAGATTCACCCATAAAACTACAACAAACCCCCCATCTTCTTCCGAAGAATCTGTAGCGCTATCGAGAAGTGGAGTGGGCGGTTCTGCCGAGATCCACCCGGAATCGTCTGATCAGGAAACTCAGGCTGAGCCAATGATGAGTTGGAGCAAGGCCTACGCGCACCTTGAGAAGTACAAGATCACGCCGAGGCTGGTTTTTGAGGCTTGTCCCTCGCTGATCGAACTCGATGAGCGAGGTATGACGGCCGACACGGCGAATTGGGATGATCTTCACGCCCTTGCTAATCAGTCGCGAAGTGTCATGGGCATTTCTCCCAAGGCCTGGAACACCCTGATTGAGGTTTTGGGTCCTGTGCCGGCGACCGTCGCAATGGCTGTCCTGACCGAGAAGGGCGCGCGCTCAGTGGCTGGAACAGCCCCATACATCGCCAATATTGCCGGATACGTCTGGTGGTTCGCCCGCACTGCACAGAATGAAGGTTTCCTCGACATTGGTCCCAAAGTCTGGGGTTTGATAGAGAATAGGTAACCTCTCGTGCCTAGTATCGGAACAGACTTCGCTAGCTGTGTGATGTCTAGCTAGAGTGAAAGGCCCTTAACCGTGTATATCTGTATTACTGGTATTTCTTCTAAAGGGTTCTTTGTCCACTTGCCGGACGATGCCTTTAAAAGAATGGGATTGAAGCCGGGGCAGTCCGTCAAGGCTCTCGTCCAGAATGACGGGTCGTGTGTGCTCTATCCATGTGATGAGGACTTTGAACGCGAACTCGAGGAGTCACAGGACACAGTCCTAGAATACCTCTCCATTGTGAGGAGGCTGGAAGTGTCATGAATGATCGTCTGGATGTTGGCCGCTCTGTTTTGGCGTTGGATTGCGCCCTCAGCTATCTCGTTCCCGGATACCAGCGGGCAGTGAAGGCGCAGCTAGACTGGGTCGATGAACGATTTGCGGGCAAGGGTGATGTCTTTGATCGGGCAGGGGAGTTGGCTTTTCTGATCATGGCAGCGCCTGGTGCAAGCCGTTCCTCGCGATCGCTCGCACTGGTGGCTTGCATGAATCTAATCCGGCGTGAGCTGGGTGAGTTCCCCTTTGCCCGCGCGAGCCTTTTCCATCTGATCAATTTTCTGCATTCGGGGCGTATTGGCGTGTCCCGGTTCGCGGCCGCCTTGCGTCATGGCATCGACCAGGCTCGCGCCCAACCATTTGCTGCGGAGTGAATCATGTCTTTATTCAATCGCTTGGATTGGCAGCGTATTGGCGTGGTCGTTGAGACCGATTATCGGCGCCATGTGTTCTCGGTCGGCTTTGTAGGCCTCGTGGTCATGCATGTGGCGGTGATCTTCTTCATCATTGCCGCTCAGCACAACCTCATTGATGTGCCTGTCCTGGCCTCTTCCATGCCCGGTGGCGGGTTCATGAAGGCGGAAGGAGTTCGATTCCTGAGCCTGGCGGTTCTCTTTGTCGGATTCTCGCTTGGAACTCTCATCTTCCAGGAAGAGATTTCAGACAAAGCGATGGAGTTGGTCTTACGTTCTATCGGCTTCGCCAGTTTCTTTATCGGCCGATTGATCGCCCGGGCTTTAATTTTCCTGACAGGGGTAGGGCTGGTCGCTATTGGGCTTGTTGGGACGCTGGTTTTTGCTCATTCGACCATAGGTTTTTCGATCGAGGCCTCGGCTGCTAGCGCAGCCGAAACCTCGAGCTCACCGACTGATGCCGCGACCCTTATCGTGATCGCCGGGCATTGGGCGCTTGCCTTTTTGCTCGCGGCGACCTTCGGCGCCTATCTCTATGTGAAGACTTCGGGCGTTAAACAGGAAGTCATTCAGAGCATTGGATTTCTTCTGCTCCTTGTTTCCTTGGTGCCTGTTCCCCTTTCGCAACCGGCCCTAACGGTTCTGTCATTTCTGCCTTTTGTCGGCTCCGACGCCTATATTTCAGGCCACAACGATATGGGGTATTATGCTCTCGTGGTGGGCGCATTCCTCGGCGTTGTGATTGTCGCGCTCGCATATCGGATAATCCTGATCAAAGGAGTTGAGGATGGTCCCTCGTTTCTTCCGTTCCACGGTTTTCGCCGGGCTTGCCGCGGCTGTGTTCGCTGGGGCGTGCGCTTACGCAGATCCATTCGTGTGTGAAACGGAGCGCGCGCGTTCTCCCTATCCGGTGAGCGCGTCACCTTTTCATGATCATGACCGATATGCGCCTCGCGCCGCTTCAGTGATCGAATACGCCGCATTTGTCTCGTCTTTCGATGGTGATGATAATGACAATGGGGACGGGCGCCCAGATCGCACTGCGCAGCCAGAATGGGTGGCCTATCAGCTGATCGGCGTCACGCCTTCTCCTGATGGTTCATATCGTGAGCCGGATGTATCGATCGAGCGGCCGCGCTCCTGGTACAGGACTGATATGCTGTCATTCCTGTGGGAGGAGGGCGGTTATCGCCCAGGTCTAGATCGCTCTTATTCGGGGATCGGCGCCCGATTCAATCGGGGGCACTTTGCAATGGCCGATCACGCCCAGCGGATCAGTCCAGAGGCGTCTTGCAACACTCACGTCTTCACCAACGCATCGCCCCAGGCGGCCAGCCTTAATCAGGGGCCTTGGCTGCATCTTGAGACCTATTCCGCAGCGCTCTCGAACATGGTCGGCAACGTCTGGATCGTGACGGGACCCATCTTTGATGAAGATCCGATTGAATGGATCGGAGATCCGGGCGAAACGCCTGTCGCCATACCTGACGCCTTCTTCAAGCTCCTGGTCATCGAGCTTCCGTCTGGCCGTGTTGATTGGCGCGCTGTGATCTATGAGCATCCTCACCACCAGACGCTTGACGGGCCGGTGGCTGATGGCGACTGGACGCGCTGCAACCAAGCACAGGCACCCTATGACCATTCACCCCAGCTGGTGTCACTGGAAACGCTCGAGGCCCGAACAGGCTTCTCCTTCCTGGAAAGCGAGCCAACCCGCGCTGTGCTCTATTTCCACCGACATGACGCACTGTGGTCAGTTCCTGAACGGTTCTGGTCTGGCTTCCGGTGCGGTCCATCGGATTCTGAACACCTGCAATAGACCCGGTATATCTTGCGGGGTATATTGATACCCTTAATAGGGTATATGGTGTCTCATGGCTTATGTGATCAAGAATGTAGAGGCGTTGGACCTGCTCGATGAGTATCAACGCCTCTCTAGCGCTTCCACTAAAGTTGATGCCTTGGTGGAGGCGCTTTCAATCGCCATTGCTTCAAAGCGCACGGTGAAACCGTTGCGTCAGAGAGTGAGTGAGTTTGCTTCGGAACTTCAGGGGCGGCTCAACAAATGACGTGCTTTGTCCATTCTTCCGCCATTGCTGAAATGATGATCGGTTCCGAAGAAGGCCGGACTATCGCAGCGCGCGCAGAAGCTCACTCGAAATTCATTACCTCACCGCTCGAGATACCCGTCGCAGTTCAGGCCGTCGCTGACCACTTTGGTTGTTCGCTAGAGGTAGCCAGTGGAGAGGTCGCTCAATTCCTGAAGGTGTTGCCGATCGAGATCCATCCGGCAACGGCCGGCATCGCAAAGTATGCGATCGAGGCATTGTCCCAGGTTGATGGCAAAATAGATCAAAGGAGCGCTTGGACCTATGCAATGGCTCGTGCATATCGGGTGCCGGTTCTGGCTGCTGATCAGCAACTTCTTGATGCTGGTATTTGTTTAGTGTAGTTGTGTGCGGAATAGCGCAATGTGCGCATATATTCGTGTCACGCCTAGATACAAATGTCCGGGGGAAAGCAAAGTAGAGATGTCCGCCCGGAAGTTATGAACGCTTGTGGTAGGCCTCTTACGTGGCTACTCCTCCAACATCTGCGCCAATCTCTTCCTCGCCCGGTACAGCCGGGTCTCCACCGCCTTTTCCGTCAGACCAAGCTCTTGGGCGGCCTCGGCCATTGTCAAGCCTTCGAAGGCTGTGAGGATGAGCGGGGTTTTGAGACCGTCGGGCAGGGCGCTGATCGCCGCCTTGGCCCGCTCGAGCTGGTCTCGGTCGGCCGTGGCGCGTTCTGGGTCGGCGGTGTCGTGCGGCGCATCCCGCTCGGCGCCGGAACGGGTCACCGGGCTGAAATTGATCCAGAGGCGCACGCGCGCCTTTCGCTGTTCGTCGCGGCATTTGTTTCGCACGATAGTGCGCATCCACGCCTCGAAGGGGTAGGCGGGATCGTATTTGCGCAGCGACCGCCAGGCCGCAACGAACGCCTGCTGGACCATGTCGTAGGCGAGGTCCTCATCGCCGATATGGCGACGAGCAAACCGGTACAGCGGCTCCTTGGTCCGGCGAATGAGCAGGGTGAACGCCCGGTCCTCGCCGGCGAGCGCCCTGGCCGCCAGGTCGCCGTCCGATGCGCCCCCGTCCTGCATCACCGCCCGGGCTGGGTCAGGGTCGCCGTGACGGTGGCGTCGAAGCGCACCTGCTGCTCGGGGGTCAGCACCTCTCGCATTTCCAGGACGAAAACGATGGTCTCACGTTGGAGCGCGCCCATGGCGCCGTGAAAGTCCTCGATCGCAGCCTGAACCTCTTCGGTGTAAGCCTTGTCCGCGTCGATCGCCGCGGCGAGGCGGGCGTTGGCCGCCTGCATTTCGTCCTCCAGGGCGTGGCGCCGTGTTTGATAACGCGCTTCGATCTCGGCGATCGCATCGGCCTGGTCTACTGAAAGCTCAAGTTCGCGATGGACCATTCGATGAAGCGACGGGCCGGTGTCGGTCGGCGCAAAATAATGCGTCACGCACCACGCGCCGAGCGCGCCGGCGGCGAGTGCGAGGACTACACAGAGCGCCTGGTAGAAGCCGAGCTTGCTCATCGCGGCGCGCCCCCAAGCAGGGTCGAGGGTGCGTACGGCGTCGAGGCTGAGAAGGCGCTCATGGGGCTGGCGGGGCCTGCACCCTGAAGGCTGGTGGCGCCGATCATCGCGCCGATCAGCAGGGCGGAAAGGATCGCCGCTGCAGGACTGGTCAGAATCCGGACCTGTCCCGAGAACCCTGTCAGCCCTATTTCGGCGCAGGGCCGCTTCTTTTCGATGCGCGCCCATACCTCGGCCTCCACCGTGGTGAGGTCGGCCTTAACCGGTTCTTCGGCGATCTGTTTGAGTACGCGGTCGATATCCGTCATCGCGCGGCTCCAGTGTGTTTCACCCCTTTGATACGCGCGCTGACGCGGCGTCCCTCACATTCAATACAGCCCGCCGTAGAGTCCTGCACGCGGCGTGAGGGACGCCGCCGCCCGGCGCGTAGGGCAAGGTGAAACACACGGAATAGAGCCTCATGCTGATCCTCGCTGCACTCGCTGCCACCCTGTCCGCGACGCCCGCGCCTGACATCGCGGCGTTGAGCGCACGCCTCGACGAGCATCCGTCGCTCGCCGCTCTTGCGGTCGAGGCTGAGGCGCGCCGTCTTGACGGTCGCAGCCGGCTCGGCCTGCCGAACCCCAGCGTCGCGCTCGGCGTCAACAATGTACCGATCAACGACCCTCTTCAGTTCGACGAATACCTGCCGAGCTCGAAATCGGTCACGGTGACCCAGGCCCTGCCCAGCCGTAGACTACGTGAGGCCCGCTCCGCCGTCGACGAGGCCCGCGCAGACGTCGCGCTGACCATGATGCGCATGCGCCGCGACCAGCTTGAAGCCGCACTTCGTGTGTCGCTGCGCGAGATCGACGCGGCTGAGGATATCGACCAGCTCGTCGCCCGTCAGCTCGCGGTCTACGATGATCTGGCCGAAGTGCTGGAAAGCGCGGCGGCGGCCGGCGAAAGCCGATTTGTTGCGTTGGCCGATATCGACGCCGACCGCGCCGCCGCCGATACCACCGCGGCCGACGCCGCCCGCATGGCGGCCCAGGCGCGCAGCCGTCTGGAAAGCCTGGTGGGCGCTGTCGATAGACCACCGAACCTTGAAACGATCGAGCCGCCGATGAGCGAAGGTCAGCTGCGCTTCCATGCGGTCGCGCTCGCGGAGGCCCAGGCGCGCGCGGCCGAGGCGGGCGTCGAGATCCGGGAGCGCGACTTCGACCTCGGCTACGAGGTGTCCGTGAGCTATTTCCAGCGGGAATCCGGAGCGATGTTCGACGGCGACGACTGGGTCTCGGCGCGGGTCGGGGTTTCGGTCCCGCTCTGGTCGCGGTGGAACCAGCAGCCCGCGCTGGAAGCGGCGCGGCGTGACGCCGATGCGGCCGCATTGAGAACCGCCGACGCCCGACGCAGCGCGCTTGACGAATTTCGTGCGGCGACGGCGGCCTACGCCGCGGCCCGCCGCTCTCGCAGCGCACTGGAAGGGCGCATTGAAGCCCTTCAGGCGCTCGCCGCCGCCGCACAGCGCGAGTACGAGACCGGCTATGGGGATCTGCGCCCGGTTCTCGAAGCGCGCGCAAGCGCGCTCGAGGTTGAGGTCCGCATGCTTCAGCTGGATCTGGAGGCCGACCGCGCGGCCGCTCGCATGAACGCCCTTACGCTGGATTGATCCGATGAAACGCACACTGCTCATGCTTTCGGCGGCGATCGCCTTTCTCGCCGCGCCGGCCCCGATCGTTGGCGCCGGGACGGCCGCTTACGCGCAATCGTCTGAGGACGACGAACAGCGCTACACCTGCCCAATGCACCCCCACTACATCTCCGACGATCCGGGCAACTGCCCGATCTGCGGCATGGATCTCGTGCCGCTGGAGGCGGGCGGCGAGGCCGGCTCGGCGGAAACAGGCGAAGCGGGGCCGACGGTGACGATATCGCCCGCCATGCTCCAGACCGTCGGGGTGCGCACAGCCGAAGTCGAGCGCGCTGCGTTCGGCGGCCGGATCGAGGCGTTCGCCCAGATCGCCGCCAATGAGCGCCTGCAGTCGTCGGTCTCCACCCGCGCGGCTGGCTGGATCGAGCGTCTGCGTGTGCGCGCGGTGGGCGACGAGGTCGCCGCCGGCGACCTTCTGTTCGAGTTCTACAGTCCCGATCTCGTCGCCGCACAAATGGATTACTTTTCCGCGCGCGCCTCGAATGCGCGCCGGGCGGAGACCTCGCTGAGGCGACTGGAGGCGCTCGGCATGGGACCGATCGCCATCGCCCGCATGCGCGAGCGCGGCGAGCCCCTTCGCGTCGTTCCGGTCTTCGCCGAACGCGATGGTGTCGTATCTGAGCTGAACTTCGCCGAAGGCGATTATCTGCCGGTCGGTGCGGGCGTCCTGACGCTGCAGGACTATTCTACGGTCTGGGTGATCGCCGAGGCGCCGCAGAGCGATCTGGTTCACTTGGCCGAGGGGCAGAGCGCCGATGTTGGGCTGGCTCGCGGCGGCGCTGCGGTCAGCGGCCAAGTGGACTACATCTATCCGACCTTCGATGCGCGCACACGGACGGGTCGTGTTCGCGTGGTCGTGCCGAACCCGTCCGGCGCGCTGCGCCCCGGCGCGTTCGCCAGCGTCACGTTTGCCGGCGACAGCGAGAGCCGACTGGCCGTTCCCAGCGAAGCGGTGCTCTACGGCGAGGATGGCGCCCGCGTCGTCATAGCGCAGGGCGGCGGTCGTTTCGAACCGCGTGCGATCGAAACCGGGCTCAGCGAAAACGGCTTCACCGAGGTAAGGCGCGGCCTTTCGGAAGGCGAGACCGTCGTCGCGTCCGGCCAGTTCCTTCTCGACAGTGAGAGCCGGCTGCGGGAGAGCTTTGCCCGCATGCAGGGCGCAGACACGCCCATGAGTGCGCTTGAACTGTCCGAGGCCGAGTTCGCGATGGTCGATCACGTCGTTGACGCGGCGCTGTATGTCCACGAAGCGCTGCGCGACGGCTACGACGTCCAGCCGTCCTTCTTCCAGCCCGCGATCGACGCTGCGGAGATGATCGCGGGTCGCTATCCGGGCCGTCTGGGCACGATCATGGAGGACTCAGTCTCGAACCTACAGGATCTGACTGAGGCGCGGACCGCGGTCCAGCTCCAAGACGGCCTGGAAACACTGGTGGAGACTATCCGCCCCTGGCTGATGAGCCGACCACAGCGCTATGATGCGCTCGGCCTGTCGATCTATGAAGCCAATGATCGCGCTTGGCTCGAGGCCGGGACCGCAAGGCCGTTCAACCCCTACGGCGATGAAGACGTGAGACGGGTGACGTGGCCAGAGGCCGCGCCGGAGCGTGAACAAGCCGAAGGCATGAGCGAAGACACGATGCGCGCCGGAGGTGGTCATGCAAACCACTGACTCCGGGCTTCGCGACCCGTCCAAGGGCTGGGTCGCCAGCCTTATCACCTGGTCGATCCAGAACAAGCTCCTGGTCTTGATCGGCGCGGTGGTATTGCTGGTCGGCGGGGTTCGCGCGGTCCAATCCACGCCGCTCGACGCGGTGCCGGACATGACCGACACCCAGGTCATCGTACGAACCGAGTTTCCCGGCCAGAGCCCTCAGCTGGTCGAAGACCTCGTCACCTATCCGATGGCGAGCGCGCTGCTGGGCTTGCCGCGGACAGAGGACGTGCGCGGCGTCTCCATGTTCGGTTCCTCCTTCATCTACGTGGTGTTCGAGGACGGGGTGGATCAGTATTGGGCGCGCTCCCGCGTGCTCGAGGCGCTCTCGCGCATGCAGGCCGAACTGCCCGCCGGCGCGACGCCGGAGCTCGGTCCCGACGCCACAGGTGTCGGCTGGGTCTATCAGTACGCCCTGGTGGACCGCACGGGCCAGCGCGACCTCGCCGATTTGCGCGCCCTTCAGGACTGGTTCCTGCGCTTTGAACTCGCCGCCGTGGACGGCGTGGCGGAGGTCGCCTCGGTCGGGGGCTTTCAGCGCGAGTTTCAGGTGCTCCTTGATCCGGACAGACTGCGCGCGTTCGGCGTGGCGCTTCCTGAAGTGATCGAAGCGGTGCGCCGGTCTTCGCTTGAAGCAAGCGGCAGCATCGTCGAGCAGGCCGAGACCGAATTTTTCGTGCGCGCGCGAGGCTATGTGACCACGGCCGGAGAGCTTGAGCAGGTCTCGCTCTACGCCGAAGACGGCGCTCCGGTGACCGTCGCCGATCTTGGCCGGGTCATCGAAGGACCGGCGCTGCGGCGCGGCGTGACCGAGCTCAATGGCGAGGGCGAGGTGGTCTCGGGCATCATCGTGATGCGCGACGGCGAGAACGCTCTCGAAGTCATCGACCGGGTGACCGAACGCATCGACGAATTGTCGGCCGGCCTGCCGGAGGGCGTGGAGATCGTTCCAGTCTACGATCGCGCGCCGTTGATCGAGGGGGCTGTGGAGTATCTCCAGCACAAGCTCATCGAAGAAGCGATAGCGGTCACGCTCGTGGTGCTGATCTTCCTCCTCCACGTGCGTTCCGCGTTCGTGTCGGTCATCACCCTTCCACTCGGCGTCCTCGCCGCCTTCATCGTTATGCAGGCCCAAGGCGTCACCGCGAACATCATGTCGCTGGGCGGAATCGCGATTGCAATCGGCGCCATGGTCGACGCCTCCATCGTCATGGTGGAGAACGCTAACCGGCGCCTCGCAGACCTGCCGCCGGACGCGTCAAAGGCCGACCGGGACGCCGCGCGGATCAAGGCTGTGCAGGAGGTCGGGCCTGGCGTCTTCTTCTCGCTTCTGATCATCACCGTCTCCTTCCTGCCTGTTTTCGCCCTGACCGGTGAGAGCTTCCGGCTGTTCTCGCCGCTCGCCTTCACCAAGACCTACGCAATGGCGTTCGCCGCAGCCCTGTCGGTGACGCTGGTTCCGGTTCTGATCATGCTGCTGGTGCGCGGTCGCGTGCGGCCGGAGCGCGCCAATCCGATCATGGGGGTCCTCATCGCCGGTTATCGGCCCGTGCTGCGCCTGGCGCTGCGGTTCCGCTGGATAACGCTAGGGCTGACCGTGGCGCTGCTCGCGAGTTCCGCGCTTCCGCTCGCCCGGCTCGGAGGCGAGTTCATGCCGCCGCTTTACGAGGGCGAACTCCTGTACATGCCGACGACCCTGCCCGGCGTCTCGACGGCCGAGTCGCGCGACATTCTCTCTACTACGAACCGGCTGATCATGACGGTTCCCGAAGTCGAACAGGCCTTCGGCAAGGCCGGGCGGGCCGACACGGCGACCGATCCCGCGCCCATGTCCATGATCGAGACCTGGATACGCCTCAAGCCACGAGAGCAATGGCGGCCGGGCCTCACGCCGGAAGCCCTGATCGAGGAGTTGAACGAGCGCGTCGCCATGCCGGGGCTTGTCAATTCCTGGGGCTACCCGATCAAGATCCGCATGGACATGATTTCAACCGGCGTGCGTACGCCGGTGGGTGTAAAGATCACCGGCGACGACTTGTCCGAAATCGAACGGGTCGCCGCCGATGTTGCCCGTGTGGTGGAAGGCGTGGACGGCGCGCGTTCTGCGTTCGCTGATCGGACCATGGGCGGGCGCTATCTGGAAATCACGCCGGACCGCCGCGAGCTGGCGCGCCAGAATGTCGATCTCGCCAGCGTCCAGGCGGTGATCAACGCCGCCATGGGCGGACGCCCGGTAAGCGAGAGCGTCCAGGGACGCGAGCGCTACGCCATCGCCGTACGCTACGACCGGCCGTTCCGAAACCAGCCGTCCGCAGTCGGCGACCTCTTGGTGACAAGCCGGGACGGCGCTCAAATCCCCTTGTCCGAACTCGCCGACATCGCCTTTGTCGACGGCCCGCCCATGATCCGCTCGGAGAACGCTCGTCTGACCGGCTGGGTGTTTGTCGACGTCGCCGGCCGCGACATCGCTTCGTTCGTAAACGACGCGCAGCACGTGGTGGCGGAGGGGGTCGAGCTGCCGTCCGGCTATGCAGTGGAATGGTCGGGCCAGTTTGAACAGATGATCGAGGCGCGTGAACGCCTGTCGCTCGCGATACCCGCCGCCATTCTGATCGTGTTCGTATTGCTGATGCTGCATTTCGGGCGTGTGGACCGGACGCTCATGATCATGGCCTCGCTGCCCTTCGCCCTGATCGGCGGCCTGTGGTCGCTCTGGCTCGCCGGCTACGACATGTCCGTCGCGACCGCTGTCGGGTTCATCGCGCTTGGCGGCATCGCGGTGGAGACCGCAGTGGTGATGGTGCTCTATCTCGACCAGCAGGTCCGCGAGTATCCGCCCCGAACTCAGGACGAGCTGTTCGAAGCGGTGATGGCCGGCGCGGCCATGCGACTTCGTCCGAAACTGATGACGGTGCTGACCATTTTCGCCGGCCTGGCGCCGGTCTTCATCACCGACGGGCTCGGCGCAGACGTGATGCGCCGGATCGCGCTGCCCATGGTTGGCGGCATGGTCTCGACCCTGGTGCTGACCCTGCTGGTGGTTCCAGCGATCTATTTCCTGTGGGAGGCGTTCCGGCTCAGGCTGGACCGGGATGCGTCCGAAGTCTCAAACTCTCTCTCAACCCGAACGGAGGCCTGACCATGACCCGTCCACCCCTGTTTCTGATTGCTGCATCCACCGCAGCCCTGATCGCGGCCTGCTCTGAGCCCGAGGCGCGCGAGGACGCCGCCGAAGCGTTCTCCGCGGGCGAGCAGACCGCTTCCTCCGGTACGGATCACGGCGGTATGGACCACGGCGAGATGGACGGCGATGACATGCACGCGGAGACGGACCATGGCGATATGAACCATGGCGAAATGGCCGACGGCGACATGCACGCGGGAATGGACCATGGCGGTATGGATCACGGCGGCATGACGGCGGCTGAAGCCACAGCCGAGGGCGTGGTCAACACCATCGACCCGGACGCCGGCTCGGTAAACATCACCCATCCGCCTATGCCCGAGATCAACTGGCCGGAAATGACCATGGACATTCCCGTCACCGGAACCGTCGACCTTTCCGGGTTCAGCGAGGGCGATACGGTGCGTTTCACTGTTCGGCGCGGACGCGACGACGTCTTCCGCATCGTGGAGATGACGCCGGCTGAGGCGGACGAATGATGGTGCGCGCTCTCACCGCTGCGGTCGCCCTGGTGAGTTTCACCGCGGCCGCCTACGCCCATGCCGGCCTCAAGTCATCCTCGATCGAGGATGGCGCGACGCTGGAAACGGCGCCGCCCGAAATCACGCTCGAATTCACTGCTGAGGTCGGATTGGCGTCGGTGCAGTTGGAGACCGCCGACGGCAGTTCGCTCGAAACCGGGTTTTCACCAGACCGAAGCTTTGCGGTGGAGCACGCCGCGCCGCTTCCTGAACTGTCCGAAGGCGCATACGTCCTTGAATGGCGCGCGCTTGCACGGGACGGCCACGTCATGACAGGAGAGATCAGCTTCTCCGTGACCGGCGGCGATGCCTGACGCGTTTACGCTGGCTGTGTTCGCGGCGAAGCTCTGCGTCCTCGCCGCTGCGCTGACGTCCGCGGGGCTGGGCTGGGCGATCGCGCTCGGCGGCGATCTTGCGCGCCGGGTGAGGCGGGCTTTGGTCTTCGCGGCTGCGCTGGCCGCGGTTCTCGCCTATGCGCTACTTCTGCTCACCGCCAACGCCCAGCTCGGCGGCGCCTGGGCGTCCGCGCTCGATCCTTCCACACTCGGCTGGATATGGCCCGGCCGCCAGGCTCAAGTGCTGGTGCTCAGCCTTGGACTTGCTTCCGTAGTCGCGGCGTCAGTCGCCAAGCTCCGTCTGCTCGGTCTCGCCGCCGTGCTGCTGATCGGCGTGTCGTTCGCCCTGAGCGGCCACGCCGCGGCTCTGGAAGACGGGCTCCTCGCCCAGATCGGCGTAGCGATTCACGGGTTCGCCGCGTCGTTCTGGTTCATCGCACCGCTGCTCCTTTGGCCTCGGGGCGATGGCTACGACGCGAGCGTCGTCAGGCGGTTCAGCGAAGCGGCGATCTGGATCGTCCCGATGGTCTTCGCTGCAGGCGGATATCTCGCCTGGCGCCTCGCCGGCGGGCTGACCGAACTCTTCACCACCGCCTACGGACAGCTCCTGAGCGCCAAACTCGCCGTCGCCCTGGTTGTGCTCGCACTCGGCGCCGTCAACAAGCAGATCGTGAGCCGGTGGCTCGCCACGGATCCGCCTCAGGGGCGACGTCTTCTGCGACTCACGCTTGGAGCTGATGCGGCGGTCTTCCTCACGGCGCTCGCTCTGGTGAGCTGGGCGAGCACGGTGAGCGGCCCGTCCTAGGTGAGCGCGCGACAGGGGGCGCGCTTCAGCTCCAGGCCATGTATGCGAGCGGCGCCGCGACAACGGCGGCGGTGGTCAGGATCTGCACCAAGCGCGCTCCGCCGCCGAGCGTGTGCGGCGTTTCTCCCGGGTCCTGAAACACCATGGGCGCTATGAAGCGCAGATAATAGGCCAGCGACAAAACCGTGTTGGCGGCGGCCGCGATCACCAGCCATCCCAAATCCGCTTCCAGCGCGGCCGCGAAAAGCGCGGCTTTGCCGGCGAAGCCGGCGAGCGGGGGTATCCCCACCAGAGACAGAAGCGCGCCCGTCAGCACGATCGCTTCCAGGGGCCGGGTTCGAAAGAGCCCCGCGAAACCCTTTCTCGCCGTGCGGCCTCTCAGCGAAACGATCACGGCGAAGGCGGCGAGGTTGGCGAGGGCGTAGGCCGCCATGAAGGCTGTCAGCGCAGGCTCGGCGAGCACGCTCGCGCCGCCTGCGGCCACAGCCATCAGCGCGTATCCCGACTGACTGACGGAGGACCAGCCGAGCATCCGCCGCATATCATTCTGAGCGAGCGCGGCTAGATTGCCGAGCGTCATGGTGGCCAGGGAAATCAGCGCCGCGAACAGCGGGACGACCGGCGTGTCCGCCGCTTCGGAGACGAGGCGCATCAAGGCGATCGCCGCGCCGATCTTGGGGGCGACGGTCAGGAAGGCGGCCGAGGGGGCGGGGGCGCCCTCGGCGACGTCCGGCACCCAGGCGTGCGCCGGCACGGCGCCGAGTTTGTAGAACAGTCCGATCATGATCAGGACGAGGCCGGCGGCGCCGAGCGGAGCTTCAACAAGAGCGGCGTCGATCGTGTCGTAGGACGTGGCGCCGCCGACGCCGACGGTCAGGACGACGCCGAACGTCAGCAGAGCGTTCGCAAGTCCGCCGACGAGAAAATACTTCATCCCGGCTTCAAGCGACGGCGCCCACCCACGATGAAACGCCGCAAGCACGTAGCCCGTGATCGAGGACAGGAGCACGGCGATAAGCAGTTGCAGCAGATCGGCCGCGCCCGCCATGGCCATGGCGCCCAGCGCCGATAAGGCGAGGATCGCGTAGTATTCGCCGTGACGGTGGTCGGTCTTGAACCATTTCGCGGACAGGGCGGCGGACAGCGCCGCCGTTGTGTAGATCAGAACGCGCGCGTGGAAGCTCAGCGTATCGAGCGCGAACACGCCGGAGAAGGTCAGCCGGTCGGCGTCGCGCTCTGCGAATGCGAGCCCGATCGCGAGGGCGAAGCCGGCGATCGCGACGGCCGCGCCGAGCCTGAGCCGTTTCTGCGGTAGAATGAGCGCGCCCAGAACGATCGCGACGGCGCACAGGAGAACCGCGATTTCAGGCGCGAGATCCGCGATTGGCATCTCAGCCTCCGGCCGGGAGCAGCGAGGCGGCGTCGACCATTTCCAAAAGCCAGGCGGGCCAGACGCCGATCAGGACGACGAGCGCAAGAAGCAAGGCCAACACTGCGATCTCCCCCGGCTTGAGGTCGGGGAAGTCCCCGCTGGGCGCGCTCGCCGGTTCTGCGAAGAAGACCCGTCGCAGCAGTTGGAGGAAAAGAGCGGCGGTGATCAGGATGCCGAACAGACCGACCGCTGCGAGCACGGGGTAGACGGCGAAGGCGCCCAGGAAGACATGAAGCTCAGCTACGAAGCCGGCGAGACCGGGAAGGCCGAGCGAGGCGAAGCTTGCAAGGATCGTAAAGCCGGTCAAACGGGGCGCCTGCCCGGCCAGCCCGCCGTAGTGGTCCATCTCGTAGTCCTGCCGGCGTTGCCAGAAGGCGCCGGCGATTAGGAAAAGCGATCCGGTGATAAGGCCATGTGCGATCATTTCTACGACGGCGCCGGTCAAAGCGAGGCCGCGTGCGGCCTCCGAGCCTATGGCCGACCCCGCCACCGCGATGCCGAGCACCGTGTAGCCCATGTGATTGACCGAGGTGTAGGCGATCCGGCGCTTCAGATCGCTCTGACCCAGCGCCACGAGCGCCCCCCAGAGGATAGACACGACAGCGAGCGACGCGAGCAGCAGCGACCATTTCGCAAAGGCTTCGGGCGTCATCTGCATGGCGATGCGGATCAGGCCGTAGCCGCCCATTTTCAGAAGCACGCCTGCAAGGATCGCCGAGGCCGGCCCGGGGGCGTCGACATGGGCGGGCGGAAGCCATGTGTGGACCGGAACGAGCGGCGTCTTGATCGCGAACCCGGCAAGGAAAGCGAAGAGCACCAAAGTTGCGCCGAGACCGCCGCCGGCGAGGGGCGTCTGCGCGATGATCGCGCGCATGTCGAAGGTCAGCGTCGGCATGGACAGGGCCAGCACGATGATGCCGATCAGGATCAGAAGCGACCCCACAAAGGTGTAGAGAAAGAATTTCAAGGCGGCGCCCTGCGCGTCGCCATGGCCCCAACGCCCGATGAGAAAGTACATCCCGACGAGCGAAAGATCGAAGAAGATATAGAACCAGATCAGGTCCAGCGTCAGGAACAGGCCGAGCGAAACGCCGGTGAGAAACAGGATCCAGGCGTAATACGCGCCGGGCCGCGCGAGGCCGGGCATGGGCCAGGCCGTGGCGGCGAGGAAGACGAGCGCGCTCATCAAGGACAGGCTCAGCGAGACGCCGTCCACGCCCATTCGCCAGGCGACGCCCAGCCCGGGCGCCCATACGGCTTCCTCCACGAGCTGAAATCCGGCGCCGGGCGTGTACCGGGTCCACACGATCACTAGCGCGGCGAGCGGAACGGCGGCGGCGGCGATCGCCAGGCCGCGCGCGAGGCCCGGCCTTGACGAAGGCGTCATGAACAACAGCACGGACGCCAGGATCGGCGTGAGGACGGCGAGGGTGAGCATGTGTCAGCCTCCGAAAATCAAGAGCGCCGCGCCGAGGAACGCCACGGCGGCCAGCAAGATGAAGTAATCGTGGGTCATGCCGGTTTGCAGCCGGCTTGCGCCTTGTGCGCCGCGGCCGCTGAGGCGCGCTGACGCGGCCGCGGCCAGATTGGCGGCGGCTTCGCCCGCGCGCGCCCCGAAGCTGGAAAGGCCGCGCACCGCGGTCGTGCTCCAGCCCACCGCGCCGGTCCTTGACCGCTCACCGGAGCCGTCGACCAGCACCGCCTCGACGGTTTCGATCAACCTTGGAAGCCGATCTGCGGCGGCGACGACGGCGCGGCGCGGCGCGTCGAGAATGCGATCGTCGATCCAGGCTGCTACGCGCGCGGTTCGGTCCGCCGCATCGCCGGCGAAAGCAAAGCTGGCGGCCCCCAGACCATCGTGCTGGAGGGCGGCGACCGGCCGGCGCGCGAGCGCTACGCCAACGGCGAGCCCGGCTATGACGAGGGTCACCGAAAGCGCAAGCTCCCATAGAGGGCCCGATACCGGGTCGACTCCGGCCCAGCGTAGGACCGGGCTGCGCAGCGGCCCGATCCACAGGGCGGTGGCGGCCAGCGAGAGTGAGGCGAGGAGGCCGAGCGCGGCCACAGCAGCGCGCGACACCCGGTCGCGTGTCGCCTCGCCCGGAGCGAAGGCGAGCATCCACCAGCGCGCGGCGTAAGCCGCTGACAGGGCGCCGGCCAGCATCGCGGCGAGCGCGTAGCCCGTTGAGGCGTGGCCGAGGGCGGCGACGATCTTCTCCTTGCTCCAGGCGCCGCCTGCCGGCGGCAGCCCGGCGAGGCCGAGCGCCGCGACGCCGGCCAGTACCGCCACAAGCGGAAGCACGCGCCCGAGGCGCAGGCTTTCAAGGTCGAACCCGCCGCGAACCTCCTTCGCCAGACCGGCTGCGAAGAACAGCGGCGCCTTGAAAGCGCCGTGCACGATCAGGTGGACCGCCGCGACGCCGGGATAGCCTGCGCCCACTGCGGCGATCATCAGGCCCAGTTGCGCCGAGCTGGACCCGGCGAGCAATTTCTTGGCGTGGGTCTGGACTAGGGCGGCCGCGCCTGCGGCGAGCGCCGAAAAGAGCCCGATCATCACCGCGCCGGTCGAAAAGCCCGGGGCCTCGACGAGGGCGGGCTGGAGCCGGATCAGCAGATAGGCCCCGGCGGCGACCATGGTCGAGCTGTGCAGCAGCGCGGACACCGAGGTGGGGCAGTCCATGGCGCGAAACAGCCAGGCCGTGAACGGCACCTGGCCGGCCTTCGCGGCGGCCGCGATGAGGACGCCGAACGCAGCGACGGCGAGAAGACCGCCGTCCAGGTCTGCGAGGTCCGCGAAGGCCAGGCCTCCGGTTCCCGCGTAGCAGGCGAACGCGGCGAGAAACAGTCCGAGATCGCCCAGCCGCGTCGTCACGAACGCGAATCCGGCCGACCGTGCGGCCTGCGCCTCCCGCCAGCGGTGGCCGATGAGCGCCCACGAGCACGCGCCCATGACCTCCCAGCCGATCAGCAGCGAGACGAAGTCCGCCGCGCTCACCACGAGCTGCATCGCGCCAATGAAGATCAGCAGCAATCCCATGAGCCGGGCCAGTCCGGTCTGCGCCTCGTGAAACGCGGCGAAGATCAGCACCGCCAGACCAATCACAGACACGGTAAGCGCCACCGCCCGCGCCGTGTCGGTCAGATCCAGCAACAAGGGAAAGTCGGGCGCCCAGACGAAGCTCGCCGGCGCCGGCTCAAGCGCGCTCAGAACGGCGATCCCCACCATGACCGCGCCGCCGAGCACAGCCAGAGCGACGCGGCTCGCCGAGCCGAGCGTCCAGATCATCAGACCGGTCGCGGCCGGCAAAAGGGCGAGCGTCCAGATCATCCGCGCAACGTGTCCAGGCTTTCAGTGACGTCCGCCTGGCGCCGGCGATAAACCGCAACGACCAACGCGAAACCGATCGCCATCTCCACGGCCATCACCGCCATGATCAGAATGGCTAGCAATTGCCCTTCGGGCATGCCGCCCAGCGCCTGGCTCCAGAAGCCGATCACGGCCAGCAGGGCGCCGTTCAGCATCAGCTCGAAGCCCATCATCACCATGACGAAACTTTGCTGCGAGAGCGCGCCGTAGAGACCGATCCCGAACAGGGCGGCGGCGCCGAGAAGGACGAGGACCAGGATCATCCGTGGCCTCCATGGTGATGGCGGTGACCGCCTTCGTCACCATCCTCGCCGGGCGTGCGGCCGGCCGGGTCGCCGCCGGGCGCCAGGCCTGGCGGCCGCGACCCGTCGTCAGCGTCGCCGTAGCGCCCGCCTCGCGCCGACAGGATCACCGCGCCCAGCATGGCGGCCAGCAAGGTCACGCCGGCGGTTTCGAAGATCAGCATGGACGGACCGAGCAGCTCGAGACCGAGCTCGAACACATCGCGATCGTTCTGCGGCGCGGGGACCGAAGGCGTCTCCGAGACGATGACTGCTGCCGAAAGTCCCAGCCATGCAAGAAGGCCCGCCGCGATCGACACGCGGTGCTTGTGAACCATCTGCATGGGGTTCAGACCGGCCGGGTTCATCATGAAGGCGACCATGAAGATCGCCATCACCATCATCTCCACCGCCATCATGAAGACGGTGGCCACGCCGATGTAGGGCGTGGCCAGAATGACCGCCACGCCCCCGACCGCGATGAAGGACAGCATCAGGGAAAATGACGCGCGCACCATGGAGTCGGTGCGGAAAACTCGCCATCCGGTCCAAACCGCGAAGAGGATAAGGGCCGCGACCGCGCCGAGCGTCACCATAGCGCCAGCCCTCCGGTCCAGACCAGGTGGAGAAAGGAGAGAGGAAGCAACACGGTCCAGATAAGCCCGAGCATGCGCGATGGCGGAGGGCGCGGAAGGACCGCCCCTGCAGCCACGGTGATCGCCATGACGAGCGCGCTCTTCAGCCACAGCCAGATCGGGCCGGGCAGCCACGGTCCGATCGGTCCGCCCAGGAACACCGTGGCGGCCAGTGCAGAAAATGCGGTGAGCATGGCGAGGCGCGCACCCTGCCAGAGCGCGCGCGCCGGGCCGCTATCCTCCGCCGACGTACCCCCCGCCAGGTCGGCGCCGTCGGCAAAGTCGAACGGCCCGCGCAATGTCAGGGCTAGTCCGGTCAGCAAGAACAGGGGAAGGCCGAGCGGCTGGCGCAGGACATTCCACAGTGTTTCTTGCGAACGGACGATTGCGGTGAGTGAAAGCGATTCCGCGGGGAGCGCGGCCGCAATCAGGACGAACATCGAGGGCAGCATCATGGGCAAGGCGATCGCCGCGTATCGGTAAGCCCCGATGAGCGGGAACGGACTGTTCGGCGACCATCCGTGCAGGAAAACCGCGACCACGACGAGCGCCTCGCACGCGCCCCAGACCACGACGCCGACGGGGCTGTCGACCAGCGCGTAACCCGATGCGACCGGAACCACTGACAGGCCGATGAAGGAGAGGGCGAGATAGCTCGCGGGCGCCAGGACGCCGGTGAGCCGGTCCGGGGCTTCGGTGCGCACGACGGGCCGCAGGATCAACGCGGCGCCCTCGTTCAAGGCCGTAATCACACCCGCCGGGCGCGCACCCCACAGGATCGGGACGGCGCGGTCGAAGCCGGCGGCGAGCGCTGCGCCGGCGGCGAGGGTGGCGAGGAGGAAGAGAACGAGGAGCGCTTCGATCATGACGCCTCCTCCAGCGTGCCGGCGCGAAGGCGGGACGGGGCGAAGCTGTTGAGCGCCAGCACAGCCTCGCACCATTCAAGGCCAAGGAGCATGGCGGCCGGATCGGGCGCGACGGCACCCGCCGGCGAACCGCGGAGCCAGCGCGCCAGGCGGCGGCGAGCGTCGTCGCCGTCGGGGCTTTGGGCGAGACCGGGTGGAAGCGCACGCGTGGCGAACGGAGCCAACGCGCTTTCGCCCGAGGCGACCCGGTCGGCCGCATGGTCGAGGCCCATCAGCCGAAGCAGTCTCGCCGCGCAGGCGCCGGGCGCGTCGGCCTCGGACGGTTGTTCGTAGGGGGCCGATGCGATTTTGGCGGAGACGATCACATCGCCCTGCAGCACAAGGTCCAGCGTCAGGCCGGGCGGTAGCATCGAGGCGAAAGGCCCCACGCGGCAGGCGTAGGCGTCGAGGTTCAGCCCGTCACGGATGTCGGCGTCGGTCATCGCCATGGGGCGACCGTAGGGCGTGCCGCCCATCATGCCTTCGCCGCCCTGTCCATGAACGCCGCGCCCGCGCCACGGATTGGGCGGCGTGTCGGGCAGCCGGTCGGGATCGCCCCTGGCGCCATCGAGAAGGCGATCCCGCAGGTCCACAAGAGCGTCGGCGGGGTCCTGAGTGCAATCCCATCTGTAAACGGCGCGGGGTTTCGGGATCTGGTCGTGGACGCGGTCGAACCCTTCAGCATCCTCATTGGGCGGCTCGCCTGCGACCAGCAGCACGGACGCCTCGCGGGGAGACGCTGCGCGCCTCAGGGCCGGCGAGCGGAACGCGGCTTCGACGGCGGACAGAGCGCCGGGCCCGATGCAGGCGTATGCTGTGACCGGGGCGCGGCGGGCGAAAGCGGTCGTAAGGCCTAAGCCCATCGAAACGCCCCCTCGCGCCAGCCATAGAGCAAACCGACGGCGAGGATGGCCAGGAACATGCCCATCTCGGCCATGGCCTTGAGACCTTCTTCGACGAAGACCACCGCCCAAGGGTACATGAACATCATCTCCATCTCGAACGCGATGAAGACGAGCGTCATCGTGTAGGCGCGGAAATGAAACCTGTTCCAGGCATGCGTCTTCGCCTCGCCGCCGCCGAGATAAGGCCGCGCCTCAGGCGCCGAGGAGGTCGGCCCCGAAAGGGCCCACAGTCCCAGAACCGTCGCTGTCGCGACTGCGGCCAGACTGCTGATGGCAAGGATCATGAATTCGCCGGTTCCCCTTGGCTGGGTTTGTTACGTAAGCGGGCCGAGGCGCGGTTTGGTTCCGATTTTGACGCCGTCAGTCCTGCGCCTCGGACTTCCACGTCTGTGAGCAGATCGCGTAGAGGAAGGTCGCTGACCAAGTCAGTAGCATGAAGCCGACCAACCCGATGGCGACCGTCAGGACCCGCATATCGCCCACGACGTCGAACGGGGCGTAGCCCAGCGTCGTGTAAAGCGTTCCGGAGAGATAGAACCAGTCCACCCAGCTCTGCCCGAAGGCCGGGTCGAAGCTGTCTTTCCAGAGCCACTGGTCGAGGGCGGCGGAGGCGCAGGCGAGCACTCCGATCTCGGCCAGATGTACGAAGACGAGCCCGGTAAAGACATAGATCGGCGCGCTGGTGCTGCGCTTGGCCCAGTCAGGCCGGGTCCGAACGAGGCTTGTCAGCGAGAGGTGGTGAAACGCGGCGAGGCCGATCATCACCACCAGCGAGACCGTTATGGCTGTCATTGCGCGTCGGCCTCCGTCTCGCCGTCGTCCGCCTCGCTCCCCCCTGCGCGGCGCAAGAACCAGCTTTCAAATGCGAAGATCGCGACGATGCCTCCGAGCGAAATCACGATGATCAGCGGGTCGTTCAGCGCCTTCATCACGATGAAAGCGATTAGAGCGACGGCGTCGAGAATGATCGCGCTGACCAGGATGACCGGGTTCGCGTCGACCTCCTCGCGCATGCGCCGGAGCACGCCCCAATGGATGATGATGTCCATCACCAGATAGAAGATCGCCCCCATCGACGCGATGCGGCCCAGGTCGAAGAAGGCGGCCAGGACGCCCGCCGCGACCACCGTATAAACCAGGGTATGCTTCTGGATGTCGCCGGGCATCCCGAAATGCTTGTGCGGGACCAGCTTCATGTCGGTCAGCATGGCGATCATGCGCGAGACAGCGAAAATGCTTGCGATGACGCCCGACGCGGTCGCAATGATGGCGAGCGCCACGGTGAACTGGACCCCGAGATCTCCCACCGCCGGCCGAGCAGCTTCAGCCAGGGAATAGTCCCGCGCGGCGATGATTTCCTCAATGGAGAGCGTCGAGCCGACCGCCCAGGCGACCAGCATGTAAACCACGAGGCAGATTGCGAGCGCGATGATGATCGCGCGGCCGACATTGCGGTGCGGATTTTTGAGCTCCGAGCCGCTGTTGGTGATGGTCGTGAAGCCCTTGTAGGCGAGAATGGCGAGAGCGACGCCGGCGAGAAAGCCGCCGATCGAACCCGCTCGCGCCGGTTCATCGCCCGTCGCCGGCTCGAAGCTGAATCCGGCCGCGGCCAGCGCGACGATTGCGAAGACCAGAATGCCGCCGATCTTCACCACCGCTGCGACCTTGGAAAGGCCTCCCACGAACCGGTTGCCGGCGGCGTTCACGATGAAGGCGAACACGATTAGGCCGACCGCCAGAAGCGGGATGAGCACGGATGGCGTGTCACCTGGAAAGAGCTGCAGCGTGTAGGTGGCGAACGTGCGCGCCACGAGGCTCTCGTTGATGATCATGGATAAGGCCATGAGAAGAGCTGATCCGCCGGTCACGGCGACAGGACCGTAGGCCTTGTTGAGGATCATCGCGATGCCGCCCGCAGACGGATAGCGGTTGGACACCTTGATATAGGTGTAGGCGCTGAAGCCGCTGATAATGGCGGCCACCAGGAAGGCGAGCGGGAACCAGGGACCGGCGAACTGAGCGATCTGCCCGGTCAGCGCGAATATCCCCGCACCGATCATAACCCCGGTTCCCATCGCCACAGCACCGGCGAGGGTCAGACTGTTTTGCTCGTACTTCGCCGAGCGGTCGTCGTTCTGCAATGGAAGACCTCCAGCTTCTGCCAAGAGCCGAACGCGGAGACCGATGACAGGGGCATCGCGGCCGCTGAGACCGTTGCGCTCACAGTTCCGTTGGTCGAACGGGTCACCATCCGCGCGGAGCTCTCAATGCTTTTACGCGGCGCATCCGTCCGTCCCTCAGAGGCGGTAGCCTTTATCCGGCTGATGCAACCGATATGAGGGATGCCGCCTTGCGGGCCGTAACTAGGTTAGGGTCATCAATAGCAAGCGTCCTCCGCGCGCAATTCAAGCAAGATTTGAGGGTCTGAGCTCCATGTCGATTATCAACAGACGCAGTTTTCTCGCCACCGGCGCTGCCAGCGGGCTGGCCGCAGCCGGCTTGCTGCCTGCCTGGGCGCGCAGTCAGAGCGGGTTGGCGCCCCACACGACTCTGAGCGGAACTGAGTTCGACCTCACCATTGGCCGCTCTCCGGTGCGGATCGATGGTCGGCCGGGGCGTGGCATCACGATCAATGGCACTATTCCCGCGCCGCTGCTGCGCTGGCGCGAGGGCGACGAAGTCACGCTACGCGTCACGAACACGCTGGATGCCGATACCTCCATCCACTGGCACGGCATCCTCATTCCCTTCCAGATGGATGGCGTACCCGGGGTCAGCTTCCCCGGGATCCGGCCGGGAGAAACCTTCACCTATCGCTTCCCGCTGCGCCAGGCCGGGACCTACTGGTATCACAGCCATTCCGGACTTCAGGAGCAACTCGGCCATTACGGTCCGATTGTCATCGATCCGGCCGGCCCCGACCCGGTGGGATACGACCGGGAATACGTCATTGTCCTGTCCGACTGGACCTTCATGGATCCGCACCGGCTTTTCGACGAGCTGAAGAAGAGCGCGGACAGCCTGAACTACCAGAAGCGTACCTTCACCGATTTCCTCGCCGATGTGCGTGAGGACGGGCTCGGCGACTCGATCGCGCAGCGCGATATGTGGGCGCGCATGCGCATGATGCGCACCGACATCTCCGACGTGACCGGCGCGACCTACACCTATCTGATCAACGGGCACGGCCCGGAAGACAACTGGACCGCCTTGTTCAATCGTGGCGAGCGGGTGCGCCTGCGGATCATCAACGCCTCGGCGATGAGCCTGCTCAATTTCCGCATCCCCGGCCTTCCCATGACGGTGGTCCAGGCCGATGGGCTGAACCTTCAGCCGATCGAGACCGACGAGTTCCAGATCGGGGTCGCTGAAACCTATGACGTGATCGTCCAGCCGGGCGAGGACCGGGCCTATGCCATTGTCGCCGAGGCGATCGACCGGTCCGGTATGGGCGTCGCTACACTGGCCCCGCGGCCCGGAATGCGTGCCGAAGCCCCGCCGCTTAGAGAACGCCCGCTGCTGACCATGACCGATATGGGCATGGGCGGTCATGCCGGCCATGGCGGCGCGATGGGGGCTGGCGCGGCTATGGGGATGGATCATCACTCGGGCGGCGATCACGCGGTCATGGGCAACGATGGCCAGGGCCAGGACGCGATGCGCCACGGCTCGATGGATCAGGGCTCAACGGATCACCGCGCGATGGCCGCTGGTGGCGGCATGGTCGAGCACAACCATCCGCAGGGATCGGGCGTCGCCAATGTTGCGATGGCCCCGATCAGCCGCCTCGACGAGCCGGGCATCGGGCTGGAGGATGTGCCTCACCGCACGCTCACCTACGCCCAGCTTCGCAGCCTTGATCCCAACCCCGATACGCGTGCGCCCGGCCGGGAGATCGAGCTGCACCTGACCAGCAACATGGAACGCTATATGTGGTCATTCGACGGTGTGCGCTTCTCCGAGGTCGTCGAGCCGATCGTTTTCCACGAAGACGAGCGGCTGCGCCTGACGATGGTGAACGACACCATGATGCCCCATCCGATCCACCTGCACGGCATGTTCTTCGATGTGGTCAACCACGAGGGCGATCACCTGCCGCGCAAGCACACCATCGTCGTGAAGCCGGGGGAAAGGCTCTCGGTGAACATCACCGCGAACGAGGTCGGCGACTGGGCCTTCCACTGCCACCTGCTCTATCACATGCACGCCGGCATGATGCAGGTCGTCTCCGTGCGCCCAGGCGCGGAAAGCCTTCCGGATGCTGACGCCCATGCCAGCCATCACGCTCATATCATGGGGAGGGACTGATGCGCGCTCTTCTGACCACCAGTGTCCTCTGTGCCGCCCTTGGAGCGCCCGCGCTCGCACAGGAAGGTCAATGGTCGGCCGCCGATGAATATTACGACCCGGCCGAAATGGACGAGGCCCGCCGCCAGCTTCAGCACGAGAGCGGCGGCACACGCCATCTCTTCCTCCAGGCCGACCGGCTCGAATATCAGTCCAATGACGGTGCGCCTCTGCTCGTGTGGGACGCGCAGGGCTGGTATGGCAGCGATCTGAACCGGATCTGGGTCAAGACCGAGGGCGAACACAGCCTGGAGGAGGACTCCATCGAGGGCTTCGATGTTGAAGCGCTCTACAGCCGAGCCATCACACCGTATTTCGACCTGCAGGCCGGACTGCGCCAGGATTTCGATCCAGATTTCGCGACGACCTACGCCGTTGTCGGGCTGCAGGGGCTCGCCCCGTACTGGTTCGAGGTCGATGGCGCGGCCTATCTGAGTGAGGACGGTGACCTGACGGCCGGGTTCGAGGCCGAGTACGAGCTGTTGCTCACCCAGCGTCTGATCCTTCAGCCTCGTGCCGAGCTGGCCTTTGCGGCCCAGGACGTTCCGGAACTCGGCCTCGGCTCAGGGCTCACCTCGGCAGAAGCCGGGGCGCGGCTGCGCTATGAGATCGATCGCCAGTTCGCCCCCTATCTGGGCCTGAGCTGGCATGAAAAATTCGGCGAGACGGCTGATTTTGCCCGGCTCGAGGGCGAGGATACGCACAGCGTCTCTTTCGTGCTCGGTCTGCGGCTCTGGTATTGAGGGGGAATTTCATGGATTCGCTGGTCGAACCGAACCTGCATCCGATCTTCGTTCATTTCGTCGTCGGATTGTTATTCACGAGCGCGCTTGGCCTGGCCACGAGCAGCTTTCTTCGGACCGATGCGCACTGGAGCTCGACGCTTCAGGCGGCCGGCGACTGGATGCTGGGCTTGGGAATTCTGGCCGCGCTAGGAGCCGTGATCGCCGGTTTCGACGCCTATTATTCGGTCGCCCATGACGGCCCCTCCCACGCGGCCATGACCACCCACCGCAACTGGGCGCTACCCACGGTAGCGGTATTTGCTGGCCTCGGCGTTTGGCGCTGGCTGAAGCGCTCGGAGCAGCCCGGCCCACTCTTTGCTGTCGCTGGGCTCGCCGGCGCGGCGCTTCTGACCGTGACGGCCTGGTGGGGCGGGAATCTCGTCTTCAAGCACGGGCTGGGCGTGGAAAGCCTGCCCGCCGTGATCGGAGAGGGCCATGACCACGATCATAGCGATGGCGGGCACGCTCACGCGACCGGTGAGGACGGCAGCGATCAAGCGCGTGAAGACGCTAATGGAGAGGATGGCCACGCCCCCGATGGGGAAAGCTCCAGCGATCACGCCCACGCCTCTGGTAACGGCCGTGCGCAAAGCGGAGCGCCGGCGGAGCCGATGCCTGGTACGCCTGAAGCGACGGCGCTCGCCTTTCATGCCGCGCTTGCCCGGCAGGACGAAGCCCAGGTGCGCCGCCTTCTCGCGGACGACGTCATGATCTTGGAATCGGGAGGTGCGGAGCGTTCTCTCGCGCAATACGCCTCCCATCACATGATGTCGGACATGGCTTTCCTGTCGAGCATGTCGAGTGAGACTCTATCGCAAACCGCCGAGATCTTCGGCGAAACCGCCTGGGTGGCGACGGAGACCGCACTTCGCGGCCGTTTCAACGACCGCGAAATCTCCGTGAAAAGCCAGGAGAGCCTGGTGATGCGCCGCGAGGACGGGCGCTGGACCATCGAGCACGTTCACTGGTCGAACAGTGCGCTACCGGAGACCGCGTCCCCTGCTGATTCCGGAGATCATCCCGACTCAGATGATGGGCATGAGCACTCAGATCACGACCATTAGGGTCCAGACTCATTCATAACCAGAAGGCGATACGGTGGCGGTCGCGGGGTAGCTGGCCTTGTCGTAGCCGATCTTGCGCTTTCGATTGATGCGCCCTGAGATGACGGAGACCTTGCCCTCCTAGCGCCGGCTCTTGCAGATCGCGTCGGCGTCGTAGCCCTCGTCGGCGATCAGGTAGCGCGTGCCTGCTGCGCGGCGGAGCAACAGGTTTGCGGCTTTCACGTCAGAGATATGGCCCGGCGTCAGGTCGAAGACGTAGGGCAGCCCGAGCGTCTCGGTGAGGGCGTGGACCCTAGTTGCCTGGGCGCCGTTCGAGAGGCCGATCGCCTGATTTTTGGCCCCCCCCTTTTACGGCATGGGCTGAGCGGTGCGCCTTCACGTAGGTGCTGTCGAGGGAGGTCGATTTCGTGACCGTTCCGAACACCGCCAGAGCCTCGACCAGATTGGTCCAAAAGCGCCGCCGGGACTAGCTATTGAACCGGTCGTAGATCGTCGTGGAGGGACCACACTAGGGCAGGCAATCACACCATCGGAACCCTGTCTTAAGGACATGTATGATGCTTGGAATCACGCACCGATCATCGACACGCTGTGCGCCAGGCTAGTTTCTCAAGACGTGCCGTTCAATAAGCGCACACCGCGCATCGCTCAGCCAAAACAAGCGTGCCATTCACCGGCTTCCAACAGCCTCAAGCCGTTGGGGTCATGATCTGCATATGGCCATCAATAGGCTGATTGGGTTTGGACCCCGGAATGGTGAGCGGGAACCAGGGACCGGCGAACTCTGCGATCTGCCCGGTCAGCGCGAATATCCCCGCGCCGATCATGGCCCCGGTTCCCATCGCCACGGCGCCGGCGAGGGTCAGACTATTCCGCTGATAGTTCGTCGATCGATCTTCGCCTTGCAAAACCTATCCCTCCAGTTTTTTCCAATCACCGAACGTCGCAAAGAGTACTCGCGTTGCCGATCAACTGAGGGTTCCAATATGTGAAGCGCGGGCGTAGGCCTCAGTTCTGGATGAAATTACCTGTGCCTTGAACCGAAGCTTCCAAATGTTTTGGCTTCTTTCGGGAAATAACGATCATTTTCAGATTCAAGATCGGCGAGGATCGGGCAGTTAGGTTTGTCGTCGCCCGAGCACCTGTCTGCAAGGGTTTGGAGCGTATCCGCCATTGCTTTGAGCTCTGCGATTTTGTTTCGAAGAGCGTCGACATGTCCAAGCGCAAGCGCTTTGACTTCAGCGCTGCGACGTCCATCGTCTCGCCAGAGCGACAGGAGTTCTGAAATCTCCCGCACTGTGAAGCCAAGATCGCGCGCCCGCCTCACGAACCTCAGCCGATGGACATCTGCGTCAGTGTAGGAGCGATATCCCGCATCGGTCCGGGCGACTTCGGGAATGAGTCCGGATTGTTCGTAATAGCGGATCATCTTCGCGGTCACACCGGAGCGCCGTGCGGCTTCGCCAATATTCATTGAACAGCTCCTCGAGTCCTTAAGTGGGGTCGGGATGTCGCCGCTCCCTCAATCGCTGCGGCGGCCTCACGTGTGGGTGGCGCCCAACGGCGAAGGCGCAGCGCGTTGCCGAGGACGAAGACCGACGACAGCGCCATCGCGCCGGCGGCGAAGACCGGCGAGAGCAGGATCCCGAAAGGCGCGTAGAGCACGCCCGCCGCGACCGGTAGCAGCGCCGTGTTGTAGGCGAAGGCCCAGAACAGGTTCTGCTTGATGTTGCGGATCGTCGCCTTCGAAAGCGCGATGGCGTTCGGCACCCCCATTAGCGAGCCGGACATCAGCACCACGTCCGCCGCCTCGATCGCCACGTCCGTGCCCGTGCCGATGGCGAGACCCACGTCCGCCTCGGCGAGCGCAGGCGCATCGTTGATCCCGTCGCCGACGAAGGCCGTGCGGCCATTCTCGGCCTTCAGCGCCTTCACCGCGTCGACCTTGCCGTCGGGCAGGACCTCGGCCACCACCTCGTCGATGCCGAGCTTGCGTGCGATGGCTTCGGCCGTGCGGCGGTTGTCGCCGGTGATCATCGCGACCTTGAGGCCGAGATCGTGCAGCGCGCGGATCGCCGCGGGCGTGGTCTCCTTGATCGGGTCAGCCACGGCAACGATGGCGGCGAGCATTCCGTCAACCGCAGCGTAGAGCGGCGACTTGCCTTCGTCCGCGAGGCGCTCGGCGGTCTCGGCGAAGACAGACACGTCATGGCCGAGCGAGGCCATGTAGCGGTCCGCGCCGATCTCGACCTTCTGTCCGCCTGCGGATGCCACGACACCCATACCGGTGACGCTGTCGAAGTCGGTGACCTCGGGCAGCCTCAGGTCCTGGTCCTTGGCCGCCGCGACGATGGCGCGGGCGATCGGATGCTCGGACTTCGCCTCGACCGCGGCGATGCGGGCGAGCACGTCGTCCGGGTCGAAGCCGTCGGCGACCGTCAGGTCGGTCATACGCGGCTCGCCCTCGGTTAGAGTGCCGGTCTTGTCGAGCGCGACGACGCGAGCTTCCTTCAGGAGCTGCAGTGCTTCACCCTTGCGGAACAGAACGCCCATCTCCGCGCCCCGGCCCGTGCCGACCATGATCGAGGTCGGCGTGGCGAGGCCCATGGCGCAGGGGCAAGCGATGATGAGCACCGCCACCGCGTTCACGAGGCCGAAAGTCAGCGCGGGTTCCGGTCCGAAAAAGAACCAGACGCTGAAGGTCATAAGCGCAAGCGTAATGACCGCCGGCACGAAATACATCGTCACCTTGTCGACCAGCGCCTGGATCGGCAGCTTGGAGCCCTGCGCCTCCTCGACCATGCGGATGATCTGGGCGAGCATCGTGTCGCCGCCAACGGCGGTCGCGCGGAAGGCGAGGCTGCCGGTCTGGTTGACCGTGCCGCCGACGACCGTGGCGCCGTTCTCCTTGGCGACAGGCACCGGCTCGCCGGTGATCATGCTTTCATCGATGTAGCTTTTGCCCTCGATCACCTCGCCGTCGACAGGCACGCGTTCACCGGGGCGCACCTCGATGACGTCTCCGGGCGCCACCTCCGCGATGACGATCTCGATGGCCCCACCGTCCCTACGGACCCGCGCCGTCTTGGCCTGGAGACCGACGAGCCGCTTGATCGCCTCGGAGGTGCGCCCCTTGGCGCGCGTCTCCATCCAGCGGCCCGCAAGGATCAGCGTGGCGATCACCGCCGCCGCCTCGAAATAGACGTTGACTGTGCCCTGTGGCAGCAGCCCCGGCGCGAAGAGCGCGATGACCGAGAAGAGATAGGCCGCCGAGGTGCCGACCGCGACGAGGCTGTTCATTTCCGGCGCGCCCTTGAAGAGCGCCGGGATGCCCTTGGTGTAGAATTGTAGCCCCGGCCCGAAGAGGACGAGCGAGGTGAAGGCGAACTGGATCATCCAGTTCGTCCGCATCCCAATCGTGTCCATGATGAGATTGTGCATGCCGGGAATGACGTGGCTGCCCATCTCCAGGACGAAGACGGGGAGTGTCAGGAGACCGGCGATCAGCACGCTCCGACGCAGCCTGCGGGCTTCGGCGTCGCGCTTGTCGGACGCGGTGTCATCCGCCGCCGAGCGGTCCGCAATCTCGCGTGCCTCGTAGCCCACATCGCCGATGGCGGCGATCAGCGTACCCGCATCGGCGGTGCCTTTTACCGTGGCCCGTTCTGTCGCGAGGTTGACGTTGGCCTCGGTCACACCAGGCACGGCCTTCAGCGCGCGCTCTACGCGGCCGACGCAAGAGGCACAGGTCATGCCCTCGATAGCGAGTCCCACGCTGCCCGCCGGTACCTCGTAGCCGACATCCTCGACGGCCTTCACCAGCGCCGCCCGGTCGGGCGGGCCGAAGAAATGCACGTCGGCGCGTTCTGTGGCGAGGTTGACGTTGGCCTCGGTCACGCCGGGCACGGCGCGCAGGCTGCGCTCCACCCGTCCGACGCAGGACGCACAGGTCATGCCTTCGATCGGAAGACTGACTGGTTGCGATATCCTCGAAGGCGCAATCATCCCGCTCACTCCATCACAGGAACCAACATCGCTACGCACGATGAGGGTTCCAACGATGGGAGGGTCAAGCGAAAATCTATACGGCTTTTCTCTGCGGAGCTGTTTTTGCCCATAAGGCAACCAAGTTCTTCCGATCCCGCTCGGGCAATCTTGTTGGCCCGAAAGTTGCTCGACGCTTACGCAGGCAATTCGGAAGGTGCACCATGAAAAACGCACTGGGACACGGTCGGCTCGAGGACAGGGCCAATAACTTCACCGCCATGCGGATCGGCTTCGCAGTTCTGATCCTCTACGGGCACGCGCTCATGCTGCCGCAGGGGCTGCCCATGACCGGGGCCTGGGCGGTGTTTGTGGATACGGTTGTGCAGTATGCGCTCGACGGCTTCTTCATTCTGTCAGGCTACATGCTGGCGGCTTCGCTGTTCCACTCGCGTGACATGGCGGGCTACTGGCTGTCTCGGGGCCTGCGCATCTTTCCCGGCCTCATCGTCGCGGTCTTGCTGTGTTGGTTGGTGCTTGGGCCAGTAATGACAGGGCTTCCGCTCACAGCGTACTTCACTTCGCTTGAAAGCTGGGCGTATCCGATCCTGGCCATCAGTCAGCTTGAACCGCAGGGTACGCTGCCCGGCGTGTTCGAAGCCAATCCCATGGCGGAGATCAACGGGCCGCTGTGGACGATCCGCTATGAGCTGGTCTGTTATGTCCTTGCTGGCGCGGCGGCGACCGTCGGGGTCTGGCGGCGCAGCTGGGGCGTGCCTGTCCTGTTCGTCCTCGCCGTGGCGGCCTCGCTGACGGCCCAAGCCTTCCCATACTCCGGACCGCTCGATGACACGATCGAGGTCATGTCCCGGTTTGGGCCAGCCTTCCTGACCGGAGCGATGTTCTACCGTTTCCGTCACCGGATCGCCTTGAACGCCGCCGGGGCCGCGCTGCTCTGTCTCGCAGCATTCGCGCTGTATGCCACACCAGCAGGCATGATCGCCGGTCAGATCGCCATCGCCTATGTGTTCCTGTGGCTCGGCTTCAAGACTGTCCCCGGCGAGATTGGCCGTCAGGTGCGCGAGGTCGAGGATATCTCCTACGGCCTCTACATCCTTCACTGGCCGGTGGGTCAATTGGTGATCGCGCTGAATCCGGAGATCGGGACCGGCGCTTTGTTCGCGATCATGGGCGCAAGCGCGCTTGTGACGGCCGTGCTGCTTCGCCGTCTTGTCGAAAAACCGGCGCTGGCTGCGAAGCCCCGCTTGCGGCTATCTTTGCAAGGCGTCATTGGCCGAAAGCGGCCTTCGCCGAGCGGGGTCTTGGGGGACAATCTCCTGCACTAACTGGAGCCGGCTAAATCTTGACCCCCATTGACGGATTCTCATGTTCTCATATTCTTAACCGTCAGGCGAGGTCGCCGACCTTGGAGTAGACGAGGGCGCGCCCGTCATACTCACCGCGTGTCTCGTAGGCGCGCTTGCGCCGCCAGGCGAGGGGGGGCGAGCCGTTGAACAGCTCGACATGACCGTCTTCGAGCTCGCAGAGCAGGGACTCAGGCACCGGGTCGAGCAGACGATAGCGCATTCCGCGATGGTTCACGGTGAGCATGCGTGACACCTTGCACACGACCACCGTGCCGCGGTTCAGGATCCGCACATCCGGCGCAGGCCGCGTCTCGCCGGGGATATGGTGTTCCCATTCATTCTCTGGTGTCGCGCGCACGCGCCTGGGATGCGTCTTCTTCATTGCCTCGCGAGCACGCGCAAGCGCCGCTTTTCCGGCCGACGGCGGCTCCGGCGGCTTTGGCGTCGCGAACCCGTGGCCGGTCTGGCCGCGCCGCTTCAGGGCGTTGCCGCTGCGTGCTGGTGTGTGCTCGCGATCACGCTCGGCCTGTTGCTCGGCGATCCAGGCGAGGGCGCCGCCCAGGCGCTTGTTCTCGACGATCTCCGGCCGGACCACGCGCTGCAGTGTGTCTAACCGGGTTTAGGGCAGGGCGACCGCGCCGTGCTCGATCACAAGACGGCCGTCGGGATAATCGCAGATCGTCACTGTGCGCCCGGCGATGCGTCTGGCGTAGGCGCTCGGCTCGAGATTGAACCGAACCTTGTCGTACTGGACGCTGAGCGCGCGCGAGACCACCCGCTCGCTCTTCACGCAGAACGCTTGGTCGAGATCTTCGTGGACCGCCACGGGACGGTGCGCGTCGACGGACGAGCGCGGCGCGACGGCGAACTTCTCATTATGGACGTGGCGGTATCGCTCAGCGAACGCGTTCGCCGCGGCGATGTCGCAGACGCCGGCGAGCCGCAGCTCCTTCACCAGCCGGTCCTGGAGCGTGCCGTTCGCCTGTTCCACACGGCCCTTGGCCTGCGGACGGTTCGCGCAGATGATGTCGATGTTGAGCTCGCTCAGAGCCCGGCCGAACTGGGTGAGGTTCGTCCCGCCGGTCTCGCTCTCCTTAGCGCTTCTGAAGATGGAGTACTTGTCGGAGTAGAAGGCGAGGGGCTTGCCGTACCGGCCCACATAGCGCTTGGCCGCGATCATGTAGTCGAACGTGCTCTCGCTTGGACAGAAGTGGAGATCGACCAGCCGGCCCGTCGCATTGTCGATGAACACCAGAAGGCTGCACATGAGGCCGCGGTCCTCGAACCAGGCGTGCAGAGATCCGTCGATCTGGATGAGCTCGCCGAACCGCTCCCGGCGCGGCCGAAGCTGATGCACGGTCTTTCGTCGCGCGCGGGGGGTCCAGTAGCCGGCCTCGGTCATCCACTGGCGCACGGTCTCGCGCGACACAGAGATCCCATGGCGCTCGACGAGCTTCTCGGCGGCTAGCGTCGGCCCGAAGTCGCCATAGTGCGCGCCGATGATCGAGAGCACGCCGTCTTTGTAGTCGGCCGGATAGGCCCGGTTCGAAGGCGCGCCGCGCCGGGCCGAGCGAAGGGTGATGGCGCCGCCGCCGCGATAGGCCGCCTGCAGCCGGCGCACATGCCGTCTCGACAAGTCCAGAAGAGCGGCGTCGTCGTGAGAGGTCAGTCTTCCGTCGGCGAGCTTCTCGAGAACAGCGGCGCGATCGAGCTTTTTCCTGCTCATGTCGAAAACATCCCGCATCGATCCGCTCCTCCCATGATGAGACGAGCTTGACCGGAGTCGCGGACATTTCTATCTGGCTCAAAGCGGACATTGCTAAATTGCCCCTACACCGGCCCGTACTATAATATACATTATGAGAAATCGGGGAAATATTTAATAAGGCTTTCATTTTTACATGAATCGCCAAGGCTTCAATTTTCAAAGTCAAAGTTGGTTTCTTCAGGATTGAATTTTCAATCATGAAAGTCTCTTGGAGGACCGCATGTCTGCTTCTGTCGTTTCGATAAACAATGGCGTGACCGCTGATGAAGTTACGCTGGTTGCCGGCGAGTCAGCCCAGCTGCTGGCCCATGTCCTCAAGCGCTATATGCCGATCAGCCATGCGGCAGCGACTGCGCGCAGGCTTGTGCTGTCAAAGCGCGGCCTTTCAGGCGTCCTTAAGGCCGCGCTGGATCCGAATGAAGATCTGATGGTGCCTGCCGCTGCGATCGAGGATCTGAAGCTTATTCAGGAGGCTTCAGAAGTCCTGGTGTCCGAGCAGATTCATGAGCGCGATCTGATGTCGAGCTATAGCCTCGTGCGCGATTATTTCGTCACCAAACTGCGCGGGCGCTCCAAGGAGCAACTGCGGGTGCTGCACCTGGACAAGAAGAACCGCCTGATCTGCGATCAGGTTTTCGATGGAACCGTTGATTTTTGCACGGTTTACCCCCGCGAAATCGCGCAACGCGCTTTGAATGTCGGCGCTGTAGCGGTCTGCTTCGGTCACAATCATCCAGCTGGCGATCCAAGACCATCTGCCGGCGACATCAATTACACCAATACGCTGATCGACACGCTCAAGCCGTTGGGGATCACTGTACATGACCACCTCGTCATCGGTTTGAACGATGTGAGCTCGATGAAAAGCCTCGGGCTTATCTAAGAGCGCGTCCAAGGCCGGCCGCGCTGAAAGCAAAAGGGTTGGGACCTCCTGTCAGACACAGGAGGAAAGAATGTCCGACCCGACATCATCACCAGACAACAACAATGATCTCCCCTCGCCGCTGGTTGAAATGGCACAAGGCGATGAAGGCTTTCTCGTATGGTTACAGGGCCTGGATGAGCTCGTCAGAGAGGCGGCGTCGATCGGCTTGCGATCAATTGATCGCGCCGAGCTGCTGGCTCTCTATCAGCATCATTGTAACCCTTATGACGCCTTGGATGCGATCACCGAGAAAGATCCCATATTGGCCAAAATGCGCCAAGGATGATCGTTTCTTTTGGTTCGATTTCACGATTATGTTCCATTTGGATCATTGGTGTGCTATTGATGCATTCAAGGAGACCGACCATGCAGTTAGAACTCGTCAGAAGCGCATCTGAAGCTAAGACGCCGATCACCGAAGATCATGGAATGATCCCTGTTGATGAGGCTCGTGCTATGGCTGAGGCCTCAGTCCGTCTCTTTGATCACTGGAATCTAAAAACCGATCAGCGCTCGAAGGTGCTGGGCGGTGTTTCCAAGACGACCTTGAACCGTTGGCGTCAAGGCGTCATTGGCGTGATCAGCGCCGATCTGGCAACACGCCTGTCATTATTGATGGGTATGCACAAGGCTTTACGCTTGATCTTCATCGACAAGGAGCGCGCGTACTCCTGGATCACAACGCCCAATGACGATCTTAACGGGATCGCGCCTATCGACTACATGGCCCGCGGCGACATCATGAGCCTCTATCAGGTTCGGGCATACTTGGACGCGGCACGCGGACGATGACCAGCAGCGATATGCCCGACTTGCGGCTGATCCAATGGGATCGAGCCCATCGCATCATTTCGTCGCGATACCCCCCAATCAGCCTCTTTGAGGACATAGCTGATCCGACGAAGTGGGATCTTGTCGCCAGGGGTGAAAGTCGCACAAACAGCCGGTATTCGGAATCAATCGGCTCGCTGTCCATGGTGCCAGTGAAACGCCGTGTGGCCGGTCCAGGGGCGAGTTATGTCATGGCTCCCTTCGTTCATGCCTCCCCTCTCCGCCCGGGCCGGTTTCATGACGGCAGTTTTGGCGCATTCTATGCTGCAGCCAGCTTTGAAACTGCCATAGCCGAAGTCGCTCACCACCACGCCCAGTTTTGTCGCGCTTCAAAGCAAGAGCCTGGATGGACCGGACAGTTTCGCGCGCTGGTCGGTCGTGTCGATCGGCACTTCCACGATCTTGATCGCCCTGGGTTCGAGGAATGCCTATCACCAGATGACTACGGTCCGTCTCAAGCGCTCGCGCGCCGCCTTCGTGACTCGGGGTCTGACGGCGTCCATTATCCCTCTGTCAGAGATCCTGGCGGGTTCTGTATCGCTGCGTTCTGGCCTGATGTTGTGTCCGTCCCGGTTCAAGCAGGCCACTATGCTTTCGAGTTTGATGGAGACCGGATCACTCACATCCGTGACGAAGCAACTGATGATGTCTATCGGCTCAAGGCTGGCTAAGTGCCCTTGCCTCAGGCTTCGTTTGTGAGAGTATACAGTGGTTGGTGCAGGACTTCCCTGCCCGCCGACCCTCAAAGCGTACTGAACGAGATCTTGAAGCGCCGCCCTTATGGGTGGCGTTTCTTGTTTTCCGACCCTTCATAATTCCCCCTTTACGCGAATTGCATAACTGGTCATGGTTTTATCACAGTGTGGATAAACGGGGGACCAAATGTCTTCTCTGACCTTTACGCCTTTAGAGCAAAACATCCTCGCAGAGGTAAAGCCCAGGGCAAACGCCCTGCGTCTGATCAATGAGCGCTATCAGGGTACGGCCGATCGTCTTCAGGTGATTGCCGCCTCTCTGCGTGGGGGCTGGGATCGCGATAGTCTCGACTATGCCTACGCTATGACCGAGGAGGCTTATCAGTATCTGACAGGGCGCCCCCTGCCCTCCTGTTCCTCCTCGATCGATGCGGATCTTGTTGAAAGGTTCAGCAAGCTCGCC
>MDSZ01250053.1_pt1 | contig 68021 bp, 61 predicted proteins | sample 811201 | NCBI WGS metagenome assembly MDSZ01 (sample SAMN05326647, study PRJNA326480) | marine metagenome | isolation source: seawater | place: Indian Ocean: North | collected 2010
GCCGAAGTTGCCATCAAGATTTTCGGTGACGATCTGGATGTGTTAACTGGCCTTGGCGCGTCGCTTGAGAAAATTGTTGCTGGTGTCGACGGTGCCGTGGACATTCAGACTGAGCAGGTGACCGGCTTGCCACTGCTGGAATTTATTCCGGATGCTGATGCATTACGCCGTCACGGTATCAGCCGTCAGCAACTGCAGGATCAGTTGGCCACCGCTCTTGGCGGTGAAGTTGCAGGCACCTTGTTTGATGGTGATCGCCGGGCAGATATAACCGTGCGCCTGCCTGAAACCGTACGCACTGATATCGACGGCCTGAACTATTTACCGGTGACCGTTGCAAACGGGCAGGTTGTTCCACTGCAGGAGCTGGTCACACTCAGTGAAAACATCGGTGTTAATCAGGTAAACCGCGAAAATGGTAAACGCCGCCTGGTGGTCACCGCCAACGTTCGCGGTCGAGACCTTGGCAGTTTTGTGGATGACGTGCGTAATGCCGTTGGTAATGAACTGGATATTCCCTCGGGCTACTGGGTGGAATATGGCGGTACCTATCAGAAGCTGCAGTCAGCCTCGCAAAGATTGATGATTGTTGTGCCACTGACACTCGTGCTGATTGTAGGTTTGCTGGTGCTGGCACTGAATTCTGTGCGCGATGCACTGGTCATTTTTACCGGTGTTCCACTGGCCTTAACCGGCGGCGTACTGGCTCTGACCGTGCGTGATATTCCCTTTTCGATTTCTGCCGCCGTTGGGTTTATTGCCCTGTCGGGGATCGCCATTCTGAACGCATTAGTGATGGTGTCGTTTATCCGGGAATTGCAGCGCTCTGGCCGAAGCATTGAGCAGGCTATTGTTGAAGGTGCACTGACACGTCTGCGTCCGGTGATTACCACCGCGCTGGTAGCGTCACTGGGTTTTGTCCCGATGGCACTGAACTCAGGTATCGGCTCAGAAGTACAACGACCACTGGCAACCGTGGTGATTGGTGGTGTTATTTCTTCTACGATTCTGACCTTATTTGTGATTCCGGCACTGTACCGTCTGGTGCATCGTAGTGAAAAATGAGGGAATGCATGAAATTTTCCGTAACACGCCTTGTACTTTTACTCGTCATGTTAACCACAGCGTCCTTCGCCGCGGCTCATGGCGTTGATGACAATACCCGGACGTTTCTGCAACAGAATACCGGCGTGCAGTTCGTCCCTTTCCTGTATATCGGCGCCAAGCACATGATCACAGGATACGATCACCTGCTGTTCCTGCTGGGGGTAATCTTCTTTCTGTTCCGCAGCCGGGAAGTGCTTCTCTACGTCAGTCTGTTTACTCTGGGGCACAGCATTACTCTGATGTCGGGCGTTCTGGCCAATATTCAGCTCAACGCTTACCTGATTGATGCCATCATCGGCCTTTCAGTGGTGTACAAAGGTTTCGATAACCTTGGTGGTTTTAAGCGGGTATTGGGGTTTCAGCCAGACACACGCTACGCCGTGCTGATTTTTGGCTTGTTTCATGGTTTTGGTCTGGCGACCAAATTACAGGAGTTTCACATTCCCGCAGACGGCCTGCTGACCAATCTGATTGCCTTTAATATCGGCGTCGAGATCGGACAGTTTGCTGCACTGGGCATCATCCTGATACTGATCTCGGCATGGCGCCATTCAGCAACCTTCAGCCGTTTCGCCGTACTGACCAATACGCTGCTGATGGCATCGGGCATCATGCTCACCGGCTACCAGTTGACTGGCTATTTTAATTCCTGAGGAGAAGGAAATGACTAACGCACAGATTCCGGCCAAACAGCTCTGGCTGGCCACACTGGCCGCATTTGCGACTGGGCTGCTTACGCTGGTTATCGTCATTATGCCAGCGGAATACAATATAGACCCAACCGGCATCGGTACTCAGCTGGGCTTAACCGCGCTGTCACCGGAGAAACTGAATGAAGCACCGTCAGCCCAGAGTAACTCAGCGAATATGGATGGTTTGACCACCCTGATTATCCCGGCTGGCAGCGGTAAAGAGTTCAAACTGGAAGTGACAGAAGGCGGTCAGGTTGATTTTGAATGGATCACCGATGGTGCCAGTATTTATGTTGATACTCACGGCGAACCCTTTAACGATCCCAGTGGCTACTTTAAAAGTTATGTCATTGCCACAACCGGTGAAATGAAAGGCAGTTTTACGGCGCCGTTTGCGGGAACCCATGGCTGGTATTTCCGCAACGATAGTCAGCAGGACATCACCATTCAGCTATTTTTTGAAGGCCAGTACGAAAATCCTCATGCGATGTAAATCGCTAACAAGTAACAGGAGTCACTCTATGAAAGCATTATTACTATCCGCCCTTCTGACGTTGTCTGCATTCAGCGGAACTGCGCAAGCCCACGGCGACCACGGCATGCTTGATGAGCGAGGCGCCATGGGTCTGGCAGCCCGCGTAGTGCAGAAAATGACAATACGCGATTATGGATTTACAGCAGGACAACTGGATAGCAGTTGGCAGAGTATCAGCAAAGACCAAGTCGTTCTGAAAGAAAGCGGACCTGGATTCTACGTTGTCGAAATCACTAAAGTCGGCTCTGAAGAAAAGGTATACGTCAAGGTGCTGGAAAACGGCGACATTTCTGACGTATCCAAGGTATATCCGTTCTGAGAGTGCGCCTATATCTGAACGCCGTTCCCACACAGAGCTTCGTGGGAACGGTGCCGCGCCAGCCACTCCGGATACCGAATTCTAAAAAATCACAGAATTCTAGCAATTGAACTGTCCCTGCTTCTCAACCAGAAAATCCGGGGTTGGCAGGCAACTGCGCGCGGGAAGGTACGTGAAGACAAGATCTAGGTCGAGACCGAACACAAATCAGTATTTGAAAAAAACGGACATGAGTCTGGGAGAGAGTGCCCGCTCCATTGTTGTCACAAACCTGACACGACAGTTCCTGAAGCGCCACTACGATACCGTTATAAAGGTCAATAAGTAGACCCTTCAAGGGAGAAGTGACCCCGCCGGACAGTTGAGACGAGCGGCAATTTTATACAGTTTCTCAATCGTGATATTCACTTCTCCCCTCTCAATTCGTCCCATGTAACTTCTGTCCAGCCCACATTCCAGCGCCAGAGCATCCTGAGAAATGCCATTCTCCTTTCTTTTCGCTCTGATGTTCGCCCCAAGGGCTTTTGCCAAATCATTCATTACCGCTCTCCTAAAGAGCAGTAATGTTTAATTTTGCGGCTTATATAACCACGGATTATAATCCGTATTTTTTAGGGCGTAAGAGAGTGAAATATTCCTCTGTGACCATCGATGAAGTTCTTTACCACATTCTCATGGAAGAGGAAGTTGGCTGTTTCACCATCATGGAGCTGCGTGATCGATATCTGAAGCGCGTTAATCCAAATGGAGTTTCGCTGCCCGATCTTAGAATGTATCTCTATGATCAGATTCGAAAAATGATCAATTGTGGATGGGTAGAACATCACTCCGAAAGAAAAGCTCGTGGCCAACGCTTCGTCGTCTTGCAACAGCCCGCTGGGATATCACCAAAACCGACTCAGCCCGGTAAAGGGATGCAAGTACGTGAAACTCTCGCAAAGCCGCAGCAACAAGCGATAGATATGCATCCAGACATCAGCAAATACGAAAAGCCAGTGGAGAAAAAGAGCGCCACTGAAGTACTGCAACAAATGCTCAAAGAGACCAGGCTGGACTTGCTCACGTCCTACGGTGAAACAGAGCGATACGCCCAAATGATTCAAGACCTACCAGAACTGAAAACCACCTTAGAGTCAGACTTAGTGGCGTCCCGAGACAACAGCTCTCGTCTACTCGGGCACATCAACGCTCTTGAATCAGCCTTGCAGAAAATTGGGACCATGGGATGACACTTCGGCGCTGGCAGTCAGAGTGCATTGGTCAGGCACTTAGGCATTACCGCAATCAGCAACATTTTTTCTGTCAGGCAACGCCCGCCGCGGGGAAGACACGCATGGCAGCAGAACTGGCCAAGCTTCTGTTTGCTGAAGGAAAAATTGATGCTGTTATCTGTTTTGCTCCCGCCTGTCAGATCGTTGATGGATTTCGCCGTACCTTTACGAAGGTACTAGGCAGAGCATTTGACGGCCGCATGAATGCAGCAGGGACGGCAATCACCTATCAATCCATCGAACATCAGGAGGAATCATTCTGGCGGCTGTTTGAGGAGCTGAGAGTATTCACGGTGTTCGATGAAATACACCACTGCTCAGGAGGTGATGAAGTCCAGAGCCCAAATATATGGGGTCAAAGAATCATTCAACGGATACAGGATTCGGCCACTTACACCTTGGCGATGTCCGGCACTCCTTGGCGTTCAGACGAACGGTCTATCGCCTTGGCTCGCTATTCAACTCCCGAGGGACGACTGGTCGTCGATTATCAGTATTCCTTGAAAGATGCCATCCAGGAGGGAGTCTGCAGGGCGCCGCGCGTTACGTTAGTGGATAACTCTGAGATCACATTGAAAAGAATCGATAACATCGTCGATAACTACGATGGATTCAGCTCTCTACTGAACAGCTCTAAAGCGACATTTGAAAGTCTGGTTACTCATGTTGGAATCAACCGGCAGTTACTTTTATTGGCACAGAAGCGTTTGAACGAAATACGGATATCGATGCCGGATGCTGCGGCCCTAGTCGTAGCATCGAATATTGACCACGCCTATAAAGTCTCAGAGCTGCTTCAGCAAATGGATGAACAGGTTGTCGTGGTTACCACTCATCGAAATGATGCCAATCAGGTGATTGATGACTTTAGATCAGGCCTGTCTCGCTGGATTGTCGCAGTGGGAATGGTGTCAGAAGGTACAGATATTCCTCGATTACAGGTCTGTTGTTATCTGAGTCGTATTCGAACAGAAATGTACTTCCGTCAGGTGCTGGGCAGAGTGCTGCGCCAGCGCAGCAAAACGGATAATCAGGCCTGGATGTATATGCTGGCCGAACCTGAACTGTCAGCCAGTGCCGAGCGACTGATGGATGACTTGCCGGAGCACTTGGCGGTGTGTGAGCACCTGGTTCGTGTAGAGGTGGTCGACGAAGCCTGGAGAGCAGAAGATGGATTCCATACCTCTCAATCGCCGGGTTTTGATTTTACCAGCCTGAAACCATCAGCGAGAACTAAGGAGCCAGGAGGTGCGGCTTCCCCTGCCGAGCAGCTTGGGCAGATGATCTTATTAGGCGCCTTTCGCGAGAAGTTACTAGCTTTTTTCTGAAGCGCTTGGTCTCTGAGGTTGTTTAGCATCCGAGCACGTGAAATTGCTGATGGACTCTCCTTCGGCCTGGCCAATCCAATAGCAAGTCACATGAGGGACATTTAACATTCACCGACACCAAACCTTAGTCCCAAGGAATCCATGTTCGACCGTCCAAGATCCAGTGTTCAATATATGCTACTTTCAGCGCTCGGTTTTGCGCTAATGGCCGCGTGCGTTAAAGGGGCCGCAAATAGCGGCATTCCCGTGCTAGAGATTGTTGCCGCCCGAGCGATCGTTTCCATACTCCTAAGCTACCTAGACATAAAACGTAAACGACTGTCTGTATGGGGTAACAATAAACCGTTGCTTGTTGCACGCGGTTCCATCGGGGCCCTGGCGCTCATATGCGTGTTTTACGCAGTCTCCACTTTACCGCTAGCTCAAGCTACTGTGCTGCAGTACACATATCCTGCGTTTACGGCGCTAATCGCCTTGTGGTTTCTAAGAGAGAGCGTCCAATTCTCAACCATGATTTGCATTGGTATGAGTATCGCGGGCGTCATCGTGATGATGCAGCCCAACTTTCATGAAGGAGTGCTCGCCAGTACATCCATGCTCAGCATAACTGCAGCCTTGGTTGGCGCTTTAGGTAGCGCAGTAGCCTATGTCATGGTGCGCCATCTGAGTCAAACGGAAGACTCCAGCGTCATCATCTTTTACTTCCCTTTAGTTGCCTTTCCAATTGCCTCCGCAGCCCTCCTGTCAGCCGACATATTTGTCTCGCCCAATATCGAACAGCTAGGGCTGCTATTGTTGGTTGGTATTTTTACTCAAGTTGGCCAAATAGGGCTTACGAAAGCAATGGCCATGGCGAAGGCTGGAAAAGTTGCAGCTTATGCTTACGTTCAGGTTATTTTTTCTGTGATACTAGGGTGGCTATTCTTCACTGAGATTCCCAGTTTTTGGGCTGCAGTTGGAGGCTTGATCATTATGTCAGGGGCTCTGATCAATACCTTCTACAAGCGTTAGAGATCTTAAGAAATTTGACAAATGCTCTCCCTGGAACGGCTTTTTTGTCAACATTCTGAAGTTCTATCAGTGTCAAAGAAGCACGTTAGACAAATGCCCTAGAAAGCCGTGTTTATGGCATTTATAGCTAATTTGTCAAAAAAACAAACCTGAGTGTGCGTGTATGGGCACTACGTCGCTGACCGCACGGGCGTTCGGTCAGAACGACAATCCGGTGCAGGTGCTGCAACAGGCGCTGTGGCTGGTTGCTCCGGTGCTGATACTGGTGCTGGGCTGCGCGCTGATCGCCGTCCCGCTGTTACTGCCATTAATGGGTGGCAGTGCGGATATTCAGTCCGGGGCGCGGGAATACCTGCTGATCCGCCTGTGTGCGGCTCCGGCTGTTCTCGGTCAGTACGTACTCACTGGCTGGTTTATTGGTCTGGGGCGCACGCGCATTCCGTTGATCGTTCTGACCGTCGCCAATCTGCTGAACGCCGTGCTGGATTACTTTTTTGTCTTCCATCTGCATATGACCAGCGACGGCGTGGCACTGGGCAGTGTTATGGCAGACTACTCCGGGCTTGCAGTCGCTCTCTGGTTTGCCCACCGCCAGGGGCTGATCACGCTGGGCAAAATGCCATCACTGAACCTGCTGAAGCCGATGCTGCGCATTAACCGCCATCTGTTTATCCGTACTCTGCTGCTGCTCGGGGTGTTTGCTTTCTTCACCGCCCAGGGCGCCCGCCAGGGCGAGCTGGTACTGGCCGCCAATGCCATGCTGATTTCCCTGCTGATGCTGATATCCAATGCGCTGGATGGTTTCGCCCACGCGGCAGAAACCCTGACCGGGCAGAGCCTTGGACGAAAACAGTCTGACGATGTACTGCGCACCATCCGTCTGACCGGCATTAATATGCTGCTGATGGCGCTGCTGCTGACCCTGGCGTTTGCGCTGTCCGGTTCTTATCTGTTCCGCCTGTTAACGGACAATCCCGACCTGCTGCCGGTGCTGAACGAGTACCGCTGGTTTCTGTTCTTCCTGCCACTAATGGGCATGCCCAGCTTCTGGCTGGACGGCATATTTATCGGTGCCCAGGCCACGGCGCAGATGCGCAATGCCATGATTCTGTCAGTGCTGCTGGTGTTTATCCCGGTGTGGCTGGCGGGCCAGAGCCAGACACTGAATCTGGGCAACAGCGGCCTCTGGTTTGCCTTTTATGCCTTCATGCTGGCCCGTGCATTCTTTATGGGCGGCACTTTTCTGACATTGTTAAAGCGTCCGCAAAATTTTATGTAACAGAGCTGGCCAGAGCGTCAATCTTTACTATACTTTCCATTGTCGACAGAAAGAATGCTTTTAAATATTTGATTTTAAAGGGATTTTTTTAAAATCCGCCGAATGCGGAAAAATTCCATTAAAGCAGTGCGGATAACTGGTTGATCTGCTTTACCCACAAAGATAACGTGGATCATTCGCACTGATGAAAGGAGGACAGAGGCAAGGTTATGGCTGAGCAAATCATTGAGTTCAACATTCAGCAGGCTGCAGAAGAAGAAGCAGGCAGTGGCTGTCTGCGCAGCGTGCTGGCATCCCGCGCCGATCAGGTTGCGCGTATTGTTGATCTGCCGGAAGGCGAAGCAGAAGAGAAGCTGCTGGAATTCGTGATCCGTTATATTGAAGACGCTCCAAAGATGCTGAACGACCTTGAAGATGCCGCGGAAGAAGCCGGCCTCGCCGACTTCGTTGAGCCCATCGTGCGCATTGCCCGCGAGTTTTTCACCATGCCACCGGCCGAGCTGCAGGATGCCTCCGGTCTGACGTCTCTGATGTACGAAGCCTATCTGGCGCACCGTATGCTGGAAGAGGTCAACGAAACTTACATTAACCAGATGGGCCAGCCGCTGACGCCGATGGATATGACGCTGTCCAATGTGATTATTCACACCCTGATTGGCGAACCCTTTGCCAACGATCTGGATGACATCACCACAGCTACTGTAAGTCGCCTGTTTGGCCGCGATAACCCATACGGCAGTGCTGACTTCAAATCCTTCATCAGTAAACAGAGTGCCAACAACCTGGTACATATCTGGCGTAAGTGGCCGTCCATGTCCGGCGAAATGGGCCTGCTGAGCAACCTGCTCTGAGCGCACGCATAAGCACAATCAGACATTGAAATCAGGCCCGCTAATGCGGGCCTTTTCTGTTGTTGCCAGTGCATTCGAAGCTCTGCAGCCGACTGCGACATTTTGTCGCCCCTAACTTTCTGCAACCCGGTCCGAATCCGCCAGTCTTACCCGCAGGCAATACAGCACGCGGAGTGCACTTATGAAAAACCTTCTTCTTTCTGCCAGCATGACTCTGATGGTTATGCCGGGCATCAGCTACGCCGACTCGTACCGCATCGACAGCGAATCCGGAAATTCCTTTATCAGCTTCAAACTGCGGGAAGACGGTCACCGCTGGGTGGTCGGACGTTTCAACCAGTTTGAAGGCGACCTGCAATGGGATGCCACGCAGCCGGAGAACACCGAGCTGAACATCGCCATCGATTCAACCACTGCCGATACCAACAGCCAGAAGCGCGATAAAACCCTGCGCGGTAAGAATGTATTCGACAGCAGCAACTTCCCGCACATCAGTTTTAGCACCAGCGATTATCAGATGATCAACGATGAAAGCGGACGCATATCCGGCACGGTGACGCTGCACGGCGTCAGCAAAGATGTCAGCTTTCCGGTACAGCAGACCGGTATCGGCTTCACCAGCAACGGCCACCCCCTGCTGGATTTCCAGGGCATGACAGTGCTGCATCTGCGTGATTTCGGCATTCACTATCAGGCTGGCAATGTCAGTGATGAGATTATGCTGGAGATGAATCTGGAAGGTGTCTGGCAATCAAGCTGATGCCAGTTGGCGGCGCTTAATTAGCAACCGTCCGGCCAGTCCGGATACAAAAACGCCGCACGGATCAGTGCGGCGTTTTTGTTGGGCGTAAGTCTGGCCACGCGAATCAGTGCAGATCGTCCACCAGCGTCGCCGCCAGTTCTGCTGCCATCATGCTGCCGGCGGACTGCACCGCTTTCTGCAGGGCAACCTTCTTCAGCCCGGAGACACCTTTGGCCTGCTGGCTGAACGAACTGAGGGCACGGCCCTGATTGTCGACGATGGTGACCCGGCAATCGAGAAAGGCATAGTAATTACCGCTCTGCTGTTTGCTGGTCTGATCCGCCGTGATCTGAAACTCCAGATCATAACTGCCACCATTCTGAATCTTCATACCCTGATCGGTTAAGGCTTCGATCATGGGGCCGCGCATGGCTTCGCTGTCGCTGTCCTGGGCCACAACGGAGACTCTCAAGGCACCGATGCGATCATAGATATCGCGCTGCAGCGCACGCAGTTCCGCCGACATAACAGCACCCTGACGGTTCATACTGACCAGCGCCAGACGTTCGGATAAACGTTCCCGCTGGGCGAACAGTTTCACCGCCGGCAGTAATGGCGTCAGCTGCTGCAGTGGCTCGCCACCACGGGACTGGGCAGCGATGTCCATGATCTGCTCATCAATGCTGTCGACATCACGGCGCAGACGCGCCGCCGCCTGGCTGCGGTTCAGCTCCACCAGCACGTAAGCGTAGGTGCCATCCACATAACTGTCGGACTGAACCACTTCGTCCAGCTCAGCTTCCGGCACCTGACTGCGGGCATAGTTGGTTACGCTGCGCTGCACTTCGCTGGCACGTCCGGTCCCTGAGGTTTCCGTGGTAGAGCTGCTGAAATCACCGGTTACCGTGACTTTCAGCTGCGACACCAGATCCACCCGCGCCAGTTCCGCCGCACGTTTCACCGCGGCAGCCTGATCACCGTAGATTTCCATGGAACCGACGCCGTAAGCCATGCCGCTCTGCTGCGGTGGCTGGGTAATCCAGTCCGGGCGCATGGCCTGCTGTGCTTTATCCTGCACCGATGCCTTACTCTGTTGCGTGGCGCAGCCCGTCGTCAGACAGGCGCCCGCCACCAGCAACAGCACAGCGGAAAACTTATTCACGTGAGCTCCTTAAAATCCGAACTTGGATTTTTCCTGCAGCTTCTGGATTTTCTTCTGACCATTCCAGACTTCGATGTTGGATTCCATATCCACCAGTTTGAGGTCCACCTGGTAGAAGGTCACTCGGTCATTACCCACCTGATCAACGATGGAGTTGATGCTGCCGGACAGAGCGAAGTCGGCGGCTTTTTCCTGACCCATCTGCTTGGCGTCTTTGGCGTTCAGTTCCTGATCACGGCGCTCGTCACGGATGGCATCACGCTCGTCACCACCGGCAACAAAGCTGGCTTTGCCGGAACGGATAATGGCGCGCTTGATATCGTTCACGAAGGTATCAATGGCGATGTGCTCATGGGACTTGTTGGTGATGCGCGAAACGATCACAGTCGGCTTGCGGCTGTTGTCCATTTCAAACTCGCTGGCCCATGGGAAAGACAGAGCGTCGGTGATCATCTCGTTGGCCACCAGTTCCGAATCCTTGGCGTTCCAGCGGTCCGACAGCGCGACTTCTTCACCTTCCTGCAGACGGGTCACTTTGGTGCTGCAGGCGGAGGTGGCGACTACGGCCAGACCGAGCAGAGTACAGGCAGTCAGTTTGCTGAATTTATGCATAGTTTTGTCCTTTCGTTTTGGCCTTCAATGATTGACCTTCAGTTACTTACCCTGTGGTTTGACACCGTCAAAGGTGCGTACCCGCCACAGGTGAATATCCCCGGTCTGCAGATTCACCTGTTCACGGTGTACCTGCTGACCCCCGGTAGTTTTATCAGACACCAGTTCCAGCTGATGTTCACCCGGCTCCAGCGCCACCCGGCGCAGACGGATTTCGTTCGGCAGCAGCAACCAGTTGCGGGTTTCCGCCGCATCCGTCAATTGCATCAGCAGCTTACCGGCAAAGCTGAGTAATGCCTGGCCGCCGTCACCGCTGCTGCCATTACCCGAATTACCGGTCAGGGCATTGGTGGCGGTCTGGGCAGTCAGGGCTTTGAACGCAGCCCGCGCAAGTGCTGCGCGGATATCTTCACCGGCATTCACCAGCTGCTCCTGCACCGCGATCATGCCCGGGCTGGAAGCTTCCAATAATGGCAGTTTTTCATTACCGACCTGTAACTGCGACGGGCCTTCGTGCTGTGGCCGGCTGTAATAAGGCACAGTGACCCGCAGGGAATTGCCAATGGCGCTGATCAGACCGATGCTTTCCGCCTGACTCCACAGCGGCCCCAGCGGCACCGTCTTGGTAAAGAAGATGGGCTTAAAGGTAGCGCGGCTGACGTTGAGGTAAGCGGTTACCAGACCGTACAGGCTTTTATCGGCATAGAGCACATAGAACCACGCCAGTTCATCACTGTCAGTGCCGATAAAATACGGGCTCAGCGACAGTGAGCGGATGTGCGGATTGACCGACATCTCGAGGTTCATTTCCTTACGCTGCGGGGCGATACCTTTGTCTTCCAGCACAATCAGCTGGGCTTTGTCCGCGCCCCAGTCATCCAGTTCTGCGCGTTGTTTTTCGCTCAGTTTTTTCTCTGCCAGTGCACGCCATTCGTTATCGTAGCCACCGGCTCTGCGCATCATGCGCACCACATCGAACCAGGCCTGCGCGGTGATCGATGAATCGAGAAAATACTGTTTGGCGTAACCACCTTCGTAAGCTTCGGCCGCTTTCTGATAACTGATGCGGGCGTCGTCGTATTCGCCGTTCATTTCAAAGCTGACACCCGCCATATAATGGGCCAGGGCGTCATCACGGTATTGCCAGTCGTCGGTATCGACGAAGTTACCCAGCAACAGATTGAACACCTTCATGATTTTGCTGAAGGTGCGCTCGTCTTTGTCTTTCTTCTGCTGGTAATTGCCTTTGCGTGAATTGATATCGTTGAGCTTGATGATAATGCGCCGTGCTTCGACCCGCGCCGCCTCGAGATTATCCAGACGCTCATTGCGGGTAGTGGATTGCTCCGCCAGCGCCAGATAATTCAGGGATTTGTAGTAGTTGATCAGCACCCGCTCAAACTCTGCACCCGGGTACGGGCCCATGCGCGGGTTGGTCATCAGCACCGCCAGCTCATCCCCGAATCGACGGGTTTCAAGGTCTTCAGCGATACGTTCGGCGGTTTCCAGCAGCTGATTGCTTTCGGCGTACTTACCTTCGAGGTAACGCACCATGCCCAGCTCAAGGTTATACAACAGGCGGTCGTTACCGGTCGGCGACAGGGCCTTCTCGATTTTAGCGGCGGACTCTTCGTACTTGCCCTGCTGTGCATCGACGATGGCACCGTTTACTCCGGCACCATAGGTCGCGCACCCGGCCAGAAACATCAGCGGTAAAGAGATCAGCAGCGCACGAAATAAATGCCTCATGGCAGGAGCGGTTCCTTGCTTCAGGTAAGGTCACTGAAAGGTCACTAAAGTCAGACTGGTAAGGCTAGTGGAAAGCAGCCGCCCGCACAATGCGCAGAGGCATGAAGAATTCGTTTCACCAGCGCCGGCAATGCCCGGGCGATCAGGATTTGTTATCGGGGACTGGTTATCGGGGATTTGTATCAGGGTCTGTTAATGGGGAGCGGTTAACACTGGTTTGTTAACGGGAGCCGGTTAACGAACAACCAGAAACGACTCAGGCCACGGGTATATCCATATACCAGTGGCCTGAGAATCGGGTGCTGTATTGAGTTTCAGTTTAATTACGGACGGTTATAAGTCCAATGGAGATTTGTTAAGTATTGTCACTGTCTTGGGGCGACAATCCAATGATCTTCAGCGGCTGCTCACCTTCATCGTAAATGGCCTTACCCTCAGGCGTGACGCGGGTTACCAGCTCTTCTGCGGCAGCATCTTCAGCCAGCTGCTCGGAGTAAGTCTGCTTGTATCCACAGGCAATACACTCACGCACTTCTTCCCCGGCGTCATCAGTGAACATGACGGTCTTGTCCATCTCACTGCATTTCGGGCACACCGCACCGGCGATAAAACGGCGCGGACGTTTCATTGGCTGATCGCTCACGCCACTTCCTCCACTTCAATACCTGAGTGGCGCAGCAGCGGTTCAACCGATGGTTTGCGGCCACGGAAATTCTCGAACAATACCGCCGCTTCCTGGGAACCACCTTTACTGAGGATTTCGGTCAGGAAACTCTCACCTGTGGTGCGGTTAAAGATGCCCTCTTCCTCAAAGCGTGAGAAAGCATCAGCACTGAGCACTTCTGCCCATTTGTAGGAGTAGTAACCCGCGGCATAACCGCCGGCAAAAATATGGGTAAAGCCGAGCTGGAAGCGGTTGAAGTCCACCGTTGGCACCACGGTCACTTTTGCCCGCACATCGTTCAGCAGGGCCTGCACATCCACGCGGTTAGTGTCGGAATATTCATTGTGCAGACGGAAATCAAACAGCGCGAATTCCAGCTGGCGCATGGTGGCCATGGCGCTCTGGAAGTTCTTCGCCGCCAGCAGTTTATCCAGCAGCTCCTGTGGCAGGGGTTCACCGGTCTCAAAGTGACCAGACAGGAACGCCAGCGCTTCCGGCTCATAACACCAGTTTTCCATAAACTGACTCGGCAGTTCGACCGCATCCCAGGCAACACCGTTGATTCCACTGACGTCGGCAACATCAATCTGCGTCATCATATGGTGCAGACCGTGGCCGAATTCGTGGAACAGGGTGGTCATTTCGTCGTGGGTCAGCAGCGCAGGCTTATCACCCACCGCCGGGCTGAAGTTACACACCAGATAGGCCACCGGCAGCTGTACGCCAGCGGCGGTACGGCGACGCACACGGCAGTCGTCCATCCACGCGCCACCACGTTTTTTCGCGCGGGCATACAGGTCCAGATAGAAAGCCGCGATCTGCTGGCCGTCTTTGGTCACATGGAAAAAGCGCGCATCCGGATGGTAGGTGTCGAATGTTTTCTGCTCTTCGAAGCTGACGCCATACAGGCGCGAGACCACTTCGAACATACCCTTGATCACGGTATCCACCGGCAGGTATGGGCGGATATCTTCCTGCGAAATCGAGTAACGTGCCTGACGCAGCTTCTCGCTGTAGAAAGTGACATCCCATGGCTTGAGTTCATCACAGCCTTTCTCTGCGGCAAACGCGGCTAATTCGGCAAACTCGCGTTCCGCCTGAGGTTTGGCTTTGTCCGCCAGATCGTTGAGGAAACCCAGCACTTCATCCGGAGACTGCGCCATCTTGGTGGCCAGTGAATAGTCGGCGTACGATGGGAAGCCCAGCAGTTGCGCCAGTTCAAAGCGCAGTGCCAGAATCTCATTCATATTGGCGGTGTTGTCGAACTTGCCTTCGTCCGGGCCCAGCTCGGAAGCCCGGGTGACGTAGGCGGTGTACATTTCTTCGCGCAGCTCACGGTTTTCGCAGTAGCTCATTACCGGCATATAAGACGGGAAATCCAGCGTCAGCAGATAGCCAGGTTCATCTTTGGCTTTCGCCTGCTGCGCCAGCAGATCCATGGCGCTGTCCGGCAGCCTGGCCAGTGCGGACTTATCGGTAATCACTTTCTGCCAGGCGTTGGTGGCATCCAGTACGTTCTCGGCGAATTTGGAGGTCAGCTCGGACAGACGGCTGCGGATTTCACCGTAGCGTTTCTTTTTGTCTTCCGGCAGATCGACACCGGCCAGATGGAAATCACGCAGCGCGTTATCCACCGCTTTCTTCTGTGCCGTGCTCAGGGTGTCGTAGGCTGCGGAATCACGCAGTTTTTTCCACGCATCACACAGCTTTTTGTTCTGCCCCAGCTCAGTGCTGTACTGGCTCAGCAGCGGCAGGCAGGCATTGTAAGCATCGCGCAGTTCATCACTGTTGAGTACGCCATTCAGGTGGCCGACAGGAGACCAGGCCAGGGAAAGCTCATCGTCCCACTGCGACATCGGCGCGACAAAGTTATCCCAGGTCGGCTCAGATACCGTGTTCAGCAGCTCGTCGATGCGCTCACGGTTGCGCGTCAGCAGGGATTCGATGGCCGGCTTCACGTGTTCCGGTCTGATGGCAGAAAACGGGGGTAACAGATGGCTCTCTAACAGGGGATTCGCGGACATAGAAACTTTCCTGAACGTGTCGATGGCTGAAGGTGGATACAGTGTTCGCCGGTTAAGACAACGGCAACGGTGGCTATTCACCCAGAGATTGGGTCAAATAGGCATTTATTCAATGATATAGCCGGAATTGGATCGTATGTCAGATGTAAGAAGCTATCAGGGTCATAGCCCGAAACTGGGCGAGCGCGTATTTGTAGACCGCACCGCCGTGATTATCGGTGATGTTGAACTGGGCGATGACTGCTCGGTATGGCCACTGGCCGTGATCCGTGGCGACATGCACCACATCCGCATTGGCGCCCGTACCAGCGTGCAGGACGGCAGCGTGCTGCATATCACCCACGCGTCCGACTACAACCCCGGCGGCTACCCGCTGATCATCGGCGACGATGTCACCATAGGCCATCAGGCCATGCTGCACGGCAGCACCATCGGTAACCGTGTTTTAGTCGGCATGAAGTCGATGATTATGGACGGCGCGGTGGTCGAAGATGACGTCATCATCGCCGCTGGCGCGGTAGTCACCCCCGGCAAAGTGCTGGAAAGCGGCTACCTGTACAAAGGCAACCCGGCTAAGGCCGCCCGCCCGATTACGGAAAAAGAGCGCAGCTTTTTTACTTATGGTGCGGGGAATTATGTGCGCTTAAAAGATAAGCATATTGCCGAAGGCTACGATCAGCCGTTGTGGTCTAGAAGCCAACCCATTTAAATATGTTCCAAAGGCCAACGCCACTCAGGAGCAAGCTTAAGCAGATGAGGATTAAGAGTTGTATTGATTTAGGAATCACAAACAAAATCCTCTTAAATTCAGTTGGCTTTGCAACAGACCTCATAGAGGCATGAAGAATCGCGAAGAACCAAAAAGGAAGCAATAAAATCAATGGGTTAGCAAGAAGTGCATTAACGAAGTCTATTTCAAGGAGGGATAGTTCCCTGATCTGCTTTGCCTTGCCTCCCTCTGATGCAAGGCCAAACAATCCAAACAATGCAGCCCAAACCGTAAAAAGGGCAACGAAAATAGAAAGCCTGAATCCATTTACTTCATTTGCACCAGAGGTGGCACTTTCTTTAATAGATCGACACACATTAATAGATGACTCTAATTCATCATCATTAAGGCTTAGAAACTGATACCCACCTTCTTTCTCTTGTGCACAAAATGACTTTTTGAAACTCCTTACGTAAGCAAGCAGGCCTAAAGCACTGTAGGATGTTCCTGTCGCTGAGCTTCTCTTAAAATCCAAGACGCGCTTATACAGCGACCTTAGAGTCTCATTAATCCACAACTCCTTATCTAAGGAAGTGTCATAAAGATCAACAATCGTATCCGTTCTAGGGCTGTGATGCTGATGCTTATGACACACGTCCTTCAAAAAGAAAAAAAGCTCGCTCGCTACGTGGCGCTCGATATCACCCAACTGAATAGCCTTTCTCCTATAATCAAAGGCTTTTTTAGAGAAACGATCTTGAGGATATTGAAATACAGCTTTTCCACTTCGAGCCAATGACATGTCCAACATGTAAATGCCATACTTGCGATACAAAGCGATCAAATTGGGGGTTAGTGTGTCTTGAAAGACTATTCTGAGACAATCTTCTTTCCGCTCAAGACCAAAGCTGCCCTGCACTTTGAATAACGCCCTTTTGAGTTCAGCCGTTACCTCTTGATGCTTATAGAAGATAAAGAGCCGTCCAACTAACGGCTCATCAATGTCATTAGCAACATCACATGATGAAGCGAGCATAGCGAAAGTAAAATTTCCACTTACTCCTCTTATGAGGTTTAGAAGCGGACCAATACCCATGAAGAACGATGCATCACTTTGGTTTCGATGCTGATATCCGAAGACAAACCTTTTAGTTTGTCCTGCTTCATTGAAGAAAGATGCAGGTTCAGGGTGAGTAGTCTGTCCGATAATACTAAAAGATAATCGCCCCCCTACCGTGGGAACCCACCCTGTAAATTCCTTTTCCATTAGAATTCTTAACTCAGCGAAGAGTAACTTCAAGAGCCTCGTCTGAAAGCGTACCTTGTTTCATAAGCTTGCCATTTGACTTATCAAATACCAGCCCTGCATGAACATAATGGTCTCGTACCGAACTTTTTTGAGTATCCACAGCCCCCATCAAAACCTTACGGACACCACCACTAGTCTTACGTAGGCGCTCGAAGTCTTGTGAGCTAGTTCTTAATACGCGCATAGTGAGTGCGACCAAGTAGATAACAATAGGCACAATAGAAAACGCAATTAAATTTGAAATGAAGAATTCCATACGCCTCCCGTTTTACACTCCATGTCCACCTAATATTAACAGCTTATCCACAGATGAATAATAGCCGACGCCGACACTATCATAAATATATCAATACCTCCACATTAATCGTGTAACAGTATAGTCCTCACCCTATAACTTCGTTTTTATTAAGCCAACTTCAAGCCTCCAGCTCCAGACTCCCTTCAGAACTTCACCGGCCAGCCCCAGCGCCCCTTCTTTCAGTTCATCAGCGATAGAGCGCACGCTGCCGAAAGCAAAGTATTGTCAGTCACTAATGACACCATACCGTCCATTCACTCCACGGAAGTGTCCTTGACCAGCCCGGAACAAAAGTGATACTTAAGTGATACTCTTACAGAGAAAGTCCCATGAAGACCGAACTTGTTACCACCCTTAAACGCCAGGCGACACGTATTCTGGCGGACCTGCACAGCAGCAGAGAGCCCGTGCTGATTACCGAGCATGGGCAACCCTCCGCCTATCTGGTGGATGTTGCTGACTATGAGCAGATGAATGCGCGCATGGCGATTCTGGAAGGCATTGCCCGTGGCGAACGCGCGATTCAGGCCGGGCAGACGTCAACGGATGAAGAAGCACGCCAGAAAATGGCCAACTGGCTTGATCAGCAGGTGTAACCTGTGCCGGTTATCCAATGGGCAGACACTGCACTGTCCGAACTGAACGATGTTGCAGAGTACATCGCCCTGTAAAACCCCACCGCTGCCAGAGCGCTGGTGCAGACAGTGTTCAACTCTGTTGCCCGTCTGGCTGATTTCCCCCTGTCCGGGCGGATTCCTCCCGAAATCAGTGAATTCCAGTACCGCGAAATTATCGTCAATCCGTTGCGCATTTTTTATCGCCAGCAGGATGAGAACACCCTGTATATCGTTCATGTACTCCGCCAGGAACGGGATATTCGCCGCTACATTCTGGATAACCGCTGAATTCAGAACCCTCGCAACCCTTCACTGAACACGCCCTGCCGCTCCACCAACTCGTTATAAGCTGAAATCGCCTGCTGATTTTCCTGCTTCCATTGTTTGTCCGCCAGTAAAGACAGCCTGTATTCACAACGAGCAGCAACAGTTTCAGGCTTATTAACAATTGTTGATTTTACGCAGTCAGGCATGGCTCTTTCTCAATCTATGAAGGCCCAGACGACGGATACCAGCTACCAGCGGCAACCCCAAACAAAACGGGAGACACCTGACGGTATCTCCCGTTTCCAGCCACTCCGGTCATCATTGCCCTCTGAATAACCAGCAGCCACTGACGGTTATTGTTTAACCGGATTCCTCAGTTCCAGCAACTCACCGGCAATCCAACCCTGAAAGCTGATCACATCCATGTTTTCATCGAAGCGGATCTGCAGTGTTCCTGCACTCACATTCACCGTATCCTGCGCATCAATATGCATCAGGTAAGCCCCATCACTGGCTTGCGGCCCTGGAATCAGGAAGTCATCATCGCCACCCCACACCACTGTTTGCGGGAGGGTGCCGCCACACAACTGGGTTTTACCATCCATCGTAATCTGGCCCGCTGCCGTGATGGTAACGGTATTGGTTGCAGCAGTCGGCGCACCATAAGGGCCGTTGCAATACACGTTGGTGGTTGCACTCCAGGTGCCCGCCAGATCACTCAGGGCTTTCGGCACACTGGCACCATAAGCCAGCAGGCTGTTGCGGAATTTCCCCTCACCACCACCACCGGCACTCCCCTCAATCAGGCCACTGTCCCATTCGACATAGGTGTTCTGAAATTCGGTGATGGCGGTGCCTTTGTTAATAAAGAGATGCCCCGGGGCATAAATGGTCGTCACCCCCAGGTCCGTTGACGAAAACGCCGTCAGTGCACTGGTAAACGCCCCTTGCGCCGTCAGGCTGGAAATAACGCTGCCGTCGGCACCGCGTAATTCCATCGTCCAGTTGGTGTCGGTGCCACCGATCGTCAGTGAACCGGTGCCATACCATTGCGGGTTGGAGGCCGGAACCTCATAGATGGCGACCGGCCAGCTGTTGGCCGACATCAGCGTCAGAAATTCACTCGTTGTCGGGTCAGAATTGTTGCCCAGATCCGCTTTATCAACCGCCCCTGAGGTCGTCGGTGGGTTAACAGGATTGACCGGGTTCGGATTGTTGCCGCCGCTGTAATCCGGCAGGCTATTCAGGTTGCCATCCGCCAGCAGTTGCATCAGTTCGTCATAGCCGGCAATGGAACTGGCCGGGTCTTCCACCAGATCACGAATGGCATCCAACGCCGCATCCCAGCCAGTACCATCCGCAGCAAAGGCGGTACTGAATGGACTGCCGGTTAAGGTTGATGCCGCGTAACCCTTGCTTTTCAGGGTGTTTAACAGGGATTGCGCAGCCGTATCGACTTCGGTTTGATCCGGCCATTGCGATTTGTCTGCGGTCCAGTCAAACTCTGTATCATGGGTTGCGAGTACCAGTGCTGCCTGTGTCAGCGGACTGATATTGGTTGTACCTTTGCTGAAGGCCATGCTGGTCAGTTCAATCGCGGGCGTACCGCCACTCAGTTTTAACAGGCAAGGCAGTTGATCGCTGGCAACCTTGCCCTGCCATTTGCCATGACTGTCGGTCGCAACAGGGGATGTTGTGAAGCCAGAACCGTCCTGACAGGTCGCGGTCAGGGTGGCATTCACAATCGCCTGACCGATGGCCGCTGTCCCCTGCAGCTCTGCACTGGCTGTCGTGCCGTTATTGTCGCCGTCCGTATCGTTCGATGATCCGCTGCCACTGTCGCCACCACAGGCGCTCAGTAACACTGCCATTCCGATTGTTCCGACACCCATGCCTGCCCAGGCCAGTGGCCGTTGCATACCCATACTCATAATCGATCCCTCTCATTCTGCTAAGAAATACTGATTTCATCCTAGAAGGCAGCAGCACCTCTGTATTCCCCCTGAACAAGGGGGGCAGGAATGGATGTCAGCAGACGCTATCGTTCAAAGGGAGAGGTAAAGGCAGTCGCAGGCTGACCTGCCAACCAGTCGTGTGGTCGTTCTGGTGAATCTCGGCTTGTCCGCCAATGGCTTGCATACGGGCATGAATATTAGCCAGCCCCATGCCGTCGCCGGTGATCGTGTTCAGGCAGTCATTCATCACCTGGCAATGAAGTTCGTGGCCGTCGTGCCGCAAGGTCACCCGGATGTCACCCTCGTGACGGTGGCGAATGGCGTTGCTGATGGCTTCACGCAGCGCCCGGCCCACCTGCTCCAGCGTTGATAACGGCAGCAGACAGGGCGACAGCTGCTGTTGCCAGTGCAGCGTTATCTGGTGATCCTGACAGCGGCTGGCCGCTTCATCATGCCACTGCTCAGCAACGGCCTGCAGCGCCACCGGCTCATCACTGCGGCTGTGCAACAGGCTGCGTAGGTCGCGGATGGCCGCCCGCACCAGAGGCTGTTCCTCCGGGGCACAACGGTACAACAGCTGTAATAGCCGTGCGCCCAGATCATCATGCAAGTCCTTCTGCATACGTACCCGCCCTTCCCGGGCTCCTTCCAATGCACCTTCCTGACGCGCAGCCCGGCTGCGGCAAACCAGATCATCCAGCGCCAGCACCAGCCCGGCAATGTGCAGATCGCTGCGCTCAAACAAGCGCCGCCCTTCACCGGCGTGGCGCAAACGCAGGCAGCCCTGCCCATCGGCCAGTGCTACCACCAGCGCATTGCCGGATTCGTCAAGGCGATTGCTGCTGCCATCGTCATCACAGCGTTCGATGGTCAACGGTGTAAAAACGGCCTGCAGTGCCTGTTGCACACGTTGCGCCTGCGAGCGGTCGGCTTGCGGTTGCAGCAATTCCGGCAGCGCCTGAGTCAGCCAGTTCTCCAGCCCCTGCTCACGGGTAAAAAAGCGCCGCCAGAGCCATTGCCGCACCGGGAAATACAGCCAGCCGACGATCGCCAGTGCAACCGCCAGCATAGAGGCTGGTGATCCGGCCACCAGCGTTGCCAGTATCAGGTCGGTCAGCAGTACCGCCAGGCCACCCAGAAACCAGCCCCACAGGCGCAACGACCAGTCCTGCAGGTTGAGAAAGCGATAACGCATCACGGCAAACAGCATGCCCATGTAGACAAAAACAAAGCTGCTGGTCATAACCGCCTGCGGCACGGGCGCATACACTTTCAGTACCGTCGGAATGCTGACCGCGCTGATAAACAGCAGCATCCAGCGCAACGCGACCCGGTCTTCGGCCTGCTGACGACTGACTTGCCACTGGCGGATCAGTCCGGCCACGGCAAGCAGCAACAGTATGTAAAACGGCAGGTAAGTGGTCACCGCCAGCGCATCGTGCAGTGGCACCGCGGCCAGCAGAATCAGAATAAAAGGGCTCAGCAGCACCAGACGGTTATATCGTGCGGACAATAACGGGCGAGGGTAATTCCAGAAAAACAGTATCAATCCCGCCATGAACAACTCTGTGCCCCAAAGACCGGCAACGCTCATCAGGCGAAACAGATATTCCGGAATAAACAGCTCACGCCCCCCGTATATGGCCGCTGCCGCTGTCAGCAGAAAGTAGCTGATACCGGTCAGAATGTAGCCCCATTTACCGGCATTCAGATCCCCGGGAATCCACACCAGTGTGCAGATCAGCAAACCAACAAAAGCGCTGATCACCGGTGCCCAGAACATCGCTGGCAAGTCTTCCAGTTGCCGTTGCCGGGCCGCCAGATGAATATCGCCTTCCGGGGTCTGCAACCATAACTCACCCTGCTCCAGGGCCTGGCTGAGCTCCCCCAATTGTTGCATCAGCTGGTGAATCTGCGCATGGCTGGGCATGACATCCGGCTCTTCAATAACAAATTCAGGCCGTGCAGGCATCGGCTCTCCGGCCAGTGCAAATGAGAGTACCCGCAGGCCCGGCTGCCGCTCAGGCAGATCAACCACCAGTTCACCCTGGTGCAGATAAAAATGCCCGTCACTCTGCGGCAATGACAACGCCAGCAGCAATGTCAGCCCCAGCAGCACAACCGGCACAATCAGGGCAATCAGAATCCGACTACGAATAGAGGTCATGGGTCAGGCCCCCGGTTCGTGGGGTAGTAGCGAAAGAAGAAATAGTGTCATCATGCCCAGGCGTTCCATTTTTGGCTCAACCATACGATAAGGATGTTATGCGTGCGAACTATTCTGCTGATTGAGGACATTCCTGAAGTCGCTCTCTGGCTGCAGCAGCGGGTCATACAGGTTTTTCCGGACGCCCGCTGTACCGTTGCCAGCACTCTGCAGCAGGCGCTGACCTGTGCACAGCAGGCCTTTGATCTGGCCCTGATCGATCTTGGCCTGCCAGATGGCGATGGCACTCAGGCCCTGCGTCACATCAAACTGCATCACCCGGATACCTACTGCATTGTTACTACGATTTTTGATGATGCCAACCACCTGTTTACAGCCCTGCGCGCCGGGGCTGACGGTTACCTGTTAAAAGATGACGAAGAGAATGCCTTTGCCAGCGCCCTGCAGGGTATTCTTGCCGGTCGGCCTCCCCTGTCGGCCAGTATCGCCCGGATGATGCTGGCCCAGTTTCAGGTCCAGCAGCCGGAAGTACCACTCAGTCCCCGTGAAAACGATATTCTGGTGTTAATTGCCAATGGTTACAGCGTGCGCAAAGCCGCCGAGTCACTGGGCATCTCCACCCACACCGCTGCCAGCTACCTGAAAAACCTGTACCAGAAACTGCAGGTCAGCAACCGGGCCGAACTGACCCTGAAAGCCGTCAATATGGGACTGATAAACCCAAACAACAAACTATGACCCCCCTGTTCAGGGGGTACAAGCGGCTTTATCTCCGTCTCTAGAATGACGTTTTCTGACCATAAGGACGTCATTCCATGAAAAAACTGCTCATCATTGCCGCCAGCCTGAGTCTGGTTCTGGCCGGCTGTGCTTCCGGAGGCGGCAGTAAAAGTCGCGTAGAAACCCGTAAAACGGATGTTATGTCCGATCAGAAAGATGTGTACATCGGCCATTTCGGCGTCACCTTTATTACCAGTGACAGCAGCTCATCAAAATCTCAGAGCCCGATGATCCGTCACTCCAGCGCCTCGGAATACGCCAAAGCGATACTGGCAGCCAAACTGACCGGCGTGCCGCAGTCTCGCATGCAGACGATTACCGACAAAGCCTATCAGGATCTGGTCAAAGACCTCGAAGCCCGGGGTTATAACGTGCTGAGCTATCAGGATTTACAGCGTAAAAAGGCCTGGTCAGAACTGGATAAGACGGACTCACCGTACACGCCATCATCCGGCCTGTTCGATAGCGACAAGCGTGGCAGAACCCTGTTTTCCCCAAGCGGCATGCCCCTGTTATTTGATGAAGAAGAAATCAAACGTCCCTTTACTCTTGGCGCTCTGGCAGAAGAAGTCGGGGTTCCGGTACTGATTGCCAGTTACACCGTCCATTTTGCCTACTTCGATAAAGATGCCGATTACACCGTCAACTATTTTCAGGATGTGCCTTTAAGTGGTGGTCCGAGTAAGGAACTGAGCGCTTCGGTAACGCTGGGTCAGGGCATTCAGGTGCTGCGGAAGTCGAGCCTGCACTTTGTCACCGAAGGCGCAGGCTCGTTCAGCGATAACGGTTATGTCTGGCTGGAAGATCCGGTGATTGTCGCCGGTGCCTATGGCAGCAATGAAGACACAACCTCGGACGGCACCAAAGCCGCCAATGCGCTCAGCTCATTTGTAGGATTATTCACCGGAGGATCGACCAGTAAAACCGAGATTTCCGTCGTGGCAAACCCCGATTACTACGAATTTGGCGCGCTCAAAGCACTCAATGAAGCCAACGCTCGTCTGACTGACGGCCTGCGTCCATTAAAATAACGGCGCGTAGCCACCTTCACGGACGTGAAGGTGGCTGACATCCGCTCAGAACTTCACCTGCCAGCCCAGCGCCAGCTGGTTCTGGAACATAGTGATATCGGCTTCACCACCACCGAAGCTGGTCGGAATAGAGTTGCTGCCTTTTACCGTTTCTTCAAAGCCGTGGGTATATGCCACAGATACTTCGTTGCTGGCGTTAACCGCGTAGCTTGCACCAACAGAAGCGTGCTTCTGAATCACGCCCGGTGCCAGAATGTTAAAAAAGGTCTGGCTGGACGGAATTGGCTGGTCGCAGTAGCTGAAACCGGCACGCAGGGTCAGGCCTTGCTGCAGCGCATATTCCGCACCCAGTTTATAAATATTGATGTCATCCCAACCAAAACCGGAGCCGTTATCAGCGCCCAGTGGGCCGCCTTCATTCAGTTCATTGGCAATGGAACGCACGCTGCCGTAGGCAATGTACTGCCAGTCTGCCGCCAGTGTCAGCGCTGGAATAACCTGCCATGCCACACCGGCACCGTAGTTTTCCGGAATATCGAAACCACCGTTCTCAGCGAACAGACCGGCATAACGATCAAAAGCATCAGTATCAATCGCTGACGACCAGTTCGCCCCCAGGGTGACGCCTTCAGCCACTTTACCCTGCCAACCCAGTTTCACGCCCCAGCCTGTGCTGGTGTCGGCACCCTGATCAGATACTTTACTGCCATCCTGTGACATGCCAGCAAACGGCTGAATACCTGTTGCTTCAAACTGCTGGCGCACCCAGGTGACACCCAGACCCAGCGCATGCTGTTCGTTCAGGCGGTATGCGACAGTACCTGTAACAAACATCTGTTCCAGATTCACACCAGCATTGCCCTGCGCACCGAAGTTGGCAAACGGGTTATTGGCGTAGTCAGTGTTCATGCCGCCGTTGCCGTACAGAGCAATACCGTAGCTGAGCACGTCGGAGTGCTTGCGCGCATAGCCCAGTTCCGGCATCCAGAAAGCCTCTGTGTCGTTACCGTCATAGCTGCCATCAATGCCAAAACCGTTGCCGCTGATTTCTGCAGAACGCTCTGGTTTAAAGTAAGTCACACCCGCATCCAGCTGCTGCTCAGCGGTCAGATTGGCGATAGCGGCCGGGTTCACCGCCGCACTCAGGCTGTCGTGAGCCAGTGCCATTGAAGTTCCTGCCATTCCCTGGGCGCGCACGCTGGTTGCGTGGGTAAAGTAACCATTGGTTGCCTGAGCACTGAAGGCCAGACCGGCCAGTGCGATTGCGCTGCTGATTCGCAGAACCTGGGACATAGCAAATACTCCGCTGTAAGTGTCTCTGTGATAAGTGGCGGGCATTTTAGAGTAGGTGGTTATAACCAATAAGTAATATTTCGCAATAAGGTTATAACTAATTACGAATACAGTATGAGAGCAGTTAGTCCCTGCGCAGGCCGTGGGCAAGACACTGGCGTCGACAGGGAGTACAATCCTGCGCGATCTTTAATTTCAGTTAATCAGCCAAAGAAGCAATTCCCATGGGCAGAGCGTTTCAGAACCGAAAAGAATCCATGGCCAAAACGGCCGCGGCAAAAACCAAAGTGTATTCCAAATACGGCCGTGAGATTTACGTCACCGCCAAAGCCGGTGGTTCCGACCCGTCCGGTAACCTGGCGCTGCGCAGTCTGATCGACCGCGCCAAAAAAGATCAGGTGCCAAGCCACGTGATCGACAAAGCACTGGATAAAGCCAATGGCGCCGGCGGCGAAGACTTCCAGCCAGCGCTGTACGAAGGCATTGCCCCAGGCGGCGCCATGGTGCTGATCAGTACCCTGACCGACAACAACAACCGTACCTTCGGTGAAATCCGTGGCGTGTTCTCCAAGTGCAAAGCCAAACTGGGTTCCCAGGGTTCTGTGTCGCACATGTTCGATCACCGCGCCATGTTCGTATTCGCCGGTGACGACGAAGAGCCAGTACTGGAAGCACTGATGGAAGCGGATGTGGATGTCTCCGACATCGACAGCGAAGACGGCATGATCACTGTACTGGTACCGCCAACCGAGTTCTTCAAAACCAAAACTGCGCTGAACGACATGAACGGCGAGATCGATTTTGAAGTGGAAGAGATTACCTATCTGCCAACCACTGAGCACCCGATTGAAGGTGATGACGTTGCTCAGTTCGAGCGTTTTGCCGGTCTGATCAACGACCTGGAAGACGTTCAGGAAATCTACCACAACGGTACTTTTCCGGAGTAATCAGCCCAGGCTGATCCGGACCTGATCCCGCCAGCGCCTGTATCAGGCGGGGCGGAGAAAGAAAAAGCCACGGCGGATATCCGCTGTGGCTTTTTTATTAACGCATCGTTATCAATCCGTCGTCAGGAAGGCCTGATTATGACGGGTCCGCAGGCTATGGCCACTGCAGATCCTGCGGCAAAGGCATCACCAGAGTCACCCGCAGACCACCGCCCTGCGCATTTTCCAGCAGCAGCTCACCGCCACAGGTTTCCATAATGCGGCTGACAATCGACAAACCGAGTCCCGCACCACTGTCCTGATATTGCTCTGCAGTATCACCTGAGCCAATACTCTCATAGCGGTTTCCGGCGCGGAAAAAACGTTCAGTAAGACGTTGCAGGTCGTCAGCAGGAACCCCCGGACCATGGTCCCGTACACTGAGATACAGTGCAGTGCCCTCCTGACAGAGCCGCGTTTCGACTTCGTGGCCATCGCCGCCATAGCGGATGGCATTATCCACCAGATTGCGCACCGCCATTTCCAGCAGCGACGGGTCCATGTTAACCGCAGGCAGGTTATCAGCGGCATCCAGAGTCAGTTCAACTCTGTGCACATCAGCCTGCCACTGCATCGCAGCCAGTGTGCGGCGCACGGGTTCAGCCAGATCAATGCGGCTGCTGTTAATCTGCTGGTTGTTGTCCATACGGGCAAGAATCAGCAGCTGCTCGAGTAAGCGGCTGGTACGTTCGGTACCCGTCTCCAGTTCTTTCAGTGCCTCATTGAGCTGCTCCGGCGGCAATGTCTGCAAACGCTGTGACTGCAGTTTCAGTACCGCCAATGGAGTGCGCAATTCGTGGGCGGCGTCATCAACGAAGCGGCGCTCGCGCTCAAGCCCACCAGCCAGACGACTGAACATCTCGTTCAGGCCGTCTACCACCGGCTGCAATTCTTTTGGTGTACGGTGTAACTGAATTGGTTGCAAGTTATCCACCGAGCGGCGGCGCAGGCGGCTGCCGAGCTGACGGATCGGCCCCAGACCGTATTCAATGGCTGCCAGCGCAATCAGGGTACAGAGAATCAGGGCCACGATACCTGATACTCCAAAAATGCCACCCAGCGCATAAATAATATCCTGCCGCGCATGCGGATATTCACCCACCATCAGCCAGGCATCTTTGGCAGGGTCATCCTCTCCGGAGGCAGTTTTGGTGTGCAGATCAATGACGTACACCATCCATTCACGTTTATCACTTTTATGGTGATAAAAGCCGGCCTTCATCGGTGCCAGCGCGTGATCCGGCGCTCCCGGCGAACGGAACAGCAGCTCCCGGCCATCGTTGCGCCAGATCTGAATAAGACGGGTATTTTCATACAGCTCCAGTTCAGGCTGATCCGGCTGTTTATGATCCAGACTCTGATTCAGAGCTTCGACAATGCGCGGCAGGTCTTCCATCAGATCGTCGTCTTCCAGCAGCCCTTTGATCAGTTTGGTGGTTACCGCCAGCTCGGCATCGAAGACCTCGTTCACTTCCTGACGTACCAGCATGTGCCCGAGCACACTGTTGATCAGAATGGCCAACACCAGCACCAGAAACAGCAACATCAGCAGTGTGCTGCGGATCGACATTTTCATTCTTCAGTCTCCGGATTAAGGCGATAACCAACACCGCGGACCGTCTGAATCAGACCGTTATAGAATTTTTTACGTAAATGATGGATGTGAACTTCCAGCGCATTGCTTTCCACTTCTTCCCCCCAGCCATACAGGGACTGCTCCAGCTGCTGACGGGTAAACACCTGTCCCGGGCGGTTCAGTAATGCTTCCAGCAACAGGAATTCGCGCCGCGACAGGGTAACAGCAGCCCCTTGGTAGGAAGCATGATGATTGGCGGTATCAAGCACGATCGCGCCGAAGCGCAGTTCATTTACCGCCGTTACCCCGCTGTTGCGCCGGCCAAGGGCTCGCAGACGGGCAAACAGTTCACTTAAATCAAAAGGCTTGAGCAGATAATCATCAGCACCGGCATCCAGACCTTTGACCCTGTCCTGCACGCTGTCACGGGCCGTGAGAATCAGAATTGGCAGAGGCATCTGCTGCGCCCGGACCTCTTCGATCACGCGGATGCCATCCCGCCCGGGCAGACCGAGATCCATGATGGCCAGATCGAAATGCTCGGCCTGCAGCGCCGCCAGCGCACTCAGACCCGTCTGTACCCAATCAACAACATAATGCTGTGCCTGCAACGCCTGCTGCAGGCTTTTACCCAACATCATGTCATCTTCAACCAATAACAGGCGCATCAGCGCACACTCCAGTATTTAACGTCTTGTTCATCAAGAAAGGCTTCTGCATCGGTACCCGTCATCAGCGCCAGCGTGCTGAGCATGCCTGCCTGCACGCAGGTCTGTGCCAGTACCGTGACCGCATGGGGTGCTCCGGCCACTGGCCAGCCACTGCGCGGATCGAGTATGTGGCTGTAGCGCACGCCGTCACGCAGCAGGTAACGCTGACTATCACCGCTGGTTGCCAGCGCTCCCTGACCGATCTGCAGCAGTTCAACGCTCTGTTCACTGCTTACTTTCTCTACGCCAACCTGCCACAGCGAACCGTCCGATCTTGGTCCGTGAGCACGCAGATCACCACCGAAGTTCACCAGTATTGCCCCTGTAAACTGCGACTGCAGCAGGGCGAAGACTTTATCCACTGCGTATTCCTTACCGATACCGCCAAGGTCGATTTCCATCCCGGCGGGCAGCTGCAGTTCAGGCTTTTGCCAGCGCACTTTATCCCAGCCGATCAGCGGCAGCAGCGCATCGATTGCCTCCTGCTGCGGCAGCCGGTCAGAGCCATCAAAGGTCCAGGCCCGGCGCAGCAGACCCGAGGTAATATCAAAGCGGCCGTCGGAAACGTCCCAGAGTTCGGCAGCAAAGTCGATCAGGCCGGCTGTTTCATCATCCAGCGGCAGTGGCTTGCCAGCAGCGCCATTGATACGCGCAACGATGCTGTCATCGCGGTAACGCGAGAATTTTTGTTCGATACGCAGTGTCTCTGCCCGGGCCTGCTGCCCAAGCTCTAATGCCAGTGCGGCATCCGTGGTATCGATCAGAATTTCACACAGGCAGGCCATGGCCGGGAAATTAACCCGGCACCAGCCTTCCAGTTGTGTCAGTTGCAGTTGAAACTTCATGCCGTGCACGGCACTCCTTCTGCAGTGTTACCCCGCAACCCATGCTGCGGGTTTCCATTAAAGTCGCCTACCAGCGGAACGAGTAGCCCACCTGAATCCAGCTGGCTTCCAGCTCAGTAAACTGTGACATGCCATCTAGATCCGATCCGGCTGCCACCGCTTTACGGCTGTTGTCATCCTGCTGTTGATAGTATTCCACACGAACTGAAATTTCCTCATCCTGGCGCAACGGGAAGCCTGCTTTGATGCCATAGGTATTGGCACTGAAGGCCGCCAGACGCGGATCGGAGGAGGCCTCATTCACCAGAGCGGTGACACTGCTGCCAGTGACGGCCACTTCGCTGCCGGCATTCAGGAACGGCTCGTAGAAATCCGCCGCCGTCTGAGTGTAGTAGCGATAGTGTGGTTCGAGATAAAAGTGATCCGACGGCTGCCAGTGATAGGTCAGATCCATGGTATGGGAGTTAATGCCCCAGTCGTCCGTCATATAGCGGTAGCCGACATCAATGGCGTCGGTACTGCCGATGGCCACTTTATTCTGCCAATAGAGGCTGATCTTCTGGCGGTCTTCCGGCCGGTTCTCGAATACGTACAGATAGCGTTCACTGTCGTTCGGGTCAGTAATCAGATTACCGTTATCCACCACGGTCAGAATTTTATACGGATCATTCTGGTAGCCGGATGACTGGCTCAGACCCAGGTTGAACTGGGTAATCCAGCGGCGGTTCAGCACCTGTGTTACGCCCACCATCATATCCACTACCTGTTTGGTATCGTCGCTGCCACTGGTGTTGTGTTCACTCAGTGAACCCAGTGCCTGCGGAATACCACCGTTAGGATTGATGGTGTCGAACTCCAGATTCAGGCCAACAGACAGGGTGGTGTTGTTATTGTTCAGGTCACGGGCGATGGCACCGTTGACGCTCATGGAGGTGAAGTCACCTTCGGTGGAATAGGTACCGCCGACGCTGACTTTGTAGTCATCACCCCAGGGCTGAGTCCAGCCCGCGGACAACACAGTGCGAGAGTCTTCAAAGGACGGATCCAGCGGTGTATCACCAGCGTTCACTGTGTAATCGCCACGACCTTCGTACCGTTCCTGCTCTTCTTCATCAGCATCTTCCATACGCGAAGCTGCCGACGCCGAGGTAAACGTCTGCGGCACATTAGCAATAGCAGCACCATTAGGTGAAGAGCCTGTCAGGGAGTCATAAACGATGCGCAGATTAAACGCGCTTTCATCTTCAAATTCCCGTGTCAGACTGAGTACCGGCTCTACTGCCTGCACGCGGTCATCGCTCTCGCTGTAGACCAGCAGGGCGGAGTCAATTTTCCAGTCGCCGTCAGCGGCCTGAACCTGAGTCGTTGCCTGAGCACCGAGCAGTGCCGTCGTGGCCAGCGCCAGACGCTGACCAATCTTTTTGTCTTTTAATTGCATCCGCAACCTCCGCCACCAAAGCCACGGCCACCGGAACTGGCTTCTTTACTGAAGTAAATATGATCATCAAAGGCGCTTTGCAGCGGGTCCGGGTCCAGTTCCATATGCGGTTTGGCCAGCAGATCGCGCTCCCAGGGTTTTACGCCGGCACAGGCACTGAGTCCGCTCAGGACCACCAGCACCAGTACACTCCGGCTAATCAGTCGCAGCATGATGTTATTCCTCCAGCAGAGCTGAGATTTCGGTTTCGTAGGCGGCTTTGCGCTCAGCGTGGAAGCCTTTGTGCTTCTTACGTGCTTTGCCGTCGCGGCCAATCAGAAAACTGGTCGGCATGGTGTCGACACCAAACTGCCCGGCCATGTCGCCTGACGCGTCGTATTCGATCCGGAACTGAGGGGCGTATTTCTGCAGAAACTTCTGCGCCAGCTCTGGTTCCTGATCCAGATTTACAGCGATCACTTCCAGTCCCTGAGCGGCGTATTTTTCGTGCATGGCTTCCATCCACGGAAAGGACTCACGGCACGGACCACACCAGGAGGCCCAGAAATCCAGGTATACCACTTTGCCTTTCAGCTGATCGAAATCGATGTCGGCAGCCATCGCCTTGAACGGCAGAGCCAGGGCCAGTGCAGCAACACCGGCAAGCAGGTTGTTGCGGAGGGTTTTAAGGGACATGGGCTACCTCAGTAACTCTGTTCGTTGGAATTATGAGTATCAGCATAGAGGCACCAGCTTAAGCCAACCTTAACGGCGCTTAAGACTCCCTTAAGGTTGCCTTAATCCCCGTCGGCCATGCTGTAACCATCAGGAACCTCTGCCGGTGCGCAGCGGGATAACCAAATAAAAAACACAGACACCAGCAACGGATCAGGTAGCCGCAATGACCCGACTGAGCCAATGGCCCACCCTATTCTTTTTTGTCCTGCTCTCCCTGAGTAACAGCCTGTTGGCTGCCGGACTCCCTGATTTGTCAGCGCTGGAAGAGGGAGACGACAGCTTCCTGCCGGTCAGCGAAGCATTTAAGCCGCAGTTCATACCAGCCGCAGATGGCTATGATGTGCACTTCACCATCGCACCCCATTACTACCTGTATAAAGACCGGCTTAAGCTGAGCGATGACAGCGCGTCGCTGGACATCCGCCAGCCTTCAGAAACCAAGCTGGACAAGAATTTCGGCAAAGTGCAGGTGTTCCATAACGAACTGGATATCCGTATCCGCAATCCGTCCGGCGCGGCCCTGACACTCAGTTATCAGGGCTGTTCTGAACAGGGCCTTTGTTACCCGCCCCAGCAACTGGTGCTGAGCAGCGACAGCAGTCCGGTGCAGGCCGGAACGGACAGCAGTGATCTCGCCAATAAGAGCCTGTGGTGGGTGATTCTCAGTTTCCTCGGGCTGGGCATTGGTCTGTCACTGACGCCCTGTGTGTTCCCGATGATTCCGATTCTGTCGAGCATCATTGCCGGGCAGAGTGCGAATAAGCTTTCCGCCGGTAAAGGCTTCGGACTGGCGCTGTCTTATGTGGTGGGTATGGCCTGCTCCTATGCCCTGATCGGCGTATTGGTCGCCGCCTTTGGCGCCCGGGTAAACCTCGCCGCCTTCACCCAGACGCCTATCGTCATCAGTCTTGCTGCCCTGCTGTTTGTGGTGTTGTCGCTGTCGATGTTCGGTCTGTTCGAACTGCAGCTGCCGTCCTTCCTGCGCAACCGCCTGAACGATTTCAGCAACCGTCAGCAGGGCGGACACCTGCTCAGTACTTTCCTGATGGGTTTCTTTGCGGCCTTAGTGGTCTCGCCCTGTGTGTCGGCGCCATTAGCTGGCGCGCTTATGTATCTGAGCACCACAGGTGATGTGATTACCGGCGGTGCGGCACTGTTCGCGCTGGGCATGGGGATGGGCGTACCACTGCTGATCATAGGTCTCAGCGGCGGCCGCTTACTGCCCAAAGCCGGCAGCTGGATGCTGATCATTAAATCGGCGTTTGGTGTTGGCCTGCTGGCGGTTGCTGTGGGTCTGTTAAGCCGCCTGTTGCCGCCGCCTTATATTCTCGCCCTGAGCGGTATGCTGGCGCTCGGCTGTGCTGTTTATCTTGGTTTGCTGGAAACACCGCAGACTGCCAGACAACGCTTTGCCCGTACTCTGGCTCTGATCAGTGCCGTCACCGGTGTACTGTGGCTGACCGGCGCCGCACAGGGGAATGCTTCACTGCTGCAACCTCTGCGCTCCGGCACCCTGCAGGTTGTAGCGCGGGAACCGGCTGCTGCCGTTCAGCACGTCGACAGCGTTGCCCAGCTGGATGCCATGATTGCCGCCGCCGACAAACCCGTGGTGGTGGATGTTTATGCGGACTGGTGCACCAGTTGCCGTGAGATGGATGAGTTACTGGAGTCCCGGGAGGTGCAGCCGGCACTGTCCGGTTATCAGCTGATCCGTTTTGATATTACCGACAGCAGCCGTGAACAGCTCGACCTGATGGCCAGCTGGCATGTGTTTGGTCCGCCGGCCCTGCAGCGCTTTGACAGAGACGGCAATCGTCACGGTCAGGCGCTGCAGGGGCTGCCACTGAGCAGTGAACTGAAACATTGGCTGGCGCAATAATTCTGGGCTGGTGCAATGATTCTGCAATAAAGGCGTAACCTTACCGTCACATTCCATCTTCACCCTGCATACGATTTTTAATAATTACATCGTATCAAGGGGAAGTGCATGAAACGTAAGCTTCTGGCTCTGGCCATCGGCTGTTCATTACTGGCAGCCTGTGGCGGCAGCAGTAACAATGCAGACAACACGCCTGACAACAACCAGGACAACGCGCCGGAAAATCCGCAACCGGAAACGCCGGATAACACTCCGGTCGGCACCCTGAACCTGGCTCTGCTGGCCACCCATACTGCTGACGAAGACTTCGCCACCAGTGCAGCAGAAATCGTCAGCTACGACACTTGTTCAAACCGTCTGTATGTCGTGAACGCAGAAGCTGAAACCGTTGATGTGCTCGAATACGATGCCACTGCCGGTACCCTGACCAAAGACTCCAGCATTGATCTGTCCGGCGCAGCCGCCGACGCCGGTATCGACATCGGCGCCGCCAACAGCGTTTCCGCCAAAGACTGTAAAGTCGCGGTAGCGATTGAAGCCGACGAAAAACAGGACGACGGCATCATTGCCCTGTACGACTCTGCTGATCTGTCTCTGCTGGCCACTTACTCTGCCGGCGCCCTGCCGGACATGGTGACACTGTCTGCTGACGGCAACTACATCCTGACCGCCAACGAAGGCGAACCATCCGCTGATTACCAGAACGATCCGGAAGGCTCAGTGACCATCGTTGATATCAGCGCAGGTTACGACAGTGCGGTTGTTCATCAGGTGCACTTCCGTGACTTCAACGTCGGTGGCAGCCGCGCCGCTGAACTGCCAGCCGGCGTGCGTATCTCTGGCCCGGCCGGTACTACCGTCGCTCAGGATCTGGAACCTGAATACATGACGTTGAGTGCAGACGGCTCCACCGCCTGGGTTGCACTGCAGGAAAACAATGCCATGGCCATTATTGATGTGGCCAACGCCAGCGTCTCCTCCATCGTCGCTCTGGGCGAGAAGATGTGGGATGCCGCTTCCGCTAACCAGCTGGATGCCTCCAACAAAGACGACGGCACCGGTCAGTTCGCCAGCTATGAACAACTGGCGGGTCTGTATATGCCAGACACCCTGGCCAGCGTTGAAATCGGCGGCGCCACCTACGTGCTGTCAGCCAACGAAGGTGATGGCCGTGAGTACGTTTACGATGCCACTCAGGAACAGTGCGACGCCGCTGGTCATCAGTGGGACGGCGACGACTTCGCACCAGGCGGTGACGATGAAGATCCTGTTGCTTATGCAAACGAGGAAAACGACTGTATCTCCCACATCGATGAGATGCGCGGTGGTGATCTGTACGATCTGGTTGATGAAGCACATCCACTGTACGACGCACTGGACGACAACGATCAGCTGAAGCGCCTCAAGTTTGTTGTGGATAGCGACTCTTACGGTGCGGAAGACACTCTGTACGCCTTTGGCGCCCGTTCTTTCTCCATCTGGAACGCGGCCGGTGAGCTGGTGTTCGACAGCGGTGACGATATCGCCAAACGCGTATTTGCTGCTGATGGCGACAACTTCAACTCAGACAACGAAAGCAATGACTCTGCCGACAGCCGCAGCGATGACAAAGGCGTTGAGCCGGAAGCCATCGAAGTCGCGACCATTGGCAGCCGTGTGTTTGCCTTTGTCGGTCTCGAGCGTCAGGGCGGTATCATAGTGTATGAAATCACCGATCCGACGGCACCTGTGTTCCAGTCTTACCTGAACAACCGCGATTTCAGCGAACCGGTATGCACCGAAGTGGATGAAGACGCCGAATGTGATAACGACACCTACAACACCGCTGCCGGTGATCTGGGTCCTGAGTCCATCGAATACTTCAGCCGCGATGACAAGCACTACATTGCTGTCGGTAACGAAGTCAGTGGCACGACCTCTGTGTACGAGCTGACCTTTACTGAATAATCACGCCTGACAGCCAGCTGTGGCGGCCAACCCGCCACGCCTGTCGAAAGCCGCCCTTTGCCTGCAAAGAGCGGCTTTTTTATTTTCTGCAGTCTGAGCAGAGTGCTTGCAGAAAGCAGCCAGGCAACACCAATGTCTTACGGCATAAACACTGGATAGACTGTTGCACTGGGCCATGATCATTCTCTGATCAATAAGTGCTAGACTCCCTTCCCCCTGCCAGCCCGGCACTGACTTACCCTTTTCGCTCATTTAATAAAACCGATACCCATGAACACCTCCACCCATCGCCTGAACCGCAACGACGCCAAAACGCTGAGCCTGTCCGCCCTTGGTGGCGCCCTCGAATTTTATGATTTCGTTATTTACGTCTATTTTGCCAACGTCGTTGGTCATCTGTTTTTTCCGCCCAATATGCCGGAGTGGCTCACGCAGGTGCAGACCTACGGGATTTTTGCCGCCGGTTATTTAGCGCGCCCGCTGGGTGGCGTGGTGATGGCTCACTTCGGTGACCTACTGGGCCGTAAGCGGATGTTTATGTTCAGTATCTTCCTCATGGCTGTGCCAACGCTGGCCATCGGCCTGATGCCGGCCTACGCCACCATAGGTATTGCTGCGCCTCTGTTGTTGTTGCTGTTCCGGGTGATGCAGGGGGCAGCCATCGGTGGCGAAGCACCTGGCGCCTGGGTTTTCGTGACCGAGCACGTATCACCGCGTCACACCGGTCTGGCCTGCGGTACGCTGTCCGGCGGACTGGTTGCCGGCATTCTGATCGGCTCACTGGTCGCCACTGGTGTGCACGCCAGCATGAGTGCCGAAGCCGTGAACGAGTGGGGCTGGCGTCTGCCTTTTATTCTGGGTGGTATCTTTGGTTTTGTGACCATGTACCTGCGTCGCTGGCTACACGAAACACCGGTCTTCACAGAAATGCAGGAACGCCAGCAACTGGCCGAAGAACTGCCGATCAAAACCGTGGTGAAAGATCATCTGCCGTCTGTCGCCATTTCCATGGCCGTCACCTGGGTACTGACCGCCGCCATCGTGGTAACCATTCTGATGACCCCGGCACTGCTGCAGAAAATGGCCGGCCTCGACCCACAACAGTCACTGGAAGCCAACAGTCTGGCGATTGTCGCGCTGTTTATTGGCTGCGTGATCTCAGGTTCATTGGCCGACCGTTTTGGCAACGGCCCGATCATGGCCATTTTCTCTGTTGGTCTGGCCATCAGCTATGCCGCCTTTTTCAGCCTGATGCTGAACGATACCAGCCTGCTGTTTGTGCTCTATCCGGTGGTGGGTTTCTTTGCTGGTCTGGTCGGTGTGGTGCCATCCATTGCGGTAAAAAGCTTTCCGGCAGCCATCCGCTTTACCGGCCTGTCCTTCTCTTACAACCTGGCCTACGCCATCTTCGGTGGCACCACGCCGTTGGTGGTCAGCATGCTGCTGGGCTATAACCCGCTGGCACCTGTGTATTACGTCAGCGCGGTCGCTGTGATTGGTGTGATTGCCTCGCTGGCGGTGATCCGCTTCCGTCGCCAGCTGGATCTTTCGCCCCTGCCAGCCTGAACGAATCCGCCGGCCTGCACGAATTCACAGCCCAGCCATAAAAAACGCCGCTCTGATCACTCAGCGCGGCGTTTTTTATGGGGCGTATATATGGCCGGATATCTTTGCTGATTACTGATCAGCGATGACGGCGCTCGGCGCGCAGATCAACAATCACCTCAGCCGTTTGCGGACGTTCGCCACGCCATAAGGTAAATGCTTCTGCCGCCTGCTCCACCAGCATGCCCAGACCATCAATGGTTTTGGCCGCGCCCAGATCGTGCGCCCACTGGTTAAACACGGTCAGGCCACTGCCATACATCATGTCGTAGGTCACTGTGGTATCGCTGACCACACTGGGTGACAGCGGTGGCAGATCGCCACTGAGGCTGGCAGACGTGCCATTAATAATGACATCAAAGCTGCCTTCCGCATCGTCAAAACCACAGCCACGGATATTGCCCAGATCGGCAAAGTCCGCTGCCAGCTGTTCCGCCTTGGCGACGGTACGGTTAGCGATTATCAGCTCCGCTGGCTTCTGCTCCAGCAAAGGCTGCAGCACACCACGCACAGCACCGCCGGCACCCAGCAACAGGATGCGTTTGTCGGTCAGAACAACGCCGTTGTTGACGGTCAGGTCGCGTACCAGACCAACACCGTCGGTGTTGTCGGCAAATACGCTGCCGTCTGCCATTTTCTTCAGGGTGTTTACTGCACCGGCGCGCTTCGCCCGGTCGCTGTGCTGATCGGCAAAGCGATAGGCGTCTTCCTTAAACGGCACAGTGATATTCAGACCCGTGCCGCCGTGGCGGAAAAATTTTTCTGCGGCGCTGTCGAAACCTTCCAGTGGTACCAGCTGAGCGGTGTACAGCATGTCCTGCTGTGACTGTTCAGCAAACTGCGCATGAATCTGCGGTGATTTGCTGTGGTTGATGGGATTGCCCATCACACTATAAAGGTCGGTCATCTGTGTTCTTCGGTCTCCTCAGACCCATTCTTTGTGAGGCAGAAAATCGGTGTAGAGTTTTTCTTCTGCGGATCCGGCTTCTGGCTGCCAGTCGTAATCCCAGTGCACCACAGGTGGCAGCGACATCAGAATCGATTCGGTACGGCCGCCGGTCTGCAGACCAAAAATCGTGCCGCGGTCAAACACCAGGTTGAATTCCACGTAACGGCCACGGCGATAGCACTGGAACTTGCGCTCACGCTCGCCGTACTCTGTTTCTTTACGCTCCGCCACAATCGGCACATAGGCATCGATGTAGCCATTACCGACCGCCTGCATAAATGCGAAGCTTTTTTCAAAATTAAGTTCATCACCCCAGCGATTTAAATCGTCAAAAAATAAACCGCCGACACCACGGGCTTCATCGCGGTGCTTAAGGTAGAAGTAGTCGTCACACCACTTTTTGTATTTAGGGAAGACCTCTTCGCCGAACGGCTGACACAGATCTTTCGCCGTCTGATGCCAGTGCACCACGTCTTCTTCGAAGCCATAGTACGGCGTTAAATCGAAACCACCGCCCATCCACCAGACTGGCTCTTCGCCTTCTTTCTCGGCGACGAATAAGCGCACATTGGCATGGGACGTCGGCACATAAGGGTTATGCGGGTGAATCACCAATGACACCCCCAGCGCCTGAAAACTGCGCCCGGCAAGTTCCGGGCGGGAGGCTGTCGCCGACGCCGGCAGACGCTCACCGCGCACATGGGAAAAATTCACGCCGCCTTTTTCAATCACGCCGCCATCAGCAATCACACGGGTACGGCCACCGCCGGTCAGCGCCAGCTGGCCTTCGGCTTCTTCCCGTTCCCAGGCGTCTTCAACAAACTGAGCTTTACCATCCAGAGCTTCCAGAGCAGCACAGATACGGTCCTGCAGATCGAGCAGAAAGGTTTTTACGGCGGCCACATCACAGCCGGAATTGGTCGTCATAGTCTTCTCCTAGCGCAGGCGTTCGCCGCTCAGGGTACGGATTTCAGAAGGCTGATTACGGCCACCCAGATCACCGGGCAGAATATAATCCAGCTGTTCGTGGAAGTACTGGCGCACTTTCAGACGCGAACGCGCAGGCTCTTTGCCCCCCGGGTTCGCCGAAGTGGATACCAGAGGTCCGGTTTCTTCACACAGGGCACGCACCAGCGGATGATCACTGATACGCACAGCCAGCGTATTGTGGGTACCGCGCAGCATGGGCGACACCCATTCTTTGCAGGGTAGCACCCAGGTCACCGGGCCGGGCCAGGTGGACCAGACTTTCTCAAGACCGGAACTGTTCAGCGGCTCGATCCAGTCGTGCAGCTGTTCCAGTGACGCAGCCACCAGCAGCAGACCTTTCTGCCACGGGCGCTGTTTCAGATCGAGAATACGCTGAATGGCGTCGTCGTCGGCCGGATCACAGCTCAGACCCCAGACGGCTTCAGTGGGACAGGCGATAACACCACCACGCTCAACGGCGTGAACGGCGCGGGAGATATGCCAGGAATTCATGGGAGTGGCCTTGCGAAACACAAAGGCGGCACACTATACCATGGCCGCCAAAGCGGCAAGTGGGCAAAAATACACAGGCTGCCCAGCGCCAGCTCAAATGCCGGGTTCAGTCTTTATCTACCGCCCCACGCCCCAGCATCAGGTACGCCCCCAGTGCCAGTACGACCAGAAAGATAATCAGCATCTGTATAAAGTCCGCGGCATCGGCGGGCTCAGCCTGCGCCTTAGCTTCTTCCTCCTGCAGCTGTTCTTCTTCCTGTTCACGTTCTGACTCCCGCCCGTCTTCCGCGTAAGCCTCAGGTGCACTCAGTGCGTCAGATTCCTGTGCTTGCTCAGGTTGTAGTTGCTCAGGTTGTAGTTGCTCAGATTCTGGAAGCTCAGTCCGCGGCTCTGCTGCCAGAGCGGTAGCCGACGGGTCATCGGCAGCGTAAGAGGTCCGGTCGCCGGAGACCTGGATGTCAAACATATCTTCGCCGCTCATTGCCCCACCGGCGGTGGGCGTCTGCGCTGGAGACTCAGCCGGAATGTTGGTAGCTGCCACGGTTGTGTCTGAGTCGATAGCTGTGTTGGTGTCTGTGTTGGCATCTGCCTTGTTGCTGGCAAGTACCTCTGGCGAAGCGCTCATAGATGTCTCCGGGGACTGATCCAGAGTAGTATCCGGAGATTGATCCAGAGACTTATCGAGATACGTTGCGTTCACCGCTGCTAACAGCGCAGGCCGCAGGGCTCTGCCTGCAATCACGGGTGCCGGTAACTGCTCGCGGGAACCGAACTGCCAGAACTCTGCAGACCACTGCGGGTAAACAGCACGACCGTCACTGCGGCAGGCGGTATTCTCAGCCGAGGTAGGGCAACGCAACAGGCGCAACAGAAAATCACCGCTCTCTCCCTCCGGAGCGTTCACATCGAACAACTGGTCGACCTTCGCGCCGGAATCCGTTTTGCTGACAACCATGGTGTGCTGGATATGCAGAGGCAGGTAGCGGTTTATATCACCGGCGACAGGCAAACCAGCACTGATGGCATCCCGCACGACCAGGCAATTATCGATGTAAGCACGCCCCTGAACAAAACCAACCACATGTCCGGGGATCGAAGGCTGAATGCTGCGGATCTGTCTGCTGGCCGCCAGGCAACCATTAATGCGTCCTTCAGGCCCGAAATAACCGACCATGCCGCCGGTATATTTGCCACCCGTTATCGTCCCCTGAGAAACCGAACGGATAATGGGTGCATCACGATCGCTGAATCCGGCAATGCCGCCACTGTTTTCCGTGCTCTTATCTGCGACCAGTTCGCCGGAGAAATAACTGTCGCGAACTTCCGAATTTAACAGGGTGCCGATCAATCCGCCGGCGTCTTTACCGCCGCGCACGACAGCCTCACCGCGGAGGCCGCTGAGCTTGCTGCTGTGTGTTTCACCGACAACGCCGCCAACCCGGACGCTGCCATGCACGACGCCTTTGACCGTAACATTGCTGATGACTGAATTTTCCGCTCCACCAGCCAGAATCCCTGTGCCTTCCTTGCCGGCCGCCACACCCGAAGCGTAAGTCGTCACCGTCAGATTGCGGATCTCTGCGTTCTTCAGATAGCCAAACAGACCGACGTAATATTCATCCGGGCGATTGATATAAAGATTGTGGATGGTGTAACCATTCCCCTCAAATACCGCCTGAAAGGCCCGCAGATCTGCGGCAGCCGCTCCCATGTAACTTCGCTCTCCAGTGCGTGCCCGCAGTCTTGATCCGACCGGCTTCCAGCCTTTGCCGTCATCCCAGAAAGCTTTGTCTTTTGCGTCAGGGACTCCGTCAGACACGGCATCGAGATCGATATCCTGAGTCAGTTCAAAACCGATGCATCCATCCTCCGGGCAGCCCTTGCGGTAACCATTCAGGCTGTGGCCCTTCAGAGAGCGGTCATATATCAGGTAATAGAAGTCGTCGGCTGAATTGATCTCAATCAGACCATCGCCATCGATATCCAGATCAGCACGTTTTTTGAAAGACAGTGACGAAACAGAAACGGCCGCGATCAACAGCGGGGACAACAGGCCAACTAACAGCAGGGGCAGCAGGCCTACAAACGGGCGGGTCATCGTCAGACATCCTTGTGACCAATGAATTGAGCGGGCAATTCTACACCGGATGGCCTGACGATAAATGCGACCTCCCACACTTTTTGTCTCCCACTTCTCTCCATCCTTGTCTCCACCCTTCTCTCCACCTTTTTCTGCCGGCGCAGTGAGCGCACGGTAATCCGCTTATCTGCCTGTGACATCCTGCCGCTGCCGCGTGGCACAAAGCTTCCATACAATGCCGGACAAGATGCGCAGTTGAAACTGAAGCGCATTTACCAGTTTGAATATTTACTCATTCAGTTAATCAGTCCGCCAAGGTATTTATGCCCTCACATAAAGCTCTCTGGCTGAGTATGAGTGTTGCTGCTGCAACGCCGCTCAGCTATGCCAGTGATTCCGCCTCGTCTGCCACAGCCGATACCACAACGCTTAACCTGGGTACCGTCGAAGTATCTGCGCAACAGCAACACAGTGCCGCCGTCCTGACCTCCACCGACCGCCTCGACGCCGATATCATCGCTACCCAGACCAACCTCAACAGCTGGGAAATGCTGGGCATGATGCCGGGGGTGCAGATCACCGAGTTCCGCCAGGGTGCGGTGTCGGGCAAACCGTCGATCCGGGGTTTTAACGGCGAAGGCGAGGTGAATGCGGTAAAGCTGCTGATTGATGGTCTGCCGTCGAATACCAGTGACGGTAATATGTATTACATGAGCACCGTCTTTCCGCTGGAAACGGAGCAGGTGGAAGTGGTGCGCGGCACCAACGACGCCCGTTACGGCCTGCACAATATAGGCGGTAACGTGAGTATGAATACATTGCAGGGCGGCAATTATCTGAAGAGCCGTACTTCCGCCGGCAGTTTTAATACCGCCGAAACCCAGCTGGCAGCCGGTGTGGATAACGGCAATTTCGCGCAGAATTATTTCGCCGGTGTACAACACACCGACACCGCCCGCGATCACGGCGACAGCGACAAATACACACTGTCAGGCAAATGGTTTTACAGCACAGACGACGATGATCTGAGCCTTGGCTTAACCGCGCGCCACTTTTATATGGACGCCGATGCTTCCGGGTATCTGACCGGCGAAGAAAGCGCCGACGATCCGTGGCAGTCACTGGATCGCAACCGCTACGACGGCGATGAGCAGGTGATGGATCAGTTTGGCCTGCATCTGGATGCACAGCTCAACGATGAACTGACACTGGCGGTAAAGGGTTATCACAACCGTTATGGCTACAACCGTTATGTGAATTTCTTAACCGGTCAGCAGCTGCGCGACACCGATGAACGTCACTCCGGTGTGCTGGCCGATATCAGCTGGCTGCCGGCTTCCGGCGCGTTGGCTGATCTTGGTGTGCGCATCGACGGCGGCGTGAATTACGAGCATCAGGATAATCAGAGCCGCCGCTACGCTACGGAAGCGCAGGAGAAAACCAGCCAGACCCGCAACCAGCAGAGTTACCTCAATAACGCCGGCGCTTATGTGCAGGCCATGATTGAACCTGTCGATGGTCTGCAACTGATTCCGGCGTATCGTCTGGATCGCTTCACAGGTTCCTTTCACAATAAACTGAGTCACAACAATCTCAACGATAGCTCCGCAGCGCTGAACGATTACGGCACCATTAAACAACCAAAGATGAGTGTAATCTGGGCCTTTGCCGACAGCGCCAGTCTTTACGGTAACTGGGGCAAAACCTTTCAGATCGGTATCGGCAGCGCCGCTTATCAGACCGACAGCAACACCGAGGTGACCGAACCGTCGATCAATACCGGCTGGGAAACCGGAGTGAAATTCCAGCCTGCGTCCTGGCTGAACGGCCGCGTGGCAGTATGGCAGCAGATCGCCGAAAGCGAATCCAAACGCGTACTGAATTCAGCCAATAACGATTCCGAAGATGTCGGCCGTACCCGCCGCCGCGGTCTGGATGTGCAGCTTAATCTGATGCCAACAGAGCAGTGGTCCGGCTGGCTGTCGTGGAGCTGGCAGCGGGCGCAAATAATTGATGCCCCCGATGGAAACGCCAATGACAACAACGATATCGACCATGTGCCGCATTATCTGATCAGTGCCGGCAGCCAGTATCAGATTAACAATGACTGGAGCTGGATGCTGGATGGCCGCGCCCAGGGTGGTTATTACATCAACAGCGCTAACTCCACGCATAAATACGGCAGCTATGTACTGCTGAATACCAGCGTGAATTACCAGATCGATTACCGCATGTCGCTCAACCTGCAGGTGCGCAATCTCACTGACCGCTACTACGAGTATGTATGGTTCTGGTCAGATGAGGTTGGTGGAATGCACACCGCCGGTGAACGCCGTGGGGTATATTTAGCCTTTAACTACGACATTTAAACGCTGGTTATGAGCCGTCACGCTGTCAGAAAGACTGTCGCACGCTTGCACGAAATCACCGGTCTGAGCGTCGGGCTGGTGTTTGCCATCATCAGTCTCAGCGGCAGTCTGCTGGTGTTTTATCCACAGATCGACCTGTGGCTGAACCCACAGATTCAGCCACAGGCAACATCCGCCACGGCCAGTATTGATACCGACCGCGCCTTACAGGTATTGCAGCAGGCCAACCCTGAACGTTTCGGCAGCTGGCGACTGGAAATGCCGTTAAACGGTCAGCCGCTGAATGCACGCTATATGAAACCGGCAGAAACCGCAGGCACAGGTTTCGCGCCAATGCTGGTGTCCATAGACCCGGTCAGCTATGAGATCACCAGTCAGAGGTTCTGGGGCGATACCCTGATGACCTGGCTGTACGACCTGCATTTCACCTTGCTGATGAAACAGAGCGGCGCAACTCTGGCCGCAGTGTGCGGATTAATCGCGCTATTTATCAGCCTCAGCGGCCTGTACCTGTGGTGGCCGAAAGGTAAAAGCAACAGTGAAAAATGGCGCAAAGCCCTGAGCTTCAAACGCCATGCGCACCCCATCCGCCGTATCTACGATCTGCACACCCGCCCCGGCGTTTACAGCCTGATCGTTGTGGTTATGCTGTGCCTTACCGGCACCATGCTCGAACGCCCGCAATGGTTCAGCCCTGCACTGGAACAGATATCACCACGAACCGCGATGCCTGCCGTCAATTCTCTGCCGCCAGCAAACGCCTGGAAAAGTGACCAGCCAGCGCAGCGTATTGCCGCTCAGCAGGCTGCTGCGATCGCCCTGAATGAATTCCCCACGGCTGAACTGCGCTGGCTGCAGACACCGGCAGATTACCTGGATACCTACAGCTTCCGCCTGTATCAGCCGGGCGAGCCCAGCCGCCGTTTTCCCCATACCCGGGTTTGGGTTGATCAGTACTCCGGGCGGGTGCTCGCCACTATCAACCCTTTAGCCGCCAGCGCCAGCGATACCATATTCAACTGGCTGCATGCCCTGCACAGTGGCGAAGCATTCGGCCTGTTCGGGCGCTGGCTGGTATTTATCTGCGGACTGATCCCACCGCTGCTGTTTGTTACCGGGTTGATGCGCTGGATTGATAAACGCCTGGTCACAAAAAGAGAAAGGAAGAGAGCGTGATAAGCGTCTGAAATGGCTAAGAGCCCGGTAATCAGACGAAAGATGGAATAACAAATAGTGAACGCCGCTCAACGTAAGCGGCAATACCCTCCGGGCACCTGTTGCAGCCAGCCCTGCAGTTCCAGTTCGAGCAATTGCGGCATTAATTCATGCACAGGTAACTGTGAGCGGATGGCAATCACATCGATACTGGTGGCGCTGAAGTCGATATGGCTGATCAGAGCGTTGACCGCAACCCGGTTGCTGCTCTGGCTGTGCTGGCTTTTCTGGCTATTCTGACGACCAGGTGCAGCAAACAGATCACTTTGTATCTGGCTCTGAGAAGACGCCGGCTCAAAGCCAGGCTCCGGCAGTCCCAGCTCCTGTAAAATGTCATTGGCACACTCCACCAGCACAGCACCGTCTTTAATCAGATGATGGCAACCGCGGCTGAGGGGATTATTGACCGCCCCAGGTAACGCAAACACCTCCCGGCCCTGCTCTGCCGCCTGACGGGCGGTAATCAATGAACCGCTTTTGATCGCGGCTTCAACCACCACGACCCCAAGACTGAGACCGCTGACAATACGGTTGCGGGATGGAAAATGTTTGGCCTGCGCAGCAGTTCCCGGCGGGAATTCGGACAGAATAAGCCCACCGCTGGCGAGGATCGCGTCGAATAAACGGGCGTGCCGCCTGGGGTAAATCACATCGGCGCCACACCCCAGTACCGCAATAGTACGTCCGCTTTCGACAGCGCCGCTGTGCGCTGCACCATCAATTCCCAGTGCCAGACCACTGACGATGGTGATGCCCTGTTGTGCCAGTTCGCGTGAACAGTTTTTTGCCCACTCAGCGGCGTAAGGTGTTGGGTTACGCGAGCCGACCATGGCCACCGCCGGTGACTCAAGCGCATCAATGTCGCCCCGATAGTAAAGGATGGTTGGCGCGTCGCGGGTCGCCAGCAGCGCCTGGGGATAGGGGTCAAACCCGGCAAGCAAAGCGCCGCAGCCGGGCTGCTGACGCCACTGCTGCAGACGTTTGAATCCGGCATCTGGGTGAGGATTATCCAGCCATTGCTGCGCAGCATCTGGCCTGATACCACAAGCGGTAAGTTGTTGAAGACTGGCGTTCAGTAAACGGGAAGGGTCGCCAAGACGCTGGCGGATTTCAGCGAGGGAGACATTGCCCAGACCAGGCAGGCGCGCGAGGCGCCACCAGGCCAGCAACAGCTCATCCGTGAGCATAAACGTTCCTTGTCAGTGCCCACTGGACCACCTGTCAGGTAGTCCGGGGCGCAGGATTTATCAGTTGTTCGGATTTACCACTTCATCGCCAATACGCAGTGGGCGATTGGCGCGCATGATCAGAGCGTACGACATTTTCTCGTAAGTCAGAAATACCATCAGACTGCCCGCACGCTCGGAAGGTAACCGTACCTGCTCATCTTTGATGCGATCATAAACAATCTCACCCTTTTTCATGATCAACAGCACAGAGCCAGGTTCCAGACCATCACGCTCGCCACGGTTAAGTACCACAACGTCAAACTGACCTACCTGTGACACCCCACCATCCACGGCGAGAATCTCTCCGGTCAGCTTACCTTTTGGCGCTCTCGGGTAGTAATTGGAGATCAGCTCACGGTCATCGGTTGGCAGCAGCACATCGCCAATGGATACCTGCTGAGCGGTACGTTCCAGCAGCAGAGTTGCAATATTCCCCTCTTTGCCAGCCACACTACCAACACCAATTTCAGTGGCTTCCAAACCGAGAACTTCTTCAGTTTCCGGATCAACGTAAACCTGACCTTTGCGGTAGATGCCATACGCATTGGCGACCTCGTCGCCGAAATCACCACGGGCATAAACCTTACCACCAGCGCCCATGATCAGACGGCCATCAGCTCCGGCCAGCACGCGCGGGGCTTTATCAAGATCTTCCAGTTCCACCACCCGGTGGTGTTTCAGGAAGCCCTGAATAGCATCCTGCGGAATCGCCGGGATCGCGGATTCAATCGGTTCAACGCGGGCTGTAGGCTGCATTTTTACCGTACCCGGCGACATTTTGTAGGTACGGCTGGCGTCACCACGACGGGTAACGGTCAGTCGGGTTTCACCGTTAATTTCCACCAGACCAATTTCATCGCCCGGATAAATCAGATGCGGATTCTTAATCTGGTCGTTCTGATACCAGATTTCAGGCCATTGCCAGGGATCACTGGTAAAACGTTCCGAGATACCCCACAGAGTGTCTCCCTTCTTGACCACGTATGTCTGCGGTGCATCGGCTTTCAGCGTCAGTGCGCTAACACTGACAGAAAGACCCATCAAACCAGCAATCAGAATGCCCTTGATGGTTTTGCTCATCCTGTATTCCCTTTATCATTGGCGGATTGGCAATCTCGCATTGAATATCACTGCCTGACCTGCATATTAGCAAGTCAGGACCATTTGTTTCTATAAAAGCTCTTAACTCTATGGCCTTACTCGAAATTTTAGAATACCCGGATCCACGCTTACGCACCGTCGCCGCTCCTGTTGAAACGGTGGATGAACGCATCCGTAACATCGTCGACGATATGTTCGAGACCATGTATGAGGCCCCGGGCATTGGTCTGGCTGCCACACAGGTTAACGTGCATGAGCGCATCATTACCATTGATGTGTCCGAAGATAAAAGCGAACCACTGACTTTTATCAACCCTGAGATCACAGTTCTCGACGGCGAAGAAGAAACCATGCAGGAAGGCTGTCTGTCGGTACCCGGCTTCTATGAAGACGTTACCCGCATCGAACACTGCCTGGTGAAAGCCACTGACCGCGATGGTAACCCATTTGAGATGGAATGCCGCGGTTTACTGGCCGTCTGCATCCAGCACGAAGTCGATCACCTCGATGGCAAGCTGATGGTGGACTACATTTCCCCGCTCAAGCGCAACCGCATTAAGGATAAGCTGGAGAAGAAACACAAACAGGAAGCCCGTCGCAAAGGTAAAAATTAATGGCCTTGCGCATCCTGTTTGCCGGTACGCCAGACTTCGCTGCAGCGCATCTGCGTGCCCTGATTGCTTCAGAACATGACATCATCGGCGTTTACAGTCAGCCGGACCGTCCTGCCGGCCGCGGTAAAAAGCTGCAGCCGAGCCCGGTTAAGCAGGTCGCACTGGAGCATGATATCCCGGTATATCAGCCGCTGAATTTCAAAGACCCGGCGGCAGTAGAAGAACTGGCAGCATTAAACGCTGATGTGATGATCGTGGTCGCCTACGGCCTGATCCTGCCACAGTCTGTGCTCGACGCTCCGAAGTACGGCTGCCTCAACGTGCACGCATCCATTCTGCCACGCTGGCGTGGTGCCGCCCCGATTCAGCGCTGCATCGAAGCCGGTGATATGGTAACCGGCATTACCATCATGCAGATGGATAAAGGTCTCGATACCGGCGACATGCTGAGCAAAGTCACCACCGGCATCAGCGCCGACGAAACCGGCGGCTCCCTGCATGATCGCCTGGCCGAAATGGGGCCGCCCGCCCTGCTGGATACTCTGGCGAAACTGGAAGCGGGTGAACTCAAGCCGGAAATTCAGAACGATATGCTCGCCTGCTACGCACACAAACTGAGTAAAGAAGAAGCGCTGCTCGACTGGAATCTCAGTGCCAGCGAACTGGACCGTAAAGTGCGCGCGTTCAACCCATTCCCGATGGCTTACACTCTGCTGGGCGATAACCGCATCCGCGTATTCCAGGCAGAAATGCTAGAGAAAGTAACCGACATGCTGCCCGGTACGATTGTTAACGTCAGCCCGAAAGGCATCGAAGTGGCCTGCAGCGAAAACGTTCTGCGCATCAGTACCGTGCAGCTGCCGGGTAAGAAAGCTATGTCTGTGGCGGACGTTATCAACGGCCAGCCGCAGCTGTTTCAGGTTAATCACATGCTGGCGTCACAACATTGAGTAATAACTCCTCGATCTGGAATCAGAGCAGTAACTCTGAGTTAAGCGCCCGCCGTGCTGCTGCTATGGCGCTGTCATCCGTGATGAACGGCCAGTCTCTTAATCAGGTACTGCCGGCGCTGGAAAACCGCGTTGCTATTGAAGACCGTGGCTTTCTGCGCGATCTGACGCTGGGCAGCTGCCGCCACTTTCAGCGCCTGAATGCACTGGTCAAAATCCTGCTGAAAAACCCCTTCGGTGAAGAAGATCAGGACCTGCATGCGCTGATGATCATTGGCCTGTATCAACTGGCCATTCAGAACAAAGCACCCCACGCTGCGGTACACGCCACTGTGGATGTCTGCGAAGAACTGGGTAAGGGTTATGCCAAACCGGTGATCAATGCCTGCCTGCGTCGTTACGGCCGTGAGTACGAAGCCCTGCTGCCACCGCTGGATGAAAGCCCGGTGACCGCCACCAGCCACCCGAAATGGCTGGTGAAAATGCTCAGCAAAGCCTGGCCCGATGACTGGCAGGACATTTTTGTGCAGAACAACGAACGTCCGCCGCTGTGCCTGCGCGTCAACCTGAAACACAGCAGCCGCGATGATTACCTGCAGCGTCTGGCCGATGCCGGTATTGAAGCCAGCGCAGCGCCTTATTCAGATGTGGGCATTTATCTGGCGCAATCCTGCGATGTGACCCAGCTGCCGGGGTTCTCCGATGGCGACGTCAGTGTGCAGGACGAAGCGGCACAACTGGCTGCTCAGTTACTCGCCCCCAAAGACGGTGATCGGATTCTGGATGCCTGTGCTGCTCCGGGCGGAAAAACCTGCGCTCTGCTGGAGCGTGCGGATGCCCGTGTCGTTGCACTGGATATTGAAGAAAGTCGTCTTGGCCGGGTGCATGAAAATCTCGAACGTCTGCAGCTGCAGGCCGACGTGGTGTGTGCGGATATGGCCGACACCGATGCCTGGTGGGATGGTGAACTGTTTGATGCCATTCTGCTGGATGCCCCCTGCTCCGCGACTGGCGTGATCCGCCGCCACCCGGATATCAAAATGCTGCGCCGGCGCGGAGACATTGAGCAGCTGAGCAGCCTGCAGGCCAGCCTGTTACAGACGGCCTGGGCTATGCTGAAACCAGGCGGCCGTCTGCTGTATGCCACCTGCTCCGTACTGCCGCAGGAAAACAGTGATCAGATCGCTGCCTTTGCTGATGCAACTCAGGATCTGGTGCTGACAGCGCTGGACTTTTCATGGGGAAGCGCCTGTAATGCCGGGCGACAACTGTTTCCACAACAGAATGGCCATGACGGGTTTTACTACGCCCTGATGACGAAGAAGGCCTGAAACCATAACGCGAGCTGTACCTGCGGGGCGGCCACAGGGTATTAAGACCGTATGACCAATAGTCAGGACAAGCTTTTTGCACAGGGGCGGATAGCGTGAAGATTATCATCCTCGGAGCCGGCCAGGTTGGCGGCTCACTGGCAGAAAACCTCGCCAACGAGCAGAACGACATTACGGTGGTCGATACCGACGCCGATCGCCTGCGTGAGCTGCAGGACCGCATCGATATCAAAACGGTGATGGGCATGGGCTCGCATCCGAATATCCTGCGCGATGCCGGCGCCGACGACGCCGATATGCTGATCGCAGTGACCAATTCCGATGAGACCAATATGGTCGCCTGCCAGATCGCTTACACCCTGTTCCGTACGCCGACCAAAATCAGTCGTATCCGTACCGGCCAGTATCTGAAGCAGACCGAACTGTTCCGTGCCGATGCCTTTCCGGTCGACGTTCTGATCTCACCTGAGCAGGTGGTTACGAACTATGTCAGCCGCCTGCTGCAGTATCCGGGTGCGCTGCAGGTAATGGACTTCGCCGAAGGTCGCGCCCAGCTGGTTGCGGTAAAAGCCTACTACGGCGGCCCGCTCGTAGGTCAGGAAATTCACCACCTGAAGAACCACCTGCCGAACATTGATGCCCGTGTGGCCGCGGTATTCCGCCGCAACAAAGCCATCGAGCCAACCGGTGATACTGTGATCGAAGCCGACGATGAAGTGTTCTTCGTCGCCGCCAAAGCGCACATCCGCCGGGTCATGAAAGAGCTGCGCCGGGAAGAAGATTCCTACCGCCGGGTCATGATCGTCGGTGGTGGTAACATTGGCTACCGCCTCGCCCGCACGCTGGAAAAGCATTACCAGATCAAAATCATCGAACACAATCCCGGCCGCACCGAGTTCCTCAGTGAGCACCTGAACCGCACCGTGGTGCTGCTCGGCAGTGCTACCGATAAGACGCTGCTGGAAGAAGAAAACATCGAAAGCACCGACGTGTTCTGTGCTCTGACCAACGATGATGAAGTGAACATCATGTCGTCACTGCTGGCCAAACGACTGGGCGCGCGCAAGGTAATCACCCTGATCAACAAAGCCGCCTATGTGGATCTGGTACAGGGCGGTATGGTCGACGTGGCGCTGTCGCCACAACAGGCCACCATCGGCAGCCTGCTCACGCACGTGCGCCGCGGTGACGTGGTAAACGTTCACTCACTGCGTCGTGGTGCAGCAGAAGCCATTGAAGCGATCGCCCACGGTGACAGCCGCTCATCCAAGGTGGTTGGTCGCAAGATCCGTGAAATCAAGCTGCCACCGGGTACCACCATTGGTGCTATCGTGCGCGGCGAAGAAGTGATTATGGCCAGTTCCGATGTTCTGGTGGAATCCGATGACCATGTGATTCTGTTCGTAATGAACAAGAAACACATTGCCGACGTGGAGCGGCTGTTCCAGGTTGGCCTCGGCTTCTTCTGAGGATACCTGCGTATGCATCTGACCGTTATCGCCCGTATCCTCGGCATCTTCCTGATGCTGTTCAGCATCACCATGGTGCCGCCCATCATCATCTCGGTTATTTATGATGATGGTGCCACCGATGCCTTTATTACCGCCATGCTGCTGATTCTTGGCATCGGCTTTACGTCCTGGCTGCCGGTGCGCCGTGTACATGAAGAACTGCGCACCCGCGACGGCTTCCTGATTGCTGCACTGTTCTGGCTGACCCTGGGGTTGGCCGGCACTCTGCCGTTTATGATCGCTGATAAGCCCGGGCTGGACTTCGCCGACGCCTTCTTTGAATCCCTGTCCGGCTGGACCACCACCGGTGCCACGGTGATGACTGGCCTCGAATATTTGCCCAAATCCATTCTCTGGTATCGCCAGCAGCTGCAGTGGATGGGCGGCATGGGGATTATCGTTCTGGCTGTCGCCATTCTGCCCATGCTCGGTATTGGTGGTATGCAGCTGTATCGGGCAGAAATGCCGGGGCCGATGAAAGATTCCAAGCTCACACCGCGTATCGCCGAAACCGCCAAAGCCCTGTGGTACATCTATCTGTTCCTGACCATCAGCTGCGCACTGGCTTACTGGGCAGCGGGCATGAGTCTGTTTGATGCCATTTCCCACAGCTTTGCCACCGTAGGTATCGGCGGATTCTCCACCTATGACGCTTCCATCGGGTATTTCGACAGTCCACTGATCGAAGGTATCGCGATCTTCTTTATGCTGATTGCGGCGCTGAATTTCTCGCTGCACTTCTTTGCCTGGCGTAACCGTACGCTGCTGCATTACTTTGAAGACTCCGAACTGAAGTTCTTCTTTCTGGTGCTTGGCGGTGGTGTGCTGCTGGCGATTTCCGCACTGTGGTACACCGGCACTTACGACTTCACCCATTCCGTGCGCTACGGTCTGTTTGAAGTGGTATCTGTCGCCACGACCGCGGGCTTTGGCACTTCCGACTTCTCGGTGTGGCCGGTGTTTCTGCCAGTTCTGCTGTTTATGATGGCCTTTATCGGCGGCTGCACCGGTTCGACCGGCGGTGGCATGAAAGTAATCCGCGTACTGCTGATTTATAAACAGGGCGTGCGCGAGATCCGCCGTCTGGTGCACCCGAACGCGGTGATTCCGGTGAAGCTTGGCAACCGTGCAGTGGGTGACCGCATTCTCGATGCTGTGTGGGGCTTCTTTGCTATGTATATCGTCACCTTTATGGTGATGATGCTGGCGCTGATGGCCACCGGCCTGGATCAGGTGACCGCCTTCTCTGCGGTTGGCTCCTGCCTGAATAACCTCGGCCCTGGTCTGGGCGCAGTGGCCACTCACTACGGTGATATTTCAGATACTGCAAAGTGGTTACTGGCGCTGACCATGCTGCTCGGCCGGCTGGAGATTTTTACCCTGCTGGTGCTGTTAAGTCCGACCTTCTGGCGCAGCTGAGGATTCAGCTCCGGGCGAGGCTCATTCAATAGAAAGATCTGGCAATAAAAGACAGACAATAAAAAAGGAAGGCAATGCCTTCCTTTTTTGTATCCCTCGATACTCTCTTTTCCAGCCCATCGCTCAGGGCACACCGGCCACTTTATAAGGGTTCTTACCGTCATCCGGCTGGCGTTTAAAGCGCTTATAGGTCCACTGATACTGAGCCGGAGCCACTGCTACACACTGTGCAATGCCCCGGTTCAGGGCAGCGGCGGCTACCACGGCGTCATCCGCATAAAGCTCATCATCCGCAGCGAAGAAATGGATATCGAAACCTTCTGCATCCGGCAACCGCTCAACCGAGATAAACAGCCCGATCGCGCCGGTACGTTTCAGCAGCTCATGGGGCAGTTTGGGGGTCAGCGTCTGCTCCACCGCCATAAACGGCGCAAATACTCCGCTGCGTGCCTTAGGCTCCTGGTCCGGCAAAAAGCCCACCATACCGCCCCCCTTCAGAACGGCAAACAAGTGCTTAACCCCCGCGCCCGTGGTTGGTACCAGTTTGCAGCCCACCTGTTCACGGCGGCTGACCATCCATTCATTGAAGACCTTACTCTTCGCCGGACGGTACATGATGGTGATAGGACACCGCGACGACACATAGTTGTTCACAAGTTCCCAGTTGCCCTGATGCGGACACAGCAACAGCACGCCGCGCTCATCCGCCAGCGCCTGATCAAACAACTCTTCGTTATGTACATTTTTCAGCAGCGCCAGACCTTCCTGCTGTGAATAACCCCACATCGGACCCATCTCAGTGCCTGTCATGCCATTCTGTAGCAAGGTTTGCTGCAGCAGACGTTCAAGCTCAACTTCCGCCATATCGGGATAACACATCTGCAGATTAACGCGGGCAACTTCACGGGAACAGGTGCGGCGACGGTAGAGGATATGGCCAATCAGACGACCGATGCGTTGTGACCATTTAAGCGGAATCAGGCCCATGACTTTGATCAGCCCGATCATAAAATATCCAACCACGAAAACACCCTGCTTTTATTGAGAAAGCGCAGTGTAACCAGTTGTTCACAATGTGGAAATATTTGTTGCGGAAGCAGCACCAGTGCAAACGCTACCGGTAAGGATTGTCGCGCCCCGCAGGCTGACGCTTAAAACGCTTATACAGCCACTGGTATTGTTCCGGGCAAATACGGATACAACGTTCGACCGTGCGGTTCATTGCAGCCAGCGCCACAGAGGTATCCGCGGCGTAAATTTCCTCATCCGGCTCGACAAAGTGCAGATCGAACTTCGCCTGATCTTCCAGCCTGCGGGCAAACAGAAATACCGCGCGCGCACCGGTACGCTTCAGCAGCTGAACCGGCAGGGTTGGCGTCAGAGCCTGAGTGCCAAGGAAAGGCGCGAACTCGCCGCCTTCCGGTCTTGGTTCCTGATCCGGCAGAACCCCAACCACACCGCCGTTGCGCAGAGCCCGGTACAGTGCCTTGATGCCGCCGGTGGTGGTCGGTACCAATTCACCACCGGTTGCTTCGCGGCGGCTGTGCATCCATTCATCAAACACCGGATTGCGCGCAGGGCGATACATGGCCGTCAGATCTGAGCGGGAAGCAATATACGTGTTGGTCAGCTCCCAGTTGCCCAGGTGTGGCACCAGCAGTAATACGCCCTTACCTTCAGTAATGGCGGCGTCAAAAATCTCTTCGCCATGAATCTGATTGATATGCGCCAGGGAGTCTTTGGCCGGACGTCCCCACATCAGTCCCATCTCGGTAAACATCATGGCGTTATTAATAAAAGCCTTACGCATCAGACGATTACGTTCGCTATCCGGCAACTGAGGGAAACACAGACGGGTGTTCACGTCCGCCACATGGCGGAACGAATCACTGGTACGCCAGACGATTCGCGCCAGCAGGCAGCCGAACGCCCGGGCCATACCCAGTGGCATCCAGCTGAACAGACGGATAATAAAAATGGTCAGATAGCCGATCAGATTTTTCATACAAAAAGCAGGGTTTCACAATATCCGTCGAAGGGTAAAAGCGCAGAGCGATTTTTATAAGAGCCAGAAAAGCACCACTCTGTTGCTCTGCTAGACTCAAACCATCTGACTCTGAAAATTCCATACCCCATGATCAACCTCGAACATGCTCTGCAGGACAAACGCATTCTGATTGTGGACGACCTGGTCGAAGCCCGCAGCTCCATGAAGAAGATGCTCACCATTCTTGGCGCACAGACGATGGATACCGCCACCGATGGCCGCGAAGCCATGGATTTCATTCTGGAGAAAGATTATGACATCGTTCTTTCAGACTATAACCTCGGCAAAGGCAAAGACGGCCAGCAGATTCTGGAAGAAGCCCGCTATACCAGCCGCCTGCGTGCCAGCTCGCTGTTTATTCTGGTCACCGGTGAAAACGCCGTCGACATGGTGATGGGCGCTCTGGAATACGAGCCCGATAACTACATCACCAAACCATTCACCCTGAACATGCTGCGCGAGCGCCTGACGAGGATTCTGACCACCAAACAGAAACTGGCCGAAGTCGACGCCTTTATCGACGGCGGCGAAATCGATAAGGCCATTGCCGCCGCTGAAATTCTGCTGACCAAATACCCCAAACTGGAAATGCCGCTGATCCGTATTCTGGGCAAACTTTACGTCCGTCAGAAACGCTATCAGCAGGCGCTGGAGATCTATTCGCAGCTCCTCAACAAGCGCTCGGTGTCCTGGGCGCGCCTGGGCCAGGCCATCTGCATTCACTTTATGGGTGAATCAGAAAATGCTCTGGCACTGCTGCAGCGCACACTGATCGATCACCCAATGTATGTGCAGTGCTATGACTGGTGCGCCATTATTCTCAACAGTCTGGGGCGTCCGCAGGAAGCGCAGAAGCAGCTGGAGAAAGCCGTGGAAATTTCCCCCAAAGCCGTTCTGCGACAAATGGAACTGGGGCGTATTGCTTACCAGAACTGCGACTTTCCGGTTGCTGAAGCAGCCTTCGAACAGGCCATGCGCCTTGGCCGTTTCTCCTGCTACAAAACCGCTCATAACTACCTGCAGTTTTCTGACGCCGTTCGCCATCTGCTGAAAGGCGGCTCCGACCGGGTCCAGAAACTGCGTCTTGAGAAAGTTCTGCGTGCATTTGATGAGCTGCGTCAGGACTATGCCGGTCAGGAATCCGTAATGTTTGAAACCTGCATCGTCGAAGGTAAAACCTTCGTAACCATAGGTGATGAAGATAAGGCCCTGAAATCCGCTAAAAATGCAGAAACCGCCTTAGGCAGAATCAAAAAACCCGACCATGCACAACAGCTGAAAATGGCTGGCGCCTACGTCGACACCGGGCAGCATGTAAAGGCCAAAGATCTGATGCGCAAACTGAAAGCGGAAGGTCTGTCAGACGAACATGGGCAGCAGCTGCAGGCGCTGGAAAACAGTCTGAATCAGATGACCATCCGGGAACATACCGCCAGGCTGAATGCCAGAGGTGTCGGCTGTTATGAAAAAGGTGAGTTTTCTCAGGCTATTGAAGCCTTTGACGAAGCGGCCAACTATGAAGAGGCCGGAATCAGTGTACTGCTGAACGCGATTCAGGCGAAAATCAGCCTGATTGAAAATACACAGATGGATCTGGTTCAACTGAAAGATTGTTACCGCTACTTTCAGCGCATCGGACCGATGGGCAGCAACGATGAACGCTATGAGCGTTACGAACGGCTGAAGCACAGTTTTACGCGGCTGAAACGCGCCGCAGGTCTGTAGGCACAACGCGCAGATCCGACCACCAGGAGACGGTATGAAATTCGAGCACATGGTTGCCGCCGTAATTCACGACCTGAAGAATCAGCTGCAGTCCCTGCTGGACTATGAGCAGGAAGCAATCAGCCAGATTCCGGCCCGTTACCACCATCACCTGCAACCGATTCTGCAGCGCACCAACCGCTTAAAGAATGACACCATGCAGATGGTCAGTCTGTTCCGGCTGGAGCAGCAGCAGAATTTTCCCATGGACGATGCCTGGCCGAGAGATACCGCCAGCGATGCCATTGAAGCCATCCAGTTACAGTACCCGACGATCAAGTTGGTGAATGAAATCGCCGACGAGTGCCAGGGCTTCTACAACGAGAATCTGATTCAGCTGGCGCTGGTGACCCTGATCACCAACAGTGCCCAGGCCGGCGCCAACCGCATTCAGCTGACCGCCGATGACAGCAACGGACTCCACATCACCGTGCAGGATAACGGTCACGGTTTTGATGAATCCATTCTTTCCGGCGAAAAAGACACCACCAAAACCGAAGGCAGCGGCCTTGGCCTGTTCTTCGTCAAACTGATTGCCGAAGCGCACAGAAACGGCGAAGACATCGGCAAAGTCACCATCGCCAACCGCTCACAGGGCGGTGCCAGCGTCACTCTGAGCCTGCCCTGAAGCGCATCTGAACAGGACGTTCAGAAATAAATCTATTAGTTGCGACATCAGTCATGCCAGCCAAAACCACCTTCGTATAAGCTGCGGAATCTCTGTTTAACAAGGTAAGGAAGCCAATGAGAATTCTGTTGCTGATTGTTTTGGGAATGCTGGCGGGGTGTTCAGAAAGCCCCTCTGACAGTTACCTGAACACGCCCGGTTTTAATATCAGAATCCCCCACGACGTTGCCAGCGGCGGACATTTCTTTGCCGCTGGTGATTTATCCGTTGCAGTGAAATCACCATCCGGCGGCGTTCTTATGGCCATGTCGGTCAGCCGCCTGCTGGAAAATCTGGACAGTGATTTTATTCTCGCCGATTACCCGCGTTATGCTCTTGGGTTAAAGCAAACCGACAACCTGAAAGACGCCGACCGGCTTCGTTTCGATCAAAGCCGCAGCGTATATGAAGCGACCTATGATCTGTCACACGTTCGCCAGCAATCCTCGCCCGGCAAAGAGAGCTACAGCGTCTGCAATGAAACCGAGTGTCTGGCCTTTATCGTAAAAGACGATGTCGCTGAACATATCCTGATGCTCAGCTCCACCAATATCCGACAGGAGAGTTTCAGCCGCATTGCCGGAGATATCTGAGCTGCGCTACCGATATGACGCATCCTGCTGCTGACCGGGTGTCGCAACCTGCCGGACGCCGGGCGCAGCGGACAAACTGTTCTGCCCCGGGTTAGGCCAGCCCCCTGCAAACATCGGCCAGCACTGGTATAATCCTGCGTCATTTTATCTTGGCACTGCCAAACATACTCTTTGAGAATTCAGGAATCCCACCGTGAGTCAGAGTCGCCACAACGTCAAAACCTTTCAGGGCATGATTGCCGCCCTGCAGGAATACTGGTCCGATCAGGGCTGTGTGATTAACCAACCCCTCGATATGGAAGTGGGTGCCGGTACCTTTCACGTGCACACGTTCCTGCGTTCTATCGGCCCTGAAAACTGGAACTCGGCTTATGTTCAGCCAAGCCGCCGTCCAACCGATGGCCGTTATGGTGAGAACCCGAACCGTCTGCAACACTACTACCAGTTCCAGGTGGTGATGAAGCCGTCTCCGGCGGACTTCCAGGATCTGTACCTGGCTTCTCTGCAGGCACTGGGTATCGACTCCGGCGTGCACGACATCCGTTTCGTAGAAGACAACTGGGAATCGCCGACTCTGGGCGCCTGGGGTCTGGGCTGGGAAATCTGGCTGAACGGTATGGAAGTCACTCAGTTTACTTACTTCCAGCAGGCCGGTGGTCTGGAATGCTTCCCGGTAACCGGTGAGATCACCTACGGTCTTGAGCGTATCGCCATGTACCTGCAGGAAGTGGATTCTGTTTACGATCTGGTCTGGACTTACGGTCCGGATGGCAAAGCCGTGACCTACGGCGACGTGTTCCACCAGAACGAAGTGGAGCAGTCCACCTACAACTTTGAATACGCCGACACCGACTTCCTGTTCCAGGCCTTCAATCAATATGAAGTGGACTGTAACCGTCTGGTAGAAGCCAACCTGCCGCTGCCAGCGTACGAACAGACGCTGAAAGCCTCCCACACCTTTAACCTGCTCGACGCCCGCGGCGCGATTTCCGTGACTGAGCGTCAGGGTTACATCCTGCGGGTACGTACCCTGGCACGTGCCGTAGCGCACTGCTACTTCGCCAGCCGTGCAGAAAAAGGCTTCCCGCTGGCTGATGAAGCCAACCGTGCGGATGTGCTGGCCAAGTACCTGGCACAGAAAGCTGAACAGGCTGAGAAAGATGCTGAGAAAAACGCCCAGGAGAAGAAGTAATGAGTCGTGATCTGTTAATCGAACTGGGTACCGAAGAACTGCCACCAACGGCACTGAAAAACTTATCTGCAGCGTTCACCCAGGGCATTGAAGACGGCCTGAAAGAAGCGGGCCTGAGCTTCGCTGACGTTGTATCTTTTGCGGCACCACGCCGCCTGGCGGTGCGTATCAACGCACTGGAAGAACAGCAGGCCGACAAAGAAGAAACTCTGTACGGCCCGCCAGCCAAGATCGCTTTTGATGCCGACGGCAAACCAACCAAAGCCGCTATCGGTTTTGCTGAGCGTGCCGGTGCTGACGCTGCTCAGCTGGAAACCGCGCCGGAATCCCACGGCAAAAATGCTGGCAAGCTGATGCTGAACCGCGTTATTAAAGGCAAGCAGACCACTGAACTGCTGGGCGACATCGTACAGAACAGTCTGGATAAACTGCCGATTCCAAAACGTATGCGCTGGGGTGCTTCCCGGGTTGAATTCGTACGTCCGGTACACTGGCTGATCATGCTGTTCGGCAACGACGTGGTCGATGCTGAAGTGCTGGGCCTGAAAGCCGGCAACACCACCCGCGGTCACCGTTTCCACGCACCGGGCGAAATCACCATTTCTGCGCCGGACGAATACGAAAGCAAACTGCGCGAAGCCTATGTAATGGCCGACTTCGCAGAGCGCTCTGCGCTGATCAAAGGTCAGGTTGAAGCCGAAGGTAAAAAACTCGGTGGCGAAGCGGTGATCGATGACGATCTGCTGAATGAAGTGACCGCGCTGAACGAATGGCCGGTGGCTCTGGCTGGCTCCTTCGATGAAGACTTCCTGCGCGTACCACAGGAAGCACTGGTGTCTTCCATGAAAGAACACCAGAAATACTTCCACGTAATGAAAGACGGCAAGCTGCTGCCAAACTTCATCACCATCGCCAACATTGAATCCAAAGATCCGTCACAGGTGATCTCAGGTAACGAGAAAGTTATTCGCCCACGTCTGGCCGATGCCGCTTTCTTCTGGGATACCGACCGCAAACACCCGCTGGCCAGCCGTTTCCCGAAACTGGAAAACGTGGTGTGGGTCAATGGTCTGGGCTCTGTGGCCGACAAAACCCGCCGTATCAGCGCGCTGGCAACTAAGATTGCCGAACAGCTGGGCGCTGATAAAGTGCTGGTACAGCGTGCTGCGCACCTGTGTAAAAACGATCTGGTGTCCAACATGGTATTTGAATTTACCGACCTGCAGGGTCTGGCCGGTAAATACTACGCCGAGCACGATGGCGAGCCGGAAGAAGTGTGCGCCGCCATGATCGAACAATACATGCCTGCGTTTGCCGGTGATGCTTTACCGCAAACACAGACGGGTACGCTGATTGCTCTGGCAGACCGTCTCGACAGCCTGGCAGGCCTGTTCGGTACCGGCCAGATTCCGACCGGCTCCAAAGACCCTTTCGCACTGCGTCGTGCGTCTCTGGGTGTGCTGCGTCTGCTGGTTGAAAAAGAAATTAATATCGACCTCGGCACCCTGATCGACTGGGCGCTGGCCAACGATTGGGAAACCGATCTGAAATCCGACACCAAAGCCGTGCTGACCGAATATATGCTGGACCGCTTCAGCGCCTGGTACCACGATGAAGGTATCCCGGCCGAAGTATTCCAGGCAGTTCGTACACTGGGCATCACCAACGCTCTGGATGTAAACCGTCGCGTACAGGCCGTGCATGAATTCAGCAAGCTGGAATCCGCTGAAGCTCTGGCAGCTGCCAACAAGCGGGTTTCCAATATTCTGGCGAAGAACAATGGTGACGCAGTATCTGCTGACGTGGATGCCAGCCTGTTTGAAGCAGCAGAAGAAAAAGCCCTGTTTGAACAGATGACCGGCCTCAAAGACCTGATCATTCCATCCCTGGAAAAAGGCAACTACAGCATGGCGCTGGAAGCACTTTCGACACTGCGCAAAGTTGTGGATGACTTCTTTGATAACGTGATGGTGATCTCTGATAACGAAGCGGTGAAAAATAACCGCCTGGCGCTGCTGAAACAGCTGCGTGCGATGTTTATGGGAATTGCGGACATCTCTGTGCTGTAAGCTTACTTAAGCCTGCAAAAGCCCGGTACTGGCAACAGTACCGGGCTTTTTTGTTTGCACTGAGATACTCACCTTCATTCTTATGCCTGACTGCGCTGTACTTTTTAATCTGATCTTTGCACTTTCCCCTTTGCACTCCGTTCTGTTTTTTCGGTCGCAATCACCGGGCGAGAAATCGATGTGCGTAAAATTGATAGCAGAAAACCGACGTTTAAAAAGCGAAGCTGTAAAAGCCGGTATCAGGATGCGTAGTTACAGAGAGCGGGTTATAGAAAGTGAGGGTTACAAAATCGGTAACAAAGACGTAGCCTAAAAAATTACTGAAAAATAAATATTCCAACGTACATTCTCCAATTTTTATAAATGCAATTTTCCTGACATGCTTTATTCCTATTATTTTGAATACTTTAGTTTTTCCCATTTGGGGTGGTGATAAATTACCGGTGTTGTCGCCACTGATCTATATGTAAAAATTTGGCGATATTTGCCTCGGATTAATTCCACTAAGTCAGCCCTTACAATAGCAGGGCTGATCTTCATAGCACCTGCCCCCGCACCGTGGGGTTTTTTATTTGCCTTGCCAACTCGTTATACTCCGGGCAACTATTCAAACATGTTCCTTTAACCCGAAGTGCCGTAATAATGAAACTGATTATCCTCGACCGCGACGGTGTTCTGAACGAAGACTCAGACGCTTATGTAAAATCCGTTGATGAATGGATTCCTATTGCCGGCAGTGCCGAAGCCGTTGGGCGTCTGTATGAAGCCGGCTACACCATCGCGGTTGCCACCAATCAGAGCGGTCTGGCCCGGGGTTATTTCACTCAGGATGATCTCGACGCCATGCACGCTAAGATGATCGCGCTGGCAGAAGCAAGCGGAGGACGGTTTGCCCATATCGCCTACTGCCCCCATGGTCCGGATGATGATTGCGACTGCCGCAAGCCGCTGCCTGGCCTGATCCACCAGATCGAAAAGGCGCTGAACACGTCGGCTCAGGGCGCCTGGATGGTGGGTGACTCGATCCGTGATCTGGAAGCCGGTTTGGCCGCCGGCTGCCGCCCGGCACTGGTGCGCAGCGGCAAAGGAGCAAAAAGTGAGGGCAAACTAACCTCCACAGCCGGGCTGGAGCACACTCCGGTCTTTAACGATCTGGCGGCGTTTACTGACCATCTGCTGGCCGATTGAGCAACCAAGGAAACAGTTATTCGCCGCAGAGGCAACGGCTGCCGTACCATTAAATGGTATAAACCTGTTATCTCATTAACAGAGGCCTTCAGGTACGGGCGATATGGAACCAACAAGCAGCGTGACAACTAACTCCGCTTCCGGCGCAGCAGCCAGCTGGTATGTGCGCACAGTAATCTTTTATGTGGTGCTGGCGATGATTACCCTGGTGTGGTTCATCCCCAGCTTCACCATTGGTCTGCTGCTGCCACTGAAAGCCCGTAATTTCTTTGTCATGGGCATTCCCTGCCGTGCTGCGATCTTTGCTCTGCGCTGGATCTGCGGCGTGCGCTATGAAGTCGAAGGCAAAGAGAACATACCCCACGATGGTCGTGGCTATGTATTGCTGAGCAAGCACCAGAGCACCTGGGAAACCTTTTTCCTGCCAACGCTGATCACTCCGCACGTTCAGGTAGTCAAGAAAGAGCTGTTTTATCTGCCGCTGTTTGGCTGGATGCTGAACCTTATTCATCCGATTTTCATCGACCGCAGCAAACGCACCGGCGCCATGAAGCAAGTACTCACTCAGGGCGCAGACCGGCTGGAATCAGGGATTCATGTTTTGGTATTCCCGGAAGGCACCCGTGTTCCACCGGGTAAGCGTAAGACCTTTTCCAAAGGCGGGGCCATGTTAGCCAGTAAATCCGGCGCTGACGTCATCGCCATTGCCCACAACTCCGGCGAATACTGGCCGAACAACAGCTGGGTGAAGCGGCCAGGAACCATCCATGTGGTGATCAGTCCGGCATTCCCATCCGCTGATCTGACCTCAGCTCAGCTGGCTGAACAGACAGAGAACTGGATTAACGAGCAAACCGATCGTATCTCAACTGTATCCTTTAATGGGGAACTGGTGCAGAACGACACCAGTGGCAAACGCTTCTGACGCTTCTCAGTCAGTGACCCAGCGTTTTATCGACGGCAGCTCAGGCTGCCGTTTTTATTTCCCTTACGCACGGCCAGATGCGCTGCAAAGACTTCTGTTTAACTTAAACAGCAGCTGCGCAGGCAGCTCACTCACAGAAACTCCGCTCACTGTTAAGCCTTAGCATTTCAGCAAAAAGTTCTGCAACAGTCCGTTGCCATTATTCCGTGATCGGCTCAGGAACAACTTTGAAAATCGCCAGTCCTAAGGTTACGCAACAGGGAGAGATCAACAATGATGACTGGTTTATCCGGGTTTATCGGCTTGCTGATTCTGATCGCAGACGTTTACGCATTGATAAATGTCGTTCAATCGCGGTCAGCATCAAATGCGGGCAAAGCCGTCTGGATTGTCGCCATCTTTGTACTCCCCCTGCTCGGCTTTATCGCCTGGCTGTTTTTCGGGCCGCGCGGTAAGGCAAATCTCTCTGAGTAGTTTTCCTTCATCTCTCCAACCCCGCAAGTGGTTCGGCCGCCTCAATGAGCGGCCTTTTTTTTGCCTGCTTTTCAGCGGCTATTCAACTGCAAATCAGGGTCAGTCTGAGCTGCAGGTGGGAATTAAGTTATCCTTCAGCTGCTTTGTTCTTCATCCGCATTATTGGCTGCTTCTGACAACAGGCGGATATTTGCTGCCGGCGCTTTCCCGCTCTTGTCTTCGCCAAAATAGAGCGTCTGATGCGGGAACGGAATTTCGATATTGCGCTCATCAAAGGCAATCTTCATGCGGCGGTTAAATTCGCGCCCGACGTTCCATTTTTCATGGGGCAGGGTTTTGCTGCGCGCTTTAATAATCAACGCGCTGTCAGCAAACTGATCAAGTCCGAGAATTTCCAGTGGCTCCAGAATCAGACGGCCAAACTGCTCATCGGCGCGTAATTCTTCATCTATTTCACGCAGGCATTGCATCACCTCATCGACGTTTTCACGGTAAGCAACGCCGACATTAAACAGGTAATAGCTGAAATCCTTGGTCAGGTTGCTGACGATGGTGACATCACCAAACGGCACGGTATGCACGGTACCATCCAGATCACGCAGCTGAATTTTGCGGATGGTGATTTTTTCCACCGCACCGAATTTGTCGCCCAGCTGAACGACATCACCAATCTGCAGCAAGTCCTCAAAGATCACCATTGCACCGGTGATGAAGTCCTTCACCAGCGTCTGCGCACCAAAACCAATAGCGATACCCAGCACACCAGCACCGGCCATCAACGGCAGGATATCCACGCCCAGCTCAGACAGGATCACCATAATGGCGAACAGCGACAGGGTAAACAGCAGCACGTTGCGGATAATCGGGGTGATGGTCTTCAGCCGTGATTCTTTAACCCGGCGGTTTTTATGCTCGAAGACCTCAAGAAAGGCATTCACCCCTTCCCAGATCAGCGTCCAGACAAACATAATCACCGCCAGTGTCAGGGCAAAACCGAATACCGAGCCGAGCGGCAATGAATAATCGGTATCGTCTTCGATGTAAGCGGTAAACAAACGTGAGCTGGCATACACCAGGAAAATCAGCCCGAACAGATAGCCGACCCAACGCTGCAGAAGGAACACACTGCGAAAGCGCTGCTTATCCAGATGAAAACGCGAGCGCACCTTACTCAGACGGCGGTTAAACAAAACGGCCAGCCAGTTATTGGCAAACACACAGACGCCGATCAGCAACAAGGTTAAGCCAAAGCTGATCAGTGCACCGATAAAGCTTTCACTCAGCCCCCAGCTCTGCAGCAGGCCGACAAAATCACTGGCCAGACCGGAACCGGCCGATTCAATGTTCAGCACCTCCGTCAGCGAATCCAGTGACTTTTCGTCTTCTTCATTGGCCTGGGCCATCAGCTGCAGTTGTTCAATCAGCTGCTGCCGCTGTTCTTCGTTCTCCAGCGTCGAGATAAGATCATTAAGCTGCTGATCGCTGATTCCCTCTGTGTTGCTTCCTTCCGTGCTGCTTCCCTCTGTGCTGTTTCCTTCTGTGCTCTCTCCTTTTGTACCGGTGCCAGAATCGCTGTCACCGCCTTCAGTGTCAGATAAAGGCTGCGAAGAACCCGCTACAGCCTCTGTAACGCCCGTGGCGGCCTGTGCGTAGCTGACCTGACCTGTGAACAGCAAAAGCATTAAAGACGCGAACACAGGCATAAATAAACGTATGACGGACGGTCGTTTTAAAGTCTTGCGGATAGATGAGCGCACAGTGACTCCTTCCTGTCGGTCAGAACTGAAAGCATCAGGGGGAGTATATGCGACCGGGTGTCGCAGGGGATGTTCCGCAGACCTTTTTACATACCCGGATATGTAAGGAGTGGCGAAGAAAGTTCAGTGCAGTAGCGGTTGCTGCTCATACATTCCCCTCAGAACTTCTGGCGGTAGTTTATGAGCTGAATACTGGGTATTATTCGGCTCATATCGTGAGCCGAATAACATTATTAATCGGCTCACATCAGACCAGACAGTAAACCGGAGTAACGTGCATGCAGTGGATCTGGCAATCACCACAATGGCCCGAATTCAGCTGGGACAACACTACTGTTGCCCCCGCATTACGTGCGGTGCAGAAAAAAGCCGGCCTGTTGTTAGGCAAAGCCGGTGAGACAGACAGCCAGCTAACGCTCGATACTCTGCTGCAGAATATTGTCGCCTCGTCCGCCATCGAGGGTGAGCGCCTCAACATTGATTCCGTCCGTTCGTCATTGGCCAGGCATCTGGGCATATCCGCTGAGCAAAACTACCCGGTCAGCGACCGCTCCGAAGGTCTGGCAGAAATAATGAGCGACGCACTACTGCACAGTGACCACCCTCTCGGCACCGAACGCCTTTTCCGCTGGCACAGCTGGCTGTTCCCTGAGAACACAGCACTGAGTAGCCGCCCTTTGTTAATTGGCCAGCTGCGTGGTGAAGAACCTATGCAGGTAGTTTCCGGCAGTATCACCCGGCCGAAAGTGCATTTCGAAGCGCCACCCAGAGCGGAACTGCACAAGCTGCTCGAAGACTTTATCGCCTGGTTTAACCGCAGCGCTCAGCAACCCGGCTTCGACCCCTGGCTGCGCGCCGCCATCACCCACTTCTGGTTTATTACCCTCCATCCGTTCGATGATGGTAACGGCCGTCTGGCGCGCGCACTCACCGATATGGCCCTCGCTCAGGCTGACCAGCAAAGTATCCGCCTGTACGCAATGTCTGTCGCCATTCTGGATAACCGCAAAGGCTATTACGACATTCTGGAATCCAGCCAGCGGCTGGATGGCGAAGCTGAGGAAGCAGATAAAGCACCGGATATCACCAGCTGGCTGCTGTGGTTCCTCGAAACGCTGGAAGCGGCCATGGACAACACGCTGAACAGCATCGAACGCACACTGGCCAAAACCCGCTTCTGGCAAAAGTTCCAGAGCGCCGGTTTAAACAAAGAACAGGTCAAAGTGCTGAACCGTCTGCTGGACGGCGGCGACAAAGGCTTTGAAGACGGCATCAGCGCTGCGCAATACCAGAAGGTCGCCAAAGTCAGTAAAGCCACCGCTACCCGCCATCTGGCGGACTTAGTGGCTAAGGGTTGTATTGAGAAGATGGCTGGCGGTGGGAGGAGTACCAGGTATCGGGTTGCCGGAGTTATTTAAGATCGGAGGCGAGTTCGACTAAATCAACATATCCTTGATACTTCGATCCAAACGTCTTATCGCAAAGATAGATAGCTGCTTGAACCGCAGGAACCTTCCCATCATATGAATTAGTTCAGACCTGATCTGACACTTCTTATTGAAAAGAAGAGAGTTTCCCGTTTTGATAATGGTGTCGAATCAATATCTCAACAAAGGAAAC